>Ga0066388_100001506_pt1 | contig 13188 bp, 10 predicted proteins | sample PanSoiMetaGPlot6_FD_64539 | JGI IMG/M metagenome (GOLD analysis project Ga0066388, IMG submission 64539) | Tropical forest soil microbial communities from Panama analyzed to predict greenhouse gas emissions - Panama Soil - Plot 6 (Hybrid Assembly) | ecosystem: Environmental > Terrestrial >... | reverse complement strand
CCATGCCGCAGATCATCATCATTGCCGGACCCAACGGGGCGGGGAAGACGAGTTTCGCCAACAAGCACTTCGACAAGCCGCGGGCGGGCCTCGCCTACCTCAACGCCGACGAGATCGCGCGCGACATGGCTGAAGCCGGGGCCGCGACGGGCCTGACGCAGGTGCATCACGACGTTCGCGCCGGCAGGGCCATGCTGCGCCGCATGGATGGGCTCGTCGCCGACCGCGCCTCCTTCATGTTCGAGACTACGCTGGCTTCGCTGACGTACGCGCGCAAGATCCCCGCCTGGCGCAGGCTCGGCTATGTCGTCGGCCTGATCTATCTGCGCCTGCCCAACGTGGCGGCGGCGATCGCGCGGGTGCGGCGCCGCGTCGCGCAAGGCGGCCACGGCCTGCCCGAATCGGTTATCCGTCAGCGCTTTTCCAGGAGCACCGACTACTTCGAAAGGCACTACAAGGACCTCGTCGATGAGTGGTATGTTTGGGACAGCCTGGAGGACGAATTCCGCCTGGCGCAGGCATGGAACGACTGATGGGTAAGATCATCGACGTGCGCGAAGTGCAGAGGGAGCTGGACCGGGCCGCCCGCGATGCCAAGCACGGTCCGGCCGCGGTCCGCGCCGGCCGGTTCGTGCACGCCAGTGCCAGGGGCGACCGGCCCCCTGAGGCAGATGCGCGCCGTGGGCCGCTTCCGCCGGCGAGCACGCGGCCGCCGCACCGCCACAAGCCGGCCCGCTGAGGGGCGATCAGGGCGGCCTAGCGCCCGCCCTCTACCGCGAGTGGAAGCTGACATCGCCCGCGGAGGGCTCCGGGATGTTCGCGCCGGGCATGGGCAAGCGGCAGCGTCTCACCCTCATCCTCCAGGCGTGGGGCAACTGCTGTACCGACCCCGGGGAAGCCACCCACTGGACGCTGGACGTCTCGGGCCCGGTGAGCCGCTACCATTTGTGCGGCAAGCTTCAGCGGTGAACGCCGGCAGGCAGGCTCGATCCCGCAGCGCCCGTGGGGCCGGGGCCCGACGCGACGTCATTTTTCGGTGACAAATTGATGCGGGCATGGCGCACCTTGGGCTTTTGACTGCCGCATTTTCCTGCATCTTGGGCCCGAGGGAACACGCCAGCCAAAGGGCATGAGCCATGCGTCGCCTGGCAACCGTCGTATTACTTGCATTCCTGGTCTATCTCGGCAGCTACGTGGGCTTCCGGCAGACCAGCCAGGAGGTCTGGCAGAAGGACGGGCAGACCTACGTCATCTTCCCTGCCGGCAAGATCGGGCAGGCGCTCTACTACGCGTGGCGGCCGCTCTCCCGCGGCGACCGTGCGCTGACCGGCATGCGCTCCCACATCGGTCCCCATCCCTGACTTTTGCCACGGACGGCGGTGAGACCGGTAGCCGCGCCGCGTGACACGCCGGCGCGCCACCCAGGCAGTCAGACGACTGAGCCGCCATGCTCGAGATCGACTTCAACTCCGCCGCTGGAGCAGCGCTTCTCGCGGCGCTGACGGAGCGTCACGGGGAGGCGCTGGCGCGGATTGCCAGGCTGGCTCAGCGGCTTTTCCTGCTGCGCTCGCCCTGGGCTCCCGGACTGCGCTTCGTCGGCGGCGAGGTGGATGCGGCCCGCGCCCTCACCCTGCCGGAGCATCGCGGCAGTGCTTTCAGCCTGGCGGGGAGCGGCGAGCGGCTCGAGGACGCGCTGGCGTCGTGCCTCGGCGAAGGGGCGGAGCGGCTGTCCCAGGTGGAGCGACCCGGCGATGCGGCGCGCCAATGCTCCTGCGCGGAGGCGGCAGGGCAGACGCTGCCGGCGGCGCAACGCCTGATCGAGACCTTGCTGCAGGATGCGCCTCAAGGGCATGCGACGCCCGCTGCCTGGGTGCGCGGAGAGGCTGCCGGCCGCGAGGTGCTCGTCCCGGCCGACTGGTGCCTGCGGCGCCAGGCGACGGGGCCGCTCGCCGTTCCGGGCGCGGCGCTCAGCACCGGCTGCGCCGCGGGTGCCACCTTCGAAGCGGCGGCGGCGCGGGCACTCCTGGAGGTGGTGGAGCGCGACGCCGTGGCCCTGTGGTGGATCGGTGGCCAGCGCGCCCGCCCGCTCGCCGGCGAAAGCGCCGCGATGGCCGAGGCAGCCGGACTGCTGGGTCTGCTGCGCCAGGACAGCCGGGTGCGCGCCAGCTGGCTGCTTGACCTGACGACCGACCTCGGCGTGCCCTGCATCGCCGCGATCTCCGTCGATGCGAGCGGGACGGGCCTCGCCTGCGGGTTTGCGGCGCGACTGACGCCGGAGGCGGCGGCGCGCGCCGCCATCCTGGAGATGTGCCAGATGGAGCTGGCCCTGCTGGTCGCGCAAGCCAAGCGCGAGGACCGCGGCGAGGCTGCCCTCAACGCGGTGGACCGCCGCCATCTCGACCGCGCCGGAAGGATCGCGGCCGATGCCTGCGCGCTGATCCATCCTCTGGGTACGCCGCTCCGGGCGGCTTTGCCGGCCTGCGACAGCCCGCGCGAGGAGCTTCACGCACTGCTGGCCCAGTTTGCGCGCCACAACATCGAGACCGCCCTGGTCGACCTGACCCGGCCTGAGCTGCGCGTCCCGGTCATATGTGCCATCGCCCCGCAACTGCAACAGATTCCCTGCGACTTGCGCACCGAGAGACTGCTGCAGGTGATCGCCGCCACGGGCGGTGGCGAGCGCTGGACGAAGGAGGTGACGTTGCTTTGACGCGGCGACGCGTCCTGCGCTAGGGTGCGGGTATTCTCTACAAGTTTCAACCCAAAGCAGAGCGGGAGGGCAGCGTCTGACGGCGGCCGCGGCAGGCCGGTGGTGCGGGCACTCCAGTTGACGTGGCGAGGAAAGCGTGAGCGAGCCGCTGCCGACGGGCGCGCCCGAGACGCGTGGCGACGACGTGTGGTCCGGGGGTCCTTCACTCCCGGTACCGACGCGCCTCGCCGTCTCCCTGTTCGGCGGCGTCTCCCTACGGCTAGGCAGCCGGGAGATCGCTATCGCGAACCGCAAGGCGCGGGCGCTGCTTGGCTACCTCGCGCTCACGCCGAACCTCAGCGAGACCCGCGAGCGGCTCGTCGGCGTGCTGTGGAGCGAGTCCGACGAGGGCAAGGCGCGCGCCAGCCTGCGCCAGGTGCTGCACACCCTGCGGGATGTGCTCGACCAGGACGGATTCGGCGGTTTCCTGACCGACCGCAACGAGGTGGCGCTCGAGCCAGCCTCCATCAGCCTCGATGTGGCCGCCGTCCTCAACAGCGTAGCGGCAGGCAGCCCGCACGACCTGCTGCTCGACCGCCAGCGCCTCACCGACACGCTGATGGATGGCTACGAGGACATCGATCCGTCGTTCCGCATCTGGCTGCTGGCCAAGCGGCAGTCCTTTCACGAGCGCATCGCCCGCGGCCTGGAAGGCATGCTGCGCGGCGACGGCCACACGCCGGCCTCGGGGATGAACGAGCGGACGGCGCGCGCGCTCTTCAACCTCGACCCAACACACGAGGAGGCGGCGCGCGCCCTCATCAGCGCGCGCGCCGCGAATGGAGACGTCGGCGGTGCGCTAGGAATCTACAGGGCACTCTGGGAACTGCTGGAGAACGAGTACGACACAGAACCGTCGAAGCCGACGCAAGACCTGATCGCCAGGATCAGGCTTGACCAGCCATTGCAAGGGGCAGCGCTGGCTGCCACGTCCAGCGCAGGCCCGCTGGTTTCCAGATATTTCCCCGCCGCAGCGCGTGACCCAAGCTGGACCAAGCTAAACGCCGAAAAGAGACTCGTCTTGTCCGTGTGCGAGTTCGACCTCTCGGCGACAAAGGAAGAGCAGCGCTATCTCGTACACGGGTTCAGGAAGGAGCTGATCGCGTGCCTGGTTCGCTTTCGCGAGTGGCTTGTCTGCGATCAAGTCGGCGGACCCAACGGATCGTCGGCGCCGGGCGAGACTGCGGCAGAGTTCGTGATCGAGGCGAGCGCCTTTCAGGTTGGCGATTGTGTGCGCCTGGTGCTCATGCTCCGGGAAGCAGCCACCAACACCTACCTGTGGAGCGAGCGCTTCCAAATCTCGATCGCGAACTGGTTCGCGGCTCAACAACTGGTGGTGCGCCGCCTTGCGATAGCGCTCAACGTCTATCTCTCGGCGGAACGCATGGCGGCCATTGGTACCCGCCCGGCTTCCAACCTTAGGGCGAATGATCTATGGCTCTTCGGCCAGGCTGCAGTCCTCAACGTCGATCCAACGAATTGGGAGCGTGCCAGGAAGCTTTTCCGCGAGGTCATCGCGCAGATGCCCGACTTCGCTCCCGCCTACTCCAGTCTGGCGCAACTCAATAACGCGTATCACCTAGTGATACCGGGCATGTTCCGCGACCGGAATCGCACGGAGGAGGCTCTCGCATGCGCGCGCGAAGCGGCGCGCCTTGATCCGATCGATTCCCGCAGCCAGCTCTGCCTGGGCTGGTCGCACGCTATGGCCATGCAGTACGACCAGGCTTTGATCTTCACCTCCCTCGCCTACGAGTTGAATGAGAACGATCCCTGGACACTCGTATCGTCCGCTGGCTGCTTCGCGGTATGCGGCCAGCAAGAGCGAGCCAGGGAGATCGCCGCGCACGCCCTACAGCTGCCGCTCGAGCCCACTCCGCTGCAGTGGGCATACCATGTGTCGATCCGCTTCATGGCAGGTGACTACGATGGAGCCGTCCAGGCTGCCGTCGCGGCGGGCGATGTCAGTTACGTGCCGGGTTACAAGGCAGCAGCTTTGTTTCATCTGGGTGACCGCGATGCCGCGGCGAGCGAGCTGCGGCGCTATATCAGCATCGTTCGGTCCCGGTGGGCCGGAGAACAACCGCCCACCGAGACCAACATCATGCGCTGGCTGCTGACAATGATACCGATCAAGCGCGCCGAGGACTGGCAGCGCGTGCGGGATGGTCTAGCCGGAGCCGGCGCTCCCGTTGAGGGAATCGCTCACGATCAGTGGTAGCGGGCCAAGCTCGTCCCTCAAGCGCACATGCTGATCGAGTAGTCCCCGATCCGGCAGGTCTGCAACTTCACCCTTTCGTCCGGGCTCGGTACATTGAGGGACATGCCGTAGGCATCATCGTAATACAGAGGAATAGGGTACTTGGCGTTCGAGGCCTTAAGGTCACGTTCGGCCTGCTCCACCAACTCCTTGGCGGGGATGCGAAGCATCAGCGTGTCCTTCGGCATGCGCACGAGTTGCAGCCCCTTGATGAAGTCCGGGATGGTAATCCCGATCCCCGCCCTCTGGCACTGCGTCTTGAGATCGTCGAGCGACTCGGGAGGCTTCGGCGCGGGCTGGCCGGGCACCACATGATTGACGCCCGTCGCCCACGACCGGACGAGCTTGCCCCAAAGGACATCGTTGTCGACCCTAATCAGATCTACCATTGTTCTCTCTCCATTGGTGATTGGTGCAAAACGACGGACAAAGAGCGCGGCCGTGCACCTTCAGGCCGGGCCCGCCTGCGGAAAGGCATCGCAGGCACGGAGAAATGAGATGAGGTCGGCCATCGTCTCGATGTCGCGCGCCGGCGACCCGGCCGGGCCGGCCTCCACGCCGGCGAGGGCATCGGGGTCGTCGAGCGCCGACCGGCAGCACGCCGCAATCCGGCTGCGCAGGGTGGGGTTGCCGTCCTCGACGCCCAAGGGATGCCGGCGCATGGCCCCGAAGATCGTGTCGCCGACGATCAGCGAGCCCAGCTGGCCGAGGTGGCGGCCGCCGCCCTCCCTGGTCGGCCTGCCGGCCCGGTCGATGGTGTGGGCCGCCTCGAACTGTACGAAGAACGGCAGCGGCGGGTCGTTGACCAGGCGATCGACATCGCCGGGCTCGAAGCGCTCGGAAAGCTCCGAGCCCGGAATCTCCTCCAGCCATTGCTGCAAGGGCGCCTTCCAGATATCGAAGCGCGGCAGCAGCTGGCCGAACTCCCTCCACAGCTCCGGCACCTTGCGCAGATGGGCAAAGCAGCTGCTCAGGTAGTCGCGGAAGGCGATGCCGCTGCCATCGCCCCTGGCGAGCGGCGGGAACGTGCTCTCGTTCTGCAGGACGGCGGCATAGTCGGGCCCGATGCGGCGGCTCAGGTTGGGGCCGGCGCCGTCGGTCTGGCCGCCGATCTGGAAGAACAGCGACCAGTCCACCAGCCATTCCGGCCGCACCGGCACCGAGCCCGGCGAGCGGGTGGTGCTCTGGTTGAGCGCGCGCATCATGGGCTGCGCCTCGGGGCCGTTGACCCGGTATTCGTCGCGCACCATCGCGTGCGCGAAGCGGAACGCGCCGTGCGAGAACTCCTTGGGGATGCCGCGCTCGGGATCGAGCGGGAAGGCGGGGTTGGTGAGATAGCGGTCGTAGACCCCGGGGTGGAGGATGCGCCTGAGCACATCCTTCTCGATGATGTTGCGGTAGACCAGGGTCGTGGCGAGGCGCGCGGCCAGGAAGCGGCGGTAGGCCACCTCGGTGTCCTGCCACGCCGCCTGCACCGGGGCGCGCTTCTCGAGCCGCGCGATCAGTGCATTGTGCAGGACGTGGAACAGCACGGTGATCTGCGAGAGCAGCGCGTGCGAGTCGTTGCGCGCATCGGCCACCAGCGCCTCGGTGCGCCAGCCCCGGCGCAGCTCGGTGTCCCGCCCGCTGTCCACCGCGTCGGTGGCGGTCGCCCTGCCGATGTCGCGGAACGGGCAATGGCCGGCGCCGGCGGCCGGCGCCCGGGCAGGACCGACCCTGAGGCGCGTGCGCGGGACAAGCCCGTGCTGATCGCGATGCTCGGCGCTGAACTCGTAAGGGTGCGGGCATACGTCCGGCCCGCCGCCGTAGATGGTGTCGAGGGCGAGCGGGCGCGTGCGCGTGTTCTCCACCACGGCGACACCGCGGTCCAGGGCCAACGAGACGGAGCTGGCGACGAGATCGTGCGCGATGAGCTGCAGGAGATAGGTGTAGCCGGACGGGATATGCGGGTTCTCCCACACCTCGCGAGGTGCGGGCCCGGCCGCGCTTGGCGCCAGCGGCTCGGACCAGACGCGGTTGTGGCCGCGGGCCATGCGCGCGGTGAGCCGCCGCATCAGGCCCTGCACCTGCGCCTCGGGGCGCTCCGTCTGCATCAGGCCGTCGGCGCTGAACAGCTGGGCGAACACCGGTGTGCCGAAGAGGTGCCGGAAGCCCCTGCTGACCAACCCCTCCTGCCCTTCCTGCCGGGGCTCGGGGGGCGGGACTCGAAATGGATTGAGGCCGTGCATCGCCTCTCCCTGCGGTTGCAGCATCGCGCGGTAAGCCGCACATCGTGCATCTAACTACCGTTATTCCAACGTGAATCGATGCTTCACGCCGGGATGACGGCCGATGCGCCAAGCTCGCAGGGCTCTGGGTGCTAAGGGGTGCAATTGCGGCGCCGCAATCCCAGAACACGGCTGCCGTGGCGGGCAGACGGCTTGCTGCGGCGGGACCTGCGGTGCAGGGCAATTGCGCCCACACTGGCGGGGTTGATCGCCGTGGCAGCCCCTCGGGCGCGGTGTGGCGTTACACACCGCGCCCGGGGCCGTTGCCTGCCATTGCCCGGTGCGGGGGCCTGGGGTGCACGCCTTGCCGGCGTTGCACTCCAGGCCGGCGGCTTTTCTGGCGCGGCAGGCTATCGCCCCGTAAAGTCGGGGGCGCGCTTCTCCACGTAGCTCGCCACGCCCTCGCGGAAGTCCTCCGTGTCGCGGCAGAGCGGCTGCTCGCGGTTGGCGACCGCCGTGGCCTCCGCCAGCGACTGGAACAGCCCCTCGTAGACCTGCCGCTTGATGATGCGGGTGGAGCGCGGCGAGGACAGGTTGGCGATCTCAGCCGCGCGCGCCTGCACCGCCTCGGCGAAGCCCTCCGCCGGCAGCACGCGCACGAGGCCCATGGTTCCCGCCTCTTCGGCCAGGAGCGTGCGTGCCGACAAGAGCAGGTCCATGGCGTTCATCGGGCCGATCAGCCGCGGCAGCATCCAGGAGATGCCGTGCTCGGCGATCAGTCCGCGCCGGGCGAAGGCGGTCGTCAGCTTGGCGCCGGCGGCCATGTAGCGGATGTCGCAATAGAGCGTGAGGACGAGGCCGACGCCGGCCACGGCGCCGTTGATGCCGGCGATCACCGGCTTCTTCACCGCCAGGATATAGCTGCAGCGCTGCGCGAAGTTGGCGGCGAGCCCCTCGGTCGGCCAGTCGCCGTCGTTCCGCAGGTTGCTCTGGCCCGCTGCGGCCGAGGTCAGCCGCTCCATGTCGGCGCCGGCGCAGAAGCCACGGCCCGCGCCAGTGAGAACGATGGCGCGCACGGCCTCGTCGGCATCGGCCGCGGCGAACGCCTCGCGCAGCTCGGCCGCCATAACTGTCGTGTAGGCGTTGAGCCGGTCCGGCCGGCGGAGGGTGATGGTGGCGACCTTGTCCTCGACCCGGTAAAGCAGCTGCTGCCAGCTCATGGCTTGTCTCCTTTCGTCTTCTCCCTGACCGCCGCCCATTGGGCGTCGCTCCAGTCCAGCATGGCGGCGCTCGACGTCCCGGCACCCCCCAGATAGCGCTTGCCGCCGTCGATGACGACGTATTCTCCGGTGATGTAGGCCGCCTGATCCGACACAAGGTAGCTCGCCAGATTGGCAAGCTCGAGGTGCTCGCCGTAGCGGCGCAGCGGAATCTGCTTCTCGGCCTCGGCGCGGCGCTCGTCGGGCATCAGCCGCCCCCAGGCGCCCGGCGTCGGGAACGGCCCCGGCGCGATGGCGACGAGCCGGATGCCCTTCGGCCCCCACTCGACTGCCAGGCTCCTGGTCATGGCCAGCACCCCGGCCTTGGCCATGGCCGACGGCACCGTGAACGGCGCCCCCTGCAGCGCGGAGAGCGTCACGATCGACAGCACCGTGCCGGGCCGCCCCGCCTCGATCCAGCGCCGCCCGCAGGCGATGGTGCAGTACGCGGTTCCGTGCAGGACGATGCCGAGCACGGCATCGACGGCGCGCGGCGAGAGCTTGTGGGTCTGGGCGATGAAGTTCCCCGCCGCGTTGTTGACCAGGATGTCGAGCGGGCCGCGCTCGAAGATGCGCCCCATCATCGCCTCCACGGCCTCGGCGGAGCGCACATCGCACACCTCAGTCTCGATGCCCGCGCCAAGCTCGGCGCGCAGCTCGTTCGCCGTGGCCTCAAGCCGCTCCTGGCGCCGGCCGCAGATGACGAGGTCGGCGCCGAGCTCCGCATAGCGCCGGCCGATGCTCCTGCCGAGCCCGGTGCCGCCGCCGGTGACCAGCACGCGCTTGCCGGCGAGCAGCCCCTTCTCGAACACGCCTATCCTCCCTCGTCTTGGCCCGCGCCCCGGCGTGAACCCACACCTGACGGCCAGATTGCAGCTGGGGGCGAAGTCCAGCAAGCCTGACATTGAACGACAAGCTTCGCACTTGGAAGACTTTCGGCGGTGCAGCGATTCCGTCGGGAATCGGGGCGTCAAACGACGCTCGGCAGACGTGGCTGTGAGGACTGCTCGTGGCACTGATCGCCCGTCGCTGCGTTGCCGCGACTCCGTCCGGCTACAGTGTTACTTGCACCGTCCCGGCGAGCGCTTCGGCACGCGTGCTCATGACCCTTTCCCGGCATAATCACGCGCGCTTGTCTCGATTGTGCATTGGCTCGCCCGGCACCTCCAGAACGTGATACCCTTTCCGCCCTCGGCACTGCTCACGATTTGCGCATTGTTGTCTCCCGTGGGACAATGCTTGGCATAGTCCGAGCATATAGTGTGGCGGCGGTCATTTGATGCTTGCTAGCCCTTGCGGGGGGGATACCATGAACACACGTTTGCTTTGCTTGTTGGCATTGTCTCTGCTGTCAGCGCCCCATGCGCGCGCGCAACAAGTCAAACTCACGGCCACCTTAATGGTGCCGATCTCGCATCCCATTCTCGGCGCAGGCTTGGTGCGCATCAAGGAGGAGGTTGAGAAGAACTCCAACAACACCCTCTCCATCGATATTTTCGATAGGGCACAGCTGTTCGGTGCTACGGAGGTAGTTGGTGCCGTATCGTCCGGCGCCGTCGATATTGGCGTTGCCGCCTCCTACCATTTCGCGAGCCGGGTTCCGGCAGTAGCCATCCTTGACCAACCCTTCCTGTTCAATTTTTCGGCGCTGGTGCGCGCTGCAGCAACGCCCGGTAGCGAGATCAGGAGCATGATCGATCAAGCCATCCTGGCCGATCTGGGTGTGCGGGTTCTCTCGTGGCAGGAGCTCGGCAACACCGTGTTCTTTTCCAAAGGGGAGGGTGTTGCCAATCCGGAGCATATGAAGGGTCAGAGGGTGGGCGTGAACGGAAAGGCGCTGGCCGAACTCGTTGCGCGGTGCGGCGGCCGTCCGATCGAGCTCTCCTTCGAGACGCTGCATGATGTCATGAAGGGTGGTGGCCTCGACATGGCCATGGCCGGCATCAGCGCTGTGCAGGTCTTCCCACTTTGGGAGTTCACGGACACCATCACCCGTACGCAGCACGTCCCGGTCGAGTTCTTGCTCATCATCAATGAGAGGACCTGGCAATCCTTGGATCACGCCCGCCGCACCGCCATCTCAGGTGCCGCAGCGAAAGTTGAGCTTCAGATGCGGGAACAACTCTCGGAGATGGAGGCCAGGATAGCGGCTTTTGCCAGCAGCAAGGGGTTCAAGATTCAAGAGCTCACAGCTGACCAAGTGGTCGAGTGGCGGGCGTGCAGTGCTGGGCTAATCACGGACTATATGGACAGGAATGGCGAGTTCGCTGCCAAGCTCATGGCTGCCTACGGCAGGCTGCGGACTCAACCATGCTGCACGACCGCGCCGAGCTCCGGTGGTTTCACGGGGCGGTAAGCCCCGCGACCGCGCGACGGTATGGCCATGGGCGTGCCGATGCCTGTTCATCATTCCTCGTCTTGTTCGGCTTTGCCACGAGGCGGACAATTTCCGCCGTGCAGCGATTCCGTCCGGCTACAGAGGCACTTACCTCGTTCCGGCGAGGCGGCCAGAAGGTCTGCACCTGGAAGTTCCACCGGACGCATTGCGTGCCATTGCCCGTCATTCGGGGATGCCGGCAAGCCGCATTCCCGTGACCTCGCGGCTCTGACCTGCCCGATATCTTGGATCCGGCCACGGCTCCCGCGTCAAGAAGGCGCTGATGCTCTCTTTGGGATAGCGGCGCAGCAATTCCTCGGCGACCATCCTGCCTTCGTCAACGCTTCCTGAAAGGGCGAGCGCTGCGGCAAGCACGCGATAGGTGTAGCGCACGTTCGAATTGACGACCAGGCCGCGCCGTCCCCATTCCACTGCCTCGTCGTAGCGCTGCTCATGAATGTAGGTGAGCGCCATCTGGTAGCACCAGAGCACCAGCTGGGGATCGTGCGGGCTCAGCTGAATTGCCCTGAGGGTGTGCCCGGCAGCTTCATTGGACCGACCGAGGAAGACTTTGATCTGACCGACGTAGTTGTGGGCGACGGCCAGATTGGGATCGAGCGCAATCGCACGTTCGAAAGCGGCCAATGCTTGAGGCAGATCTTTATGCAATCGTTTCAGCACGTACCCGCGGTAATACATGGCGAGCGCGTCGTCGGGTTGAACTCCGAGAGCCCTGTCGACGACCTGTTCGAGCTCTTTGAGGTGCTCTTCGCTTGAGCGCGGGTACCACGTATTTTCCCACTGGATGAGCAGCGCCTGGGCGAGACCGTTCAGGGCAGGGAGATGGTTCGGACTGAGCCGCAGTGCTGCTTCGAGCAGCTCGCGGGCCCGCTGCGTGCTCTCGCCGCTCGCCTGCTTGTGGAGGAGGGCCCAGGCCCGCATGGTAAGATCCACCGCGTCGGGATTGCGGGGTCGCTCCCGCAGGGCACGCTGATTCTCCGCCTCGGTGAGCGCCACCTTCATTGCAACGGCAATGCGCTGGGTGACTTGGTCACGCACTTTCGCCAGCTGAGCTATCTCTCCGTCGAATCGCTCTGCCCACAGCTGTGCCGCATTCGAGGTATCGACCAGCTGGGCGTTGATACGCACCGCATCCCCAATTCTGCGTGCGCTTCCCTGCAGCGCGTAGCGTACCGACAATTCACGTCCGATCTGCCGGACATCGATGCCCATTCCCTGGTAGGCGAAGGCAGTGGCCGGCGCGATCACAAAAGCGCCGGGAATGCGCGAAAGGTCGGTGGTCAAATCTTCGGTTATTCCTTCCGTGAGATATTCTTGCTCCGGATGATGGCCGGTGAAAGGCAGCACGACGATGGAAAGCGACGGCGCAATGCTTTGCCCCGTCAGTTGAGCGACGAAGGTGGGCGGAATCGAAGCGGCCTGTTCCGTGATCGTTGGTTTCGGCAGGCCAACGTACCTCCATAGCGCCGCCAGGCACAAAACCCCGACCGCCAGTGCGGACACGTACCAGCGCCAGTTGCGCGTCTGCCCATCGGGCGCCCGGTCATCCCTCGGTAGCCGCGCAATGGTCTCCGGCCTGAGCGCATAGACGCGTATCGGCGTCGCAATGTTCTTGAGCGCCTGCTCGCCCCGATTCTCAAACTGGTAGGCAAGCTTCTCACGTACATGCTCGTGCACTGTGGCGGAGATGCAGATGCCGCCCGGGTCCGCCAGAGACTCGATGCGACACGCCACATTGACCACATCTCCATGCACGTCGTTGTCGTTGGCGATGATATCGCCCAAATTGATGCCGATACGGAGCTGGATGCGCTGCGCCTCTGCAACGATGGCGTTTCTCTCAGCCATGGCTTGCTGCAGCTCGACGGCACCCGACACGGCCTCCACCGCACTGGCGAATTCCACCAAGATGCCGTCACCTTTGATTTTGACGATCCGTCCCGCATGCGCCTTGACCTGAGGCCGAATGGTGTTGCGAAGCACATCCTGCAGACGCAGCAACGTATCGACCTCATCCTGCCCGATAAGGCGGCTGTAACCGACCACATCGGCGAATAGGATCGCCTCCAGTCGGCGTTCCATGTGCTCTTGCGGCACCTGCCCCTCCCAGTCCAACGGCAACTTCAACGGTGTAGAGTCGATAGCCGGCGCCTGAACGGCGAACACGGGCTTCGAATCGACCAGCACCCGGCTGATGACCTGTATCAGTCCAACGTTGATCTCGGCGGTCCGGGCTGCGACGGAAGGTCGATCACCGGGGGTTGAGCTTGACCCAAGGCGAACGCCGCCGACATGGGGAGTCTTACCGAGTTTGA
>Ga0066388_100001505_pt1 | contig 13195 bp, 9 predicted proteins | sample PanSoiMetaGPlot6_FD_64539 | JGI IMG/M metagenome (GOLD analysis project Ga0066388, IMG submission 64539) | Tropical forest soil microbial communities from Panama analyzed to predict greenhouse gas emissions - Panama Soil - Plot 6 (Hybrid Assembly) | ecosystem: Environmental > Terrestrial > Soil... | reverse complement strand
CTACGACGAACACGGACTCGTGAGCAAGCGCAGCACGTTTGACGCCGCCGGTTCGCTGGTCGACTACGAGGTTTTCGTGCGCGACAGCCAGTCCCGGCTTGTGCAACACGAAAGGCGGGATGCAACCGGCAAGCCGTTCTACATCGAGAAGTGGACCCGCGACGGCGACGGCAAGACGCTTTACGCCGAAGCCTGGCAATACGACGAGGCCGGCGAAGTTGCCGAATACAAGCGTCTCGTGCCCAACAGCCGGGGGCATCTGGTCGATACCACTACCCGGTGGTCGCTGGTGTTTGTTCGCGGCCTCTGCATGCTGCTCGGCGTTCTCTGCATGTTCACAGCCATCGACGCCTTCACTGCCGGCAAGACCGTTGCCGGTGTTCTGGCTACCGCGGTGATGGTGGTGAACTACTGGAACGCGGTCAAGAAGCGGTAATGCGCTGCTGCCGGGCAGCGACGACAGAGCTGTCGTAGCCCTTCGCCTGCCTGCTTGCATGCTCTTCGTCTAGAGCGCTCCTGGACTCTTCGCTGCGGCGGTCCATGCGTGAACTCAATGGAAAGGACAGGTGCCGAACCCCGGCGGTCTGCTTCCTTTCCTTTAATCCGTAATATACTATATCAAGAAGTAGATATGCGGTAAAAGAAGAATAGCCTGTGTCTACCTTCGCAAACGCGAGACGGACACAGGCTATTCTTCAAGGCCTAAGCGAGTATTCAAGATGGGCTTCTACGCCACCGCGCATGATACCGGAGGGGGGACATCCTTCCGGTGCCGGTTACGGCAGCGATGAGAGGTAGGCAGTAACAGATGTGACGAACAGCTGCAGGTCGTCGGCGTCGAAGGTCCAGTGCCCTGAGTCCGGGAAGCGGACGAACGTCTTTGGCTGTGAAGCCTCGTTCGCCAGCTCCTCTGCATGTGCGATCGGGATCATTACGTCCTTCTCGCCATGGAGGATGAGCAAGGGTGGATGCTTGCGCTTCAGTATCTCTGCGTTGTCCATGCGTGGGTTGGGGAAGAGCCACGACGGGTAGATGCGCAGAATCGGCTCTTTCTCCTTACCGATGCGCTCCAACGAGGAGAACCCGGCGTGGATGATGAGCCCGGCTGCCGGACGTTTGGTCGACACGTAAGTTGCTACGCCGGAGCCAAGCGACATACCGTAGAGTACGACGCTGTCGGCAGAGTAACCGCGAACGTTGACCAGGTAGTCATAGGCGGCAAGCCCGTCTTCGGCAATGCCCTCCAGTGTCGGCTTTCCGGTGCTCTGTCCGAAGCCTCGCGGCTCGTACTGAAACACCGATGCGCCACTTTCGAGCAGCAGCCTCGTCAAAGGAAGCCGACCGGCCATGTCGCCGGCGTTGCCTGGGTGAACCAGTAGAATCTTCCGGCTGCCGGGCTTGAGATAGATCCACCCGTGAAGAGTGGCTCCGCCAGCTGTCGGAAAGAAGACCTCACTGTTCTCTGCCTCCGCAAACGCACGGAGGTCGGCTTGAGAGCCGTTGCCCTGCGTCGGATTGAATAGCTCTGGCTCGTACAATCCGGTTGCGAACCTGGGAGAGAGTCCCAGGTAGACGGCAAGAAGAACGAGGAGGACAGCGCAAACTAGGACGCGCGTGCGCCTCGTCATGGTGAGCCTCGTACGACGTTTAAGGTGCCTGGCGCTTGCGCGCTAGACACCGGCGAGACAGCCGGCCTTTAGGGTGTCGGCGTCTTGCCAATCAGCTTCATGAGATCCAGGGCCTTCTGCCGCAGATCCTTGGCCGCTTCGTCCTCGGGATGCGAGGCGATGCGGTCGGAGAGCAACTTGGTCAACTGATCCAGCTTGATGACCCCGCGCTTGTGCTTGGGCAGGCTGGCGATGAAGGCGGCGAACTCCGCCGGCGTCGCCTCGGTGAGCAGGTAGCGCCAGTTCATCAGATCGGACACGGTCAACTCGTTATCCTCGAGAGACATGCGGATCTCCTCGTCGCGACCCTTGGGCGAGAGGTAGGTGCCGAACAGCTGGTCGAGGAAGGGGATGACGATCGTGAAGTTCTTGCGCTGGTCCCAGTGATGCAGGATGTGCATCTTCTCGAGGTAGTTGAAGTACGGCTTATCGACCCAGGGATGGTTGGCCTCGTGGAAGCGCGAGTGCGTCACGTCGACGATCCAGCGCGCGTACAGGTAGAAGCCGCCCAGGAACGCCAGGGTCCCCGGGTTCAAGCCGTGGGTGAGCACAAAGAAACCGGCCACGATCACGGCTGGGAGAATCCAGGTGATGCCTAGCCCCTTCTCGGAGCTGATGTACTCCGCGTTGCGCTTGTAGAAGCGCCCGATCGGGTACAGGATCATGTGGTGCATCCAGTGGAAGTGCTGGCCGCGACGGAAGAACTGCGCCCGGCGAGTGAACCAGCCGAGGTGCTGCATGAATCGGTGGAAGGCGTAGCCCGCCGACTCGACGAGCACCACAGCGCGCAGCGCCATCACCAGCGGCACGCCGATGAACTTGATGACCCAGGGCGCAACACCGGCGCCGGCAAGAGCGTTGAACAGCCAACCGCTGAACGGCTCCGACCAGGCGAACCAGATGAGACCTGCCAGCCCGAGTAAGGTCCAGAGGGCGAGCGCAAACTGACTGATGAAGCTCCGAGGCGGCTTGGTGGCGGCCTCGTAGATTTCGTTGGACGCGATGAAACCGGAATTCTTCTTGTGCTCCATGGTGACCACCGGTTGTTTTTCTAGGAGTGGATGCAATTGGAAGAGGGTATGCAGGCGCCGAGCTGACCGGTGCCTCTGATCGGCACCAGCACTTCCTCAACCGCCAGGAAAGAAACAGCTAGAAATAGGTGGCCGGACGTGCGTCGCAGCCCAGCCAACCGTGCGCAGCATAGCGGCGCCCGGCACCAACTCCCGGGGGCAACAGCCCCCGCGGGTTGATCCCGGGTAACCGCCTGCCTTGCTAAATCTCTGGCCGGCGAGTGCTCGGGAAGGGACGCCGCCATGCGGCGCCCCTTCCCTAGCTTCCGAAGGGCAAGCACCCTGGCGACCGACCGCTCGGGATAGCCCTTTTGTGCCTAGATCCCTCGCGTGCGACCGCTCGGGATAGCCGCCTGCCAGGCGGCTACTTGCGGTAGAGCTCCTCGACGAGCTGCCCGTAGCGCTTCATGACCTCTTCCGAGCGGATCTTGAGGGTGGCGGTCAGGAGGCCGTTGGCGACGGTGGCTTCCACCGGCACCACGCGGAACTTCTTGAGCCCCTCCCACTTCTCCAGCTTCTTGTTGCCAGCTTCGATCGCGGCGCCGACGGCTTGGTCGATGAGCTTGCGCACCTCAGGCTGTGTCTCGTAGCTGGCGGCAACCGTCGCAGTGGCGCCCAGCGTGATGCCCGCCTTGCTCAAGAGTTCGCGGGCGTTGAGCTCGTTGACGAAGACGAGAGCGCTGAAGTACGGCTTGCCGTCGCCGACGGGCACGATGTACTGCACGATGGCGTCGCCGTCGAGCGCCTTCTCGACCTTCTCCGGGGCAAGGAACTTGCCGCCGTCGGTCTTGAGCATGCGCTTGGCGCGGCCCGTGATGTACAGGTAGCCGTCGTCATCGAGCTTGCCGAGGTCGCCGGTCTTGAACCAGCCGTCGGCGGTGATCGCCTTGGCGGTCTCCTCCGGCAGGTTCCAGTAGCCGCGGGTGACGGTGGCGCCCCGCACCCAGATCTCGCGGTCTTCCGGGCCCCTGCCCTCGACGGGCACGAGCTTGAGCTCGACCCCGTCGAGCACGCGCCCGACCGAGCCGACCCGGTTGTTCTCGGGCGTGTTCACGGAGAGACCGGCGGTCGTCTCTGTCAAGCCGTAGCCCTGGAGCAGCGGCAGTCCGACGCTGTTGAAGAACTCGATGATCTCGGGCGAGATGGCAGCACCGCCGGTGAGCAGGACGCGCAGGCGCCCGCCGAGCCCGGCGCGGATCTTCTTGAACACGAGGGTGTCGGCGAGCCAGCGCTTGAAGCCCGGCGTCTTCTGGGCAAAGGCCCAGCGCACGAGCTTGGCTTTCAGCCCAGTGGCGGAGTCGAGCTGACCCTGGATCTTGTCCTTGATCTTGCGCCAGACTGCGGGCACGCCGACGAACACCGTCGGGCGCACCGTCTTCAGTGCCTCCGGCATCTCCTCGACCTTGCAGAAGAAGGTGGGGATGCCGTTCCAGGCGCAGAGCGCCGCCACGCTGCGCTCGAAGACGTGGGCGAGCGGCAGGTAGCTGAGATAGACATCGTCGTCGCTGGTCGTCAGACCGTGGCGGCCGAGCCCGTCGCATTCGGTGGCGAAGGCCTCGTGCGTGAGCACGACGCCCTTCGGCTGTCCGGTCGAGCCGGACGTGTAGATGATCGTGGCCGGGTCGGACAGCGAGACGCCCAGGAAGGGCTTGTTGGTGCTCTCGAGCAGCGCCTGCTCGATGCGCGCCAGCTCGGGACCGGACTGGCCGGCCGCGAAGATGGTCGCCATCGGCGTCACGCTCGACATCTTGGTCTCGGTGATCACCACGCGGTTGATACCGATGGTGGCGCTGACCTTCTCCATCTGCGCGTCGTCGGAGGCGAAGATGAACGAAGCGCTCGAGTCCTTGAGCAGGTAGGCGACCTGCTCGGGGCCGGTGTTCGGGTAGATCGGCACGGTGACGCCGCCCAGGCTCTGCACAGCGAAGTCGGTCCAGACCCACTCGGCGCAGTTCCAGCTCAGGATGGCGGCGCGATCGCCCTTCTTGAAGCCGTTGGCGCGCAGGAACGCCATGATCTCGGCGACGCGCTTGCCGCACTCCCCGAAGCTGAGTTCCATGTGGGGCAGCGGTGGGATGACGGCGACGTGTCCGCCGGCGGGGCTGACGACGGGGACCACCGTGGGCGTGGTGGTCGGATTCTTGATCAGAACGCTCGGTTTGGCGGGCGTGTGGATGACACGCTTCCAGTACCGCCGAATGACAGTGTCGTTCGATTTCGACATGTTGCTCCTCCAAGGCGCCCTGTAGGCGGCCTCGTTCTCAGGCGTGCGAATGCGCGCGCCTGCTCGTTTCGGTTGCTCGGGATTAAAGAGAAACGAGGGTGGGCAGTGGAAGTCAGCGAACAAAAACCTCCGGGCTCCACAATGCGCAAGGCACGGGAAGCTCGAAGGTTCTATCAGCTAGTGATACAGGCGATGTTTGGCTGGTTTCGTGATATCGCTTGCGTCGGAAAAATACAGGAACACACTGAGGCTACCCAACTAACACACCCGATAACAAGCTGTGTACCCCAGTGGTTTGACTCTCGCGAATCCTTGAGACTGGCTGGTTTTCGCTGCTTGGTAACCGTAATACTTGTAGTACTTAGCAAAGCCTTGAAAACTGTGATCAGATCTAGAAAATATGATCTCGTTATAAGGAAACCGGCATTAAGAGCCGGTGATGACCGCTTTACAACCTGGCTAAGTGCTCGCGGAGTGGTGGCAAATGCGATATCACATCCGTGGTCGGGATCTATCCACCGGCTGGCCAGCATGGCGGTTGTCAGGCGGCAGGGTGGTGCAGGCGATGGATGTCATGGAGTGGTATTGCAGCATATCCGGCCAAGCTGACTGACTTTGACCAAAAACGCGCCCGACATTTTTATCAAAATAATCTCGAAATTATCGTCGTCTTAAGGGCTTGAGACTCGAGATCGTTCCTCTATACGATGAGATCATCATTCGCACTTCTTTTTTTCGAGAGCCAACACAGACAGCGCATAACAACCGGCTACCTGTCTTACTTTTAATGACATCACCCTCCGCGCGACGGCGGAGCGGGGCTCTCACCACCTAACAACAACCAACAACCAATCGAGGAGGCCGCGCGCAAACACGGCTTCCTGGCTGCGTTGGAGGACACCATGTCGCCGAACAGTGAGGCCAACACCGTGGCTCAAACCTCCGGCGACCTGCACATCGTGTGCGGATCCGGAGGATCGCGAGCGATTCTACAAGGTTCCGGATCGATCCTGGCGTGTCATCTTGCCGGGCTCAACAACTGGCGTACACTCGGAGGCGCAAGCGGCGGATCCATTCCGACGCTGATGCTAGCCGGTGGCGTTCACCCTATCAAGATTGTCAGACACACCATCGAGACGGACTTCTCCAGCCTGCTGGCCCGTCACGGGAGCATGGCCCAAATCTTGGTTGCGTACTTCATGAAGGATCGCTACGAGAAGACGCGCCCCCGCAGGGGCGTATTCGGCTCCGAGCGGGTCGGGCAGTTCGTGGAGACGTTCGTTCCCAACTGGCCGGCGAACTACTGGACGGTCGCGACTCATCGTGACAACCAGTGGCTGTTCACCGCCGATGGTGTCTTCGAGTACAGCCGCAACGGCAAGATGCGGGTGATCTCGAGTACACCGGCACCGGTCGGGATCGCCATCCGCGCCAGTTGCGCCGTTCCCGGCATCATCGATGCCGCCAAGTGGAACGGCAGCTACCTCTTCGACGGAGCGCTCGGCATGGACGGCCGTTGCCCGGTGCGCGTGCCCAAGCGGCACTACAGCGCCCGTCCCGAATCGATCGTAGCCGTCGATGTCGGCGAGGACAACAACCGCCAGTCCCGGGCGATCCGCCTGGCCTGGAAGGTTCTCTGCGGTGGCAACTGTGTGCCGCAGCCCGACAAGCAGACAGCTGTCGGCGCCGAGGGAGTGGTTCTCATCCACCCGGCGCCTGTCGAATTCCGATCGCTTCAGTTCACGCTGGCGGCCGATCAGAAGTGGCAGGCGGTAATGTCCGGGTTCCTGGGTGCAATCTCGACCCTGGAGGCCGCCGGTCTTCTGACCGGGCCTGCTCTCGAGAAGGCTCTGTCCATCGCCAGGAACTTCGACGAGATTCAGCGCACCGCGCACGACGAGGGTGAGCTGGCTGCTCGCACCGAGACCCTGCTGGCCAGCAACGGGCTTTACTAGGACGGGGTTGGGCGCCAGCTGTGTGCTCCTACGTCGCGGGCGGGGACAGTCCCGCGCCTGCGGGCTCGCACGGTAGTCGGGCACCTTTTGTCGGCAACACGGGCGGCGAGACGGCTCGCTCCTGCAAGTGACGAACTTGCCAGGGGCGCAGCTTTACCTCGCCCGTTTGCCCATTCCCTGACCGGGGCTTGCGCAGGCGGACGGAACCGCCTGCGTTCAGCCCCGGCAGGCACAACCTAAAGCTAAGCACGGAGAACGATATGTCGCTCACCACAGGTGCCGCGGCTCCGCATGCCTTCGCCTCCGATGCGAACCTGGTGTGTGGTGCGGGCGGCTCGCGGGCGATTCTCGGTGGCACGGGTGCAATCCTCGCCAGCTACCTGGCAGGAATCGAGCGATGGCAGACGGCTGGTGGCGCCAGCGGCGGGTCGGTTCCGACCGTGCTGTTGGCCGGTGGGCTTCATCCCACGCAGATCGCCAGGCTGATCATCGAAACCGACTTCTCGAGCCTGCTGACCCGGCACGCCTCGCCCATCAGGATCCTTCTCACCTACTTCCTGAAGGACAACTACTACCGGATCATTCGTCCCGAACGCGGGCTGTTCAGCTCGGAAAGGGTTGGGGAATACGTCGAGAAGTACGTGCCCGAGTGGCCGGAGGGCTACTGGACCGTGGCTGCCTGGGGGAGCTCGCAGATTCTCTTCAACAGCGAAGGGATCTTCCAGTACTCGCCCAGCAGGCGCTGCCGCCGCATCTCCTGCACGCCGGCACCGGTCGGGATTGCCGTGCGCGCAAGCTGCGCCATTCCCGGCGTCTTCGATGCCATCCCCTACAAGGACATGTTGCTCTGCGACGGCGCTTTGAGCATCGACGGGCGCACGCCGGTCGGTGCCATCAAGCGCCACCGCGGTGTGGCTGCCGAGCGCATCATCGCCGTCGACGTCGGCGACCAGGACGTGGAGAAGTCCGGCTTCAGCCAATGGCTGTGGGACTTCCTCTGGCGGCTGGTCTGCGGGCGTCACTGCCCAGATGAGGGTGCCACCCCGCACGACTCGGAAGGTGTCATTCTCGTGCGTCCGCCCGATATGCAGATTCGCTATCTGGAGTTCAAGCTCGCCCCGGACCAGAAGTGGCACACGCTCATGTGCGGCTTCCGGGCCGCGGTCAACGCGCTCGATGCAGCCGGTATCCTCAAGGACACCAGGCTGACGGCTGCGCGCGATATCCTCAAGTCTTTCGACGACATCGCCCAGACGTCGTCGGCACCGGGCGAGCTCGCTGCTCGCACCGAAGCGCTTCTCTCTACGTACGGGCTCTATTAGGCGGGCGCAATCTTCCTGCGACCTCAAAAGGAAGTCTTTAATTCATCAGTGGCGACCGGGAGGTTATCTTCGCCCGCGCACTGTTATGCTGATTTTCGAGAACCGGGTGTGCGCGTGACAACGCGATCAGACCCGAGAACCTAGAAGTGAGGTTCCCATGGATACGAAGAAGAAGGTCTGGCTCGTAGCTGGCAGCCGGACTCCGATTGGTTCCTTCGGGCGAACCCTGAAGGACGTCAAGGTGGACACTCTGGCCGGCCACGTGATGCTGCAGGCGATCCGGCGCGCGGGCATCTCGCCCAACCAGATCGACGGCATCATCCTCGGTCACGGCTACCAGAGTGCCTACACGCCGAACACGGCGCGCTTCGCCGCGCTCAAGTTCGGGCTGCCCGCGCACATTCCGGCGATGACCGTTCAGCGGCAGTGCGGATCCGGCATGGAGTCGGTGAACCTGGCCGCCAAGGAAATCGTGCTCGGCCACGGCGACATCTACCTCGCTGGCGGTGCCGAGTCCATGTCCACCGTTCCCTACCTCTTGCCCGGCGACATGCGCTTCCGCGGTGCCTGGGCCAGGTGGGTGAGCAAGTTCGGTCCCCGTCCGGTGTTCGGCAAGTTGGCCGACGACGGGCTGGCTCCCAAGGCGCTCATCTGGGACTTGAAGTCCGTGTACATGTCGGGCACCGCTCAGCGCGTGGCCGACACCTACGGCATCACGCGGCAGGCCGCCGACGAGTACGCGCTGCGTTCGCAGCAGCTGGCCGCTGCCGCCATCGCCGCCGGCCGCTTCAATCTCGAGATTGACGCGCTCGAGGTCCCCGGCCGCGGTTTCTTCGCGGTCGACGAGCACCCGCGCAAGACCAGCGCCGAGAAGCTGGCGGCGCTGCCGGGCGTGCTCAAGACGCGTGACATCACGGCCGGCAACAGCTCCGGCATCAACGACGGCGCCTGCGCGCTGATCGTCGCCTCCGACGTCAAGGCCACCGAGCTCGGGCTCACGCCCCTGGCGGTTCTGGTCGACAGCGCCGTCGCCGGCGTGGACCCCGAGCAGATGGGTCTCGGCCCGGTGGCCGCCATCGGCAAGCTGCTGGCCCGCAACGGGCTGACGCTCGCCGACATCGACCTGGTGGAGATCAACGAGGCTTTCGCGGCTCAGTATGTGGCCTGCGAGAAGCTGCTCGGGCTCGACCGCAACAAGGTCAACGTCAACGGCGGCGCCATCGCGCTCGGGCACCCGATCGGGATGTCCGGTGCGCGTCTGATCCTCACGCTTGCTCACGAGCTCCGGATTCGCGGATTGAAGCGCGGCATTGCTTCGCTTTGCATCGGCGGCGGTATGGGTGTCGCCACCCTTATCGAGGCGCCGGAAAAGGCGTAAGCTTCAACGAGATGAAAGGGACATCCCATGGCTAACAAAGCCGTCAACGTAAAGATTCTCGACAACGGCGTGGCAGTGCTGACGCTGAACCTCGAAGACAGCAAGGTCAACCTTCTGTCCGAGCTGGTGATGAACGAGCTCAACGCAGCCGTCGACCAGCTCGCTGCCAACTCTGCCATCAAGGGGCTCGTCATCATCTCCGGCAAGCCCGACAACTTCATCGCTGGCGCCGACATCAGCGCCATCAAGGCCCTGCAGAGGCAGGAGCCGATCAAGGCCTACCAGGTTTGCCAGCTCGGCAAGGCGGTCTTTGCCAAGTTCGAGAGCCTTCCGTTCAAGGTGGTAGCCGCCATCAACGGCACCTGCCTGGGCGGTGGTACCGAACTGGCGCTGGCCTGCCACTACCGCCTGGCAACCACGAGCCCCAAAACCAAGATCGGACTGCCCGAGGTTCAGCTCGGCGTCCTCCCTGGCTGGGGCGGCTGTACGCGCCTGCCGCGCCTGATCGGCCTGCAGGCTTCCCTCGACCTGATCGCCTCCGGCAAGAACGTGGACGGCAAGAAGGCGTGGAAGCTTGGCATGGTCGATGAGGTGGTGGAACCCGACCAGCTGGCCGCCCGCGCCGAGCAGGTGGCGCTCGACGGCTCCGTCAAGCGCTTCAAGGCGCCGCTCAAGGCTCGCCTGATGAAGGGTCTGCTCGAAGGCAACCCTCTCGGCCGTAAGGTCGTCGGCAACATCGCCATGAAGGCGGTGCTCGCCCAGACGAAGGGCAAGTACCCTGCGCCTCTGGAAGCCACGAAGCTCGTGCTCAAGGGCGTGACCATGCCGCGCGAGAAGTCATTCGAAGCCGAGTCGCGGGCGTTCGCGCGCCTGGCGGTCGGCGACGTGTCTCGCAGCCTGGTGGGCATCTTCTTTGCCCAGCAGGACTCCAAGAAGGCGCCGGCCGGCGTCCAGCCCGCCCTGGAGGTGAAGACCGTCGGCGTCCTCGGCGCCGGTATCATGGGTGGTGGCATCGCCCAGGCCGCGGCCTTCGCCGGCTACAACGTCGTGCTCTTCGACATCAGCCCGGATGCCCTCACGGCCGGGATGAAGAAGATCGGCGATCTCTTCGACAAGCTCGTGGAGAAGCGCAAGCTCACCCGCGAGGAGGCAGATGCGCGCCTGAAGGCGATCACTCCCACGACCAGCTACGATGCCTTTGCTCCCTGCGAGCTGGTCATCGAAGCGATCGTCGAAAAGATGGAAGTGAAGCGGGCGGCTATCAAGGCGCTCGACAACGTCATCAAGCACGATTACCTGTTCGCGAGCAACACCTCCTCTCTGGTGGTGAGCCAGATGGCAGAGGCGGCCCGCAAGCCGACCTACGTCGTCGGCGTCCACTTCTTCAATCCCGTCCACCAGATGCCTCTCGTCGAGCTCGTCCGCAGCAAGTATGCGGGCGGGACCTCCGAGGAGGTGCTGGCGGTCGCGCGCGAGTTCTGCGGCCGGCTGGGCAAGACGACCGTCACCGTCGGCGACTCGCCCGGCTTCGTGGTCAACCGCGTGCTGGCTCCGTACCTCACGGAGTCGATCAAGCTCATGGAGCAGGGTGTGCCCCTCGAGGACATCGAGCAGGCGATGAAGTCCTTCGGCATGCCGATGGGCCCGTTCGAGCTGCTCGACCACGTCGGTCTGGACATTTGCGGGCACGTCACGCGCGCGCTTGCTGCTCAGATCGGCGAGCGTCTGGCGGCGCCTGCGATCATGACCAAGCTGGAGGCGCTCAAGCTGCTCGGCAAGAAGGGCGGCAAGGGCTTCTACCTCTACGACGCGGCCGGCAAGAAGACCGGGTTCAACCCCGATGTCCTTGCCACCGTCACAGCGGCCAAGACCACCAAGACCAAGGCCGAGATCCAGGATCGCCTGGTGCTGGCCATGGTCAACGAGGCGGTTCTCTCCCTCGAAGAGGGAGTGATCGAGGATCCGGCTCAGCTGGATCTGGCGCTGATCATGGGCACGGGCTTCCCGCCGTACCTCGGCGGGCTCCTGCGCTACGCGGATAGCGTCGGCACTCGGGTCGTGCTCCAGAAGCTCGATTGGCTCGCCAAGGTGTCCGGTGACAACTACCGGCCCGCCAAGCTGCTCAAGCAGACGGCAGCCGCCGGTCAGGCATTTCGTCGGGATCTGGTGTAAGTAGCGGAAGTACATGCTAGCCGCTACGGTAGGCTCTGCCCGCCGTAAAGGCGACGCGTGTGCGCTGCTGCCTGCTAAACGTTTCACCGGAACTGGAAGGGGGCGTGCCTGGCCACAGGCCGCCCCCTTTCCTTCCTCTTCTCTTTTCGTCCTCCAGCACCATCTGCGGTATCACGGCGGTCGACATCTTGCCGGCTGCGAGCGCTACTCGCTGCCGACGCGATGGAGGACCGCCCAATCAAGTTCGCGGTACCGCGAAAGGACACGCAACATGGCAACCATCTTCCTGGTGCTGTTTGTCATTCTGGCAGCCGTCAACTGGTTTGCAGCCTGGCGCGGGCGGCAGGACATCGAGTACATCGTCAAGCCCGCTGCTACGGCTGTGCTCGTGCTCTTCGCGGCCGCGGGCGGGCAGCCGTCGTTCGGGCTGATTGCAGCGCTGACGCTCTGCCTGCTCGGTGATGTCTTCTTGATGCTGCCGGGAAACTACTTCCTGGCTGGCCTTTCGGCATTCCTGCTCGGGCATCTGGCGTACATCGCGGAGTTTCCGTCCGCGTTGGCGGCACGACTGCCCTGGTTTGTGGTGATGAGCGTCGCCACGCTTCCCGTCACGATTCCGATCATGCGCTCGATTAGAGAGACCGGGCTCAAAATCGGCGTCGTCGTCTACATGGCGGTCATCTGCTTCATGGCCGGATCCGCCATTGCCTCGGGCAGCCTGTTGGCTACGGTTGGTGCGGTGCTGTTCGTGGCGTCGGATGCGCTTATTGCCTGGGACATGTTCGTGCGGAAACTTCCGCGCGCGCACTTCTGGGTGATGGTCACCTACCACATCGCGCTAATGGGCTTGGTCCTGGCGCTCCACGGTTTCTGAACGTACCTCCTCGAGAGGCATTGGCGCAACTGCTTGGGCGGCGACGTACAGGAACCAGGCGGAAGGGCAAGAACATGCAGAAGACAAAACAGGACCTCATCGACGAGCTCAAGGCGCAGATTGCCGCTGACCCCGAAGGTGCCAAGCGCCCCTTCGTCGGCGCCGGATCGCGCTCATACTCCCTGGAGGACATGCTTGCCGAGATCGAGAACGATACGGAGATGGGGCAAAGGCTCGTCCAGAGCTACTTGGAATTGACTGCTCTGCAAATTCAGCAGTCCTGAGAAGAAATCAACGTCTGGCGAGGCAGTGGGAACGCCCAACCGGCGGAGTTCCCACTGCCTTCTATGGACCCGGGAATTTACCATCACCTACACTGGTTGCCGTCACGCCACCAAGATGGCCTGAGTTTTTTTGTGGCTACTATGCCACCATATATAGTGGCATAGCTGTCTTGCCGAGTGTTCTTGCGGTTGGATGTCAGGCGAGCTGCTAATGCTCGAAGCACGATCAGTGTGTGGCGCCCACTCTTG
>Ga0066388_100001504_pt1 | contig 13197 bp, 12 predicted proteins | sample PanSoiMetaGPlot6_FD_64539 | JGI IMG/M metagenome (GOLD analysis project Ga0066388, IMG submission 64539) | Tropical forest soil microbial communities from Panama analyzed to predict greenhouse gas emissions - Panama Soil - Plot 6 (Hybrid Assembly) | ecosystem: Environmental > Terrestrial >... | reverse complement strand
CCGCCTTCGGCCGCGTCGACGTGTTGGTCAACAATGCCTGGGGCGGCGGCAGCTTCTGCCGGCTCGAGCACAAGACCGATACCGACCTGCAACACGGCGTGCAGGTGGCCCTGTTCGGCGCGTTCTGGGCGATGCAGGCGGTGTTTCCGCACATGCGGCGCCAGGGCGGCGGGCGCATCATCGCGCTGTGCTCGCTGAACGGGGTCAACGCGCACGCCTACACGGCGGAGTACAACAGTGCCAAGGAGGCGCTGCGCGCCCTCACCCGCACCGCGGCGCGCGAGTGGGCGCGGCACAACATCCTCGCCAACGTCATCTGCCCGGCGGCGGTGACGCCCGCGTACGAGGCCTTTCGCCGCTTCGATCCCGACAACGCGGCGGCGCTGCTGCGCCAGAATCCGATGGGGCGCATGGGCGATCCGGAACGCGACATCGGCGGCGTGGCGGTGTTCCTCGCCTCGGAGGACGCCGGCTACGTCACCGGCAACACGATCTACGCCGACGGCGGCTCGCACATCAACGGCGTGGCGTGGGCGCCGGAGCTGCCCGACTGAGCATCGGCGCGCCGCCTAATGAGGCGTCTGTCATTGCGCGCGCGGCGCGCACTCGGGCTGCGCGCTGCACGCACGCAGATCTTCCGCCAGGACAAGGTCTGGTCGCGCTACAGCGACGACAAGATCGACATCGCGCACCGGCTGGCGCAGGTGCTGCGCGTGCTGAGCCGGTCGCTGCCGTTGTCGCGGCCCCTGCGCGCGCTGTCGATCGGCTCCAGCAACGAGCCGCAGTTCCGCATCCTCGAATCGGCCTGCCGCGACGGCCTCTACCTGCTCGACATCGAGGCCGAGGCGTTCGCGGTCGTGCGCGAGCGCATCCGGCGCCAGCATACCGACCACGTGCGCACCATCCGCGGCGACTACCGCTCGCTGCTAGGCGACGAGCGGCGGGCGCGGCGCTTTCGCGCCGGCGCGCTCGACGGCCACCGCATGGCGCTGGTGACGCTGCACCATTCACTCTACTACAGCGCCGAATCGTCGTGGCGGCCGCTGCTGAGCGGCTTGTATCGCGCCGTGCTCACCGGCGGCCGCGCGCGCGGGCCGCGCGCCGCCATTCACGCCGTGTTGATGGCCAGCCGCTCGCGTCATCGGCGCTCGACCACCTGGCTGTACAATCACTTTGCCGGCGCGTTCTTCGGCGTCCGCAACGACCAAGACCTGCGCCGCTGCGGGCGCACCCTGCGCGGCGACGCGCGCTTCGCCGGCGCCCACATCGTCCTCTCGCGCAGCCAGGTGCGATTCTTCAGCCCGAGCTTCGAAGAGTTCATGGGTGTGATCTGGATGATCCTCTTGCATCCGACCGTGCACCGCTTCAGCCGTGACCAGCAGTGCGCGGTGATCGAGCATGTCTATCATCACCTGTGGAGCCGGGGGCTGCCGCTCATCCAGGAGAACGATCACCTGGTCATCTACCGCATGAGATGACCGGATGGCCGATCGGGCGCACACTCGAGCCCGACCCCGAACGATCCCGACCTCGGTCCCGCAAGCGATTGACGGCCACCTCATCCTTAACCCGGGTCGGGATCGGGTTCGGGATCGGGTTCGGGCTGAAGTAGAATCTGGACCGGGGGCGGGAATGATGCGCGTGAGCGATGCGGTAGTCCGGAGCGAGGCAGCGGGTGACGCGGCGGCGGTGGCGGCGGTGCACCGCGCCGCCTTTGGTCGCGCCGACGAGGCGGCGTTGGTCGATCGGCTGCGCGTCACGGTGCAGCCGCGGGTGTCGCTGGTGGCCTGCATCGCCGACCAGGTGGTCGGCCATGTCTTCTTCAGTCCGGTTGCCATCGCCACCCGTCCGGTCACGCTGCTGCCGATGGGGCTCGCGCCGGTCGGCGTCCTGCCGGCGTGGCAGCGCCGGGGGATCGGCAGCGTCCTGATCGGCGCGGGGCTCGACGCGTGCCGAACGCTCGGCGCCCACGCGGTCGTGGTCCTCGGCCACGCCGCATACTATCCGCGCTTCGGCTTCGTCCCCGCCGCGCGCTTCGGCCTGCGCTGCGAGTACGACGTACCGGACGATGTGTTCATGGCACTCGAGCTGGTGCCGGGCGCGCTGAGCGGGGTCACCGGCATGGTGCGCTACGCGCCGGCCTTCGCCGACGTCTGATGAGGCAGCGGCGCGATGTGGGAATCATTGATCGCTCAGTACGGCTATGTGGCGATCGTCATCGGCACCTTCCTCGAAGGCGAGACGATTCTCGTGCTCGGTGGGTTCGCCGCGCACCGCGGCTTGCTGCGCTTACCGGGCGTGATGCTGGCGGCGTTCGTCGGGTCGTTGGCGGGTGACCAGCTGTTCTTCTTCATCGGCCGCCGTCACGGCCCCGCTTGGCTGGCACGCCATCCGAAATGGCAGCCGCGCGTGGAGCGGGTGCGCGGCCTGCTCAACCGGCACGCCACCGGGTTGATCCTCGTCTTTCGCTTCCTCTACGGCCTGCGCAACATTACGCCGTTCGCGCTCGGGCTGAGCGACGTGCCGGCGCCGCGGTTCATCGTCCTCAACGCCGTCGGCGCCGCCATCTGGGCGGTGGTCATCGCCCTCTTCGGTTGGAGCGTCGGCGAAGCGGCGAATCAGCTGATCGGACACGTGGAGCGCTACGAGCGAGTGCTCGGAGCGGCCATCATTGCGGTCGGTGCACTGGCATGGATGTGGCACCGGCTGGCGGCGCGCCGACGCGGCTCGAACACACGACCGGCGTGAGCGGTGCCGGTGCTATGGCAGCGCGGTGCACTGCCCGTTGACGCAGGCGGCCCGCCCAGCTTTCGCACAGCGGACCTCTGCCGCGGCGCAGCCATCGCTGCGGAAGCTGGCACAGTAGCGCTGATCGAGGTAGTCGATCAGCTTCTTCACCCGCTCGCTGTAGCGTTGGTTGATCGCGGTGCCGCAGCCGGCCCTGCAGGCGCTGCTGTCGTCGACCAGAACACACTCGCCATCGTTGTGGCACTGGCGGGTGAGCTCGATGACCCGGTCGATCCGCTTGCTCGAGATGCGCTGGCGGCGGTCGCACATCGGGTCACAGTTGGGCACGCAGACGCTGACCTGGCAGTCGTCGCACTCGGGGCAGCTCGCGACGCACAGGCACCGGTCGCCGGGTCGGCTGCAGCCGCCGTCGGCGCTGCAATTGTACGGCGTCGGGCTGCCGGTCGGCACGCACACGCCGGGGCCGCAGTTCTCGCAGTCGGGGCAGGCAGCGCTGCACGAGCAGACGCGGTCCTGCCCGCAGGCGCTGCCGGTGTTGTCACAGCGCCACGCTTGCGTCGTGCACGTCTGGCCGCAGCGATCCTGCCGGCCATCGCGGTGCTGGCATTGCTGACCGCCGGGGCACTGGTCGCCTTCGCAACAGTACACCGGTGCGAAGCCGGCGATGCACTGGCCGTCGAAACAGCCGAGCCCGGGCTCGCAGTCGCACGCCGTCTGGCATTGCTGGCCGCAGCGGTCGGGTCGACCGTCGCCGTGCTGGCACTGCTGGCCAACCGGGCAACGATCCGACTCGCAGCAGAAGACCGGTGCGAGTCCCGTTACGCAGCGCCCGTCGTCACACAGCAGGCCGGGCGAACAGTCACAGGCGGTTTTACAGTGCTTCTTCAGCTCGGGTACGCACACCTGCGCGGCGCAATCGCGGCAGTTTGGGCAGCTCGGAACGCACGCACACCGGTAGCCGGTCGGGCATGCATTCTCGGCGTCGGACTGACAGGTCGAGACCGGCGCCGGGCAGACGAACTCGCTGCTCGACGGTTCCACCGCCCGCGCCGATGGCACGGCGGTCAGGGCGAACAACGACACGGCAACGACAACGCGCACGAGCTGCATACGGTTCCGGAGGGAGGCCCAACCCCTTTGCAGCCTCCCTCCACCACCCACCATAGCCGCCCATTCGGAGCCGTTCAACGCATCGATTTCAGGCGGCGGGTCGAATGGTGCGCCGCCGCACGCCGCGATCAGCGGCGCGCGTATTGCAGCTGGTAGCGCCGGTAGTTGCCGATCACCCGTTTCACGTAGTCGCGCGTCTCCCGATACGTGATGCTCTCGACGAACTCGTCGGCGTCCAGCGCACCGAAGCGCGCCTGCCACTTGGCCACGGCGGCCTCGCCGCCGTTGTAGGCGGCGAGCGCTTTGATCGGATCGCCGCCGTACGACTGGAGGAGCTCGTGCAGGTGCGCGACGCCGAGGGTGACGTTGGTCTCCGGGTCGTAGAGCTTGCCGTTCGGGGACGGTTGACCGGTGCGTTGCGCCACTTGCTCCGCGGTGCTCGGCAGTAGCTGCATGAGCCCGCGCGCGTCGGCGGGCGAGTGCGCGCCCGGATCGAACATGCTCTCCTGGCGCATCAGCGCCAGCACGAGCAACGGATCGATGTCGGTGCCGCGGGTGTTGCGGGTCACCTGCGGCCAGAACGCGAGCGGAAAGAAGATGCTCGGATCGGTCATGCCGCGCGCGCTGCCCAGGCGGATGGCATCGCGATAGCCGTCGACCGACTGATAGGCGACCAGGATCGGGCCGAGCGCCGCCGGATCGTCGGCGTGTGAGCGCTCGAAGGCGCGCAGCTCGGCGCGCGCCAGCTGGTGTTCCCTCATCGCCTGCAGCTCGCCGGCGCGGACCCAGTGGTAGGGATTGGCGCCGGCGGGTGGAGCGCCGATCGCCGGCGCGGTCGGCGGCGAGTCGATGGCGTGCGACCCGCCATCGGAGCGGCCGAGGCGCTGCTCCGCCCATTGCGCGTAGTAGCTGGCCGGCGCTTCGCTGAGCAGCGCTTGGTAGAGTTGCTGCGCGGCGCCGCGATCGCCGGCGTGCTCGAGCGCGCGCCCGCGCCAGTACTGCGCATCGGCGGCCTGGCCGGGATCGGCGCTGGCGGCGGCGTGCTCGAACGCGGCCGCGGCGTCGCGGAAGTGGCCCTGCTGGTAGCGAATCCAGCCGATGCGCCAGCGCGCCTCACGCGCCAGCGCGTTGGTCGGATAGCTGTCGGCGAGGCGTTCGTAGGCGAGCACCGCGTCCTCGGTTCGTCCATCGCTCTGCGCAATGCGGGCCAGCGCATAGAGCGCTTCGGCGTGCTTCGGATGGCCGGGATAGCGGCGCACGAACTCGGTGAACACCTGCTCCGCTTCCGCATTGCGATCGCGATTCCACAGCAGCGTCGCGTAGCGGAACTGCGCGTCCGCCGCGGCCGGCGAAGCCGGCTCCTCGCGCGCGATCTGCTGCAGCGTGGCGACGCCCTCATCGAAGCGGCCGCCGCCGAGCTCGGCGTCGGCACGCAAGCGCAGCAGCTCGGCGCGCTGCGCGGGCGGCGCGTTGGCCAGGGCGCGTTCCGCGGCGACGCGCGCGGCCGGAAAGTCGCGTTCCTTCAGCAGCAAGCGCGCCTCCTCGGTCAACGCCTCGCCCTGCGGTTCGAGGCTGGGATCCTGCCGCCGCAGTTCGTCGAGGCGCTGCCGCGCCGCGCGGTCCGACGGCGTTCCCGGCGCCCCTGCGCGCACCGCCGTCAGATCGGCGGCGGCCGCACGCAGATTGCCGTCGGCCAGCTCGACCTCGGCGAGCTCGAGCAGCGCGCGCGTTGCGCTGTCCTCATCCTCGCTGGCCCGCGCTGCTTCCAGCAGCGCGCGCGCGCCCGTCAGATCGCCGGCGGCGCGCCGCATACGACCCTGCTCCAGCTCGGCGCGCGGCGTCGACAGGCTGTCCGGTTGGGTGGTGATCAGCCGCGTCCACAGCGCGTCGGCGGCGGCCGTGTCGCCGGTGCGCGCGCGACTGAGCGCCAAGTCGTTCACGCAGTAGTCCTCCATCTCGGGATACGCTGGACAGAGCGCCTCGAGCTGCGGGATGGCCTCGGCGTAGCGCTGCGCCGTCACCAGCCGGTGTGCTTGGACGAACGCGGCGCGTTTCGCGTCAATCGTCGTCGGGGCCACCACCTGCGATGCCGGCTCGGGGCGGGCCTTCGGCGCCGTCGGTCCGCCGCACGACGCCAGCAACAGGCACAGCCAACCCAGCCCCACGCGCCGCATACGTCTCTTCTTTACCATCGCTGCCGGCCGCTTTGGAGTGACGCGCCCACGTTGACCTCGTGTGACATTCCCTCGGACCGATGCGGTGAATCCTTTTGTCACATCGACGTTGACTTCCCGGTCGGCATCGTCGAACTACCGACCACATGCCTCGCCTGATCCTCGGCTCCGCTTCGCCGCGCCGGGCCGCGCTGCTTCGCCAGCTCGGCATCGAATTCAGCATCCGACCCGCTGACGTTCGCGAGGTCGCCGCGCCTGGCGAGGCGGCGGCGGACTTCGCCCGCCGCATGGCGCGCGAGAAGGGCGCCGCGGTTGCCGCTGCGCACGGCGACGCGTGGGTGCTGTCCGCCGACACGATCGTCGTCGTCGACGGCAGCGTGCTCGGCAAACCGGCCGATGCCGCCGAGGCGCGCGCCATGCTGCGGCGGCTGGCCGGCCGCACGCACGACGTGCTGACCGCCGTGGCGTTGACGGCGCCGAGCGGGCCGCTCGCGGGCGAGGTCCTGGTCCGCAGCGCGGTCGAGTTTCGCTCCCTGACCGGCGAAGCGATCGACGCGTACGTTGCGAGCGGCGAGCCGTTCGACAAGGCGGGCGCGTACGCCATCCAGGGCGGCGCGGCCAACTTCGTCCAGCGGGTCGTGGGCTCGTACTCGAACGTCGTGGGGCTGCCGATCGACGAAACGCGAGAGCTGCTCCGTCAGTGCGGTCTGTCGCCGGCGGCCGCGCGCGCATCGTCCGGCGGTGGATGACTGCGTGGTCGACGTCGCCGCCAATCTCGCCGCCGTGCGCGCGCGCATCGCCGCGGCCGCCGCGCGCGCCGGCCGCAGCCCCGACGACGTGACCCTGATCGCCGTCGCGAAGACCAAGCCCGCCGCGCTCGTGCAGGCGGCGGTCGCGGCTGGCGTGCGCGACATCGGCGAGAACTACGTGCAGGAAGGCCTCGCCAAGCGCGCCGCGGTGCCCGGCGCGGCGCGCTGGCATCTCATCGGCCCGCTGCAGCGCAACAAAGCGGCGCGCGCGCTCGATGGGTTCGAGCTCATTCACACGGTCGACAACCGGACGCTGGGCGAGACCCTGGCGCGCCACGCGGCGACGCGCGGCGCGCCCGCCCGGCTGCTGCTCGAAGTGAACGTCGGCGGGGAGGCGAGCAAGCATGGCGTGGCACCGGATGCGCTGCCGTCGCTGCTCGAGCACTTGCGCGATCCGTATCTCTCCATCGAGGGCCTGATGACCATCCCGCCGCCGGGGTCGAGCGAGGTCGCGCGGCGCTGTTTTCGCCACCTGCGGGCGCTGCGCGACGCCGTCGGACTGCGCGAGCTCTCGATGGGCATGACCGACGACTTCGAAATTGCCATCGAGGAAGGCGCCACCATGGTGCGCGTCGGCCGCGCCATCTTCGGCGCGCGCTGAACCACCCCCAAACTATGCGGTCCCGCCGAGATACGAGCGACGAGATACGAGCGACGCGAAGAGGAGAACAACGATGCCGCGCAAGACAGCTGGCCGTCCGACGAAGCGCCGCCCACGACCGGCGACGCCCTATGCGATCGGTTTCATCGGCGGGGGCAACATGGCCACCGCCATGATCAAGGGATTCGTCGCCGCCGGTTTGTGCACACCGGCGCAGATCGTCGCCTCGGACGTCGACGCGGCGAAGCGCACGACGCTGCAGCGCGCCCTCAAGGTGAACGTCAGCGCCGACAACGCCGCGGTGACGCGCGATGCGGCGGTGGTGATTCTCGCGGTCAAGCCGCAGATCATCGACACGGTGCTGGCGGAGATGCGGTCGGCGGTGCGCGCGCGCACCCTGTTCGTGTCGATCGCCGCCGGTGTGCCGACCGAGCGCCTCGAGCGGGGCCTCGGCGACCGCGCCCGCGTGGTGCGAGTTATGCCGAACACTCCGGCGCTGCTCGGCAAGGGAATGGCCGTCGCCGTGTGCGGCCGGCATGCCCGCCCGGCCGACGAACGGCTGGTGCTCAAGCTGTTCCGCACCGTCGGACGGGCGCGCGGTGTGCGCGACGAACGCCTGCTCGACGCGGTGACCGGCTTGAGCGGTAGCGGCCCGGCATACGTATACCTGTTCGCCGAAGCGCTCATTGCCGGCGGTGTGGCTGCCGGACTGGCGCCGGAGGTCGCCACCGACCTGACCCTGCAGACCATCACTGGTGCAGCGGCTATGTTGCAGGAGGCAGGCGAGACCCCGGAGCGCCTGCGCGCCATGGTCACTTCACCGGGTGGGACGACGCTCGCCGGCCTCACCGAGTTGGAGCGACGCGGGTTCGTCGACGCGGTTGCGGCATGCGTCGTGGTCGCCACGCGGCGCGCCGTCGAGCTCGGCCAGGGTTGAGGTGGCCTTCACCTTGCGGCCTCGGATCGGTGGCGATAAGAGCAGGCGGACGCGACCGGCGAACCCAACCTGACGCGATGTTCGTATTTGCCAACCTGCTGACTGCGGTGGCCGGGGCGCTCGGCCTGATCCTGCAGCTGTATATGTACATCGTGATCGCGCGGGCGTTGATCTCCTGGGTGAATCCTGATCCGCGCAACCCGATCGTGCGGTTTCTCTACAACGCCACCGAGCCCCTGCTGGCGCAGGTGCGCCGGGTCGTGCCGTATATGGGCGGGATCGACTTCTCGCCGCTGGTCGTGATCGTCGCCCTCTATTTCCTCCAGAACTTTCTGGTCAACAGCCTATTCGACCTGGCAGCGCGCATGCGCTGAGCGCGGCGCGACGTTCACCGCCGTGCTCACGACGACGGCGACCGCCGTCCGCATACCGATCCGCGTCGTCCCGCGCAGCTCGCGCAATCGCGTCGTCGGCCTGCGCGGCGGGGTACTGAGGATTCAGGTCACCGCCGCGCCGGTCGAGGGCGCCGCCAACCGGGCGGTCGTCGAGCTGCTCTCCGACTGGCTCGGGGTGGCGCGTTCTTCCATCGCGGTCGTGCGCGGACACGCGGCGCGCGACAAGCTGATCGAGGTGGCGAGCGCCGACCCCGAGGCCCTGGCGCGGGCCATCGCCACCCGCGTTGACATCCCAGAGGGTGCTGATTAGCTTGCGCGCGCCTGGAGAGGATGCATGCCGATCTACGAGTACTCGTGCCCGAAATGCGGTGAGTTCGAGGTAACCCAGCGAATCACCGAGGAGCCGCTCAAGAAGTGCCCGACCTGCAGGCGCAAGGTCCGCAAGCTGATCTCCAACACGTCTTTCCAGCTCAAAGGGTCCGGCTGGTACGCCACCGACTACGCCGGCAAGAAGGCCGCCAAAGAAGACGGAAAAACCGAGGGCCAGTCTGCTTCTGGTGAGGGCTCGACGACGGAGTCGAAGTCGAGTGACGCGTCGAAGTCGAGTGACGCGTCGAAGTCGAGCGACGCCGCGAAGGAGACCACCGCGAAGGCGAGCTCGAAAGCCACCAAGAAGGATCCGGCCGCCAAGGCCGCCTGAATCTTTGGCGTGCCGTGGCACGTCACCGCACGCCACGGCTTTCATCTCTGCGCGCCCGCCGGTACACAGCCGGCATGCCGCGCGCCCGCCGTGCCGCCCCGACCGCCGTCGGCATCGATACCGGCGGCACGTTCACCGATTTCATCTGCTTCGACGGCGGCCGGGTACGCGTGCACAAACGCCCGTCGACGCCCGACAACCCCGCGCGCGCCGTGCTCGACGGGTTGCGCGAGCTGCTCGGCGAGGATGCGTCGGCTGCGCTGGCGATCACCTACGGCTCGACCGTGGCGACCAATGCCGTGCTCGAGCGCAAGGGCGCGCGAGTGGTGTTGCTGACCACCGCGGGTGTCGAGGACGTGCTCGAGATCGGGCGCCAGACCCGTCCCGATCTGTACGCGTTGGAGCCGGAGAAACCCCCGCCCTTGGTGCCGCGCGGCCGCCGCGTCGGGGTCGCCGAGCGCCTGACCGTGGAGGGGCGCGCGCTGCGGCCGCTGTCGGCCGCCGTGCTGCGCCGCGCCGTGGCCGCCGCACGCCGGTCGCGCGCCGAATCGATCGCCGTCTGTCTGTTGCACTCGTACGCCAACCCGCTGCACGAACGGCGCCTCGGCCGCGCCCTGGCAGCGCTTGGCGTTCCCGTCTCGCTCTCGCACGCGCTCATCGCCGAGTACCGCGAGTACGAGCGCACCAGTACGACGGTGATGAACGCGTACGTGGCGCCGGTCATGCGCCGCCATCTGAGCGACCTGCAGCGCGGCGTCGGCCGCGCGCAGGTGCGCGTCATGCAATCCAACGGGGGCGCGCTGTCGCTCGCGACTGCCGGTCGCGAAGCCGTACGTACGTTGCTCTCCGGCCCGGCCGGCGGCGCGATCGGCGCGCTCGCGGCGGCGCGCCGGGTCGGCATCGAGCGCATCATCACCTTCGACATGGGCGGCACCTCGACCGACGTGAGTCTGCTCGACGGCGCGGCGCGTCAGCAGACCGAGTGGACGATCGCCGGCATGCCGGTGAAGATGCCGGCCATCGACATCCATACCGTCGGCGCCGGCGGCGGCTCGATTGCGCAGCGCGACGCGGGCGGTGTGCTGAAGGTCGGTCCGAGGAGCGCCGGCGCAGACCCGGGCCCCGCCTGCTATGGGCGTGGTGACGAGGCGACGGTCACCGATGCCGACCTGCTGCTCGGCCGGCTCGTCCCCGACGCCTTCCTCGGCGGCCGGATGGCGCTCGACGTGAGCCGCGCGCGCGCCGCGCTCGGCCGACTGGCGCGCGCTCTGAACGTCGATGTCGAGCGCGCCAGCGAGGGCGTGGTGCAGGTGGTCAACGCGAGCATGGAAGGGGCCATCCGGCGCATTTCGGTCGAGCGCGGCTACGATCCGCGCGACTACGCGCTGGTTGCATTCGGCGGCGCCGCGGGCATGCACGCCTGCGAGCTGGCCGCCGCGCTCGGCATACGGCGGCTACTGGTCCCGCACCATCCCGGGCTGCTGTCGGCGTGGGGCGCCGCGACGGCCGACCTGCAACGCGATTACGTGCAGACGATCCGGCTCACCGACCCCGATCCACGCACGCTCGCCGCCCGCCTGCGCCCGCTCGCGGCGCGCGCGCGGCGCGAGCTCGCCGGCGAAGGTGCCGCGCCGCAGCGCATCCGCATCGCCGCCGTGCTGGATGTGCGCTATCGCGGCCAATCCTACGAGCTGCAACTGCCGATGTCGGCCGGCTACCGTGCCGCCTTTCACGTCGCGCACCGCGCCCGTTACGGCTACGCCGACAAGCAGCGCGCGATCGAGGTCGTCAACCTGCGGGTCGTCGCCAGCGCCCCGGTTCGGCTGCCGGTCGGACGCGCATTGGCGCAACCAACCACCGACGACCAACGACCGACGACCAGCCCGCGCCGCCTGGCGCTGCGTTGGGGCGGGCGGTGGATCCACGCACTGAGCTACGACCGCGCCGCGCTGCCGCGGCGGCGGGCGCTACCCGGGCCGCTGGTGATCACCGAGATGAGCGCCACCACGGTGGTGGCGCCGGCATGGACTGCGCGCGTCGCAGCGAGCGGCGATCTGCTGCTGGAGCCGCAGTGACGGCGCGCCGCGATCGCCGCACGACGTCTCGCCGGACGGGGCGGGCCTTCGACCCGATTGCGCTGGAGGTCTTCAACCACCGGCTGAGCGCCATCGCCGAAGAGATGGGGGTGGCACTGTGCCGGAGCGCCTTCTCGCCGAACATCAAGGAGCGCCGCGATTACTCGTGCGCAGTGTTCGATCGCGCCGGCGCGCTGAGCGCACAAGCGGCGCACATCCCCGTGCATCTCGGCTCGACCCCGCTGTCGGTGCGAGCGGCGATCGCGCACGGTGCGCTGCGCCCCGGCGATGTCGTGATCCTCAACGACCCGTACGCCGGTGGCACGCATCTGCCCGACGTCACCGCGGTGGCGCCGGTGTACGTCGGCCGGCGGTTGGTCGGGTTTGTCGCCAATCGCGCCCATCACGCCGACATCGGCGGCATGAGCCCCGGCTCGATGCCGCTGGCGACGGAGATCTATCAGGAGGGTTTCCGGCTGCCGCCGGTGCATCTGGTGCGCGGCGGGCGCATGGCCGCCGATGTGCTCGATCTCTTCCTGGCCAACACCCGCGTCGCCGACGAGCGGCGCGGCGATCTGCTCGCCCAGGTTGCCGCGCTGCACGTCGGCGCCGCCCGCCTCGCCGCGCTCGTCGAGCGCGAGGGCGCCGCTGCGGCGCAGCGCGCCATGGGCGCTCTCCAGGACTACGCCGAGCGGCTGATGCGCGCGACGCTCGCCGAGCTGCCGGCCGGGACGTTCCGCGCCGTCGACCAACTCGACGACGACGGTCTGGGCAGCGCGCGCATCCGCATCGCCGTCGCCGTGCACATCGGGCGTGGCCGCGCCGCGGTCGACTTCGCCGGCACGGCGGCGCAGGTGCGCGGCGGCATCAACGCCAACTTCGCCGTCACCCTGGCGGCCGTGTATTACGTCTTTCGCGCCCTGGCCCGCGCTCCGATTCCACCCAACGCCGGCTTCATGCGGCCGATCGCCGTCGCGGCACCGCCCGGCAGCGTGGTCAACGCGTGCTTCCCGGCGGCGGTGGCGGGCGGCAACGTCGAGACCTCGCAACGTATCGTCGACGTCTTGTTGCGCGCCCTCGCCCACGCGATCCCTGCGCGCATCCCGGCAGCCAGTTGCGGCTCGATGAACAACCTGGCCTTCGGCGGCACCCTCTCCTCCCGCCGTCGCGGCGATGGCGCGGACGGACGGGCGGGGCGGCAGTTCTCGTACTACGAAACGCTCGCCGGCGGCGCCGGCGCCGGCCCGTCGCATCCGGGCGCGTCAGCCGTGCACACACACATGACCAACACCATGAACACGCCGATCGAGGCGCTGGAGGCGCAGCTACCGGTGCGGGTGGTGCGCTACGCCGTGCGTGCCGGCTCGGGCGGGCGCGGCCGCCAGCGCGGCGGCGACGGACTGATCCGCGAGCTCGAGTTCCTCGCGCGGGCGCAGCTGACGCTGCTCACCGAGCGCCGCACCAGCCGGCCGTTCGGTGCCGCGGGTGGGGCGCCGGGCCTGCCCGGGCGCAACGAGCTCGTGCGCGCTGCGGCTAGCGAGCGCCTGCCCGGCAAGGTTTCACTCGCGGTCGAGCCCGGCGATCGCATTCGCGTGCTCACGCCCGGCGGCGGCGGCTGGGGGCGCGCGACGGCGCGTGCGCGCCGCCA
>Ga0066388_100001503_pt1 | contig 13199 bp, 10 predicted proteins | sample PanSoiMetaGPlot6_FD_64539 | JGI IMG/M metagenome (GOLD analysis project Ga0066388, IMG submission 64539) | Tropical forest soil microbial communities from Panama analyzed to predict greenhouse gas emissions - Panama Soil - Plot 6 (Hybrid Assembly) | ecosystem: Environmental > Terrestrial >... | reverse complement strand
GGATCAAACAGTGGCAATGGACTATCCCCGGTCTTGACGTCAGATTTGTAGTCGATATAGCCCACCCCGGACGCTCCTTAAAACAGCAGCCGCTAGTCGACCACAGTAATGTGCAACAGGCGGTGCCTGCCCGTGACGGAAAAGAAGCCGCAGTCCGTAGCACCGGACTTCAGACCGGTGAGCCGGAAGCGCGTCTTAGCGTCCTCCACGCGAATCACAGACACATCGTCGCAGACAACCTGGGCCGGCAGGAAGCCGGGTGTGTAATCAACCGGCTTCCCCACTTTCAGCCTGATCGCGTCGACGTCGGCCACGGTGGAGCTCACCGTCTCTGCCGAAGACTTCTCGCCGTGCATGCGAGCGATACCGATGGCCAGGTCGATTCCGATGCTCAAAGCGAAAGCCGCAATGACCAACTTAGCTAGCCTTTTCCCTTCCATAAGGAAGCTCCCTGGGTTTGTGGTCCGGCCGGTGCAGGAAGACCGGCCGGACCCGACGTGATCGAAGTGTGTCGCTACCGCCATTCCCGAGAGGGGCCGCCAGTGTATGCCGGCGCAGGTAGTATCGACAACTCAGCCCCCATCCGGGCAGCTACGCCTTCATGCCGCCCATGAAGATGGACGTCAGCCGCTCCAGAATGTGATCGGACAGACGGGTGAGGAAGCGGAAGATGCCCCGCTCGAACGGGTTCCGCCGCTCGCTGAAGAAGACCAGGTCGTTCTCCTGGTTTGCCTGGAGCAGGTATTCCTGGCTGGTTGCCAGCTCGTCGACCAGGTTGAGGTTCTGCTCCACGCTCTCCTGAGCGGTCCAGTGATCGCCGGTGCAGACCTTGTCCGGGTCGACCTTGCGGTACTTCTGGACAGCGGCGATGAACAACCGGTGGATGGCGTTGAGCTGCTCCTGGAAGTGGGCCTTGCCCTCGTCGGTGATCTCGCCCATCGGCGTGACGGTGCGCTTGTACTTACCGGCGGTGAGCGTCAGCGGCTCGAAGCCGAGCTGCTTGAGGAACCCGTGGGCGTTGACGAATTCGCTGACGACGCCGATGCTGCCGACCGTGGCGAACGGCGCGGCCACGATCTTGTTGGCCGGCACGCTCATCAGGTAGCCGCCGGAGGCAGCGTAGGTGTCCACGCAAACGGTGAGCGGAATGCCTGCCTTGCGCAGGCGCTCCATCTCGGCGTAGAGCTGCCCGTACTGGGCAACCCCTCCGCCCGGAGAGCTGACCACCACCACCGCCCCTGCCACGCGATCCTTGTTCACGACCAGCTCGTCCACCAGCCGGGCGAACTGAACGCGGCCACTGGCGTAGATGTCACCGTCGAAGCGGAGGACCGCCAGCGGCTTTGCCGGCGCCTGGGCAGGTGCCGGGGCCGCGGGCTGTGCTGCGGCCCGGTTTCCGTTGCTCTTGAGCTCGGCTGCCATCCTGCTCTTGATCGAGCGCTTACCCGTGTAAATCGTGGTCTTGTGCAGCTGGAAGAGCCCGCGCGAACAGGCGGCATGCTGCCTGCCCGTCTTCATGCGCCGGACCAGGCTGGCAATCATGGCGAGCAAGAAGAAGACCGGCACGCAAAGAACGCTGATCAGCAGCGCCCAGAGGAGGACGTGCAAGGCTGTGGTGAGGAAGGCCATCATGGCAGACTCCGTTTCTTGACCGGGAGCTGGTCCTCCAGCTCCCGGTTGGCGCCGCTCAGGCGCCGAAGTTCCAGGGCAAACCGGCTATCGGACCATCCGGTAAGCAGGAATGCCTCGGGCTGGAAGAAACCCGGCGCCGAATGTGACCGCAGGCTGAATCAAGCGGCCGTTTGCGAAACCTCGAAGGCCTCCCGGTCTTTGTCGGTGAGGAGACGGAAGGCCGGGTCAGCCAGGAAGCGCACCGGCATGATCGGGTCGAAGAGCCCGGTGCCCAGCCCGAGCAGGCCTGTTCCGTAGCGGTGGGTCTTGATCCCCAGACGCCGGTAGAGCTCCAGGCATGCCCCGATGCAGGTCCAGTGATCGCCGGCCCGCGCACCGATGAAGAGGCCAAGCCAGTCATAGCCGGTCGCCCTGGTGCGCTCGGCAAGCCAGCTCCGCCACGACCTGGGCAGCGGCAGCCAGTTGATTATTCGCGCCCGGCGGGCATTGATCCTGGCGCGCCACGACTCGTTTTCGGCCCACATCACCTCGGCCAGGGCCGTCATCTGCTTGGCGCGCTCGTCGGCAAGCGGCTCGCTCAGGCGCAGGATCACGTAGTGCTCGCCGCGCCGCAGCCAGGCGGATGTGAGCCAGCCGAGCGGGTTTATCACCGTGCCCTTCTTCATATAGGAGCTGAAGGCGCCCATCGTGCCGTCCTTTAGGCGGATGGCCACCTCCCCGTGCCCGACGCTTTCGTGAACACGATTGGCGATGCGCCCGCTGGTGAGGATGAGGTCCCCGGCGGCGATTGCCTGGGCGGGTGGGTTCACCCAGCAGCCGGCCGGGAGCGGCCCGTGACCCTGGGTCATGTAGTTTTTGCGGTTCCGCCGGTAGAGCATGTAGATGTAGCCCCAGAAGAAGAACTCCAGCCCCGCCACTGCCCGCAGTATCAGGGAGTGGCTGGCGAGCACCGCCAATCCAGAGACAGCCACGCCGATCATCACTGGCGCCAGGACCTGCAGGCGGGACAGCGTGTCGAAGTAGGTGCGGAACAGATGGCGCATCTGCAGGCGCGTGAGCACCAGCCACAAGCCGCTCACCAGGACCGAGCTGAGAGCCAGCCCCCAGGTGAGCCCGCCCCAGAACCACTGCCAGGTGAGGCAGATCAGAAGAGCATACGCCGCACTGAGGGCGCACTTCATCAGACGGTAATACATGCAGGACCTTCCTGTGTTGGAGAGCAGGCAGCCAGGCTGCTGCCCTCGAGAATTGGGAAGCATGCGCGTTCGGAGCGGGCAGCGTAGAGTTGCGAAATGTCCTGGGGGCGCAAGCGTCTCGCCTGCGCCCCCAGGAATAGACGGTCTAGCTGTTGCGTCCAAACGGTGCGCATGCGGGGAAAGAAACAGCAGTTATGGCTTGAGCGGAACCCGGCCCTGGCTGATCGCCTGGGCAAGAGTCCTGTGGGACTGCTGGTAACCGTGGTCGACCAACTCCAGGCAGAGCTCTTTCGAGATGCCGAAGGTCAAGCCAGCCACGTTCGGCATGCCGGTGTGGATGACGATGTGCCGCTTCGGGTCCGGGTAGAGCCGGTCCATGAAGAGTGAGCCGGTCATCTCCAGCAGGTGCATGACCATATCCACCGGCGAGAGAAGCTCGGACGGAAGCCGTGTAGCAAAGCCCAGCTTGCTGATGATCGCCGTGCGCTGGCAGAGGTCGCCGGGGCACGGGTGGTAAACGCCTCCGTCGACCAGCACGCCCTCACTCACCTTGCTGCGCCGGCCACCGAGGATGGTGCGCACCCGGCTGAGCACGTCGTTCTCGCCGAACCACACCGGGCGCATGACGCCCGGGACGGCGCAGGAAGCGGCGATGGCCATGGCCAGGTTGTAGCGGGTACCCTCGAACAGGACCGGCTGGCGCTTGAGAACGTTGTAGGCGAGAATCCTCAGGTTCGGCTGCGGGCGCAGGTCGTAGCGGGAGACGATGTCCTGGAACATCACGGAAAGGTCGATGAGACCGCCGTTGAGGATGTTCCTCACTCGCACCGTGCGGTCCGTCAGGCTGGGGCTGATCCGTCGCAGCTCCCTCAGGAAGATCTCGCAAATCTGGTCAGTAGTGAACCCGTTCGCATACAAGGCTGCCACTGCAGAGCCGATGGAGACGCCGGTGATCTCGCCGATGTCGATCTTCAGCTCCTCGATGGCCTTCAGGGTTCCTACGTGACCGAATCCCTTGACGCCGCCGCCACCCAGCACGACCTCGATCCCGTTGGAACGGGTGCCGGGAGCAAGCGCGCGGCTTACACTTGTATCGGTAGCCATGAGACTGTCCAGTCCTGGACAAGGCCAGGGGTTGTCGCCCGGGCGTGGCTGGTTTAGCCACCACGCGGAAGCCACACCACTGTCCGAATGGGCAGGGTGTGTCGACTGGGCGATCTGTTAGTCGTTACTTCAAGCTGAGAAGGATCAAGTCCGCAGGCCAAAGATCGGAGGTGGACACTCGAGTAGAGCGCCCGGCTCCTGTACTTGAGACCAAATCCAGACTAGAACTTGGTTGTTGAGGCGAAGTTGAAGTTGGCCACCTTCATGGCCGGAACCACCGCCGGAAATCCCTCTTCGCCCGCCGTACGAACGGCAGGGCCGAGGGCGACCACGTTGTTCAGCATCTCGATCAGGCTCTCGTTGAAGCGGAAGTTCTTCACCCCGCACTTGACCTTGCCGCCCTCCACCAGGAAGGTTCCATCCCGAGTCATGCCGGTGACAATCTTGGCGGTTGGGTCCACCTCTCGCACATACCAAACGCGGGTGAGCAAGATGCCGCGGTCGGTTGTGCGAATCATCTCGTCGAGGCTGGTGTTGCCGCCGGCGACCACCAGGTTGAGCGGGTACTCGCCCATCGGGCTCGGCTCTACAACCCCATGACCGGTGGGCTCCGTGCCAAACACCCGGGCGCTTCGGCGGCCGTGCACAAGGTTCTTGATCAGGCCGTTTTCTACGAGTGTGATCTGCTTGCGCGTAAGCCCTTCACCGTCGAAGCACGATCCGGCCTGCAGCGGGTGGTAGGCATCGTCGTGGATCGTGATGTTGTCCCCCAACGCCTTAGTCCCGACCTTGTCCAGGAAGCAGGATAGCTTGTCTGTGTGGCAGGTTCCTGCGAAGTCGTACCAGAGGAAGACGAGCAGGTCGAGCACCGCCGATGGCTCCAGAATCACCGTGTAGTGGCCGGGCTCGATCTCCAGCGGACTGGCGCTGTGGAGCGCCTTGTCGGCTGCCGACTGGGCCATCGCTGTGACGTCGATCAGGCTTGCCTTCGGGTTGTGAGCCTTAGCCCAACCTGAGGAGTCGGGTGCGGTCATGGTGACTGAGCACTCGGCTTCGCTCTCCTGGTGGAAGGCGAATAGCCCCTCCGAGTTGCCGATGGCCTGGACGGCGGAGCCCGAGGCATAGACCCCAGAGGCGTTGAGCCCGCGCGCTTTGCCTGCATCGATGATCGAGCGGATGGCGGCGGCACGATCGTCCGGACCAAGCCGGGCAGTCCTGGCATCGAAACGCCTGACCGCCTGCGGCGCGGAACCGTTTCCCGCGGGGGAATAGAGCGGGAGCAGGTTTGGATCCTTCTCAAGCAGCCGGGCGGCGGTGACAGCGTCGTCAACCAGTTGACGGACTCCTGCAGCCGAAGTCTGATCCGTCGACAGGCGGGCCTGTCGACCGTCTACGAGCAGGCGTACGGAGACGCTCACTGCAGATGGTGACTGGTTCTGCGTCATGCTGTTGTTGGCGAAGCGCGAGGTGGCAACATCGGAAGCAGAGACGATGACCTCGACCCCGTCCACCTTCTTCGCCTTGCCGTGAGCGATGGCGAGGTCGACGATCTTTCTGCATTGTGTTCTGGTCAGCATGTTTACCTCCCTACACGGCGTGAGCCATGCCGACCTGGACATTGCGGAAGCGGGCCGGAGCGGCACCGTGGCCGGTCCACATCGTCTGCATCGGTTGACCCTTGCCGCAGTTCGGCACGCCCCATTCGATGTACTCCTGCCTGCTGCAGATAGCATCGCAGGAGTTCCAGAAGCTGGGCGTGATGCCACCGTAACTCGCGTTCTTGAGCATGCGGCCGCGCTTGCCGTTCTTGATCTCCCAGGCAATCTCGGTGGAGAACTGGAAGTTGTAGCGCAGGTTATCGATCGACCAGGACTTATTGGTTTCCATCAACATCCCGTCTCGCGTGTCCGCGATCAGGTCTGCAAGGCTGCCGGCGCTGCCTGGCTCGAGCGAGATGTTGGTCATGCGGATGATCGGCACGCGGTTCCAGGACTCGGAGCGCATGGCCCCGCCCGAACGCCCGAGCCCAATCAGGTGGGCCGTGTCCCGGGAGCTCAGGTAGCCGCAGAACAGCCCGTCCTTCACCAGGTACACACGCTGAGCCTGCACTCCTTCGTCGTCGAACCCGAAGGAGCCAAGCGCACCAGGAGCGGTGGCGTCGGCCACCAGGTTGACGATTCGCGAGCCGTATTGAAGCTTGCCCAGCTTGTCCGGGGTCAGGAAGGAGGCGCCGGCAAAGTTGATCTCCTGCCCGAGCGCGCGGTCGAGCTCGCTCGGGTGGCCGCAACTCTCGTGGATCTGCAGGGCCAGTTGCGAGGAGTCAAGGATAACGTCGGTAGTGCCCTGCGGACAGGCGGGAGCCGTCAACAGCGCCACCGCCTCCTCGGCCAGGCGCTGGGCATTGCCCGGCAGGTCCCACTTTTCGACCATCTCCCAGCCTGCCAGCTCGTTCTGTCCGCCAGCGGAGTTGGGGTAGGAGCGGCGCTGGCGGTCATTTTCACCGGTGGCGTTAGCCTCGATGCCGCAGCTCGAGCGGATGAAGGTCTGCTGGATGCGGCTGCCCTCGCTGGAGGCGAAGTACTTTTTCTCGCGAATGAAGGTCATGCTGCCCTGGGCGAGCGTGACTCCCTTCACGGATTTCATGAGGCGGGCCGCCTCCAGCAAGATGCCAATCTTCGTCTCCAGGCTGATGGCGAACGGGTCCTTGGTGTGCGGAGAGACCCAGACCGCGTTGTAGGCTGGCTCCGGTGCTAGCATCACCGGAGTCTCCAGGCAGCGGGCGCTCGCCCGCGCCGTGTCGACTGCGCGCTTTACTGCTTTCTCGATGGCGGCCTTGCTCAGCTGCTGGGTCGAGGCGAAGCCCCAACCGCCGCTGCACAGGACCCGGATGCCGGCACCCAGGCTGGTACCCAGATTGACGCCAGCGACCGACAAGTCTTTGGTGTTGATGAGCTGGAACTCTTGCTCGATCAGACGAATATCGGCGTAACTTGCCCCAAGCTGATCGGCTACGTTCAGAGCGTGTTCGGCTAGCGCTCGCATATGGCTGCGTTTCCCTTCATGCCTCACGGCACAGCGATCTGGTAAGGACCGGTCTTGTATTAGACCATGGAACGGGGTCGCCCGTTCTCTTGAAAAGCAGGTGCTTATGCTGGTTCTGGGCGCCAGAATGGTCAGGCTCTGGTCCTGGTTCACAGCCAGCGCTTGCCGGCAAATACCGTCCGGACCAGCAAACTGGCTCACGTCAGGCGCAAAGAACTGGTGTTTAGAGCGAGGCTTTAAAGTGACGGGGAGCTTCTGAACTGTCACAGGTGAGGAATAGCGTCAGGGTAAAGATTTCCAGAGCGCTGGATCAAGGGTGTGGTAGTTAATCGCTCATGAGCTTGAAAGAGGCTGACATTTTTCGCTCTCGCGCAAGCATGGGCCAACCCTCGCCTGGGAGCTGACTTTTCATTGACCCTGGTGTCGAGCCTGGACACTCAGCTTGTGGATGAGAGCAGGCTTAGCTTTAATTCTCACAGTTAGCGCGGCCATGGTGATGAAGGATACTCCCTCGGTTGACGAAACCGGGCCCGGGGAGCGGACCAGCGGCGCAAGCGCGACCGGCCGGGAAACACCGTTGTCCCAGTCGATTCCGCCTGTGAACACATGTGTTCAGATTGGCTCTTGCGGGTTTAGCAACGCTGGCCGATTTTACCCGCACCGCTGTTAGCTTAGCGACCAGCAGTCAGCCCGTGCGTTTGGTGAGAAATGCTGAACCGCCTCGTTCTTAACAAATGCATCCGGGATCTTGAGACTGCTGGCGCCGATCAGTTAGGTTGAGACCTCTACTTGATCCAAAATTAGAAGCTAGCACGTCCGAACCAACCAAGAAACATCAGCTTTTCCATCACACCTTAAGCCGAAGCTCAGCCAACCAGTGCTGAGCCGGTCTGATGTTTGCAATTGAGCTTCGAGCCGCTCATGAAACGCTTCTACCTGCTTTTCCGCATCCAGACGGCCGCCAGGCACCGGCGGGCGGCCATCCTGTTTGCCCTTAGTCCAAGCCCGGCGTTCCGCAGCAGCGCCGCCAGCACACGCTCACAGAAGAAGGACTGCATCAACCGAGAGGTAAGTTTCAAACCGGTCCTTGAAGGGCGCCATAAGCGCAGGAGATTGCGACTATGTCTAGTCCGGAAATGGATGTCCATGACTTGACGATCATCGGGGGTGGACCGGCGGGCTTGTTCGGCGCGTTTTACGCCGGCCTGCGGGGGCTCAAGGCCAAAATCATCGATGCCGCTCCGGAACTGGGGGGCCAGCTCGTAACGCTGTACCCGGAAAAGTATGTATACGACGTTGCCGGACATCCGAAGATCCTGGCCAAGGATCTGGCGAAAGCGCTGGTCGCCCAGGCGCAGCTCTTCAAGCCAACTGTCTGCCTGGGGGAGAAGGTCGTCAGCATCGAGCTGCTGGCCGGTGGCATCTGGAAGATCGCTACCGAGAGCCTGACAGAGCACCTGACCCGCACGGTCGTCCTGGCGCTCGGTGCCGGAGCGAGCACGCCCAAAAAGCTTTCCATTGAGCACGCCGCGGCATTGGAAGGTACCTCAATCTTCTACTCCGTCCGGGAGCGCGAGCGGTTCCGCGACAAGCGAGTCCTCATCGTCGGTGGTGGCGACTCGGCCGTTGACTGGGCGAACGACTTCGCGCATCTGGCCAACCAAATTTGCTTGATTCACAGGAGCGACAAGTTCCGAGCCGTTCAGAGTTCCGTCGAGGCGATGACCGGCAACGGTGTTACGGTCAAGACCTTCCACGAGCTCAAGCGGATCAATGCCTCAGAGAAGCTGGACGGTGCCGTAATCTTCGACAACAGAACTGGGGCAGAAGAGACGATTCAGGTCGATGCCATCTTGATCAGCATCGGCTTTTCCGTGAACCTCGGCTTCCTGAAGACGTGGGGGCTTAATCTTGAAGGCAACGCTGTGTCCGTTAACGAAAAGATGGAGACCAACCTGCCGGGTGTGTATGCGGTCGGGGACATCTGCGCCCACGGCGCAAAGTTGAAGCTGATCGCCACCGGCGTGGCCGAGGCGGCGATCGCCGTCAATTTTGCCGCCACCAGGCTCGATCCCGCCGCCAGGGCCTTCCCCGGACACAGCTCCGCCCTCGATCTGAAAGTTTGAGGCGCGGACAGCTCTTTGTCGCTCCTGCCTCGGTGATGGCCCGTGGAGGCCGATGAGCTGCGGCAGCGCGCCCTGCCCGAGCCGGCGGCGGCTCGAGCTGTAAGTTACTAGCAGAGAACAAGGCAAAAGCTAGTGAGGGTGGGCTGCCGGGTCAGGCCTGCTCTCATCCAACCAAATCTGACCCAGGTCCAACAGGAGAAATTGCATGATCACGTTGATCCTCCTCATCGCCCTCGTCACCTCCCTCGGCCTCATCGCCAGTCCTTCCTTCTGTAACAAGTGCTTCAGCATGCTCGGCCTTCGCGCCAGCAGAGTCCCGCGCCGGCCCTCGGCGCAGTGCCTCCTCGTGCTCGTCCTTCCTGTGCTTTTGGCGGCATGCGGAGCCGAGGACTCGACAATCGACGATGAGACGGCCTCCGTCCAGCAGGCCCTGAAGTCGCCGCCGGCGAAAGTCTGCGGGCCCGCAGCAAGCGGTGAAGCACGCTGCCACGCGCTGGTCAAGGTGGATCAGCACGGCAACCCGAACCGGACGAGCGGGCCGAGCGGCTACAATCCGGCCGATCTGCAGCAGGCTTACGGCCTGACGGCCGCGTCGATGAGCAACGGCTCGACCCAGACGATCGCGATCGTGGACGCCTTCGACGATCCCAACGCCGAAAGCGACCTGGCGGTCTACCGCTCGACGTTCGGCATGCCGGCCTGCACGACGGCCAACCTCTGCTTCCGCAAGGTCGATCAGAGAGGCGGCGCGAACTATCCGCGCCCCGACAAGGGATGGGCCCAGGAGATCTCGCTCGACCTGGACATGGCCAGCGCCATCTGCCCCAAGTGCAAGATTCTGCTGGTCGAGGCGGATACCAACTCCTTTGCCAACCTGGCGACGGCGGTGAACAGGGCCGCGATGATGGGCGCAACCGTGATCTCGAACTCGTACGGCGGCGGAGAGTATGCCGGCGAGGTCTCCGACGAGCTGACTTATTTCAATCATCCGGGCGTTGCCATCACGGCCAGCACGGGAGATAGCGGCTTCGGCGTCGAGTTTCCGGCCGCGTCGCAGTTCGTCACCGCGGTCGGCGGAACGACGCTGAGGAACCAGGGCGGCGGCGTCTTCACCGAAACCGCCTGGAGCGGTGCTGGCAGCGGTTGCAGCCAGTTCATCAGCAAGCCGACCTGGCAAACCGATACTGGTTGCAGCATGCGCACCGTCGCCGATGTCTCGGCGGTGGCTGACCCGCACACCGGCGTTTCCGTCTACGACACCTACCGCATCCCCGGGGGCGGCGGCTGGCTTGTCTTCGGCGGCACCAGCGTTTCGGCGCCGATCATCGCCGGCGTCTATGCCCTGGCTGAAAATGCGAGCTCGATCAACGACGGCTCCTACTCGTACAGCCGCACGTCGGCACTCCACGATGTCACGTCCGGCAGCAACGGAAGCTGTGGCGGCACGTATCTGTGTACCGCTGTTTCTGGCTACGATGGCCCCACCGGCAACGGCACCCCGAACGGCACCGGCGCCTTCTAAGGCCGACCGAATAGTCAACTAAGCTTGTCGAACAGGAGCCCACTTGAGGGTGGGCTCCTGTTCGCTTGTCTTGCCCGAAAGCAGAAATGTGGCTGGCCCCTTTCTGTCCCCGTATAATTAAGTTTTCCGACTGGCTACGCTATAGTATCGTACATTTAGCGCGTTTATACATGTTCGGTTTCCACACTACGTGGACTGCTCGGTCCTGGCGGCGCGGGTATCGCGTCAGCCCGCAGCGGATTACTCCTCTTCTTCGAGCACATGCGGGATCTGGTCGAGCACTTCCTTGCTCACCGTATGGCTGCGCCAGAAGTGGGCTTCGTCCTCGGCATTGTCAAATTCCGGGATGTCGTCGAGGGAGGTAATTTCCCTTGTACCTGGGCGCGGTTCGGCACTTGGCCGAAACCAGAACGTCCGTTTCTTCGGGTTCACAGTTTGGCTCATGGTCAGTCCTCCCTGGTACGAAATTGCAGCGTGCCATCAAGAACAGATTTTAAGAGAAGCCAGGCTCAAAGCCTGCTGTGGTCCAATCGACAATCAGCACTCCAACCCTAATCTAGCACACGATCTACCCAGGGCACTGCGGTAGCCGGGGATCCATCGCGAACCTTAGTATGCTCGTGCGAAAACCACCCGGGTTTTGGAGTCAGCTCCGCAGCGGATGCACTTCCCGTCAACCGGCTCCCAGGCAAAGGGAATGACCCGGATAGTGGCTTTGGTCTCCTCCTTAATCATCGCCTCGCAGCCGGATGAACCGCACCAGTGGGCCTCGATGAAGCCGTTGCGCTCGTCAAGCGAGGCTTTGAACTCCGCATAGTCGGTCAGCTTGCGCGTGTTCTCCTGGCGAAAGGCCAGTGCCCGGTCGTAGATGCCTTTCTGCACCGCCACCAGAAGTCCCGATAGCTCGTTGACGAGCCCAGCCTGGCTGACATTGCGGATCTTTTCGCCGGTGTCGCGGCGGACAACCTCCACGGCATTGTTAGCCACGTCTTTGGGCCCTATGTTCAGCCGTATCGGCACGCCCTTTTGCTCCCAGTGATTGAACTTATAGCCTGGCGTGTAATTTTCGCGATCATCGAGGTGCACTCGCATGGTCGGTTTCAATTCGTCGGCAATCCGGCGGCAGCATTCGAACACGGTTGCCTTTTCGTCATCGCTCTTGTAGATCGGAACTATCACTACCTGGAATGGTGCCAGCTTTGGTGGCAGAATCAAGCCCTTCTCGTCGCCGTGTCCCATGACAAGCGCGCCCACCAGTCGCGTCGACACACCCCAGCTCGTCTGCCAGGCATACTCGAGCCCGCCTTCAGCGCTCTGGTACTGAATGCCGAAAGCTTTGGCAAAGTTTTGACCGAGGCAGTGCGAGGTTCCGGCCTGCAGAGCCTTGCCATCGCGCATTATCGCTTCGATGCAGTAGGTCCGAATTGCCCCGGCGAAGCGCTCGCTCTCCGTCTTCTCACCGGTCAGGACTGGCAGTGCCATCCAGTTCTCGGCAAACTCCCTGTAAACCTGGAGCATGCGTTGGGCCTCTTCCTCGGCCTCGTTCTCCGTTGCGTGGGCAGTGTGCCCTTCCTGCCAGAGGAACTCTGTTGTTCTCAGGAAAAGCCGCGTTCGCATCTCCCAGCGCACCACATTGCACCACTGGTTGATCAAGATCGGAAGATCGCGCCATGATTGAACCCACTTTGCAAACATGTAGTTGATGATGGTCTCGGAGGTGGGGCGCACAATCAGCGGCTCTTCCAGCTCTTTGCCACCGCCGTGAGTGACCACGGCGCATTCGGGGGCGAAGCCCTCAACGTGCTCCTTTTCCTTCTTCAAGAACGACTCAGGGATGAACATGGGAAAGTAAGCGTTGCTGTGCCCGGTGTCCTTGATCATCTGATCGAGGGCCCGCTGCATCTGCTCCCAGAGCGCGTAACCATAGGGGCGGATGACCATGCATCCCTTCACGGGCGAGTAGTCAGCCAGCTCGGACTGCACGATGGTGTCTGTGTACCAGCGTGCCCGCTCTGCCTCCTTGCCCTTTTCCTCTTCCTGAGTCATCCCTGGAACCCCTACGTTATCTTTTACTTCCATCGCAGAGCCACCGCCCTCCCGAGTTGTTCATGACCAATGCCGTTAGAGACCAACGGAAGGCCCAGTATATCCCAGATGGGCGCCTGCTGTCAGAGAGCAGGCACGATTCAGATGGCTTGAGACCTGAGATTCCGGAGCGTCCACTACAAGTTCTCCAGACGGCCAGCTCATGGCCTCCGTCAACAAATGGTACAGCGTCGCCAAGCAGCGCGAGCTCTGCTGTCCTCAGGCATGACCTGCAGCGGCGCTAGCTCTGCCATTGGCCAGCCCCGACCAGAGTGGGATTTCCACGTACATCAAAAGACCGTGGAAAGAGCTGTGCTAAGCGCTGATAAATGGCCCCAATTCGACTTGAATTTCCGATGAACACAAGATCGGGAAGTCCAAGTGGTCTCTGCGCTTTCCTCACCACTATAGTAAAGAATTTGCTTGATATGAACTCCTGTTAAGCACTACCTTGACCTTATATCTTCTCTTCTCAAACGACAGAGACTCTCC
>Ga0066388_100001502_pt1 | contig 13199 bp, 9 predicted proteins | sample PanSoiMetaGPlot6_FD_64539 | JGI IMG/M metagenome (GOLD analysis project Ga0066388, IMG submission 64539) | Tropical forest soil microbial communities from Panama analyzed to predict greenhouse gas emissions - Panama Soil - Plot 6 (Hybrid Assembly) | ecosystem: Environmental > Terrestrial > Soil... | reverse complement strand
TACGTCGAAAACTGTCCGACCAGGAGATCGCTGACCCAGCGCGCGATCATCAGGCCGGCGACGCCGCCGGCCACGGACACGAGCAGGCCTTCGACGAGCTGCTGGCGTGCCAGGCGCCAGCGCGATGCGCCGAGTGCCTGACGCACGCTCAGTTCGTGCACGCGCGCAGTGGCGCGCGCCAGAAACAGGTTGGCGATGTTCGCTGCGGCAATCAGCAGCACGAGGCCGACGATCGCCATGATCGCGAGGAGCGGCTGGCTGTAGCGCCCGCGCATCGCCGACGTGCCGCCCGCCGCAGGCTGCACGCCGAACGGTGTGGCGAGGTAACGTGCCCGCGCCTCGGGCCGCGCGTTGGCCGGCATCGTCGCTTCGCGAATCTGCGGTTGGACGCCGCGGAGCGCCTGCTCGGCAGAAGCGATCGTCTGACTGTCCTTGAGCCGCGCCATTATGAGCAGCGAGGACGTGGTCGAGCGATCCAGCGCGCTGTCGCGGCCGCGCAGGAGCGGCTCGGTACCGATCGGCACGATGATGTCCGACTGCGTGCCGACGTCCGTACCGAAGAACGCCTCCGGCATCACGCCGACAATCGTGAACGGCACCCGATCCAACGTCTGCGTCCTGCCGATGACGTCGAGCCCGCCATGGAATCGCCGCTGCCACAGCCCGTAGCTGATCACGGCGACCGGGCCGTCGGATCCCCCGCCGCGGCGGTCGTCGTCGCTGGCGAAGGTACGACCCAGCAGTGGGCGAACGCCGAGGGCCTCGAAATACCTGCCGCTGGCGAAGATGCCATCGACGAATTCTGTTGGTCCCCCCTGCGCGAGGTTGAAGCGGGTCGTTCTCCGGGAAAACGCAAAACTGGTCTGGAAGAGATCGGGCCGGTCGCGGATCTGCTCCCACACGGGATTCGAAAACGGTGAGGCCGGCGTCACCGTAGGATTCGACAGGAGCAACACGAGGCGTTCGGGACGATCGACAGGCAGCGCGCGCAACAGCAAGCTGTTGACGATGGAAAACATCGCCGTGTTGGCGCCGATGCCCAGCGCCAGCGTCAGGACGGCAACCAGGGTAAAACCCGGCGACCTCCGCAGCGTTCGGATGGCGTAGCGTACGTCGCGGTCTCCATCGGCAAGCCAGCCGCGCGGCATCGTCATTCGGGCCTCCAGTCGGGTTTTAGACAAGCAAATCGCCGGCGTGTTCCCCCCAATCCCATCACGTTAGACCTGGTCCGGCTTGACAGCGCCTCAGACGCCGTCGAGACTACACCCAGCGCGCTCTGGGGCGCCTCCTGTCCGCGGCAAGGGGGAATCGTCTCCCACCCAGCGTGGTTCGCCACACAACACGGACCTTCTTCCGGCCTGCATCAAGCGGACGACAGGCACAACCGCCTCGATGCCCGAGGCGAACGGAAGGAAGGTGTCTCGTGACCACCCTGGACAATTTTCGCCGCGAAGCCAAACGCTGGCTGAAAGCCGTCCGCAGCGGCGATGTCGGCGCTCGCGAGCGTCTCGGCCGCGCGCATCCGCGAACAACAGACCCGCCGACGCTGCGCGACATTCAGCATGCGATCGCTCGCGAGCACGGCTACGAGAGCTGGCAGGCAATGCGCGACGCGATCGATCGCCGCACCGCTCCCGATTCAGCCGCGATCGCCTCAGGCTTCGACGATAACGCCCGCGTGGCTGCATTTCTCACGGCCGCCTGTCCGGACGCGACGGTGTCCGGCCCGTGGAACCGGACGCTGCAGCTGAATACCGCCATGCGCCTGTTGCAGCGCCATCCGGAGATCGGGCGCGCAAATCTTTATGCGAGCGTCGTGTGCGGAACGGTCGACGAGGTCGCTCGGATTCTCGACGCGCAGCCTGGTGCGGCCTCCGAGCCCGGCGGTCCACGAGGGTGGCCGCCGCTCCTGTATCTGTGCAACGCGCGCCTCTCGATCGCGGCCTCGCACGACAACGCCGCGGCGATTGCGAGCGCACTCCTCGGCCGGGGGGCGGACCCGAATGCCCGGTACATCCTGAAAGGCATCGAAGACTATCCCTACACGGCGCTGACAGGCGTCATGGGTCGCGGCGAAGAGGAAGCTACGACGCACCCGCGAGCGGAGGATCTGACCCGGCTGTTGTTCGACAGCGGCGCCGAGCCGTACGACGGCCAGGTCCTCTACAACGTCTTCGCGGATCACGGCTCGCGCCCCCAGCTTGGCAACGACATCGTGTGGTTGATGGACTTGATATACACGCACGCCGTGCACCTCGGACGGCGCGCCGATTGGAGCAATCCCGATTGGCCGATGCTCGATCCGTGGGGCCGCCGGCACGGCGCCGCGTTCCTGCTCGAAGCGGCCATCGACCGCAACCTTCTCGAGCTCGCGGAATGGCTGCTGGCGCACGGCGCAGGGCCGAACGGCAGCCGTGTGCTGCCATCGGGCATCTCGACGCCGAGCCCGTACGAGCAAGCCGTGCGGCGCGGCTTCTTGCCGATGGCGGATCTCCTGGTTCGGTACGGCGCTACGCCAATCGCTGTGGACCCTCACGACCGGCCATCGGACGAAGACGCCTTTGTCGCGGCGTGTTTCCGCCTCGATCGCGACGAGGTCAAGGCCCGCCTGACGAAACATCCCGAGTACCTCGAGTCCCCGACGGCGATGTTCGCGGCCGCGCGCGACGATCGCGCGGACGTCGTCGAGCTTCTGCTCGACCTCGGTGTGTCGCCTGACGTCGCAGCCCCGTCGCTCGCCCGGCCGCTACATCAGGCTGCCGGCGCCGACGCGGTGCGCACGATCGCGCTGCTCCTCGATCGCGGCGCCGACGTGGACGCGCGCGAAGCCAACTGGCACGCGACGCCGCTCGGATTTGCCGTGTACGCCCGGCGCCAGCGCGCGATCGAGGTGATCGGTCGTGTGAGCCGCGACGTCTTCAACCTGGCGTTCACGGGCAACGTCGAACGGCTGCAGGAATTGCTCGACGCCGATCCCACGCTCGTGAACGCCGTGAACGACTACGGCGCCACGCCATTGATGCGGTTGCCCGACGATGAGGCACGCGCGCTCGCGATCGTCGATCTGTTTCTCGAGCGCGGCGCAGACGTGACTACGCGGAGCAAGGACGGCAAAACAGCGGCAGACATCGCGTTCGAGCGCGGCATGGACGGCGTCGCCGAGCGGCTGCAGAAGGCTTAGTGCGCTCTCCGGATCGGCGTTGTACGTGGCATCCGGCTTTAGCCGGATCCACAACTGATGAGCCAGCCGTTGTCCGTCGGCACAAGCTTCGCAGGGCGCTGCTGCGGATGAGCGTCGCATAGTGCGACCTCCTCAACTACCCGCGGGAGGGTCGACGTGAAAATCGAACGACTGGCTCTGCTGTTCGCGTGTCTGCTGCTCGTGCCCGTGAGTGCATCCGCGCAAGACTTCGGCATCATGGAGTCGGCCGAAACCATCAACCCTGGCAATTTCAAGATTCGAGCGAACCCGCTGCTGCTCTTCGGCCGCCACGGCGGCGACAACGATTTCGGCGTCGCCGGCATCCTTGGCTACGGGTTCGCGCCGCGATTCGACGTGGAAGGCGGCGTGGCCATCTACGACGGCGTCCAATTCTTCGGCGCGAACGCGGAATTCTGGGTCGTCAAAGAGTCGCCGCTCGATGTCTCGGTGGCGGTCGGACTTCATCGGCGAACCGGCGATTTGACCGCGGACTTCAACGGCATCGATCTGACGTTGCTGGGCGGTGGACACGTCTCGCCTCACCTGGAACTCTACGCCGGTCTCGACTTCGCGTTCGAGGGCTTCGGCGTGCCTGGAGACTTCACGCAAGCGCTGCTCGTGCCGGGTGTCGAATACAAGGTCAATGACACTATCGACCTGCTCGGCGAGTTCGGCATCGCGCTGAACGACAGCTCACGAAATTACATCTCGGGGGGGATCGCTATTTACTTCCGGTGACACGGTCGGGCGGGATGGCCAGGAAGGGCAGGATAGGCAGGACTGCCCTTCCTGCCTTTCCTGCCCCGACTACTGCGGCAGAACGGTAATCACCACTCGGTACTCGCCGGCGTTGTCATCCAGGAAGTCGTCGTTCACGCCGAGATAGAGCGTGCCGCTGCTGGACGCGCGCACGCTTCGCTGACTGCCGACCGCGAAGGCTGGCGCATCATCGATGCGCCCCAGCAGCATCCCTGCCGGCTGGCCGGGCAGCGGCGCATCGGGTGCAAGTCGGCCGGTGCGCGATCCGGTGGGCGTGGCCATGTCGCCTGGGTCGTCGCTCATCTGGATGGTGCCCTCGGCGTCCATGACGATCACGTCTCCGGCTTCCACCCGCATGCCGGTGTCGGTCCACCGCTCGGTCGGGTTCACCATGACGAGTTGGCCCGACGTCCCGACCGCGCGGCTTCTGCGCGCGTAGCGATCGGACTCGTTGTAGTAGCTGTCGTCGGTGAACGCGCGATTGGACGTGTCGATCCGCGCGTTGCGAATTGTCGCACCAGTGGTGCCCAATGCCACGGCGAGCAGCAGCGGATACCGCGGCCGCTGGTGGCTTTCGTACACGACACGGCCGTTCTTCAGATACTCCACCCGGCCGTCGACCAGGGCGACGCGAAAGCGATCGCCAGCGACGTAGCCGGCATCGCCGCCCTGATACTGCCCGTTCTCCAGAACGTCCGCCGTCTCGTTCGCGTTGAAGCGGAACGCGAAGTCGATGTTGTCGAATCGTGGATTGCGGCCGTCGCTCTGACTGAGCCCCGCCATCCAGAACGTGTAGGGCTCGCCGACCGTGAATTCAACGTAACCATTCCCCGAGCGAATCATCTGCCGCGAGACCGCCGTGGCGTCATCGCATCCCATGCACCCGCCGGTCTTCTGCAGCGTATTGCCTCCGCGAAGCGTCACGTTCACCAGGTTCGTCCACTCGACGCGCTGTTCGGCGGCGCTGGACGTCTTGAGGTTGACCAGAATGAACGTCCCGACAATGATGGCGACCAGAGCTGCACCACGCCCGGTCCTCGTTCCCTGCATGACCTGCACTCCCCCGACTATTCAGGGGAGTACAGGAGCAGAATCAGTGCCACCAGCAATGACTCGCACGTCACCTCATCGGGAGCGAACGGTCGAGATCAGGCGGCGAGCAGGCGATCGAAGAACGAGCGGTACTTCTGCAGGGCGACGCGCAGATCCTCGGTCGTCACGTTGTCGCCACGGTCCCACTGCTTCTCCAACCCGGTACGCTCCGTTGTGAATCCTTCGGCCAATCGCTTCATGACGTCGGCCACGAGCGAGTCGGCGCGCTCGACAGCTTTGCGAGGCTCGTCCACGAAATCACCCTGGATGTCGGTCCATTGCCTGCGGAGATCGTCGGCATCATTCTCGCGGAACAGCGACGCATGATCCTCCACGTGCTGCGGCTTTTCGACTCGACGATTGTCCGGCGCGCGATCCAACACTTCGTCGCCGGCGCGCGCCAGATCCGCGGTGCTGAGCGGTTTGGTATCTGGATTCATCATCGACCTCTTGTGACTGGTGTGGGTTCTTCTTTCACCTCGCGAACTTCGGCGTCTGCAAGAAGATCCCGGAACAGCGCGCGGTAGTGAACCATCGCCTGGCGAAGATCCTCGGTACTCGCGCGGCCGTGACTGTGCTGCCGCGCGATGTCGCGCGCCGCTCGGTAATTCATTACGACATCTGGATGATCGACGGATATATCTTCCACACGCTGGTCGAAATCGCCGACCGGATACCCGCGGGTCGACATCACTTCGCCCACGAGCTTGTCCGCCTCTGTGATCGCGCGATCCGGGTCGTCCACGAACTGCGCCTGCACCCGCTGCCAGGCAGTGGAAAAGCGCGCCGCCTCGTCGACGGTCAACGGATGGATGTGAAGCTTGGCGACCCGCTTGGCTCGCGCCTGGAGCGATGCCTCAGCCTTGCGGATATCGCCCGACTCTTCGACGACGTGGTCGTACTCGGGCCCGAACCGTTCGCGAAGTTGCTCGGTTCGTCTGCGGTTCATGACGTACCAGACCACCACCGCCGCCGCCACGATCGCGACAGCGACGATCGCCCAGATGACCTGTTGGTTCATCGCTTCCTCCCAAAAGGAAAGCGATTGCACGTTTCGTTCCGGGCTTGTGAATAGGAACGTGAACTCGCGAGCTAGTGAATCGCTCGATGGGCGAGCAGATCCACGGCGCGCACGAGCTCGGCGGGTTGAAACGGTTTGCCCAGATGCATCTGGAAGCCGGAGTTCAACGCCTGCTGACGATGCTCTTCACGGGTAAATGCCGTAACAGCAGCAGCGGGTATGGTCGAGACACCCGGTACTGAAGAGGCGCGCACATTGCGTATCAGCGCATAGCCGTCTTCGTCGGGCATCGCGATGTCGGCGAGCAGCACGTCGACGCGGAGATGTTCCAGGATTTCGAGCGCGTCGCGGGCGCTTTCCGCGAGCTCCACGCTCGCGCCGTACGTTTCGAGCGTCTGCGCCATCACTTCGCGCGCATCCGCTTCGTCGTCGACGACGAGCACGCGCAAGCCATCGAGGCGTGTGTCGGTAGCGGCGGCATCGGTGTGCGTCAGGGGAGCGCGGGCCTCGTCGGTGAGCTCCTCGGTGCTGCGCATCGTGGCCGGCAGGCGGACCGTAAACGTCGCGCCGTAACCCTTACCGGCGCTCGCGGCGGAGATGGTGCCCTTGTGCGCTTCGACGAGCTGCTTCGCGATCGAGAGTCCGAGGCCGAGGCCGCCGTGCGCACGGCTCGTCGTGCTGTCGGCCTGGCGGAAACGATCGAAGACGCGCGGGAGGAATTCGGCATCGATGCCGGGACCCGTGTCGGTCACCTGCACGTCGACGTGGCCGTCGACGATCCGGACGTCCAGGGACACGCGCCCACCCTTCGGCGTGAACTTCAGGGCGTTGTCGATGATGTTGAAGAACACCTGCTCCAAGCGGCGGGTGTCGCCGTCGACGTCGACCGGCGGCGCGGGCGAATGGTGCAGCTCGACGCCACGGGCGGCAGCAGTCGGCACCATCGACTCCACGACATTGCGGATCAGCTCGCGCATGTCCACCCGCTCGAGGTGCAGGGAGGTCCGGCCGGAGGCGACGCGCGAAAAGTCGAGCAGCTCCTCGATGAGGCGCGCCTGGCGGCTGGCATTCTCAGAGATCGACTGAAGGGCACGCGTCGTCTTCTCGCTGCTGAGCGTCCCGCGTTGCAGCATGCTGGCCCAGCCGAGAATCGCACTGAGCGGCGTGCGCAGCTCGTGCGACACGACCGACACAAATTCGTCCTTGATGCGGTTGGCGCGCTCGGCGTCGGCTCGCGCACGCTGCGTCGACTCGTACAGCCGCGCGCGATCGAGGGCTTGCGCGCAGTGCTGCGCAACCGACGTCAGGAGCGCTTGATAGTCGTCGTCGAAATTCACCGGCACGGTGAAATGGAACGCGAGCACGCCGATCGGCACGCCTTCGACGAGCAACGGCATCGTCCCCGACGATTCGTAGCCGCCGTCGGCCGCAATCGACGCCGAACGCCAGTAGCGATCCTGCCACTCGGTGAGCGATTTGACGAAGACGGGCCGTCGCGTCCGCACTGCCTCGGCCGCACACAACCCGTCCTCGACGGGGGTGCGGCGAGGTTCCGCGGCAGTTGGGTCGGTGGACTCGCCATACAGCGTCTCGAGGAACGAGCCGTCCTCGACGAGCAGCATCACTTCGCCGGCCGTCGCGCCGGCAACGATCCGCCCGTGGGTGATTACGGCGCGCGCCACGGCGTCGACCGTGACCGCTTCGGATAGCGCCGAGCTCAGCGTGTGCAGGCGGCTGGTGCGGGCGGCGAGCGCGCGATAGCGCGTTTCACTCGCGCGCAGCGCATGCTCGATGGTCTTGCGTTCCGCGAGCTCCTGGTGGGCCTGGGCGCGCAGATGTTCGGCATCCGACCGCGCGCGTTCCGCGAACTCGAGCTGCCATGCCCGGTCGAGCGTCCGCGCGGCGTATGTCGCGAACGCCCGCACGTACTCGTGATCGTCGATCGTCAGGTTGCGCGGGTCGAGAAACTCGAGCTGGAGGACGGCGACGACGCGGCTGCCGATGAGCAGCGGCACGACGATCACGCCCTCGAACCGGCCGGAGTCGAACGGCCCGCGCGTCGGGAACATCGCGTCGCGCGCCTGCCGCGACGCAAGAATGATCGGTGCGCCGCGCCCCACCGCGTCCGCCACCGCGCCTCCCTCGGCCAGCGAAATCTTTTCGGGGCCCGGGGTCTCCGTGTATGCCACGGCGCGCGCGATTTCCGCGGTGTGGCCATCGCGCGCGGTCAGGAGGAGCATGCCGGCGTCGGCTTTCAGCGCATGCAGCGGTTCCTGGAGCGTCGTTTCGATGGCCGCACGCGGAGTACGCGCCTGCGCCAGAGCGGCGGAGAGCTGCGCGAGCCGGTTCGCCTGCAGCGAGGAGCTCTCGGCGGCGGTGCGCACTTGCCAGTCGCGCTGGAGCCGGCGATTCACCCGCTCGGCCAGAACACAGAAAACCGCCCATCCCCCGATGAAGACGCAGAACGCCGCCGCCTCGGGCGCACTCGAGAAGCGCAGCACGCTTCCCGGCTCCACGAGAAAGTAGTCCATGCCGATCGCTGCTTGCGCGAGCGCAAACAGACCGGGGCCGAACCCGCCGTACCACGCACTGAGCGCGACGGCAAGGCCAAGCGGCGCGACCGACAGCGCTTCGGCGCCCACACGATGGGTCACCACTCCCACGAGCAACGCCGCAGCCACCGCCGGGATGGTGAGGCCGTACTCCGCCGCATGCTGGATCGTCGAGCGTCGTCCCAAGGGCATCATTGAGGTCTGTCGGTCGCCAGCCGGACCAATGGTTGTGTTTGGCGTCCCAAATACCTTAGCAACACGCGCGTTACATGGCCAGCCCAACGCAACGTGAACGCTCTCATCGCCTTTATTTCCACCTACTGCCGGGGTTACGCCGATGGGGCGTTACACTGAACGCGCTCCGGAGAGGTCCATGACCATGTCCATTCGACTCTCGGTTTGTTTTGTCGGCCTGCTGACGGTTCTTCTGCACGCCCAGGCGCCGGCCCGCAGTGCGGATCTCGTGTTGCGGAACGGAAAGATCGTCACGGTGGACGAGACGCGGCCCGTCGTGGAAGCCCTGGCGGTCGGCGGCGACACCATCGTCGCGATCGGGCCGAACGACGAGATCCAGCGGCACGTCGGACCAGCCACGCGCGTCATCGACCTCAAAGGCGCGCTCGCGATTCCCGGCCTCATCGACGCGCATGCGCATTTCACCGGCGTCGGCGAAGCGGCGCGCAACCTGAAACTGGGCACCGCAAAGAACTGGGACGACATCGTCCGCATGGTGGGCGATGCGGCGAAAACGGCCCGGCCGGGAGAATGGATTCTTGGACGCGGCTGGCACCAGGAGAAATGGACGCCAGCGCCGGCCCAGACGATCGAAGGCTTCCCGCTGCACGAGGCGCTGAGCCGCGTCTCACCCAACAACCCCGTCTGGCTCACGCACGCAAGCGGGCACGCCGGCTTCGCGAACGCGCTCGCGATGAAGATGGCCGAGGTCACGAAGGACACGGCGGATCCCGCCGGCGGAAAGATCCTCCGCGACGCGGACGGCAACGCGACAGGGCTTTTCAACGAGCGTGCGCAGTCGATCATCGGCAACGCGCTTGCCCGCGACCGCGCCACTCGCGCGCCTGCGCAGGTGGAAGCGGATCTCCGCACCGTGATCGAGCTCGCCGCCCGGGAGGGCCTGTCGAAGGGATTGACGACGATCGCCGACGCTGGATCGCCGCCGGAGACGATCGACGTCATGAAGAAGGTCGTGGACGAGGGGAAGCTGCCGCTGCGCGTGTGGATGATGCTGCGCGAGTCGCCCGAGCGGCTGGCCGTCGACATGCCGAAATACCGGACGATCAACTACGGCGACAGGCGGTTCACCGTGCGCGGCATCAAGCGGGCCATCGACGGTGCGCTGGGCTCCCGCGGCGCGTGGATGCTCGAGCCGTACACCGATCTGCCGTCGACCAGCGGCATGAATACCGACACGCTCGACGACATTCGCCGCTCCGCTGAGCTGGCCATCCAGCACGACTATCAGCTCAACGTGCACGCGATTGGCGATCGCGGGAACCGCGAGACGCTGAATATCTTCGAGGAGACGTTCGCCCGGCACCCCGAGAAGAACGGCAAGCAGTTGCGCTGGCGGGTCGAACACGCGCAGCACCTGAACGCCGCCGACATCCCGCGCTTCGGCCGGCTGGGCGTGATCGCGTCGATGCAGGGCGTTCATGCGACCTCGGACGCGGTGTTCGTGCTCGCGCGGCTCGGGCCGGCGCGCGCCGAGGAAGGGGCGTACGTCTGGCAGAAGCTGCTCAAATCCGGCGCCGTGATCGCAAACGGCACCGACGCGCCGGTCGAAGACATCGATCCCATCCCGTCGTTCTACGCGTCGGTGGCCCGCAAGCTCACGGACGGCACCCTCTTCTATCCCGAGCAGCGCATGACGCGGATGCAGGCGCTTCGCAGCTACACGATCGACGCCGCATACGCGGGGTTCGAGGAAACGATCAAGGGCTCGCTGACCCCCGGCAAACTCGCCGACATTACGGTCCTCTCGAAGGATCTGATGTCGATCCCCGAGGATCAGATTCCCACGACGAAGGTGCTGTACACGATCGTCGGGGGCAAGGTGCAGTTCACGAACGCGAGCGTTGGAGGGACAGCGGCTGCGCAGCGGTGACGGTCCGGCTACAGCCGGACGCCACGTACGAGGTCCGTGCTTGTCGCCGGCGGTTCGTGGAACGGGAGCAGAAACACGCCGAGGAGGAAGAGGCCGAGCGTGAAGAGGGCGATGTAGCCGCTGGCGGGGTGCAGTACGCGCTGCGTGAGCGTGCCCAGCGTGATGCCTTCGACCATCGCCTGCAGCACGCGCTTCAACCATCCGGTTCCCGGCTCCGAGAGCGCCGCCAGCACCACGAACTTCAGCACGAACACCGAACCGAGGGTCACCGCCAGGCTCTGCAGGAGACGGCGCCGGTCCGGGCCCGCCGCCGCCGTGTTCAGCAGCAGGATCAGGAAGAACACGCTGAAGATCAGCCGGGGCAAACCGTCCTCGGGGATGAGCATGGCGAAGATCTGCGCTGCAGCAGCCCAGAGCGTCAGGAAGACCACAACCCCGCTGACGTTGGCGAGCTCGCCGCGCTGCGCCGACAGCAAGCGCTCAGGTCCCAGCGTTCCGCTCTGTATCAGCAGCCGCACCAGCAGAATGCCCAGCACGAGCGCGAACAGCGATGGCGGGTCGAACACAACGCGCTGTTCGATGCGCATGCCCGCAAAGAGCGCAACGGTCAGGAAGAGAAGCGGAAGAACGATGGCTTCGCGCGCGGCGGTCACTTGCGTTCGCGGAGCACGCGCGCCGGGCTGAAATCCGAAGCGTCGATCCTGAGGCCCGCTTCGAGCGTGGCCTTGAGCTCGTCGGCCGTGTGCAGGTGCAGGTCGGGATCGTCCACGACGAGGCGTCCCTGCGGCGCCAGCGCGATCGCGCGGTTCACAGCGTCGAGACCTTCGCGGTACAGCGCGTCGTCTTCGTAGAAGCGGCCCCACCCCTGACGGTAGAAGCTGTACGCGATGTAGAACTGCGTGCGCGCGTCGCGCACCGCCGGATCGGCGCGGGCGAAGGCGGCCCGCGCCTCGACGAACTGATCGCGCCGGAAAAACGCCAGGCCATCGTCGAACGACTGCTGGTCGATGTGGTAGGCGCCCACCGCGTCGGATAGGCCGCCGGTGAACTGCGCGATGGTCTGCGGCTGCCGCGCGTACAGCCACCCGATCATCAGCGCGTAGCCCGCCGAAAGCGCCACGCCGACCGCCCGCGTCGTCGTCTCGGACATCACGGCAATCCATCAGATCGTGACACATCTCTGCGGTGGCCGCCGCACCTCGACCGTAGCAGGCCGCAGCCCGTTTTGCCTTTCACCACGGGGTGCGTAGGCATTGGATGAGGTCGTATAGGATCATTGGCTCCATTGAACATCCTTGGCATCTGGGACGGGCATGACGCGGGCGCTGCCCTGCTCGTCGAGGGACGGCTGGCAGCGGCAGTCAATGAAGAGCGGCTCTCCCGCCGCAAGCTCGAAATCGACTTCCCCAGCCGGTCGATCGCGGCGTGCCTCGAGATTGCGGGGCTGAGGGCCGCCGACGTCCGCATCGTCGCCTGCAGCACGGACGATGTCGCCAAGGCTATGGGGCGGCTGTATCCCGGGTCGCGCGAGTCGTATTACCAGGTGCGGCGGCGCCACGCGCCGAACAGCGCGCAGACGCGGTTGCGGACGCGCGCGAAGTACCGCATCACGGAATGGTCGCCGAACGGCGTGAGCCGCGCCGCAAGCCGATGGGCGCTTCGGCGCACGCTCGCCAAGGCCGGCTTCGCGCACACGGCGCTCGAGATTTTCGATCATCACGCCTGCCACGCCGCCACGGCCGCCTGCACGAGTGGATTCTCATCGGCGCTCACCGTCACCATCGACGGCGTCGGCGACGGCAAGGCGGCGACGATCAGCCGCTATCGCGATGGCAGGATCGAATTGCTCGCGTCCACGCCCGCGCGGCACTCCCCTGGCGTCTTCTTCGAGCACGTCACGCGCCTCTTGAACATGCGTGAGCTCGAAGACGAAGGCAAGGTCATGGCGATCGCCGACTACGCCTCGCCGGTGTCCGACCACAGGAACCCGATGCTGTCGCTCCTGACCGCGCGCGGTCTGTCGTTCGCAACGGCACGGCCGGGCCATGCCCTCCAGGGGCCGCTCGCCGACGTGCATTGGCGATTCCCGAACGAACAGTTCGCGTTCATGGCGCAGCGCGCGCTCGAACACGCGTGCGAAAGCGTGCTGTCAGAAGCAATCCGCCAGACCGGCGAGCGTCACGTGGCGCTCGCCGGCGGCGTGGCCTCGAACATCAAGGTGAACCGGCGGCTCCGCCTGCTCGACGGCGTCGACGATGTGTTCGTGTTTCCGCACATGGGCGACGGCGGCCTTGCGCTTGGCGCCGCGCTCGTCGCCTGCCTCGCCGCCGGAGGCGTACCGTGCGTCGATCTCGGCGATCTCGCGTTCGGACCCGAATACACCGACGAGCTGATCGAATCCACGCTCCGATCGAGTGGACTGGCGTATCAGCGATGTCCTGAACTCGC
>Ga0066388_100001501_pt1 | contig 13204 bp, 12 predicted proteins | sample PanSoiMetaGPlot6_FD_64539 | JGI IMG/M metagenome (GOLD analysis project Ga0066388, IMG submission 64539) | Tropical forest soil microbial communities from Panama analyzed to predict greenhouse gas emissions - Panama Soil - Plot 6 (Hybrid Assembly) | ecosystem: Environmental > Terrestrial >... | reverse complement strand
CATTCCTGAGCGGGTCCGCGCTGATCGTGACGATTGCTGCGTGCGCGAGCCTCATCCCCGCGGTTCGCGCCAGCCGTGTCGATCCGCTCGTCGCATTGAGAGACGAGTAGGCGCGTATACTCTGCTGCGATGCCGCCCAAGTATCTGGTTCTTCTCAAGTTCGGCGCGGCGGCGTGGAATCATTGGCGCGTCGAGCACCCTGACGCGGCCATCGTGCTCGATGGCGCGGGGCTCGACGGGATGATTCTGACCGGCATCGATTTCTCGGGCGTCAGCCTGCGCGGCGCCTCGCTGCATGCGACCAATCTGATGAACGCGAACCTTCGGCACGCCGACTTGACCGGCGCGAATCTGACGGAAGCCGATTTGATTGCGGCCAACCTCGAGGGAGCGGATCTGCGCGGCTGCACGCTTCGCGACGCCGATCTGCTCGGCGCCAACCTCACGAACGCTCGGTACGATTCCAGCGACTTGGCGGGCGCTCTGCACGCTTCACAAAGCTAATCGCGGTTCGCAGTTCGCCGCCGTCGGCCGACGTACGATTACGCTCGTCCTGAGCTTGTCGAAGGACGAGCGCCCGGCTCAGGGCGGCGGACGCCGCAGGATATCGGACCCCGCGAGCTTGCGGCTTCTCGCTTCCGCAGACACACTCTGCAGATAGTCGCTCACCTTCATCGCCGTCTTGATCGCTAAACGGCCGAGCGCGCCGAGGCTGTTGGTTTCGCCCTCGCCGCCGAACACCGCGTCTCCGACCTCGTCGGCTTCGGTTTCCGCCAGCGTGCCCAGCGTCGCGACGACGTGCACGTAGTACTTCTCGGTGAGGGCGACCCGGTTCCGATCGCCGAGCTCGAGCACGATCGGCATCATGCTGGGAACCGCCGGGAACGTCCTGGCGCCACCGTCTGGATCCGTGATGGCCACGTTGCGCCCGGCAACGGTGCGTCCCAGCCGAAACACGCGAACGATGGCCGGGTACACGAGACGATCCCAGATGGGATGGCTTTCCCACAGCTCCGCTTGCACACGCAGATGCAGCACGCGGCCATCGTCCATCATCATTCGTCTGAATCGATCGGGAACGATGTCCCGCAGTTCGATGGTCGTGCGGACTGCATCGGCTGGCGTCTGAACGTCCTTCACCAACACGTCGAGCGCGGCGGCGGCTGGAGCCGCCAGCGCGAGCAAGAGCGCAATCGCGCCGAACGCCGAGCGCGTTCGGCGTGCCACGGTCACTCGAGACATGCTCAGAACGTGCGGCTGAACCGCCACAGAACTTGAACCGGACCCGACTCCTTCGCCAGCTTGTAACCGAAATCGACGCGGAAGGCCCCGAGAGCGATGCCCCACCCGATGCCCTTCAACCACTCACCGGTCACCGTCGGCGTGGTTGTCGTCTGCCGAGTGGTCGTCCGGCCCGCGTCGAAGAACCCAACAACCTGCGGACCGTTCCACCAGCCGAGCGCGTACTCGAAATTCATCAACGCCATCGTGTCGCCAACAGACGCCTTGAACGGCCAGCCGTGCACCGATCCGATGCCGCCGATCGCAAACATCCGCTGCGGCGGCAGCACCCCCTGCGACCACCCGCCGATGGCGCGCGCGGCGACTTCCTGATGCTCTGAGATCTGCGCGCGCACGCGGCCGCTGACGATGTGGCGCATGAAATCGAAGTCGCTGTCGAGCGCGTTGGGGGGAGACAGCTCCGACGTCCAATCGACATGCCAGACGCGCCAATCGTCGTCGCGGCGTCTGACATCTTCGAGCCGCAGCCCAAACAGCGACTCCAGCTGATGACGCCGATAGGTGGTTTCGAGCGACTCGCGGTCGAACCGGCGGCTGTCGAACGACGCGCCGACAACAACCGCGTTCAGCCGCCCCTCGGCCGCCACCACATTCGGGCGGAACGCTTCGTTGCGGTTCCAGAGACTGAAGTCGCTCTCATTTTCGAGCGGCTCCTGCAGTTCCGACCGCAGGCCAAAGACGACCTCGACGTGGGGCTCCACTCGCAGCGCCGATGAAATCTGACCGCCGCGACGGCGGTAGTAGTCGCGGTAGCTGCGGCGAGGCCCGGACGCGGCAAGTCCAGCCTCGGTTGAGGAAATCTGCCAGGTATCGTCGGTCGCCGTGAGGTCGAACACCTCGGCGCCCAGATACAGCTGCGGGGTGATGAAGAACGGCCGCTCGAAGCCGAGCGCGTAGCCGACCGTGCGAGCGGCGCCCTTGACCGCGAGGTGGCCGGCGATGAAGGTGTGGTTGAAACGTGTGTGCTCGAACACCGCAGCCCCGAAGTCGAGCGACGGAACGAAGCCATCCACCGCCGAGAACCAATCTTCGCGGCCGCCGAGCGTCGGCGTCAGCTTGAAGCGGCCCGCCGGCTCGCGCAATCCGACGCGAAGAATGCGTTGCCCGTCGCGGTCGATCAGATCGAACGTACGGCGGCCGCTATTTCCGAGCTCACGCGAATCGGTGAAGATCGACGACGCCTCGGCCAGGCGGCCCGCTATGACGGCGCCCCGCGTGGGACGCAGCAGCACGTTCAGCGCCTGCCGCGCCCTGCGGCTGTTGAACACATCGCCGGCACGCAATGCGAACGCGTCAGCGAACGTCGCCGCCAGCTTGGCATCGACGCCCTCGAATTCAACGCCGTCGATCACGCCTTCGTCGATGGCAATCTTCAGCAGGCCCGAGGCTGCATCGAAATCAACAGTCGCTCGAGCGAAGGTGAATCCTTCGTCGCGATAGAGGTGGACGACCGCGTCCGCCACCTGCTCCGTCGTGACGGTGAACGGGCTACCGACCGCGACGGGCAATTCGTCCCACACCGCCTGAACGGAGAGCTCCTTGAAGCCGGTGATCTGAATGTCTTGAACGGTGGGAGGCTGGGCGGCGGCGACCGGCTCCTGCGCCCGCAAACCCGGCGATGCCAGAGTGCACAGGAGGACGACGGTCGGCGACAGCCTGAGCATTTCAGCCGACTGTGACGGACAGGAGTTTCACAAAGTTCCGTGTATCAAAGCACTTCCACGGCCATCGCGATGCCCATACCGCCGCCGATGCACAGCGATGCAACGCCGTAGCGCAGCTTTCTCGCCCGCAGCGCGTACAGAAGCGTCGTCAACACGCGCGCGCCGCTCGCGCCGATCGGATGTCCCAGAGCGATCGCGCCACCGTTGACATTGACGCGCGCCGGATCGACACCGAGGTCGCGCACTACAGCCACCGACTGAGCCGCAAACGCCTCATTGAGCTCGAAGAGATCGATCTCGGACAACTCGAGCCCGGCGCGATCGAGCGCTTTCCTGACGGCCGGGACCGGGCCCATGCCCATGACCATCGGATCGACGCCGCTCGTCGCGTACGACAGGATGCGGGCGAGCGGCCTTGCTCCGACGCTTTGCGCCTTGGCGCGAGTCGCAACCACGACCGCTGCCGCGCCGTCGTTGATCCCCGATGCGTTGCCGGCCGTGACCGACCCATCCGCCTTGAACGCCGGCTTGAGTGCCGCGAGCTTCTCGGCGGTCGTTCCGGCGCGCGGGTACTCGTCGGTATCGACGAGGACCACCTCGCCTTTCTTTTGCGGAACAGGCACGGCCACGATTTCGTCCTTGAAGCGGCCTTCGCTGATCGCACGGATGGCGCGCTGCTGGCTTTCGGCGGCGAATGCGTCCTGGTCGACGCGCGTCACGCAAAAGCGTTTGGCGATTTCCTCGGCCGTCAGACCCATGTGACACGACTTGATCGCGCACGTGAGGCCTTCGTGGAGCATCGAATCCACGACCTCGGCGTTGCCCATCCGGTAGCCCCACCGCGCCCCGTCGAGGAGATACGGCGCGTTCGACATGGACTCGGTGCCGCCGGCGACGATCGTGTCCACGTAGCCCATGCGAAGCGCCTCGACAGCGTGCACCACCGCCTGCAAACCTGAGCCGCACACGCGATTCACCGTCTCGGCGGGTATCTCATCCGGCAGGCCGGCCTTCAACGCCGCCTGGCGGGCGACGTTCATGCCAGCGCCGGCCTGCAGCACGCAGCCCATGATGACGTCGTCGACGTCTGATCGCTGTACGCCCGATCGCGCGACGGCCTCGCGGATGACGACGGCGGCGAGATCGGGCGCGGACATACTCTTGAGCACCCCGCCAAAGGACCCGATCGGGGTCCGGCATGCGGAAATGATTAGTGCCTCGAAGTCCTTATCCATGTTGTAATTATATGTTCAGCGATTCGAGCAATCAGGGAGACAGCATGCGTAATCGGTTTTTCGTCGCCCTCGGTTTGGCGACCGCGGTCACGATTGGTGCCGCGGCGCAAACGCAGCCGGCACCTTCAACACCGCGACCAATCGACCTTCAGGACACGATGCCGTTCGACGCGGCGGTCCGCACGGGCACGCTGCCGAACGGTCTGAAGTTTTACGTCCGTCAGAACTCGAGACCCGCCGCTCGCGTGTCGCTGCGTCTGGCAGTCAAGGCGGGATCGATCAACGAGGCCGACGATCAACAGGGCCTGGCGCATCTCATCGAGCACATGGCCTTCAACGGGAGCGCCCATTTCAAGCCCGGCGAACTGGTGTCGTTCTTCGAGTCGTCCGGCGCGCGGCTCGGACCGCACGTCAACGCTTACACGAGCTTCGACGAAACCGTCTACATGCTCGATCTCCCGACCGACAAGCCGGAGGTCGTCAACCAGGGTCTGACGGCGCTGGCCGACTTCGCGGGCGGCCTCACGCTCAGCGCCGAAGAAATCGACAAGGAACGCGGCGTCGTCATCGAAGAGTGGCGCGGAGGCCTCGGCGCCGGATCGCGCATTCGCGACAAGCAGCTGCCGATCGTGTTCTACAAGTCGCGGTACGCGGATCGGCTACCGATCGGCAAACCCGACATTCTTCGCTCCGCGCCCGCCGCGCGCCTGCGCGCGTTCTACGACACCTGGTACCGGCCGGATCGGATCGCCGTCGTGGCCGTCGGCGACATGGATCCGCAGAAGCTCGAACAGAGCATCCGAACGACCTTCAGCGACATCAAGGCGCGCGGGCCGGCGGCGCCGGATCCCGATCGCACCGTACCGCTGCACGAGCAGCCGCTCGTCAGCGTCGTCACCGATCCGGAAGTCACGCGCTCGAACGTCTCGATTCTGAGGAAGCGGGCGCGCGAATCGGAGACGCGGGTCGCGGACTACCGGCGCTCGTTGATCGAACGATTCGTCGATGAGATGATCGAGGACCGATTCAACGAGCTTTCGCGGAAGCCGGATGCAGAGTTCCTGGGCGCCGGCGCGAGCAACAGCTCGCTGAGCCGCGGCGTCGCGACCTTTTCGATGGACGCGGCGGTCGAGGATGGCAAGCTGGAGGCCGGAGTACGCGTGCTGGCCACGGAAGCCAAGCGTCTCCGCGAGTTCGGGTTCACGACCGCCGAGATGGATCGCGCCAAGAGCTGGATGGCGGCGTTCTACGAGCGCGCCTACAACGAGCGCGACAAGACCGAGAGCAGTTCGTACGCTTCTGAGTACGTGGACAATTTCCTCGAAGGCGAGCCGAGCCCCGGTATCGCGTACGAGTATCAGCTGGTGAAGCAGCTGCTGCCGGGCATCACGGTCAACGAGGCGTCGGCGCTCATCAAGAGCCTCCTCGTCGACAGCAGCCGCGTGATCCTCGCCGTTTCGCCGCAGAAGCCGAACATCCGTATCCCGGCGGAGGCCGACCTGCAGGCGGCGCTCACGACCGCCAACGCGGCACCCGTCGAGGCATGGGTCGAAACGTCGACGGCGGGCGCGCTGATGGAAACGGCGCCGCCGGCGAGCACGATCAGCGAGCGGCGTACGGTCGACCGTCTCGGGCTGACGGTCGTCAAGTTCGGCAACGGCGTCGAAGCATGGCTGAAGCCGACGGATTTCAAGAACGATCAGGTCATGTTCAGCATGAACGCTGTCGGCGGCACTTCGCTGGCGCCGCCGGCCGACTACGTCGAGGCGTCGTTGGCAACCGGATACGTCGGCCTCTCGGGCATCGGCGGGGTGAAAGCACTGGATCTGCAGAAAATGCTCGCCGGAAAAATCGCCTCCGCTCGGCCGTTCATCTCGCTGGCGACGCACGGCATTTCGGGATCGGCTGCGCCGGCCCAGCTCGAAACGGCGCTGCAACTGCTCCACCAGACGTTCACGGAGCCTGGCGACGACGCCGAGGCGTTCGCGCTGATGAAACGGCAGCTCGAAGCGTCGGTTGCCAATCGCGGGCGATCGCCGGGCCAGGTCTTCGCGGAGAAACTTTCCGAGGTCAACTCATCGAGCCACTACACATCGAAGCCGCTGACCGCTGAACGGATTGCGACGCTGGACAAGGAGAAAATGCTGTCGTTCTATCGCCAGCGCTTCTCCAACGCGGCCGATTTCACGTTCTTCATGGTCGGCGCCTTCAAAGTGGACGAGGTGCTGCCGCTGCTTGCGCGGTACGTCGGATCGCTGCCATCCCACGGTGCGGGCGGCGGCGCAACCGGGCCGAGGGCGTCGAGTTACCATGATGTCGGCCTCCACTTCCCGCAGACCGCCGAGCAGGCGCGCGTCGAGGCGGGTCGCGAGCCGCGCGGCCAGACGGTGATGAGCTTCTACGCCGACCCCTCGGAGGAGCCAAACGAGCAGGAACGGGTGTCCGAGATGGCGACCGTCCTGGAGATCGCGCTTCGCGATATCCTCCGGGAAGAGCTCGGCCAGACCTACACCGTGTCCGTCGGGTTGTCCCAGCCGCTGCCGCAGCGCAACGCGGGGTACGTCCAGGTGCGATTCGGCGCCGCGCCGGAGAACATCGAGTCGATGCGGGCGCGTGTGCTGAAAGAAATCAAGCGGCTGCAGGACGAAGGCCCGTCCGATGATCTGACGAACCGCGCCAAGGAGAACGCCCGGCGCACCTACGAGGTGGCGCTGAAGCAGAACGACTACTGGCTGGGCCGGTTGCAGTCGGTCAACCTCTTCGGCCGCGATCCCGGCGAGATTCTCACCCGCAACGATCGCATCGACGCCATCACCCCGAAGGTGCTGCAGGAGGCCTTCAAGCGCTATTTCCCGACGGAGCGATCGACCGTGGTGACGCTGGTGCCGGCGCCCACGCAGCCCTAGTCGATGCGCTTTTCGTAGCAGCGGCTGACCGGATCGTCCGTGTACGGGCCGAAGGGCGGGATCCGCGTGAAACCCGTCTTCTCGTACAGCGCGATCGCCGCGTGCTGGTGAACGCCGGTCTCGAGGCGCAGCAGTCCGACGTGGTGGCTCCGCGCGTACTCCGCCAGGTGACTCAGCATCAGCTCGCCGAAGCGCCGGCCGCGAAACGGCGGGCGGACGTACATCCGCTTGATTTCGCCGTACTCGGTGCCAACCAGCTTGATTCCGCCGCAGCCTGCTGGACGGCCATCGTCGCGAATCAGAAAGAACGCCACCTGTTCGGCGATCAACTTCTCGACCGCGTAGCCGTGCCGGCTTTCGCGAGGGTACAGCGGCTCCAGGTGGGCTTCGAGCTCGGCAATCAGCGCGCTGGCATCAGGCGTGTCTGGACGCTCGGCGGCGATGACGACAGGCACGGCTACTTCGTCAGACGCTCGCGCCAGCGAGCTGCCGTGTTGAATACCTCGGCAATCCGATCGCCACTCGAGAGATCGGTTCGCATGGACTCCAGAACGGCAATCAGCGCGTTCAGCGCCTGACCGATCTCGTCGGCGTTCGTCGCGGCGATGTCGGTCCAGATGTCGGCCGGACTCGATGCGAGTCGTGTCGTATCGGCCAGGCCACGGCCGGCAAGCGCGAGGCCGTCCGGCCCGACCTCGTCGCCGACGACCTGCATGAGAGCGCTCGCGGTGAACTGCGGCAGGTGGCTGAGAAAGGCCAGCATCCGGTCGTGGGCGTCGACGCCGAGCAGGCGCGGCGTGGCGCCGAGCGCCGTGACGAACGCCGACAGCTTGTCGACGGCGTCAGCGGGGCCGCGCATGTGCGCGCTCTCGATCCGATCCGGCGTCAGCAGCCAGGGCCGGCCGGTAAAGAGATCCGGGCGGGCGTGCTCCAGCCCACCGCGCGCAGCGCCGGCCAACGGATGTCCGCCGATGAAGGTGAAACGCGGCGGCAACGCACGCGCCGCCGCGACGATCTCGCGCTTGGTGCTGCCCGTGTCCGTGACGACCGCCGGCTGGCGCACATGCTCGTCGAGCTTCTCGAGCAGCAGAATGTTCTGCCGGACGGGCGCCGCCAGCACCACGAGATCCGCTTCAGCGAGGACAATGAGATCGTCGGCGGCGACATCGATCGCGTGCAGCCGCATCGCGGTCTCGAGGACCTCCTTGTCGTCCACGGCGATGACGAGCGATGTCGGCCACAGCTCGCGGGCTTTCAGCGCAATCGAGCCGCCGATCAGACCAAGGCCGACGATTCCGATCTTCGCAAAGATCGGCGGCGCGGCTTCGCGGCGCCCAGGCTGGATTACGGGAAGCTCGGTCATTTCAGAGTTCAGAGTTCAGATTGATTTCAGATTGAATTCTGAACTCTGAAATCTGAACTCTGAAATGCGCACGTCTCAAGAGCCCCAGCCGCGGCGCGCCACGGTTTCCAGGCAGATGCTGCGGCCGATCGCCGGGGCGATGATCCGCAGCTCCGCCATCAGGCGATCGAACTGCGACGGGAACATCGACTGCGCTCCGTCGCTCAACGCGTGATCCGGGTCGCAATGGACTTCGATGATCAACCCGTCGACGCCGGCCGCCACCGCGGCGCGCGCCATCGGCGCCACCATGTCGCGCCGGCCGGCGCCGTGGCTCGGGTCGGCAACGATCGGCAGGTGGCTGAGTTTCTTCACGACCGGGATCGCGCTGATGTCGAACGTGTTGCGCGTCGCGGTTTCGAACGTGCGGATCCCGCGCTCGCACAGGATGACGTCGTTGTTGCCGCCGCTCAGCACGTATTCAGCCGAGAGGAGCCATTCCTCGATGGTGGCGGAGATGCCGCGCTTCAGCAGCACCGGCTTGCGCGCGTGGCCCAGCTCGCGCAGCAGCGTGAAGTTCTGCATGTTGCGCGCGCCCACCTGGAAGATGTCGCCGTATCGCTCGATGAGCTCGATCTGGCTGACGTCCATTACCTCGGTCACGAGCTTCAGGTTCTCGGCGTTTGCCGCGTCGCGCAGGAGCCGCAATCCTTCCTCGCCCAGGCCCTGGAAGCTGTAGGGCGAGCTGCGCGGCTTGAAGGCGCCGCCGCGGAAGATCTTGGCGCCCGCGCGCCGCACTGCCGCCGCGGCGTCGCGCACCTGCTTTTCGGTTTCCGCGGAACACGGGCCGGCCATCACGATGACCTCGTCGCCGCCGATACGGACGTCGCCGACCGTCACCACGCTCCCTTCCGGCTTGAAGGTGCGGCTGGCCAACTTGTACGGCTCCGAGATGCGCAGGACCTCGTGGACCCCCTCGAGCATCTCGATGAGGCCCTTGTCGGGATGCCCTCGCCCGACCGCGCCGAGCACGGTGCGCGTGACGCCCGTCGAGCGGTGCACGTCCATCCCCATCTCCACCAGCCGCGAGACGACCTTCTCGATCTGCTCTTCGGTGGCCCGTTCTTCCATTACTACGACCATGGCTTCAGTCGCCTCCACAACCTGAGTGTTCATGCTCTTTCACTGCCCACTGCCTACTGATCACTGCCCATCGTCTTCGCCGTCAATCATGCGCCGCTCGAGCCGCCGCGCTTCGTCGATGATGCGCTCGAACAGCCGCGCAATCGCGTCCGCGCCGAGCGGCCCTTCCGACGCGACACTCCGCACATGGGCGAGCACCGCCTTCTCGCGATCCGGCTGATAGAGCTCGATCCCCTGCTCCTTCTTGACCTTGCCGATTTCGCATGCGACGCGCGCGCGCTCGTTCAGCAGGCGAACGAGGACTTCGTCCACGCGATCGATGTCTGCTCGCAATTCATCTAGTGTGCGCATGTCGTCAACGCCAAGGCCGCCAGGAAACGGTGAGCCGCATCGCGCTCATTGCTTCACTATTGATGGAGTGCTCTTCAACCATCTCACATAGTGTTCGACTCGCTCGAGCATGTCTGTGGATGCAGCCGACTCGGCCACCACCGACACCAACGCGCTCCCGACGACGGCAGCGTCCGCGTACGCGCACACTTCGGCGACGTGCTCCGGCCGCGAGATGCCGAAGCCCAGCGCGATCGGGAGCGACGTGTGCGCGCGGATGCGCCGCGCCAGTGCGTCCGCGCCGTTTGCGACACGGTCCCGCGCGCCGGTGACACCCAGCCGCGAGATGCCGTAGAGAAAACCGGATCCCAACTCACCGGCACGCCGAATCCGCTCGTCGGTCGTCGTCGGGCTGAGCAGAAAGATTGTGTCGAGCCCGGCCATCCTGAGCGTTTCGCGAAACTCCTGTGCTTCTTCTATCGGCAGATCCAGCGCCAGGACGCCGTCCACTCCGGACGCGGCAGCCTGACGCGCAAACGCCCCGATCCCCAGCCGGAGCAACGGATTCGCGTAGCTGAACACGACGATCGGCGCCGCAATGGATGGCCGCACCCGTTCGATCATCGCCAGCACACCGCGCAATGTGGTCCCCGCGGCGAGGGCACGCTCCGTCGCGCGCTGAATCACCGGGCCGTCTGCCAGCGGATCGGAGAACGGCACGCCGACCTCGAGCACGTCTGCCCCGGCGCGATCGAGCGCCTGCAGGACCTCCGCCGATCGCGAGAGATCCGGGTCGCCCGCCGTCGTGTACGTGACGAGGCCTGGGCGATGCGCCGCACGAAGCCGCGCGAAGGTGTCGCTGATTCGAGTCATCCGGCGATCTCGAATTGTCATGAAGACACGAAGACACGAAGACCACCGTCTAGGGATGGACCTTCGTGCCTTCGTGCCTTCGTGGCAGATCCAGATGCTGACGTTCTATCGACGCTCAAGGCTCTTCTCCACCGTCTGCACGTCCTTGTCTCCACGCCCGGACAGATTCACCAGCAGGATCGCCGACGGTCCGAGCTCGCGCGCCAGCCGCTGCGCGTAGGCAACCGCGTGCGCCGATTCGAGCGCGGGCAGGATCCCCTCGAGCTTCGCCAGCGTCTGAAACGCCTCGAGCGCCTCATCGTCGGTGACGTAGGCGTACTCCGCGCGGCCGAGCGAGCGCAGCCAGGCGTGCTCGGGTCCAACGGCGGCGTAGTCGAGACCGGCCGAGATCGAGTGTGTCAGTTCTATGTTGCCGTCCTCGTCCTGCAGCACGAAGGTTCGCGTTCCCTGCAGCACGCCGGCACTTCCCCCGGCGAAGCGCGCCGCGTGCCGGCCGCGCACAATCTGCTCGCCGCCCGCCTCGACGCCGATGAGCCGAACGCTTCGATCGTCAACGAACGCGTCGAAAATCCCCATGGCGTTGCTTCCACCGCCGACACAGGCAACGATGGCGTCGGGCAGCCGGCCGGCCAGCTGCAGGATCTGCGGCCGCGCTTCGCGGCCGATCACGGCCTGGAATTCGCGGACCATCACCGGATACGGATGCGGTCCGAGCACCGAGCCGAGCAGGTAGTAGGTGTCGGCGACGTTAGTGACCCAGTCGCGCATCGCTTCGTTGATCGCGTCCTTGAGCGTACGGCTGCCGGCGTCCACGCGACAGACCTGCGCGCCGAGCAATCGCATTCGGAAGACGTTGAGCGCCTGCCGATCCATGTCCTCCGCGCCCATGTAGACGCAGCATTCGAGGCCCAGCAGCGCGCACGCGGTCGCGGACGCGACGCCGTGTTGGCCGGCGCCCGTTTCGGCGACGATGCGCCGTTTCCCCATGCGCTGCGCCAGGAGCGCCTGGCCCAGCGCGTTGTTGATCTTGTGGGCGCCCGTGTGCGTCAGATCCTCGCGCTTGAGAAAGATGCGCGCACCGCCCGACGCGGCCGAGAGACGCGTCGCTTCGTAAACGGGCGTCGGCCGGCCCACGTAGTGCTCGAGAAGCCGACTGAGCTCGGCGCCGAACCGCGGGTCGTCCCGCACGGCGAAGTAGGCGCGCTCGAGCTGTTCGACCGGTTCGACGAGCGTTTCGGGCACATAGCGCCCGCCGAATTCGCCGAAGTAACCGCGCGCGTCAGGATCGCGCCGTGACGTCACTGATGGCATGCAGAGCCTCGAATAGAGCCTTGATCTTGTTGTGATCCTTGATGCCTGGCGATCGCTCGACGCCAGACGAGACGTCGATGCCGAACGGGTGAACCCGTGCAACCGCCTCCGCCACGTTTTCGGGCGTGAGCCCGCCAGCCAGCAGGATCGGACGCCGGGCCGCCACGACTGCCGCAGCGCTCCAGTCGATCGTGCGACCGGTTCCGCCCCGTTGCTCGGGATCGTGCGCGTCCAGCAAAACGATCATCCTCCCTGGCCACCTGCGGATGTCATCCCTGAGCGTCAGGGCCTTGATGAGGGGGTGACGGATCGTTTCGGCAAACGCGATGGGCTCGTCGCCGTGGAGCTGCACGGCGCCCAGCTTCACCAGGCTCGCGACGCCCGTCACGTACTCAGCCGGCTGATTGACGAACAACCCAACGGCCGTCACAAACGGCGGCAGCGTCGCGACGATCGCGCGGGCGCGGTACGGATCGATGAACCGCGGGCTCTTCGGCCAGAAGACGAAACCCAACGCGCGAGCGCCGGACTCGACCGCCGCCCGAGCGTCCTCTCGACGGGTGATGCCGCAGATCTTCACGAGCATCGGGCCATCAACTCCTCGAGGGCAGCGCCCGGACTTTGGGCCGCCATGAAACGCTCGCCGACGAGAAACGCACGATAGCCTGCGGCCTTCAGCCGCCGGAGGTCGTCGGCGCTCCGCAGCCCGCTCTCGCTCACGGCGATCGCATCGGCAGGCATCTCGCCGATCAGATCCTCCGACACACGCACATCGACCTGCAGCGTGCGCAGGTTGCGGTTGTTGACGCCGATAATCCTCGCGCCGGCGTCGAGCGCGATGGCGAGCTCCGTCGCGTCGTGCACCTCGACGAGCACGTCCAGCCCCAGCGCCGCCGCGTGCTCATGGAGCACCTTCACCTCCACCGGGCGGAGCGCCGCCACGATCAGCAGCACCGCATCCGCACCGGCGGCCCGCGCCTCCAACAGCTGGTACTCCGAGACAATGAAATCCTTCCGAAGAAGCGGAAGCATCACTGCCTGGCGAACGGCGGAGAGATGCTCGAGGGCGCCGTCGAAAAAGGTCGGTTCCGTCAGAAC
>Ga0066388_100001499_pt1 | contig 13206 bp, 10 predicted proteins | sample PanSoiMetaGPlot6_FD_64539 | JGI IMG/M metagenome (GOLD analysis project Ga0066388, IMG submission 64539) | Tropical forest soil microbial communities from Panama analyzed to predict greenhouse gas emissions - Panama Soil - Plot 6 (Hybrid Assembly) | ecosystem: Environmental > Terrestrial >... | reverse complement strand
CCAGGTGATGATCCCGTCCTTGACGTAGACCTTCCACGAGCAGGAGCCGGTGCAGTTCACCCCGTGGGTGGACCGGACCACCTTGTCGTAGCTCCACCGGTCCCGGTAGAAGCTGTCCGCCTCCCGGCCGCCGGTCTTCTCCAGCGTCCGCAGGTCGGCGGACACCACCCCGCGGCGCAGGTGGCGCCCGGCCCGGACCAGCGCGTCGTCAAGGTCGGTCATCCGCACACCTCCCGGCCTGCCATAGCCGATGGTAGACCCCTCCGGCCTCGATGAGCTGCCGATGCGTCCCGCGTTCAGTTACCCGGCCCTGCTCCAGCACCACGATCTCGTCGACCTGGTCCAGGCCCTCCAGGTCGTGGGTGATCAGCAGGGTGCTCCGCCCGGCCGTGGCGGCCAGCAGGTCGGCGGCCAGCGCCCGGCGGTTCTCCGGGTCCAGGTGCGCGGTGGGCTCGTCCAGGACGAGCACGGCCGGGTCGGCCAGCAGGGCCCGGGCCAGCGCGAGCCGCTGCCGCTGGCCGCCCGACAGCGCGGTGCCGTGCGTGCCGACCGGGGTGTCCCAGCCGAGCGGCAGCGAGCCGATCCAGTCCAGCAGCCGGGCCCGGTCCGCGGCCGCGGCCAGCTCGGCGTCGCTGGCCGATGGCCGGGCCAGCCGCAGATTGTCCCGGATGGTCGCGTCGAAGATGTGCGGGTCGGCGGCGCAGCCGGTGATCACCGCGCGCACGTCGTCGGGGTCATAGCCGGCCAGGTCCCGGCCGTTCAGCCGGGCCGTACCCGAGCTGAGGTCGGCGAACCGGAACAGGACCGCGACCAGGGTGGACTTCCCGGCGCCAGCCGCGCCGACCAGGGCGACCCGCCGTCCGGGCTCGAGGTCAAGATCAATATCCCGAACGGCCGGGGTGTCCTGCCCCGGATAGGTGACGCTGCCTCCCCTGATCGAGATCCTCACCGGCCGCTCCGGCGGCGGGAACGGGCGGTCCGGGCGGCGGACCGGATCGGCCGTGTCCGCCACCGCCGCGATCCGGTCGGCCGCGGTCCTGGCCTGGCCGAGCTGGAGCGCGGCCGCGGGCAGCGCGGTGACCACCTCGAACGCGGCCAGCGCGGTGAGCGTGATCACGGCCAGCGGCACCCGGCCCAGCGCTCCGGCCCCGGTGGCCGCGACGCCGAGCAGCAGCACGCCCCACAGGGTCAGGCCGGAGACCGCGGCGGTCAGGCCGGTGCCCAGGCCGGAGGCCGCGGCCGACCGCCGGGCCAGCCGGGTGAGCTCGGCGTCGGCGGCCCGGGCCCGGTTCAGGCCCGCCTCGACCGCGCCGAACGCGTGCAGCTCGGCCGCGCCGTTCAGCAGGTCGGTGACCGCGGCGCCCAGCTCGCCGCGGGCGGGCGCGGTTCTCCGGGCCGCGCGCCGGGCCGACGCGGCGGCGGCCAGCGGCACCAGCACCCCGGCGGCCAGCAGGCCGGCCGCGAGCACCCCGGCCGCGGGCGCCAGGATCAGCAGCACCGCGGTGGTCACGCCCGCCCCGACCAGGGCCGCGGTCAGCGGCGGCGCGAGGCAACGGATGAACAGGTCCTGGGTCGCGTCGACGTCGCTGACCAGCCGGGTCAGCACATCGCCGGACCGGAACGCGGCCAGCCCGGCCGGGGCCAGGCGCTCCAGCTTCCGGTAGACCGCCACCCGGACGTCGGCGAGCACCCGGAAGGCCACGTCGTGAGAGAACAGCCGCTCCAGGTAGCGCAGCACGCCGCGGCCCACCGACAGCGCGCGGACCAGGACCACCGCGACCGAAATGGCCACGATGTCCGGGTGCTGCGAGGCGCGGGCCAGCAGGAAGCCCGAGGTCGCCAGCAGCGCCACCCCGGCCGCGCAGCCGCCCGCGCCGGCCAGCACGGCGAGCAGCAGCTCCCGGCGCATCGGGCGGGCGAGCCGGAGCAGTCGGAACAGCGAGTCCGGGCCCGTGGTTCCCGGCCGGGCCGGAGCGATCGCGGTCATGACGTCACCGCCAGCACGGCCTTACCCCTCGAGCCCCCCGAGCCCTCTGAACCCTTCGAGCCCCCCGCTGCTTGCCTTAGTCGACCATGGTCGAGAGTAAATATCCGGCCCAAAGCGCGCTTAAGGTCGTGGCTGACCCGGATCACCGTGCGGTCGGCCACCAGCGCGGTCAGCGCGGCGTCGAGCCGGGCCGCGGTGCCCGCGTCCAGGTGCGCGGCGGGCTCGTCCAGCAGCAGCAGCGGCGCGTCACGCAGGAACGCTCGGGCCAGTGCGATCTGCTGGCGCTGGCCCGAGGACAGCCGCAGCCCGCGCTCCCCGACCTCAGTGTCGTACCCCTGGGGCAGCTCATCGATGAACCGGTCGGCCCCCGCGGCCCGCGCGGCGGCCGCGATGGCCTCCCGGCTGGCGTACGCGTCGCCCAGCGCGATGTTCTCGGCCACCGACGCGGCGAACAGGTGCGGGTCCTGCGGGACCCAGGCGATCTGGCGGCGCCACGCGTCCCGGGGGACGTGGGCCAGGTCGGCGCGGCCGACCTCGATCCGGCCGCTCGTCGGTTCGGCGAAGCGGAGCAGCAACGCCAGCAGCGAGCTCTTGCCCGCCCCGCTCGGCCCGGTCAGCGTGATGTGGTCACCCGGCCGGATGGTCAGGCTCACGTGGTCGAGGGTCGGGCGAGCCCGGCCCGGGTAGGACAGGCTGACCCCGGTCAGCCGGATCGTGTCGGTGGCCAGGTCCACCGTTGGCAGTGCGGGTCCGGCGGGCCGGCCCGGCGCCGGGGTGTCCAGGATCGCGAAGACGTCCCGGGCCGCGGCGGCGCCCTCGGTGCTGGCGTGGAACTGGGCGCCGACCGCGCGCAGCGGCAGGTAGGCCTCGGGGGTGAGCAGCAGCACGAGCAGCGCCGTGGAGTAGCTCATGTGCCCGGCCAGCAGGCGCAGCCCGACCTCCACCGCGACCAGCGCGGTGGCCAGCGCGGCCGCCAGTTCAAGCACGAAGGCGGACAGGAACGCGACCCGCAGCGTGGCCATGGTGGCCTTGCGGTACTCGCCGGTGACCCGGCCGATCACCTCGGCCTGCGGCTTGCCCCGGCCGAACAGCTTGAGCGTGGGCAGCCCCTCCACCACGTCGAGGAAGTGGCCGCCGAGCCGGGCCAGCAGCCGCCACTGCCGCTGCGTGGCCGCCCTGGTGTGCAGCCCGACCAGGATGGCGAACAGCGGGATCAACGGCAGCGTGACGCCGATGACCATACCGGAGATCGGGTCGGCCAGCCCCACCCGGATCAGCACGGCGAACGGCACCACGCAGGCCAGCACGAGCTGCGGCAGGTAGCGGGCGAAATAGGGATCGAGCCCGTCCAGCCCCCGGGTGGCCAGCGTGGTGACCTCACCGGACCGGTGCCCGGTCAGCCAGGACGGCCCCAGCGCCAGGACGTGATCGGTCATGCGGCGGCGCAGCTGGGACTTGACCGCGGCCGCGGCGCGCAGCGCGGTGACCTCGCCGCCGTAGCCGGCCGCGGCCCGGGCCGCCAGCACGATCGCCAGTGCGGCCAGCGAGCTGGCCAGTACGTCGACGCCGGTCCCGGCGGCCGCGGCGGCCAGGAGGTGCGCCAGCAGGCTGGCCTGCAGCAGGATCAGGGCGGTGGCGGCCAGGCCGAGCAGCACCGTAACCGCGAGGTAGCCGCGGGCCGCGGCCGAGTAGCGGAGCAGCCGCGGGTCGAGCGGCCTCACGGCCGCCCGCCGACCGGTTCCACCGCGTCCGGTCCTGTCACCGACGGCGCCTGCGGTGGCACGATGTCGGAGCGGGTCAGCCGCTTGCGGAAGACCCAGTAGGTCCAGGCCTGGTAGCCGAGCACGATCGGGGTGAAGATGATCGCGACCCAGCTCATCACGACCAGCGTGTAGTGCGCCGAGGAGGCGTTGTTCACGGTCAGGCTGTACGCGGCGTTGGTGCTCGACGGCAGGACGTTCGGGTATAGATCGCCGAACAGGGTGGCTACGGCCAGCACCAGGGTGACCGCGGTACCGGCGAAGGCCCAGCCTTCCCGGCCGCGGGCCGCCGCGGCGGCGCCGCCGATCAGGGTGACCGCGGCCACGGCGGCGGTGACGTCGGTGGCGGGCTTGCCGTAGCTGAACTGGGTCACGGCCAGGAACACCGCGGCCAGCGACACGGCCGCCAGCGCGATCCGGACGGTCGCCCGCTGTGCCCGCTGCCGCAGCTCGCCATCGGTGCGCAGCCCGAGGAAGATTGCGCCGTGCAGGGTGAAAAGGCTCAGCGTGACCAGGCCGCCGAGCAGCCCGTACCAGTTGAGGAGGGTGAGCAGGTTGCCGGTGTACACGTGTTCGGCGTTGAGCGGGACGCCGCGGACGATGTTGGCGAAGGCCACCCCCCACAGCAGCGCGGGCAGCGCCGACCCGGCGAAGATGGCCCGGTCCCAGCCGGCCCGCCAGCGCGGGCTGTCCACCTTGCTGCGGAACTCGAAGCAGACCCCGCGCACGATCAGCGCCGCCAGGATGAGCAGCAAGGCCAGGTAGAAGCCGCTGAACAGGGAGGCATACCAGAGCGGGAAGGCGGCGAACATGGCGCCGCCCGCGGTCAGCAGCCACACCTCGTTGCCGTCCCAGACCGGCCCGATGGTGTTGATCATGACCCGGCGCTCGGTGTCGTCCCGGCCCAGGAACGGCAGCAGGATCCCGACGCCGAAGTCGAAGCCCTCCAGCACGAAGTAGCCGGACCACAGGATCGCGATGAGGATGAACCAGAAGGTGGCGAGGTTCATGACGGCTTTCTCCTGATCAGTACTGGAAGACGGGGCGCGGTTCGGCGGTGCCCGCGGTCTCGGCCGGGGCACCCTTCTTGACGTGGCGGACCGTGAGCCATCCCGCGATGGCCGCCAGGCCGGCGTAGAGCAGGGTGTAGACGGCCAGCGAGATGATCACTGAGGACGCGGCCACCCCGGGCGAGACGCTCCTGGCCGTGGTCAGCAGGCCGAACACGGTCCACGGCTGGCGGCCCATCTCGGTGAAGATCCAGCCCATCGCGATCGCGAGGTAGGGCAGCGGCAGCCCCCACAGCGCGGCCCGGTAGAACCAGCGGCTGCGCGGGATACGGCGGGCCCTGGTCATCCACAGCCCGATCGCGGCCAGCAGCGCGGCCAGCGAGCCGAAGCCGGCCATGAGGCGGAACGACCAGTAGGTCACCGGGATGACCGGCTTGTAGCTGCCCGGCCCGTACTTCTTGTCGTAGGCGCGCTCGACGTTGTTGATGCCCTGCACGGTGCCGTGCGGGTTCAGGGTGGCGATCAGCGAGAGCAGGTAGGGCACCCGGACGCTCCAGAGTTCCTTGCTGCCGTTCAGCGAGCCGACGGTGATCAGCGAGAAGGACGCCGCGTCCGACGTGTTGTACAGCGCCTCGGCGGACGCCATCTTCATCGGCTGCTGTGAGTCCATCAGCCGGGCCTGGACGTCCCCGGTGACCGCGGCCCCGATGCCCGCGACCAGGGTGACCACCAGGCCGAGCTTCATCGCCCGGCGGAACACGCCGAGGTGGGATTCGCGGGCCAGGTGCCAGGCGCTGGCCGCGACCAGCACCGCGCCCGCCACCATGAACGCCGCGAACAGCACGTGCGGCCAGGCCGCGAGCAGCGTGGAGTTGGTGAGCACCGCCCAGATGTCCGTCAGCACCACACGATGGGTGACGGGGTCGACCCGGTAGCCGACCGGGTGCTGCATCCACGAGTTGGCGGCCAAGATGAAGAAGGCGGACAGGCTGGTGCCGATGGCGGTCAGCCAGATGGTGGCCAGGTGAACCCGCGGCGACAGCTTGTTCCAGCCGAAGATCCACAAGCCGATGAAGGTCGACTCCAGGAAGAAGGTGAGCAGCGCCTCCATGGCCAGCGGCGCGCCGAACACGTTCCCGACGAACCTGGAGTAGTCCGACCAGTTCATGCCGAACTGGAACTCCTGGACGATCCCGGTGACCACGCCCACCGCGAAGTTGATCAGGAAGATCTTCCCGAAGAACTTCGTCATCCGCAGATACACGTCGTCCTTCCTGATCAGCCAGGCCGTCTGCATGCCTGCAACCAGGTAGGACAGGCTGAGCGTCAGCGGGACGAAGATGAAGTGGTACACGGTGGTGATCCCGAATTGCCATCGGGACAGTTCAAGCACGCTCATCGGCTTTCCCTGGGTCAGCGTCGCTGGATGTCCGCGCGGTCGGCGGAGTCGTCCTAGCTGATCAGCAGGCCGCACGGCCGTCACAGGGCCTGCCGGTCCCTACCTGACAGGACCTTGGTCACCTACCTTCGGCCTACCTCGGTCCGCCCAGCTCGCTTGCGGGCCGGCGGGCAGTGGGGTGCGTGGTCCGGGCCTGGCCGAGTTGCAGCAACATCAACGGCACCCCGGGCAGGTCCAGGCCGCTCTGGATCCGCGCCCGGACCGGCGCCTGGAGCAGCGGCTGGGTCTGCAGGCTGGCGAAGACCCAGTGGCTCGCAGCGCGCAGCAGCAGCCGCTGCAGGCCCTGCCCGGCCCGCAGCCATTCCTCCTGGTGGTCTCTTGATGTCACCAGGAGGGCCGTGACCGGAGCGGGCGGACCACCGGAAGGCACCAGTCCCCAGGCCCGGCCCAGGTCGAAGTCCCGCTGCGGCAGCTGCCTCGGATCACGGCCGGCCGCGGCCGGGAAGGCGTGCGCGGGCACGCCGTCCCTGGCCTGGCTGCCAGCTTCGCGGGTCCAGCGCTCTGTCTCGGCACGTGACTGTACCGCGGCCCCCGACCCCGGGTAGAGATCCTCGACCCGGCTCCAGGCGGCGAGGATCGCCGTCAGCTTCTGGCGCGCGGGCTCGGTGTCGACCACGATGAGCGTCGCGCCCTCGGCCGCCACGTCATCTCGCAAGCACGCCACCAGCCCGTCGGGCAGCGGGCCTGGCTCGAACGGACCGCGGTGCGTGTGCCGGTGCGGCACGGCCTGGAGCATCTTCCGCTCATCCGACGTCATCGGCGCCGGGAGCCCCGGGCGCACCCGGGCCAGCAGCGCAGGCCCGCGGAACAATTCGACCTCAGCCCGGTAACCGAGCGAGCGGATCCCGAGCCGCAGCCCGTACAGGGCCGCGCCGCAACTGATAAGCATCTCCCGGCCCGCCGGGTCTTCCAGCAGCTGGCGGCTGGTGTCGGCGTACAGCTCCACCGCCTGCTCGCCGACCTCGAACCGCCACGGCTGGGTGTTGTGCACCGACGGCGCGCGACCTGCCACCTCGATGAGGTAGCCGGCCTGCCCGGCCAGATCCGGCACTGTGCCCTTGTCCTTGCCGTTCGCCTCGGCCACGTTGGTCACCACCTCGATGCGGGGAGGACCGGAACGCGAAGGGCCCGGGCCCTGGCAGACCGGCGGCCCTGCGCCCGGCCGACGCTAGGCCGGGCCGACGGCCGCGGCAGCGGCCATCCGGCCCGCCATGTGCGGGCCCAAGGGCTCCCGTCACCGGGACCTACGCCCCGTCGCCGGGACTCATGTGGACCAGCCGGGGCCCGGATACTATGCTTGATATACTTAGCAAATGCTTGCTATATACAGCGACCGTCGGCGACTCCAGCGGCGGCCTGCTGAGCAGCTCCGAGGACGGGAGGCAGGCAAGACCCGGTACGCTCGCAGCGGCACGCTGAGGATCGCCTACGAGCTGCGCGGAACCGTGCACCGGCGGCGGCCGTGGCTGGTCCTGATCCACGGGATGGCCTTCGACCGGTCCGGATGGGGGCCAGTGCTGGTCAGGCTGGGACGCCGGTTCCGGCTCGTGCTGGTGGATAACCGGGGGACCGGGCGCAGCGACCGGCCGGCCGGATCGTTCAGCGTCGACGACATGGCCGCCGACGTCGTCGCCGTGCTCGACGCCGCAGGCATCGGCCGGGCCCACGTGCTGGGCGTGAGCCTGGGCGGCATGGTGGCCCAGGAGCTGGCGATCACCCGTCCCGAGCGGGTCGACCGCCTGGTCCTGGCCGGCACTACACCGGGATGGCCCTCCGGCTATCCCATGCCGGCCGTCTCGGTCCGGCTGATCATGGCGACTCGTGGCCTGCCGGCCGACAGGGCGCTGCGCCCGCACACCGAGAATGCCCTGTCAGAGCGCACTGTCCGGGATCGCCCAGAACTCGTCAGCCGCCTTGTGGAGCTCCAGCGCGCCCGGCCGGCCGATCTCGGGACCCTGTCGGCCCAGGCGGCCGCGGGAGCCCGTTACGCAGGTCACCGACGCCAGGCGCGGATCCGGGCCCGCACCTTGATCATGCACGGTGGGGCCGACACTGTCGTTGACCCGCGCAACGCGAGGCTGCTCGCGGACCGCATCCCTGGCGCCCGGCTTGTGACCTTCCCCGGGCTTGGCCACCTGCTGTTCTGGGAGGACCCGGACGGCTTCGCCGACGCGGCGTCCTCGTTCCTGCTCGGCTCGGACGGGCCGGGACGGAGAGCCAGGATTTCCGGGACCTTAGCCCTTTCCTCCGCCTCCCGGAGCCGGTTTACGATGCCGCATGCTCGCTTTGCTCCGGAGCGGGCAGTCCCCGGCTCACCGAGGTCTGATCATGTTTACTCGCGCACAGCTGCACCGACGACGCTCTCACCTGTCCCGGGCGTGGAATCTTCATGTTCCGGCGATCTGCGACAAGCGGCCGACGAGCGCGGCGCGGATGGGCGTGCGAACCGAGATCGCGGCCAGCTGGGAGCGGTCGGCCGCGCACATCATGCCCGAGGCCCGCGAGGCGCCGCTGGCAGACGTCGATGAGACGCGGCGCGCCTGGGAGGAGAGCCCGCTCAACTCCGCCGTCCGGCAGCTGGAATCCCAGCTGCAGGCGGCGGCGGACGACGGCGAGCTGGTCGTGGCGGTCACCGACCCGGCCGCTCGCATCCTGTGGACCTATGGCGGCGCGGTGATGCGGTCCAAGGCGGAGCAGGTGAACTTCGTCCCGGGAGGCCGGTGGGATGAGGCCAGCGTCGGGACGAACGCCCTGGACCTGGCGCTCAGGCTGGATCGTGCCGCGACCGTGTACTCCGCGGAGCATTTCTCCAGCTGTGTGCATGGCTGGGTGTGCTGGGCGGCTCCCGTGCACGACCCGGTTACCGGGGGCCAGCTCGGAGTGCTCGATCTTTCCACCACCTGGGACCGCTCCCACCCCATCGGCCCGGCCACGGCCGGGGCCCTGGCCCGGCTGCTGGGACGCGAGGTGCGCGCGTCGGCGGTCGTGGCGGCCGGCCCGCACGACGACGCCAGTTCCTGCCGCGGGCTGCTGGAACTCAAGCTGCTCGGCCAGCCCAGCGCGCAGCTGAACGGCGCGCGGCTGCGGCTCACCCGACGGCAGATGGAGATCCTCGCGCTGCTGGCTCTCAATCCCGCCGGGCTGGAGCTGGCCGAGCTGCATGCCCGCCTCTACGGTGACCGGCCGGTGAGCCTGGGGACGCTGAAGGCGGAGATGTCGCAGCTGCGCGCCAGGCTGGGCGGGCGGCTGGAATCCCGTCCGTACCGGATCGGCGTCGCCGTGCGCTGCGACGTCACCGACGTGCTGCACCGGCTCCGGGCCGGGGACGTGGCGGGCGCGGTTGAGCGCTACAGCGGAGAACTGCTGCCCGGCTCCGAGTCCCCGGCACTGGCTGAATTCGGCCACTTCGTCACGGTCGCCGTGCGCAATGCGCTGCTGTCCGACCCTCATCCGGCAGCGGTGCAGCGCTACCTGGAGCTCACCCCGCATGACCTGGAATTGCTCAGTGACTCCCGCGGTCGCCGACCTACCAATGGCCAACCTCTGTAGTCCTACGATGAGCCCCTCTCGTTGAGGAGGGGTCCGATATGACACAGGCCGCTGTCCCGATTCCCGTTCAGTCATTCCGGCCGCAGCCATTCGGCCCGGCCCAGGTGGCCTACCGCGGTCAGCTGCCCGTCCGGCAGCAGACCGCGGAACTCGAGCGGCGCCGACTGGCCAGGGAGCTGCACGACGGAGCGATCCAGGAGGTCCTGGCGGCCGGGCTGGCCATCGACCTGTGCCTGGCCGACACGCCCGTGGGAGTCCCGATGCGGGCCGGGCTCGAGGATGCCAGGCGGCTCACCGCGTCGGCCCTCCGGCGCCTGCGGTCCTGTTTGCAGGATCTGCGAGAGGGCGCGAACGCTCCTGATGAGGAACTTCCTGATCTGCTGGGGCGTCTCAGCGTGCGGCACCCCGCCGGACAGCTCGACGTGAACGTGGAGATCACCGGGCCGCCGGTGCCGCTGCCGCCCGCGGTCCGCTGGTCACTGTTCCATGTGGCCAGCGAGTGCGCGTTCAACGCGGCCGTGCACGGCGGGGCGCGCCGCACAGTCATCCGGCTCAGCTATGGCTGCGAGGCCGTCGCGCTCTGCGTCGCCGACGACGGGCACGGAAAACTCAAGACGCTGAGGAAGATCATCCGGGGCGAGGTACCCGGGACGGGCGGCGGTTACCACACGGGCCTGGCCGATATCGCCGCGCGGGCCGAGGAAATGGGCTGGACGCTCCGCGCTGACCGGTCCGACCTGGGCGGCATCGCAGTTCAGGTCCTGTTGCCCCTGCCCGCGACGTGCAACATGCAAGGAGAGGCGCATGGATGAAATCCGGATCGGCATCATCGACGATCACTCGATCGTCCGCCAGGGCCTGCGGGCCATGATCGACAGGGAACCGGACCTGAGGGTGGTCGGCGAGGCGCCGTCCGCCCGGCAGGCCACCGCGATGCTCGACCAGGCCCGGCCCAGGGTCGTGCTGCTCGATCTCAGGCTGGGCGCGGGCAGCGAGTGCGACGGCCTGTCGCTGTGCTCGACGATCGCCCAGCGCTACCCGGACAGCCGGGTGCTTGTGCTCACCAGCTCGGCGGACGAGTGGCTGATCCTCGAGTCCATCAAGCAGGGGGCAAAGGGCTTCGTGCTGAAGGACGTGGACCTGACCGAGCTGATCCGGGCCATCAGGGCCGTCCACTGCGGGGAGAGCGCCTTCGACTCCCGCAGTGCCGGGGTGGTGGTCCGCTGGATGCGCGGTAGCCAGCGGCCCGGGGCGACGGCCAGCGACATCACCCCGCGGGAGCGGGAGATCCTGGCCCTGCTCGCGCGCGGGCTGAGCAACGTCGCGATCGGTCAGCGCCTGTACATCTCGGCGGCCACGGTCAAGTTCCACGTCGGCAACGTGATGCAGAAACTGGGCGCCCGGCGTCGCGCCGAGGCGGTGTACGCGGCCAGCAAGCTCGGGCTCATCTGACCTGGTTTCCAGCTGACGCCCGGCCGGGCTCAGGCCATGCGGAAGCCGGTCAGCTCCTCCTTGGTCAGCATGCGCGAGCGGATGAGGAAGCGGACGCCGAGGGGCGCCTCGAGGGAGAACCCGCCGCCCCGGCCGGGCACCACGTCGATGGTGAGATGCGTGTGGCTCCAGTACTCGAACTGAGCCGCCGACATCCATACCGGCACGGTCCCTTCAGGTCCTTCATCGCCTTCATGATCGGCTGAAGCGCCGATATCCAGGGAGCCGAGCAGGACGTCCGACGGCCCGGTGACGAACTCACCGAGCGGGTAGCACATCGGCGAGCTGCCATCGCAGCAGCCGCCCGACTGGTGGAACATCAGCGGCCCGTGCTCGGCCCGCAGGCGGCGGAGCAAGTCCGCCGCCTGCGGGGTGACCGCTACCCGGCTGAAGCTGCCCATCGAAGCGGCTAGAAGAAGCCGAGCTTGCGGGGGGAGTAGCTGACCAGCAGGTTCTTGGTCTGCTGGTAGTGCTCGAGCATCATCTTGTGGTTCTCGCGCCCGATGCCGGACTGCTTGTAGCCGCCGAAGGCCGCGTGCGCCGGGTACAGGTGGTAGCAGTTCGTCCACACCCGGCCCGCCTGGATGGCGCGGCCCAGGTGGTAGGCGAGGTGCATGTCCCGGGTCCACACGCCGGCTCCCAGCCCGTACAGGGTGTCGTTGGCGATCTTCACCGCGTCGTCGACGTCGGTGAACCTGGTCACCGACACGACCGGGCCGAAGATCTCCTCCTGGAAGATCCGCATCCGGTTCTCGCCCGCGAAGATCGTCGGCTGGACGTAGTAGCCGCCGGACAGGTCACCGCCGAGCTGAACCCGCTCGCCCCCGGTGAGGATCTTGGCTCCCTCCTGCTGGCCGATGTCGATGTAGGACAGGATCTTCTCCAGCTGGTCGTTGCTGGCCTGAGCCCCGATCATCGTGTCGGTGTCGAGCGGGTTACCCTGCCTGACGGCCTTGGTGCGCTCCACCGCGTCGGCCGTGAACTGGTCGTAGATGGACTCCTGGACCAGCGCGCGGGACGGGCAGGTGCACACCTCACCCTGGTTGAGGGCGAACATCGTGAAGCCCTCGAGCGTCTTGTCGTAGAACTCGTCCCGGGCGCGGGCCACGTCTTCCAGGAAGATGTTCGGGCTCTTGCCGCCCAGTTCCAGCGTCACCGGCTTGATGTTCTGGCTGGCGTACTGCATGATCAGCCGTCCGGTGGTGGTCTCGCCGGTGAAGGCGACCTTGGCTACCCGGGGGCTGGAGGCCAGCGGCTTGCCGGCCTCGACGCCGAAGCCGTTGACCACGTTGACCACGCCCGGCGGGATCAGGTCGGCGATGAGCTCCAGGAGCACCAGGATCGACGCCGGGGTCTGCTCGGCCGGCTTGAGGACGACCGCGTTGCCCGCGGCCAGGGCCGGCGCCAGCTTCCAGGTGGCCATCAGGATCGGGAAGTTCCACGGGATGATCTGGCCGACCACGCCCAGCGGCTCGTGGAAGTGGTACGCGACCGTGGTCTCGTCCAGCTCGCCGATCGAGCCCTCCTGAGCCCGGATGGTGGCGGCGAAGTAACGGAAGTGGTCGATGGCGAGCGGGATGTCGGCGGCCAGGGTCTCCCGGACCGGCTTGCCGTTGTCCCAGGTCTCGGCCACCGCCAGGGTCTCGAGGTGCTGTTCCATCCGATCGGCGATCTTGAGCAGCACGGCCGCGCGGTCGGCGGCCGAAGTCCGCCCCCAGCCGGGGGCGGCCCCGTGGGCGGAGTCCAGGGCCAGTTCGATGTCCTCCGCGGTACTGCGGGCCACCTCGGTGAAGACCCGGCCGGTGACCGGGGTGACGTTCTCGAAGTACTGGCCCTTCACCGGCGGTACCCACTCACCGCCGATGAAGTTGTCGTAGCGGCTGGCGTAGTTCGCCGGGCTGCCCGGCTGGCCAGGCGGTGCGTAGACGGTCATGTACCTTCCTCCTAACG
>Ga0066388_100001498_pt1 | contig 13217 bp, 13 predicted proteins | sample PanSoiMetaGPlot6_FD_64539 | JGI IMG/M metagenome (GOLD analysis project Ga0066388, IMG submission 64539) | Tropical forest soil microbial communities from Panama analyzed to predict greenhouse gas emissions - Panama Soil - Plot 6 (Hybrid Assembly) | ecosystem: Environmental > Terrestrial >... | reverse complement strand
CCGAACCCGCCGTCGCCCTTGCCCCGGAAGAAGTGGTTGAAGCCGACCTCGTACAGCGCGGCCGCCGACGCGTACGTCGAGAGGTGGCCGCCCAGACCCTCGAAGCGGCGGTTCGCCCGCGCCACCATCACCACCGCGTTCCAGCGGATGAACGCCCGGATGCGCCGTTCGAGGTGCTCGTCGCCGGGGAACCACGGCTCGGACTCGGGCGGGATCGTGTTGAGGTACGGCGTCGTCACCGTGGACGGGACGCCCACGCCCTGCTCCCGGGCGCGCTCCATGAGCCGGGTCAGGAGGTAGCGAGCGCGCGCCTTGCCCCGCACGTCCAGGACCGAGTCGAGCGAGTCGAGCCACTCGTTCGTCTCCGCGGGGTCGATGTCCGGGATCTGGTGCACGAACCCGTCGATGAACACCGAGGCACCCTCCTCATGCTTCGTTCTCCACAGGTTAGGCCCTTGCCGTTGTCTCAGGACCCCGCGAGTTATCCACAGGCGGTGCTTGGAACGCCCGATGACTTCCTTTACAACGAAGTTGCTGTGCGTCGGATCGCGGCATCGGGCTTGCGACGGCGCGGCCCTCTCACACGGAGGACGGACATGGCAACAGCTCCGAGGGAACGGGCTGGCACCGGCTGGATCACGTACGCCGGCGTGATGCTGATCGTTGCGGGCTTTCTCGACGTCATCAACGGGTTGTGGGCCCTCGACCGGTCCGACACCCGAAGCAACCTTCTGCTGTACGCGGACAAGCTCGGTGGATGGGGCTGGTTCTACCTGATCCTCGGGATCATCCTGATCCTCGCGGGGATCGGCGTGTTCTACGCCTCACAATGGGCTCGGTGGACCGGCATCATCCTCGCGTCGATCTCGATCGTCGCGAACGCGCTGTGGGTGTTCATCTTCCCGGTCGAGTCCCTGATCCTCATCTTCCTCGCCACGCTGGTGGTCTACGCACTGGTCGTCTACGGCGAGCCGGAGAGGGTCTGAGCCGACCGAACCACAGCTGAACCCGGACGGACCCGCGTCGTCGTGACGCGGGTCCGTCGCGCGGTGGCTATCGCGCGAGCACCTCGGCCAGCGACTCGATCAGGAACCCGACGTCGTCGCTCGACAGCGCGTGGTGGCACGGCAACGAGAGCGCGCGGTCCATCACGCGGTCGGCGTTCGGGAAGCCGCCGGGAGGCGCCCGGTGATCGATCGCGGCGAAGCCGGGTTGGCGCACGATGTTGCCCGTCCAGACCATGAGCGTCGCGATCCCGCGTGACTCGAGGTCCCGCTGGATCGCGGTGCGGTCGATGTCGTCACGGAGCACGAACGGGTAGCGCATCCACGCGACTTGCGCGTCCTCCCGGGTGCGAGGCCGCACGACCTGGTCCTCGTGGCCGGCGAAGAAGTCGTCGAGGCGTTGCCAGTTGAGTCGGCGCCGCTCGTTGTAGCCGGCCAGCTTCTCCAGCTGCACGAGCCCGTACGCGGCACCCAGCTCGGACGGCTCGAAGTTGTACCCGATCGACTCGAACAGGAAGACGAGGTCGTACGGCGTGCCGTCGGCCAAGGCACCGAAGCGCTCCCTCTCGTCGCGACGGGAGCCGAACAGGTACGTCTCCGACCGGCGCCCCCATCGCCGCAACGTGAGGCAGCGGTCGAGGAGCACCTCGTCGTCGACGCCGACGAGCCCGCCGTTGCCGGCGGCGGTGATGGCGTGGCCGCGGGCGAAGCTCGTCACCGAGATGTCGGCTCGCGTGCCCGTGCGCTCGCCTCGGAGCCACGCGTCGAGGACGTCGCAGCTGTCTTCGAGCACGGTCAGGCCGTGGGCGTCGGCGATCGCCCGGATGCGGTCCCAGTCGGCGACGTTCCCGACGAGATTCGGCGCGAGGATCGCCCGCGTGCGGGGGCCGATCATCTCCTCGATGCCGTCGGCGTCGATCTGGTAGGTGTCGGGCTCGACGTCGACGAACGCGGGCACGACGCCCGACTGCACGAGCGGAGCAATGTCGGTGGCGAACGTCAACACCGGGGTGACGACCTCGTCTCCCGGTGCCAGGTCGAGGAGGTCGATCGCCAGGCGCAACGCCGACGACCCCGAATTCACCATGACACCGTGGCGCTTCGCCAGCAGCTCGGCGACCCGCCGCTCGAACTCGTCGACGTTGCGGCCCAGTCCCAGGTTCGAGGTGCGCAACACCTCCACCACCGCCTCGACCTCGCGCTCGTCGTGCACGGCCCCGGGGTCGGGGAGTCGTCGCCGGGCGGGCCGCGTCGTCATGCCGAGCGGTCAGCCGGTTCGGTACAGCTCGTCGAAGTTGCTGTAGGTCGGCTCGCCCTCGATGACCTCGAGGAGGTTGTTCGACCACGCCTGCGTCTCGGGTCGCTCGTTGTTGCGCGTCGCCTCTTCGGCGGCCGAGACGTCCGCCTCGACGGCGGCGAACTCGGCGATGATCAGGTAGTGGCCGGGGTTGTCGCGGTCGGCGAGGACGTGCGTCCCGATGTAGCCCATGACGTCGGCCTCGGCCTGAGCCCGGTCCCAGTCGACGAGCAGCCGCACGATGGCGTCGGGATCGTCGGAACGGACGGAGATGATCTGCGTGAAGTTCACGAGCTCGTCCGTTCACGCGCCGCACGCTCGTCCGCCATTCGGAGTTGCAGCTCGGACATGCCGGCGCGCTCGAACGCGCCGGCCGAGCCGCTTTGTCGCGCTGCGGTCGACTTCTCGGGCATGCGCAGCCGCGTCCGAACCTCGTCGACCGGGAGCTCAGCCAGCTCGTGGTAGTCGACCTCGAACAGGTCGGTGCCGCATCGCTCGCTCACGACCTTCCCCCGTCGGATCGCATCGGCGATGCGCTGGTGCATGCCCGGGGCCTGGATGTTGCGCTCGCGGATGTCGCGCTCGAAGAACCCCGTATCGGCGATGTACCCGGTCTCGAACAGCCCGACGAGCGTGGCGAGCCAGGCGAACCCCTTGGGATCGGGGTCGGCGCGACCGATGAACGCAAAGACCTCGAGCTCGCCCTTGAGGTTCGTCCCGTAGTCCGCGAGCACATGGACGAAGTCGTGCTGTGCGAGGTACGCGGACGCGCCGCCCGCGGTACCGGGGAGCGCGAAGCCGCGGCTGTCGTACAGCTCCCACACCCCGCGACCGAGCGATTCCTGCGGCAGCTCGCAGAACGCCATCCAGCGCGCCTCCAGAGCCGGGTCCACCTCCGCGCCGGCAAAAGGATCGGACGCCCGAGCCCTCCCGCGTGTCGGCTCCGTATCGGCCTGGCGAACGTGCTCGGCGAAGCCGCTGCGGCGGAGGTCCATCCATGCCAGCCCGTAGGCACCCTGTGCGTACCGGCGGGCGACGCGAACGAACTGGTCGTCGACGCCGAGCGCCCGCGCGTATCGCGCGACGCGTGCCGCGACCTCGGTGGGAAGCGGCCGGAGGACGAGCTCGCCGAGGACCATGTGGTGGACGATGCGCTGACGGAAGTTCTGATCGTGGCCTTCGAGAACCCCGGCCAGCTCGTCGGGCCCCAAGGGGTCCAAGTGGCGGTAGTCGACATCGACGTTGGTGAGCGCGCTCGCGATAGCAGCGAGGAGGGCGGCCTGCACGTCGGTCAGGCCACCCGCCGGGGCAACGGCGGTCGCGATCCCGCGCGCGACCTGGACGACCTCTGCAGTTTCCGGATCGTCAGCCGGCGGGACTACCCGAGCAACCATTGTGTGGGCGGTAGAGGATTTGAACCTCTGACCCCTTCCGCGTCAAGGAAGTGCTCTCCCCCTGAGCTAACCGCCCGGTGAGGCGACGATGGTAGCGGCTCGGTTCCCGCTCCCGGCCGGTGATCTCCGCGATCATGGGGCCGTTGGGTAGCAACGGCAGGGTCAACCGGTTCGTCTCCACCGCCAGGCGCCGCGCCGACGCCGCGTGGGCGGCGGTGGAGGCGCGGCGGCCGCGGGTTCCCAGTGTGGACGTGACGCTCAGCGCGTACGAGCGCGACCGTGACCGCGCCGGCTTCCTCCTCGCCGGTGCGCTCGCGTACCGGCTCTTCCTCTGGTTGCTCCCTTTCACGCTCGTGATCGTCGGTGGCCTGGGGTTCCTCCAGGCATCGAGTCACGAGGAGCCCTCGGACCTCGCCGACAACCTCGGGGTCGTCGGGCTGGCCTCCAAGTCCGTCTCGCAGGCAGCTGCCGACACGGAGCACGCCCGTTACGTCGTGCTCGCCATCGGGATCTTCGCCCTCTACCTGGCGAGCCTCGGCGCGATCAAGGCGTTTCGGGCCGTGAGCGCGCTCGCATGGGGCATCCCCTCCGGTCCGATCCGACGCAAGCCGCTGGCCGTCCTGGGCTGCCTCGGCATCATTGCGGGGTTCCTCGCAGTCACCGTCCTCGGCACAGCGATTCGTCACGAGTCGGCCGGCCCCGGCGCGATCGCCACGGTCCTGATCGGGATCGCATACGTGTGGCTCGCGTTCCTGGGCCTGTGGGTCCTCCCCCGGCCGCCCGTGCACTGGACCGCTTTGCTGCCCGGTGCCGTCGCTTTCGGCCTGGGGCTCCAGGCGATCCATCTCGTCAACGTGTACTTCATCTCGTACCGGATCTCGACCTCCTCCGAGACGTACGGCGCACTGGGCGTAGCGGCTGCTCTCCTTCTGTCGCTCTTCCTCCTTGGGCGCCTCTTCGTGCTTGCCGTGATGCTCAACAGCACGCTGTGGGAGCGGAAGGCAGGCGAGACGAATGGCCGCGAACCGCTATCACCCGATCGGGGTGATGCGATCCGGGCCGGCGCGGAAGAACCTGACTCTCGACCGCGTGCCGGCGATGTGAGCGAGAGGTGACGAGCTCGGAATGACCGACGCCACCGCCACCCAGCCCGCCGCGGCCGCCCCCTCTCAGACTCCGCCGCGGCTCCCGTTCTGGCGTCGATTCCTCGTCGGGTTCCTCGTCTTCCTGAGTGTGGTCTTCGTGCCGCTCGCCGGCCTGTCGGTCTGGGTCCGCAACCTCGTCCTCGACACCGACCGGTACGTCGACACGGTCGCTCCCCTGGCGCGGAACGAGGCGATCACGAACCTGGTCGCGGACCGTCTGACGACACGACTGTTCAAGGAGGTCGACGTCGAGGCGGAGGCGAAGGACGCGCTCCCGGAGCGGGCACAGTTCCTCGCCGGTCCCATCAGTACCGGGGTCGAGACCTTCGTCCGTGAAGCGGCGACGCGCGTGCTCGCCAGCGACCAGTTCGCGACGGTCTGGGAGGACGCCAACCGGCGCGCCCACGCGCTCGTTGTGGAGGCCCTCACCGGCGAGAACCAGAACGTCGCGATCAAGAACGGGAAGGTCGTCCTGAACCTCTCGGGGATCATCGACCAGGTCGTCAAGCGGCTTGACGAGCGCGGCGTCACCGTCTTCGACAGCCTCGCCAAGGACCAGAAGAACCTCCAGGTCACCTTGTTCGACGCCGAGCAGCTCGAGAAGGCCCGCACCGCCGTGCATCTGCTCGACCGGACGCGCCTCGTGCTCGTCGCGCTCGTGTTCGTGTTCCTCGGCGTGGCCCTGATCCTCTCGGGCAACCGGCGGCGTAGCCTCATCCGATGGGGCATCGGGATCGTCGTCGCGATGGGGATCACGGCCGGGTTGCTCGCTCTCGGGAGAGCCGTCTATCTCGGTCATGCGCAGAACCACGACGCGGCGGCGGCCGCGTTCGACATCCTCGTGCGGAACCTTCGCAACGGCATCCGCGTCATCGCGCTCTCCGGCATCATCGTGGCGCTGGCGGCATTCCTCTCCGGCCCCTCACGCGTCGCAGCGCGGATCCGTCAGGGCTCTCGCGATCTGATCGGCGGACTGGGACGCAAGGCCGACGAGGCGGGATGGGATGCGGGCCCGGTCGGTGTCTGGGTCGCAGCACACAAGATGGTTCTCCGGGTCGTCGGTGTGGCCCTGGCGTTGGTGGTGCTCTTCTACCTGAACCAGCCCACGCCGCTCAGCCTGTTGGTGCTCGTGCTGCTCCTGCTCGTCTATCTCGCTGCGATCGAGTTCCTCGGTCGGGCGCCGGCGGATTCGAGCGCGAATTCTGACGTCGACGCCGGCGCGAGACCCAGCGACGGGACTTCCTGACGTCAGTCGCACCCTCCGAGATCGCCTCGAGCACATCGAGGCGCGACGCCCGCCATGCGGGCAGCCACGCGGCCACGACACCGGCGATCACAGAGAACACGAGAAAGAGCGCAACCTGCAGCGGCGGGATGTCGAACTGATCCAGGCCCTGCTCGCGCAGGGCTCTCGTGAACGCCCATCCCCAGAAGATGCCGAGGCCCAACCCGACGAGGCACCCGATGACGGCGATGATGATCGACTCGCCCCGCACCATCCGGCGAACCTGTGTACGTGACATGCCGACGATCCTGAGCAGGCCGAACTCGCGCGTCCGCTCGTACACCGACAGGAGCAGGGTGTTGATGATGCCGAGCACGGCGATGATCTCCGACAGGACGAGCAGGGCGACGAGGCCGGCGACGAACTGATCGACCGTCCCCTCCTGCATGCTCTGGAACTCCGCGCGCGAATCGATCTGAACGTTCGGGAAATCTCTGCCGAGGGCGCGCTCGATCTGCCGGCGAGCCTCGGCGCGCTGCCCCGGCTTGGCCTTCACGTAGACGAGGGTGTCCTGCTGGACACCGCCGAAGTTCTGTTCCTCGCTCGCGATCGACATGACCCCGAGTGGCACCGGGTATCCGCCCGTGAACTGCTTGCGCGCGTACACACCCGCAATCCGCACTTCGATCGGGCCCGTCTGCGGGTAGATGATCGGGAGCCGGTCACCGGGACCGACGCCGTAGTGCTCGGCTTCGTCTTGGGACAACAGCAGGCCGCCTGTGGCGAGACCTTGCACGCCGCCTGCGCGGATGTCGAGATCGAGGGTGCGCGACAGCACGGCCGGGTCGACGGCCACCACGAGCTGCTGGCGCTCGCCGACCCGGACCCGCCCGAGCCGCAGGCCCGTCGTCGCCTCCACGGCCGGGAGCGAGGCGACGCCGCCGCTCACCTGGGGCGAGAACCCGGTGAGGCCCTGGGCGCTGAGGATGTAGTCGGCCCGGACGCCCTTCTGGACGCCCGTGCGGATGGACGACTTCACCGAGGCGGCGACGATCGCCACGAGGCACACGAGGCTCAAGCCCACGACGAGCGCCGAGGACGTCGCCGCCGTCCGGCGCGGGTTGCGCATCGCGTTTCCCTGGGCGAGCCGGCCCGTCACGCCCCAGCGTGAGAGCAGCCACCCGATGATGCGCGACATCGGACGTGCGAGGGCGGCGACGAGCAGGACCACGCCGAAGAACGCGAGCAGCGCGCCGACGGCGACGACCTGCACACGTCGTGCCAGCTGCGCGGCGTCGATCCGGAAGCCCAGCCACAGCGCGACCACCCCGGCGAGCGCGATCACGAGCCCGACCACCGCGCGCCGGCGCAGGGGCGCGCCTCCAGCGCGCGGGACGTCGTTGATCGCCGCCACCGGGGACGTGCGCGCCGCACGCACGGCCGGGATGAGCGCCGAGCCGACGGTGACGACGACGCCGACGACCGCGCCCGCGATCACCGTGCGCGCGAGCAGGACCGGTTGGGTCTCCGGTGCACCCAGTCCGATGCTCGTGAACCCGACCACGCTCAGCAGCACACGCGCCAGGGCGAACCCGGCCGCGAGCCCGAGCCCCGCCGCGATCACGCCCACGACTGCCGCCTCGGCGATCACCGACCCGAGCACCTGCGCGCGGCTGGCGCCCAACGCGCGGAGCAGCCCGAGCTCGCGGGTGCGTTGCGCGATGAGGATCGCGAACGTGTTGAAGATGATGAACGAGCCGACGACGAGGCCCACCGCCGCGAACCCGACAAGCGCCATCCGCAGGTTGCCGACGCCCTGGCGCACCGGCTCCGCCCGCTCCTCGGCGAGCTTCTCCGCCGGCACTACCTCGTAGTTGGGACCGAGTGCGGTGGCGACGTCGGACGAGACCGTGGCCCGAGCCGCGCCGGGCTTCGTCGTGACGTAGATCGCGTCGAGCGCGCCGGGTACTGCCAGCACGCGCTCCGACGTGGGCAGGTCGAACGCGGTGACCGTCACTCCGCCCAGGTCGGCCTGTCCCTTGAGCCCGAAGAGGCCGACGATCCGGAACTGCTCGGCGGGCCCTTGCAACAGCACCCGGACCCGGTCCCCGACGGCGAGGCCGTGCGCCCGCGCGGTGCCCTCGTCGACGAGGATCTCCCGGTCGCCGCGCGGGGCGCGGCTCTTGCCGTCGTCGGCGAGCTCGAGGGGACCTGCGCCCGACTCGGGCCAGGAAAGACCGATCGTCGGCGCCAGCCCGTTCTGGATCGAGTCACCGTTCCGGTCGACGATCTGCGCGTAGCCGAACGTGGTGCCGTCGGCGGTCGCGACGCCGTCGACGGCCCGCACCCGCGCCAGGGAGGTCTCGGGGATGCGCGTCCGCTGCGACCCACCACCCGTGTAGGGATCGCGCGCGCGGACGACGAGGTCGACGTCCGTCACCGTGCGCCGGAAGATCTGGTCGAACGAGCGCTGCATCGTGTCGGTCAGCACGTAGGTGCCGGTCACGAACGCGACACCGAGGAGGACGGCAAGGGTCGTCAGGGCAAGCCGCAGTTTGCGGGCAAGGATGCCCCTGATCGTCGCCTTCCCCATGGCGTTCCATCTTGGTCGACCACGGGGCGGCTCTCGCGGCGCGTTGCAGGGCGTCGCTACCATGCGGGGCTCGGCCTGGAGGCACGCATGGGACTCCTCGAAGGTCAGCGGGCGCTCGTCACCGGTGGCGGGTCCGGAATCGGGCGGGCCACGAGCCGGCGCATGACCGAGGAAGGCGCCCGCGTCGCGGTCGTCGACGTGAACGGCGACGCGGCCGAGGAGGTGGCGAAGGAGGTCGACGGGCTCGCTTATGCCGTCGACGTCACCGACTACGACGCGCTCCGCGCCGCCGTCGACGACGCGGCGGCGACGCTCGGAGGGCTGAGCGCGTTGTTCAACAACGCCGGCGCGAGCAACCTGTCGCAGATCCACGACTGGCCGGTCGACGAGTGGGACCAGATCGTGCGGCTGAACCTCGGGGGCGTGTTCCACGGCATCAAGGCGGCGGCGCCGCACCTACTCGCGGGCGGGGGCGGCAGCATCGTGAGCACCGCGTCCATCAGCGGGACGCGCCCGTCGTCCGGCGAGGCGCCGTACTCGGCCGCGAAGGCGGGCGTCGTGGCACTCACCGCCAACGCGGCGCACGAGTACGCGCCGACGGTGCGTGCGAACTCGGTGTCACCGGGAATGATCCACACCGGGCTCACCGACATCCTGCTCGGGATGGACGGCATGGTCGACCACATGGCGGCGAAGACGCCGCTCGCCCGGGTGGGGATGCCGGAGGACGTCGCCGACGTCGTGGTGTTCCTCTGCTCCGATCTCGCCCGGTTCGTGACGGGCCAGAACATCGTGGTCGACGGCGGGATGACCCTCCACGGCGCCGGCGTCGACGGCCTCCTGGACCGGTTCCGCCCGTTCCTCGGGGATTCCTCCTGATCGGCCATCAAGTCACGCTCCGCGCGATGCCGATACAGGAGGCATGCGTGCAACACGACGAATTGCAGTACTCGCGGCGGTCGCTGCGACCCTGGCCGTGGCGGCGTGTGCGCCGCTCAAGTCCGGCCCGCCGGCGATCTCCTTCGGCAACGCCAACCCGCAGGCCCAGGAGCTGTACTACCTGGTGAACAGCGAGCGGGCGGCCAACGGCCTCGGCCCCGTCGGCTGGCACGACGAGCTGGGTGGCCTCGCCCAGGGCTGGAGCGACCACATGGCCGGCACCGGCGACTACGCGCACCAAGACTTGTACGCCGTCCTGCAGAACCCGGCGTTCGCCGGCTTCTCGGCGATGGCGGAGAACATCATCCGCGGTGACTGCGGCCTGAGCTCGGCCCAGATCCATCAGGCCTGGATGAACTCGCCCGACCACCGCGCCAACATCCTCGGCAACTACAACGCCATCGGGATCGGCGTCGCCTGCAACGGTGGTCAGCTCTACGCCACCGAGGACTTCGGACGCTGACCGCGCGCAATCCCGTCGGCGCCGGTGGCCGTACGTAGCATCGAAGCCGGACGACAAGAGGGGCAATCGTGCGGATCACGATCCGGCGCGTGCTGGCGACGTGGATCCCGGCGGCGGGGCTGGCGGTGGCCGTGGCGCTGGCCGTCGGCGCGTGCAGCGGCGGCGAGTCTGCGCACCGGGCGGCGAAGCCGAAGTCACGCCAGGACTTCGTCGCCCAGGCGAGCGACTTCCGCAACCTCCACACGATGACGAAGGTCCGGAACTTCTACATCGACAACCGGCTGGGCCACCTCGACGAGGCGCTGGCCGTCGCCAACTCCCCCAAGGGCGGGGTGTACCCGGTGGGCACGATCATCCAGCTCGTCCCGCAAGAGGCGATGGTGAAGCGCGAGAAGGGGTTCAGCCCCGCGACGCGCGACTGGGAGTTCTTCTTCCTGTCGGTCTCGCCGGACGGGACCGTCATCGACAAGCGGGGAACGTCGGACGTTGTGAACCGCTTCGGCGGGAACTGCGAGAGCTGTCATCAGGGCGCCGAGGCCCGCTTCGACGGTGTGTGCGAGGAGAGCCACGGATGCGCGCCGCTGCCGATCGGACCCGACCTGATCCATGCCGTCCAGGAGAGCGACCCGCGGCCGCCCTCGTAGCCGGCGCCGCGCTAGAGGCGCCGACGCACCGCGAGCACCCCGAACACGACGATCCCGGCGATGGCGCCCGCGAGTGCGCCCGTCCACAACCCGTACGTGAGGTTCGTGAAGAACGGGTTGCCCTTGATCGTGCCGAGGATGAGGGAGCCGACGACGAACCCGATCAGCACGTAGATGCCGATGCGTACCGGGCGTCGCCACACGTGAGCTCCGTCAGGAGTAGACGAGCGCGACGCCGGCATCGGGGCTCAGTGCGCGGAACGTCATGCTCTCCTCGAGGTACAGGCGCACGGTGTCGGCGCCGTGGTCGAGATAGCCGATCGAGAAGTCCTGTCCGCACGTGAGCTCGAAGTCCCCGCCGCGCATGCTCACGACGACCGCGCCGTCGACCGCCGGCGCCCACACGACCGGGCCACCGAGGATCAGCCGAATGTGCTCGAGCACGGGATACCCGCCGCGCTCCGTCGTCTCGATGACGCCCGTGTAGCACCGCGGGCCCAGCGCGATCGCATACGGCCCTGCGATGCCCGCGGCCTGCAGCATCGCGACCGCGCGGGCAACCGTCCCCGGGTACTGGTTGTAGTCGTCGCCGATGACGACGGGCGAGTGCGGTGTGCTGTCGCTGATGCCGGCGATGCCGGCGGCGTCGTACCCGTGGAACACGGCCGCGTCCTCGACCGACGCCGCCTGCCGGGCGGCATCGATCACGACTTGGAGGTCGTAGTCGCGCGACCCGCGATCGATCGCCTCGAGCTCGCGGCGCGACAGCTCGAACGGCGTGCGCAGCTCGGCGAGCGGCTGCGTCCGCCGGATGGCGGCGTCGACACCTTTTGCAGGCGCGGTGCGCAGCGGATCGGCGCGGCCGAGCGTCTCGGCCGAGTGTTCCCAGCCGTGCGGACCCGAGAAGTCGACGAGTTTGCGGGCGGCGAGGTGGTGGCGCAGCGTGCGCGACGCCTCTTCCTCGATGGCCTCCCACGCCGGGTTCGAGACGGGCGCGAGCTCGCGCAGCAGGTGATTCACCGGGACACCTCCGAATGCAGGCTGCCGATGCCGAGCGAGCCCGATCCGCCGCCGTCGTCGCCGGTGTCCTCCTCGGCTGTGATCGAACCTTCGGTGAACAGGTACTTGCGCATCTGCTCGTCGAGGGCGGGGTCGTGGCGCCGCAGCCACTCGAGCGCCATGGCCGCGTGCTCCTTCTCGTCGTCCCGGTTGTGTTCGAGGATCGCCCGGAGCTCGTCGTCCGTGCTGGCGATGGCGCGCTGGTCGTACCAGTCGATCGCCTCGAGCTCCTCCATGATCGAGACCGTCGCCCGATGGCGGTCGATCGCCGCGGTCCCCAGCGTCTCCGCCAACTCGTGCAAGGTTGCGCTGGACCCGGCCATGCCCCACTCCTCTGATTCGGACTGACTCGACAGCGACTCCCGCCGCCCGGGGGCAACCTACCCGCCGAGTTGCGCGGCCACGTACTTGACCTCGAGGTACTCGTTGATGCCCTCGTGCCCGCCTTCGCGTCCGAACCCCGACTGCTTGACGCCGCCGAAAGGTCCGGCCGGGTTCGACACGAGCCCACGGTTGAGGCCCACCATGCCGGTTTCGAGTCCTTCGATCACCCGGAAGGCACGGTCGAGGTCCCGCGTGTACACGTAGGACACGAGTCCGTACTCGGTGTCGTTGGCGGCGCGCAGTGCCTCCTCGTCGTGCATGAAGGTCGCGATCGGCGCCACCGGCCCGAAGATCTCCTCGCGCAACACCCGCGCGTCCGACGGCACGTCGCGCAGCACGGTCGGCGCGTAGAAGTAGCCGGGCCCGTCGAGCGCTTCCCCACCGATCAACGTCTTGGCGCCGCGATCACGGGCGTCATCGACGAGCTCGACGACCTTGTCGCGCTGCTTCGCCTCGACCAGCGGACCGACCTGCACGCCGGGTTGGGTGCCCCGCCCGACCTGCATCGCTCCGAGTCGCTCGGCGAGGCGGGCGGCGAACTCGTCCGCGATCGACTCGTGCACAAGGAAGCGGTTGGCGGCCGTGCACGCTTCGCCGATGTTCCGCATCTTTGCCAACACCGCGCCCTCGATGGCGGCGTCGAGATCGGCGTCGTCGAAGACGAGGAACGGCGCGTTGCCGCCGAGCTCCATCGACACCCGCAGCACCTGCGGCGCGGACGCGGCGATCAACTGCCGCCCGACCTCGGTGGAGCCGGTGAACGACAGCTTGCGGAGCCGGGGGTCCTCGAGCAGCGGGCCGGTGGTCGCGCCGGCGCGCTTCGACGTCACGATGTTCAGCACCCCCGGCGGGAGCCCCGCCTCGCGGAGGATCTCCGCCAGCGCGAGCATCGACAGCGGCGTCAGCGCGGCGGGCTTGACGATCATCGTGCAGCCCGCCGCCACGGCCGGCCCGATCTTGCGCGTGCCCATGGCCGTCGGGAAGTTCCACGGCGTGATGAAGAGACACGGCCCGACCGCCTGGCGCAAGATCAGCAGCCGCCCGTTGCCGGAGGGCTCGACCGTGTAGCG
>Ga0066388_100001497_pt1 | contig 13217 bp, 2 predicted proteins | sample PanSoiMetaGPlot6_FD_64539 | JGI IMG/M metagenome (GOLD analysis project Ga0066388, IMG submission 64539) | Tropical forest soil microbial communities from Panama analyzed to predict greenhouse gas emissions - Panama Soil - Plot 6 (Hybrid Assembly) | ecosystem: Environmental > Terrestrial > Soil... | reverse complement strand
CTTTCCGCCGGTACCACCATTGCCTCCATCACCGCCGGCAACAAAACCGGACCCGCCGTTACCGCCAGGACCGCCTGCCGCTCCAGAACCGCCAAATGTGAACGGAACGTTTGCGTTGATATCCCCAGTCGCATTGACTTTTAAGTTTCCACCTTTGCCTCCCGCGCTAGCGGAGCCTCCATTACCGCCGGCTCCGCCCTTACCGTTGGCAGAAATCCCTCCCTCTCCACCGCCGCCTCCTGGACCGCTGTTACCACCCACCAGATCAATAGCATTGAAAGTCTGTACGCGGCTCACGGATAAGAAAAACGTTCCCGCGGCGCCACCGTTGCCGCCTTTACCACCATTGCCCCCGTTACCACCGCCTACGGCATCACCGTCACCACCCTTACCGCCAAGACCACCCGATCCTCCAGGCCCGCCAGTTGGGTTCACAAGACCGTTTAGGAGATCATCTCCCGTCGCTTTGGCTCTTAACTTTCCCCCTTTGCCTCCGGTGGCAGCAGAGCCGCCATTACCGCCGGCTCCGCCTGTATTGTCGGAATTTCCTCCGGTTCCACCTGCACCCCCTGAACCACCAGGATGACCCTCCATTTCAACGAGAGGGCCACTCCAATTGCCGCCTGAGGATACCAATACAGTTGCCGAGGCGCCGCTAGTTCCGCCTTTACCGCCATTGCCTCCCGCACCACCGACAACGTGACCGAAACCGCCGCCGCCGCCAGCACCACCCGACCCTCCAGGACCGCCATCTCCGTCCGGAAAGTTTGTGAGGATATCCCCCGGCGCTTTGACTGTTAACTTGCCGGCTTTGGCTCCGGCGCTTCCCGAGCCGCCAATTCCGCCGGCTCCCCCTACACCGTTGGTAGAGTCTCCCCCGACTCCACCTTTGCCGCCTGAAAGACTGTTACCACCGAGCAGGTAGTCAAGGCCGTCAGTAATCTTTCCGCCGCTCGAGGACAGGGCAACAGTCCCACCGGTGCCGCCTTTGCCGCCTTTACCACCATTGCCTCCGTGACCACCGGCAACGTCACCGGGACCGCCAGCACCGCCAGCACCACCCGCCAATCCATCCCCGGCCAATGCGTTCTGAAAGTTTGCCTGGATATCCGCCGTCCCGCTTATCTTTACGTTTCCGCCTTTGCCTCCGGCTCCACCCGAGCCTCCATTGCCACCAGCTCCGCCCGTACCGCTGGAAGAACCGCCGCCGCCACCTGCGCCTGCTGAGCCACTACTACCGCCGAAAACGAAACAACCGCCGCAAGTAATCTTCCCGCCGCTCAAGGTAAAGAAATCAGTTCCGCCGGCGCCGCCGTTTCCACCCCCGCCACCATTGCCTCCGTGACCCCCGACGACGTCACCGGCAGCGCCGTCACCGCCAGTGAGACCTGCTCCTCCAGCACCACCTGGTGCATTGACAAATCCAAGGACGGAATCAGCTGCACCGCGGAAGGTTACCTTACCGCCCTTACCGCCGACACCACCCTTACCGCCACCACCGCTGGCACCTCCTGTGCTGCCATCTGGCGACGAAACGCCAATTCCGGCTGAGCCACCGTGACCGCCCGCCCCCCCGTGCACGTCGGTCGCGTTCACGTCTCCGAGCCCCCCTGCTGTTAGCGTGACCGTTCCACCGAGCCCACCGGCTCCACCCTGGGCACCGGAACCGCCAGCAATTCGGGAGGGGTCACCGTCGGCGCCCTTGTCGCCAGCGCCCCCCGCTCCGCCGATGGCAGATAGCTGTTCTGTTGTACTCACGTCGCCGAGTTTATCCAATGCTGTAATAGTGATCACTCCACCATTTCCACCTCTGCCGCCGGCACCGCCGTCAACTCCATCGGCTCCAGCGAAACCATTGGCCTTGACGCTCAAGGGCGTTACATCATTCGCCTTCAGAATTACCTTGCCGCCGGCACGACCGCTGATGTTCCCCGACACATCTATCTGCGAGCCAGCGAACATTTGGAGGTTACTGCGTGTACTCATGGTCGCCGTGGCTCCGGGCGCGATAACCTTCCCCTTGAGGTCGATGCTTCCTCCCGCATTCACCGGAACCGGGCCTGCTTTCAACGCTCCTGTAACCGATCCATCTGAGCGAGCCGTGAGCGAACCTTTTGGTTGAGCATTCGTTACAGTGATTTTCGCTGCACCTGTTGTGTTATTCATTGTCACGTCGTTCAGCACGATGTTATTGGGAGCTATCACTGTCACATTGCCAGCCTGCCCAATATCGCCGCCAGCGCTGGTCTTGATCGTCATGGTGCCGCCAGCATTGTTGATGGTTCCGTTGGTACCAGGGCTATCGGGATCTTCGTAAGCTGCCAGCAGCACATTGCCACCTTTCAAGCCATTGGCAGCCGATGAAGCGTCAATAGCACAGGCGGTGCAAAGAATGTTTCCCCCGCTCGAAGACGGTCCGGTTACCTTCACCGTCTGACCGGTCGGTAGCTGCGATGCCGTAACGGAAGGAGGAATCAAATTGGCACCAGCAACAACATTGATGATGAAACCCTGTCCTCCGTCTATGCGAGATTGCACTTGAACATTGCCCAGGTCGACGTCCATACCAGCCAACAGCGTGACACCTTGTCCCACAAACGGTGCCAGACCAAGAGAAGAAACGTCAAGTGAGCCGGAAGTCCAGAAGGTTGGATCTCCTGACACCTCGAGTCTACCCAGGGTGAGTGAGGACATTGAGCCTGCGTAGGCGCTGCCGGCGTTCACGTTTAGCACTCCCGGCAGTTTGTCGACAGCCATATTGAGCTGCCCAGATCCGGCATCTGCATTGATTACCGAGCTTAATAAATCTCCGCCCACAACCGACAGCGTTGTTCCTTCGGTGGCATTGGCGTGATCGAAGTTAATGGAGCCGTTTATAGCCGCCAACACTCCGCCTGTGTTGTTCACAGTGAGATCATGAACGGGCCCCAGGATGTCCAGCGGAAGCAGCTGAGCCGGCAGCGCAGCAAGTTCCGCATTTCGCACAACTTGCTGCACGATGTTAATGTTGTTATTGGCCTGAATAAGCCCGCTATTGGTGAGGTTCTGCGTGGCAATATTGACATTGCCCAGCGCAGAGAGGACTGCCTGCCCCACACTACCGGGCACCGCATTTACTATCTGATTCCCCGCCACCAGATTGAGATTGCCTGCACTCGATATCGTGCCGGCATTGAAGATGGAGTCTCTTGCAATCAGTGATAAGCTCAAGTTGGTGACCACGTTTGTGCTGTCAAATATTCCTTTTACTGGTACGACACTCGTTATCACCGCGCCAACACTATTACTTATGTTGTTTGCACTGATGACTGCATTAGTCACTGCCTGATTTGTGGAAAAGGTATAGATAGCGCCAAAGTTGACGAGGTCGCCTTTGAGTTGGAATGATTGATTGGCGGCAAAGTCATCGAGTACCGATACCCCCCGCGGCACATGCAGGGAGGTGAAGCTGCTGAGGCCAGTTAAGTCTGCAACACCGCCAATCGCTTTTCCTTGTGCTCCCAGAACTATCGATTGGCTTCCCGTCTGCATCACCTGTGCTAAGGCCAACGCCTGAGCCGGGGTCAGCCGCATGCCCGCAGTGACCTCCATCGGCGTGCCGCCGTTGACAATTGTCATCGGCGACGTCAGTGAGTCCGGAGCTTGTGCTGTCTTGTGCACGGAGCCAAGGTTCATGCGCCCGGGCAGGAATGCCATCGGGTCTTCTGTGCCCCGTGCGCCGGCAGGTAAACACTGCCCGGCTAGAACGCAAGCACTTACAAACGCGGCAAACAGGCACATGGTTGCGCGCATACACGACGAATACAACATTGGTGTGTTGCTCCCTAACGCCCGGTCACACATAACTAACAGGGCTAGTTACCGATGTTACTGTTATCCTCCGGCAGCGCTTCGCTTGTCAACCCTTAAGCACTGCTGTGACTGGTGATCGGGTACTGAGCCGGTAATAATTTGCTTATCGGAAATGGCAGCACTGAGCAGGGCACCGCCAGTGATGGCACGGTGATCGGCTGGGTTAGTGATCCTGAGCGCGGTTTCTTAACTCGGATGTTTCCCACTAACGCTTCCAATGCGTCAGCGAATAGCCTTGGACAGAGGCGACGATCGTCAACCTGCAGTCCGGTTTCCACGCCATCAACTAATCCGTCTCGGACATAATCGGGGTTGACAACAAAGGTCCATTGGCGGATAACAAATAATATCGGCAGCTGGGGGAGCCGGTTGTCCAGGAGCGTTAGGGGAGCAAAAGAAAAGTAGCAGGATCAACAGCCGGACGTGCCAGTGTGATGCATTTCCTTGGCTAGCAGTAACCTCCTGTCAAAGTTCAAATCCACACTCGCGGCTTTAGGAAGGCGCGAGGTGGTTGCGTGAGGCTCAATTCACCTATAAATGGCATGGTTACTTTAGTCGGGAAGTCGCATGGTTACGGACCTTATAGCCGGACCAGCCGATCTCCGGCGCACTAGTGCGTTTGCACAATTGCACAAAATCTGTGCAGGTTTACGGGTTGGGAGACACGATCATGAAATCACGTATGTGGATTATAGTCCTCATTTGTCTGCAGCTTTGTTTTCCCATTCCAATTTTCGCCCAGGATCCACCAAATACAGGACAGACCCAAGCGACTGCCCAAATCGTCGGCAAGGGGACCCATGTACTGGATGCAGCCACGCTCGACTCAATATCAAGTCTTACGATATCCAGGGGATCGACTGCCGTGATCGACTTCGGCGGTGGTTCTCAACTCAAGCTAAGCGGCGATCTCGTAAACAAAGGACATCTTTTCATAGGTTCTTCAAACCAGGCGGTCACTGCTGCGCAGATATCAGCCGCAAACATAGTGAATCGTCAGGGTGCAGAGCTCAGTTCCGCATTGCCGAACGGTGGCGTCGGTGGCTTCACGAGCTCGGTGGCAAACATGGATCTGGTGCTCAGTGCCGTTCAGAACATTCTCAACCAGGGCACCATTAGAAGCTCCGGGAATCTGTCCATGACTGCCGGAGGCTCGATCATCAACATACCTGGTACTACTGGTACTGCTCCAGTGATGCAGGCAGTCAACAACATTAACTTGCAGGCGGCCAGCATCGTGAACGGGGGCCTGATTGCATCTCAATTGGGCACAATAGCTGCCTATACGTCACAGCTCGTGAATTCTGGTTCGATACAGGCCCAGGCAGGCAACGTTCAAATTGCTAATCTGTCTGGAAACAGCCTTACGGTCGACAACACTTTGGGTCAGATTACTGCTCAAAACTCAATACTGTTTCAGACGCTTGGCTCTACCTCAGAATCAAAGGCCACGCTTTCAGTTTCGGGAGGGACTCTTTCCGCTGAGGACGTCTCCTTCGTGAGTCCAGATGGACGGGTATCGGTAGCGGTGGATCGCCTGGATGGAAACGTCTCCGTCTCGGGCGGAACTGCGGAGATTGGCGCTCAAGAAGGTGATGTAAAACTGGCAGAGGTTCACCTGACTGGCGATCCAATACTCTACGCGCAGGGCGGTAGCCTGGACCTCAGCGGCCTTTTTTCCAGTAGCTCAACCTTCAGCACCACCGGCGGTGATTTCATAGCGCTAGCCAGCGGGGATATTACGGCCGCAACCGCCCCAGCGAATGCAACGGTCGATGCCTCGAGTGGAAGCGGTCCAGGCGGCAAGATCGTCCTGGCAGCTGGCTTCAACTTCTTCGTTGACACAAATCAGATTGGATGCAGCGACTGCTCAGGTGCTTACTTTGTAAATAGTCCAAGTAGCACCGGGGGTAGTATTAATCTTCCTGGTGTAAGCTTTCTAACTAACAATAACGTTTCTCTAGCGGCAGCCGCGGCCGGAGGGCCTGGTGGGTCTGTGACTACAGGCTCGATCCGCGCCGGCAGTGCAGGCGTTTCTGGCGATCGCGATATCTCGATGCCAGTAATCGATGTCAGCGCTGTCGGCAATGGCAATGGTGGCTCAATATTCATAATTACAACACAAAGGTTGCTGGGGCCGGCAGGCGGTCCGCTTAGCTTGCTCGCTAATGGCGGGGGTACGGGTAACGGCGGTTCTATCGTCCTTATCTTGGGTGGTCCTCTGGCGATCGGGTCCGGAGCCGGAGAAGTGACCATTTCAGCCACAGGGGGATCTTCCGGATCGTCGTCTGGAGACGGTGGGACCGTGAATTTGTTTCATACTTTTTTTGATTTCGCGGGCAACGTCGTCACGCTAGATCCAGCAGCACTGAACGTTGCGCCGCTAGGAGCCCACGGCAGGGGCGGAAGTATTAGTTTGAATTCCAATGGCACTCTGAATCTTGTGAACGGGGGCGTCATTAATGCCAGCGGTGTCGGTAATGGCGATGGCGGTAGTATCGACATATCCCTAATGCAGGGTGCAACGTTGCAGGTAACCGGAGCGGGCCCCGTTACCTTGGCGGCTAATGGAGCCGGCACGGGTAATGGCGGTCACGTCCGCGTGGACGTACCATTTGATACCACTGACCTGTCGATCGGGCCCGCGGCCGGCAGCAATTTGATTATCTCGGCAACGGGTGGATCTCCCGGGTCAACTTCCGGCGATGGCGGTTTTGTGGAGTTGCGTACTGGCGGCAATATCACACTAGATCTAACAGCACTGAACGTTGCACCACTAGGAGCTAGTGGCAATGGTGGAACCATTCACTTGTTTACGAATAATTTCAGTAATTTTGCTGGGGCAAACGTGAATCTTGTGAACGCAGGCGTCATTAATGCCGGCGGTGTGGGCAGTGGCAATGGCGGTAGTATCGTCATAGCTGGTGCAACGTTGCAGGTAACTGGATCTGGCCCTGTAGCCTTGACGGCTAATGGTGGCAGCACGGGTAATGGTGGCGAGATCAATGTCTTATTATCGGGTGCTGGTGATGTGGCGATCGGGTCCGCAGCCGGCAACTTGGTCACTTCGGCAACGGGAGGATCTGCCGGTTCAGCTTCGGGCAATGGCGGAAGAGTGGACGTGGAAACGAGCGGCAATTTGACAATAGATCTAACATCACTAAATGTTGCGCCGCTAGGCAGCGACGGCAACGGCGGAACCATTTTTTTCCGTGGCTCTAGCCTGAGTCTCGTGAATGGCGCTGTTATTGACGAAAGCGGGGTCGGAAATGGCAGTGGTGGTCATATCACCCTGCAAGCCGGAACGTTGCAGTTACCGGCCGGCGGTCCGTTTACCCTGAAGGCTAATGGCGCCGGTACGGGCAATGGCGGCAGTATCTACCTTGGTACTGATGGTGACATGGTGATCGGGTCCGGCGCCGGCAATTTTATTCTTTCAGCAACGGGAGGTTCATCTTCTGGCGATGGCGGCAGTGTGACATTGCAGTCAATCTTCGGCAGCGTCACGGTAGATGCTGCATTCCTGAACGTTGCACCGCTAGGAACCAGCGGCAACGGCGGGAACTTCACTTTTGATGTTCACCAAACCCTGAGCTTTGTTGGTGGCAACATAATTAATGCCAGCGCTGTTGGAAACGGCAATGGCGGCATTATCGACGTGCTATTTGCCGGAACGTTGCAGTTACCAGCAGCGGGCCCATTCACGTTCGCGAGTAATGGCGCCGGTACAGGTAACGGCGGTTTTCTCTCCCTTACCCTGGGTGGTGATCTGGCGATCGGGTCCGGAGCCGGTCAATTGATCATTTCATCTACAGGGGGATCCCCGGGATCAGCTTCTGGCAATGGCGGGCCGGTGTTCGTGAACACTTTCGGCAACATCACGCTAGACCCAGCATCACTGAACGTAGCGCCGCAAGGATTCAACGGCAACGGCGGATTCATTCAACTCAGTACTTCAGGGAACTTGAACATTACAAATGGAAGCGCGATTAACGTCAGTGGTGTCGGAGATGGGAATGGGGGCTCTATCAACCTAAGTGCTTTTACGTTGCAGTTACCGGAAACGGGACCGTTTACCCTGAAGGCCAACGGCGCCGGTACGGGCGGGGGTGGTACCGTTTTTGTGAGTACCGCCGGTGACTTGGCCATCGGGTCGGCAGCCGGCAATATGATCATTTCCGCCACAGGGGGATCTCCTAGTTCGGCTTCTGGCGATGGTGGGTTTGTAATTTTGCAGTCTTTCGCCAACCTCTCAATAGATCTAGGATCACTGAACATAGCGCCGCTAGGAAGCGATGGCAACGGTGGATTCATCGGCTTGTCTGTTGGGGCAAACTTGAATATTACAAATGGCAGCGCAATTAACGTCAGCGGTGTCGGCAATGGCAATGGGGGTTTTATCAACGTAAATACTTTTACGTTGCAGTTGCCGCAAGCGGGTACGTTCACCCTGGCGGCCAACGGCGCCGGCACGGGCAGAGGTGGTTTCGTCGGTGTGACTACCGCCGGTGACTTGGCCATCGGGTCCGCAGCCGGCAATATGATCATTTTGGCCACAGGGGGATCTTCTGGATCTTCTTCTGGCGATGGCGGGAATGTGAGCTTGCAGTGCGCCAATCTCACGCTAGATCTAGCATCACTAAATGTAGCGCCACTAGGAACCAACGGTAACGGCGGCTCCATCAACTTGTTTGTTGGGGGAAACTTGAATATTACAAACGGTAGCGCAATTAACGCCAGCGGTGTCGGCAATGGCAATGGGGGTTTCATCAACGTAAATGCTTTCACGTTGCAGTTACAGGCAGCAGGCCCGTTAACCCTGGCGGCCAACGGCGCCGGTATGGGCGGCGGTGGTTTCATATTCTGTACCCTTACTAATGAACTCGTGGTCGGGTCCGGAGCCGGTCAATTGATCATTTCGGCCACGGGGGGATCCCCGGGATCAGCTTCTGGCAATGGCGGGACTGTGAACTTGCAGTCTTTCAACGGCGACCTCACACTAGATCCAGCATCACTAAACGTAGCGCCGCTAGGAAACGACGGCAATGGCGGATCCATTAGCTTGACTGCTGGGGCAAACTTGAATATTACAAGTGGAAGCGAGATCAACGCCAGCGGGGTCGGCAATGGCAATGGCGGTAGAATCTCTTTGGCTGGTGCAACACTGCAGGTGACTGGAGCGGGCCCGGTTACCCTGGCGGCCAACGGTGCCGGTATGGGTTCGGGCGGTTCTATCTCTCTGAGTACACCTAGTGACTTAACGATTGGGTCCGGAACCGGCAACTTCATCGTTTCAGCCACGGGCGGATCTCCTGGATCAGCTACCGGTGATGGCGGGAATGTGCATATCGAGGTTTTTAGTCACAACATCACGGTAGATCCATCATTTCTGAATGTATCTCCGCTAGGAACTAACGGCAACGGTGGAGCGATTGAATTGAATATTTTTTCCAGCGGAAGCCTGAATTTTTCGAAGGGAGGTGTTCTTAATGCCAGTGGTGTCGGCAATGGCAGTGGCGGTGTTATCAGGCTGATAGCTCCAACAGTAAACGTGCAGAAAGGAAATGTTTCTCTAGCTGCTAACGGCGCCGGGTTCGGCAGCGGCGGGTTCGTTAGCGTGACGTCATTTGCCGCAGGTGGTGACCTCGAGCTGGGGTCGGGAAATCGTGCGTTGAGCATTTCGGTCTCAGGGGGGTCCCTGGGCGGACAAGAAGGAATTGTACAGATCTTCTGTTTCGGGGGCATGCTTACAATTGATTACGGGGCAAAGAGTACGGTTAACTTCCTTAACCTGCAAGACGTTGTAAATGTCTTCGGCAATATAATTTTCCGGGGCGCGTCACTCAATAATGCGGGAAGTATCTTTGTAGTAGGGAATGGCACATTTCAAGCTACGTCTACGGGCGGCCCGCTCACGCTGTCCAATTCGGGATCTATTTTCGTTCCCACTAGCATTCATTTGACTGCCAACGGTGGCTCGGCAACCTTGAACAACCAGGGTTCTATCTTCACGTTCGGTCAACTGCAATTAATGAGCAACGGTGGCTCGAGCACAATCACCGGTGGTGGCGGCTTGACCGCACTCGGTGGAATCAGTTTGGAGAGTAATGGTCGTGCGGCAGGCCATGCTAATAGCCCTGCAGTAGCGCCGGCTGGTGAGACTAATTTACCAGACAGCTCTGTAGCGAATCCATTTTCTGCAGGTAGTACGTTGCCTCCGACGGACCTTGTTGGACCGCCGCATCCGACAGCTGAACCGGGCAGCTCTTCCTCCGGAGACAAGTCCAAGGGCGGGCAGAAAGCCTCTGCTGACGCGGGTAACGATGATTCGGAACTCGTCCTGGTGAGCCTTCTGCAACCGGTGGCACCTAGTACAAGTGTCTTCAAGAACGGGATTCATACTCTAAGTCATGCCACCGCGACGATCAAGCACGATGACCAGGCAGATCTGAGAGCCGACAATACCGGGGCGCTGCTCTTGAGTGGCGGTGGTGAAGCATTGGTTATCGCGTCCAGAGATACGGTGGTGAAAGCCGGTATCGCCCAGGTGTCGATCAGAAAGGGTGCTATCGCCGCCCTGAGGGGGGACGGTGATGGCGTCATGGTACGCAACCTGTACGAAACCAGACGCAACTCGGTCACCGTCTACATCAAAGGCGAGCATTCACTGCAGCTTGCAGTCGGTCATGAGGTAGTGCTCGGCAACAATGACAGAGCGGTACGGGCGACACTTCAGGATCACCTCATTGGCCGGCGGAAACTCACACACAATGATTTCTCCTGCGGCGTTAGCGCTGCCTCTTGTGAGTTCTCGCTGCCGGCGCTCATGCAGAACTCCTATGTCTTGCAGAAAATGGCAGGCAGCAACGACAAGGGCGACCGAGCCATCACGGGCAAGCTCACCAAAATGGCAGCCTGTTTGCATATCCTGGGAGCCAGCCGTGGTGCCTACAGCAGTGGTGGTCGCTTGTAGGTGCCTGCATCGTGCCAATCAAACGCGGGCGAGGAAAGGCACCAGCGTCCGTCAAACTGACAAAGGCCTAACAGCGCTCCGCAGTTCCTGGTCAGCCCAGCACCGGTTTCGGTGCAGGAAAAAAACTATGCTGCCAGTATTGCGCCTGATTGTCCTTTCCTGGACAGCCTGATTCTGCTAGAAAGCAGTGCAGAGCCAATCATTGGGTATCTGCATTTGAAGAAACTTCATGCAATAATAGACCAGCTGATATGCGATTGAGAAACGCCCTGGTAAGCGGCGCCTTATGTGCCCGCCGTCGAATTCTGCAGGCAGTCCTTATACTGGGACTGCTGGCCGGCTGTGCCGCAGCACCGGCAAGGGCTGCCGGTTCTCCACCAGCCCGCGAACAGGACTATACGGACAAACTCGAGCTAAAGCCCGGGTTGGTTGTCAGATTTCCGATTACCAACGGTATTGACACGCACTGGCAGCCGATCGGGGACTATGTCTTTACGGCGAGTGTCGATCAAGCTGACGAGAACGGATTCAGTTTCAAGTGGTCGATGACCGACCCGACTCTCGCCGCCGGATTGCGCGCCGTATCGGCGCCTGACGTGCGGTCATCTTACAAAGTAAGCCTTTTCTATCCGAGGCACGAGAGCGCAACGATGGTTGGCTACACCAACGCCGTGCGAGTTTCGGACGCCCTGTATCAGGACCTCAAGCTGGGCAGGACAGTGCGGTTCGAGCTTGACGGCCCGGATATTCCGCTTGGACGCGCAAGGGAGCCCGGTGTTGTACCATCCACCTTGCGCATGGCCGGTGTGGAGCCAGTTCCTGTCATCGTCAACGGCGAAAGAGCCTTCGTTCGGGCAATCAAGGCCGACACAGACAACGGCTGGACTTACTGGATCATGGATAATCCCAGGTTCCCTATCATCGTCCAGGGTAATGGCCCCTTTGGTTGGCGGGAGCCATCATTCGACCTGTCCCTTGCCGAGGCAAGAGAGATCATCCAGCAGCTCGAGGAAAAGGGTGAGGCAACCACCTACGCCATCCACTTTGCCTTTGATTCAGCAGTGCTTCAAAAACCTTCCGGCGACATATTGCGCCGTCTGGCGAAGTACCTGCAGGACAATCCGCAGATCAAGCTTACTGTTGAGGGTCACACTGACATAATCGGCGGCATGGACTACAACCTGAAGCTGTCCCAGCGGAGAGCTTTGTCCGTGAAGTCGTTTCTCGTCAGCGAGTGCGGAATTGCGCCGTCTCGGCTGGAGCCTGTCGGACTCGGCTACCTGCATCCAGTTGCGAGCAACGCCACTGCCAGTGGGCGTGCACGCAACCGGCGCGTTGTCTTCAAGAAGGTGTCTTGAAGCGTTATTCATGTCAGAATTTGCCAGCCTCTAGATGCGTGCGTGCAGTCTCGGCAACTCAGCGGGGACGAAGGCGACCAAACATTTAGACCTGATGGGGGCGTTCTCCTGAGCCACAACAAGACTGGAATCCCTACCTCGAGCGAGACCCCGATTGCCGTCCGCGTAATCCTGATCAACATAGCCTTACCTTCATGATCGTATGAACCATGCAGTGCTGTCAGGAATTGACGCTGTGGGCGCCTCGTCCCCTCAACTCCTCAGGCATGATACGTGACCCTGAGTGACCGGCTAGCTACCGCTGTGACAGATCATCAGGTGCCATAGCCGCAGTCTGGTGCCTCTCCTTGAGTGCCAAGTCGAGTTTGCCAATTTGCTCGTCTCGTCAGCGCTTAGGGTCCGATTCAACCTATGTGTTGGCGAATCAGACTTGCCAGGTCGTCGGCTTGCCGGCGAATGACCGCATCGTCCTTGCCTTCCAACATCACTCGGGCGAGGTTCTCAGTCCCTGAATAGCGTACGAGCAGCCGGCCTTGATTGCCGATTTCCTTTTCGAGGGCAGCGATTGCCGCTTGAACTGGCACAACGGTGTCGAGAGGAGGTTTGCTTGAAACACGCACGTTGACTAAAACCTGAGGATACGACTTCAATCCGTTCGTCAGTTGACCGAGGCTCTTTCCAGACGTCGTGATCAAGCGAAGAATCTCAAGCGCTGTGATGATCCCGTCGCCCGCCAGGCTGATGTCGGGCAGAATGATATGGCCCGATTGTTCGCCGCCAATGCTGCCGCCGTTGGTGAGCAATTCTTCGAGAACGTATTTGTCGCCAACTTGAGTCCGCACAAGTTTGATGTTGTGTTCGGCCAGCGCGAGCTCGAGTCCGATGTTGCTCATCACGGTCGCCACTACCCGGCGGCCGCTGAGACGTCCGCGCCTATCCAGCTCTTTGGCCAGGATGTACATTATGTGGTCGCCGTTAACCACGGCTCCATGTTCGTCTACCAGCAGCAGGCGATCTGCGTCGCCGTCGAAAGC
>Ga0066388_100001496_pt1 | contig 13223 bp, 7 predicted proteins | sample PanSoiMetaGPlot6_FD_64539 | JGI IMG/M metagenome (GOLD analysis project Ga0066388, IMG submission 64539) | Tropical forest soil microbial communities from Panama analyzed to predict greenhouse gas emissions - Panama Soil - Plot 6 (Hybrid Assembly) | ecosystem: Environmental > Terrestrial > Soil... | reverse complement strand
CCCGCCGCCCCGGCGGCGACGGCGCGCCGCCCTCCAGAGGCGTGGGAGGGGCGCGGCCTATGCGTGCTCGGTCTGTCCGAGCAGGCCGGCGCCGCGTTCCATGGCGGCTACGATGGAGCGCGCGGCGGCGATGGGATCGGCAGCGTCGCGGATCGGACTGCCGACGACGAGGTAATTGGCGCCGGCGCGCACGGCCGCTTCCGGGGTCATGCCGCGCTTCTGGTCGTCCATGGCGCCACGCGGCGGGCGGATGCCGGGGGTGACGATGAGGAACTTGCGCCCACACTCCTTGCGGATGCGGGCCACCTCGTGCGGCGAGGCGACCACCCCGTCCATTCCGGCTTCACGTGCCAGCTTGGCCAGGCGCACCACCTGGTTCTCGACGCCGCTGCGCACGCCGAGGCGCTTGAGATCCTGCTGATTCAGGCTGGTCAGCACGGTGACCGCCAGCAGCTTGGGGCGCACGACATGCTCGGTGCGACACACCTTGTTCACCTCGGCGATGGTCTGTCGCATCATCGAGACGCTGCCCGACGCGTGCAGGTCGAACATGCGGACGCCCAAGCGGGTGGCCTCTGCGCCCGCCTTCGCCACCGTGCGCGGGATGTCGTGGAATTTGAGATCGAGGAAGACGTCGGCGCCCTGCCGCTTGATCTCGCGCACGACGTCGGGGCCGGCATGCAGGAAGAGCTGCTTGCCGATCTTGAACATGCCGACCTCGTTGCGCAGCAACTGCACGAGTTCGAGCGCCTCGGGCACCGTCGCCACGTCGAGGGCGAAGATGAGCCGCGTGTACATCTGCCCGAGCTGCGGCGCGCCGAGCAACGAGTAGACGCTCATCGCTCCTGCCCCTCTGCGACCAGCGCGCCGAGCCGTGTCACCGCATCGGCGACCGGCACCTCCTGCGCCGTCGCGTCGCGCCGCGCCTTGAGCTCGACCGCACCGCGCGCCAGCGCCTTGGGGCCGATGGTGACGCGATATGGAATGCCGATCAGATCGGCGTCCTTGAACTTCACTCCTGGACGCTCCTCGCGATCGTCATACACCACCTCGACGCCGGCTGCAGTCAAATCCGTATAGAGGCGTTCCGCCGCCTCGCGCTGCGCCGTATCGGCCGTGCTCACCGCGATCAGGTGGACGTGCGCGGGCGCGATCGCCAGCGGCCAGATGATGCCGTTGTCGTCGTGATTCTGCTCGATTGCCGCCGCCGCCGTGCGGGTGATGCCGATGCCATAACAGCCCATCTCCATGAGCTGTTCCTGCCCGGCGGCATCGAGGTAGGTCGCGCCCATCGCTTGGCTGTATTTCGTCCCGAGGTAAAAGACCTGGCCGACCTCGATGCCCCGATGGCCTTCGTAGATGCCGTCGGGGCAGCGGGCACAGGCATCGCCGGGCTGCGCGGTGCGCAGATCGGCGAAGATGAGACCGCTCAGGTCGCGCTCCTGCGCGACGTCGACCAGATGATAGTCGGTCTCGTTCGCGCCGGCCACGGCGCCGACCAGGGCGTGAAGGCCGTGGTCCGCCAGCATGCGGATGCGCAATCCGATCGGTCCGGCGAAGCCGACCGCGGCGCCGGTCTGCTGCTCGACGACCTCCGGACCGGCCATCGTCACCCACTGGCTGCCGAGTGCCTGGACGAGCTTGGCCTCGCTGAGCTCGTGATCGCCGCGCACCAGTGCCGCGACCGGCTCACCGGTGTCGGTGAGATAGAGCAGGGTCTTGATGAATCGGTCGGGCGGTACGCCGAGAAAGGCGCTCACCTCTTCGACCGTCCGCTGACCGGGCGTCGCCACCTTGCGCATCGGCCGCAGCGTTTCGGCGTGGACCGGCGGTGGCACCGCGGCAATCCCCGCCAGCTCGATGTTCGCCGCATAGCCGCAGCGCGGGCAGCTCACCAGCGCGTCCTCCCCCGACTCGGCCAGGACGTGGAACTCGTGCGAGCGGCTGCCGCCGATCGCGCCGGTGGCGGCTTCCACCGGTCGAAAGCGCAGGCCGCAGCGCTCGAAGATGCGCGTGTAGGCGTCGAACATCACCTGATACTCGCGCGCACAGTCGGCGTAGTCGACGTGGAACGAGTAGGCGTCCTTCATGATGAACTCGCGCCCGCGCATGAGCCCGAAGCGCGGCCGGATCTCGTCGCGGAACTTGGTCTGAATCTGGTAGAGATTCAGCGGCAGGTCGCGGTAGGAGCGCACCTCGCGGCGGACGATGTCGGTCACGACCTCTTCATGCGTGGGCCCGAAGCAGAAGTCGCGCTCGTTGCGGTCTTTGAAGCGCAGCAGCTCCTTGCCGTAGTGCTCCCAGCGCGAGGTCTCCTGCCACAGCTCGGCCGGGCAGACCGCCGGCATGAGGATCTCCTGGGCCCCGGTACGGTCCATTTCCTCGCGCACGATGCGCTCCACCTTGCGCACGACGCGCAGGCCGAGCGGCAGGAGGTCGTAGATGCCGCGCGCAACCTGGCGCAACATGCCGGCCCGCACCATCAGCTTGTGGCTGACGACCTCGGCATCGGCGGGATTCTCCTTCAGGGTGGGAATCAACGATCGGCTGACACGCACTGGGTAACCTGCCGGATGGAATCCTGGGGACCTTACGGGCTGCAGCCCGCAGGGGTCAAGCTGGGAGTTCATCGAACGTAGCGGCAACGTTCACGCGCTGCGATCGACCGTAGCGGCGACCTTCAGGTCGCCATGGCGAGCGCAGCTCGCCCAAAGCGCGCTCTGGCGGCATTGGAGGGCGCCGCTCCGCGGCGCCGTAGCCGCGCGCAGCGCGGCTCGAGCATGCGACACCTCAGCTGAACCGGTTTGAGCGCCGCTCCGCGGCGCTACGGCCGCGCGGAGCGCGGCCCTCCAAGATCCTGCTTGCAACGTTCATTCGCGAATTGTCGGGCAAGGCCCTCACGGTGCGAACACCGCCGCCAGCGCCGACGGACGCGCCACGCCCTGGCCGCGGATCCACTCGACAGCGGCGCCCTCGAGCGCGCCGCCCTCGGCACCGCCCAGTAGCGCGCCAGCGCGCAGCTTCGCTGCTGCTGCATGCAGGCGCATGTCGACAGCCTCCAGTGCCTCGGCCGCACTTCGGTAGGTCGCGATGGCCGCGGCGCGCTGGCCGGCCGCCGCCTGCAGCCCGGCGCCCAACAGCATTGCAAGTGGCTGCGCCGACAGTGTGCTGCGGCGTCGCAGCACCATCGCGTCCGCCGCTGCGGCCCGCAGGAGCCGCCGACGCGTATCACCTCGGCGTGACGGTGGACCGGCCGCGCCGATCGCGCCGGCCGAGCGCAACGCGGCAGCAAGCGCGGCTCGGGCGCGCAGGTTGTAGAGCTCCACAGCCGGTCCGTCCATGCGCAGCAGCTGGGCGCGCCGCGCGCGTGGCCAGGCAGCCTCCAGGCGGCGCCAGGCGCGTTGCGGATCGCCGATGTAGAGATCGATGTGCACATCGGCGATCAGCTCCAGATAGTGCTGCACGTGGAAATCAGCCACGACAGGCCAGCGCGCCATCGCCTCGCGTACCACTTGGCGGGCGCGGTCCGGTTGATCTGCAGCCAGCCAGACGAGGTTGAGAATGCCGGCGGAGAAGCCGATGACGGCGTACGCGTCGCCGCGCGCGACGCCGTCTGCCACGGCGGCCTGCACGCGCGGCCCCAGCTGGCGCAGCTCGCCCATGTGCGCCAGCGCAGACAGCGCGAAGGCTTCGCTGGTGATGACCTCGAAGGTGGTGCCGGGGCAGTGCGCACGGGCGATGTTGCCGGCGGCCGTGCACGCCTCGTAGCTGCGCCGCCATGCGGTCTCTTCGTAGGCGAGCGTCCCGGCGTGCATGCCCATCAACGCCTGATCGTACGGAGCAGGGTCGCCGCCCAGGATGGCCTCCGCGGCTTGCCGCAGTCGACGGCTGCGCCGGCGCATCATGCGCCCGCCAACCTGGGCACTCTTGGTCGCCTCAACCGCGAAGCCGCGGCCGACTTCCTGCGCGGCACCAAGATCGAGCGCCTCGCGCAGATGACGCACGCTGAGAATGTCGCTCATCATCTGGTCGATCGGGCTGAGGGCGATGGCGAGCTTCCAAAAGGTCTCGAGCCGGCGCATCGCAGGAGCCGGCAGCTCTTCAGGCGGGCAGGGAGTGAAGCGCTCGCCTCGCCACCACAGTCGGAGCCGCTGCGTGACCAGCATGGCGAGCAGGCGGCGCGGCGTCGTGGGCAGGACCACGCCCATGTCCGCAAGTAGCGCGCGCGTCAACCCCACGCCTTCGGCCAGCCGTCCAGCGCGCACGTAGTGCTCGGCGGCGCGTTGGCGCAGGCTGGCGATGTCCGCCGTCGGCGACGCCGAGCAGGCGCCGGCCGCCGCTACGAACGTTTCACCCGCCGCGCCGCTGTGCCCGCAGTTGACCAGCGCCTCGGCCAGGCCGGTCAGCAGCGCGCCGCGCGCGGCGGCGGCGATCGGCAGGTCCAGGACCTGCCGGTAGAGCTGCGCGGCGCGCTCGAAGGCCAGCGCTTGCGCGGCACGTTCTGCCGCGGCGACGCCGAAAGGCACCGCCGCGAGCGGTTCTTCGGCGGCGAGGTAATGCACGAACAACTCCTCCGGATCGGCATTGGCGAGGCTGCGCAGCGTCTCGGCGAGCTGTCGGTGCCGCGCGGCGGCACGCGCGGGCGGCAGCGCGGCGACGACCAGCTCGCGAATGCGGTCGTGATAGACCTCCAGCTCGCGGCTCCCGCCCGCCGGGCTGGAGCGCAGGAGCCGACCGTGCTCGAGGTCGAGCGCGACGCTGCGGTCACGTTCGAGCAGGCTCGCCGCGCGCAGCGCCACGCTGCGTTCGATCGGACGACCGGCGATCGACACGATCTCCAGCAGCTCGCGACTGGCGGCGCCGAGGCCCGCGACGCGATCCGCGATCACCGTCGACAATCGCGGCGCGCCCGCGGTCATCGCGGCCGCCTGGGTGGCCGCAGCTCGATAGACGAGCTGGTTGAGCAGAAACGGCGAGCCACGCGCTTCATCCAGCCATGGGGCGTACTGTGACCGCGTCTGCTCGGGACAGAGCAGGGTCGCGAGATGCTCGGACTCGTCCGGGCTGAGTGGCTGCAGCTCGATGACCCGCGTTGTGGGTGTCCGCACCGTGAAGCCGGGACCCTCCGCCGGCCCGAGAGCGGGGATCCTTTCGCGGTCGGAGTCGCGATAGGCGAACAGCAGCAGCAGCGGCGGCACGGCCGGCGGCTGGAGCAGCTCGCGCAGCAGGACGCCGCTGTCGACATCGCTCCACTGCAGATCGTCGACCCACAACACCACCGGATGCGAGGCGGTGAGGTGCGCGAACAATGCGCGCAACGCTTGCACGCCCTCCCGGCGTTGCTCGATCGGATCGACGTCGCCAAGCTCGCCGTCGCCGCTCATGCCCAGCACGCGCGTCAGCACTGGGAAGAGGCGCGCCAACGCGCCGCGACCCGGCGCGGCGAGCTGCGGCGCGCGGTCCGGTGGAAGCGTCGCCAGCACGGTGCTCAGCTGGTCGACGATGCCGTCGAGCGCCTTGTAGGGAACGGCTTCCTGCGGATGGCAGCGGCCGCGCAAGACCAGCGCGCGCTCCTCACGTTGCAGCCAGGCGAGAAAGCGCTGCACCAGCTCCGTTTTGCCGATGCCGGAGGGCCCAACGACGTGCACGACCGCCGGCGTCCCACCCTGCGCTTCCTCGAACGCCGCTTGCAGCTCGGTAAGCTCGCGCGAGCGGCCGACGAACGGCGTCGCAGTGAGCGGCGGCGACAGCGCCGGCTCCGCTTCACCGCGCAGCGCCGACTCCGCCAGGCGAGCAAGAATTTCCGCGGCACCCGGGCGCGCGCCGGGATCGGGATGAAGCAATGCCGTCACCAGCGCCGCCAGATCGACGGGCACCGCAGGAACATGGTCGGCCACCGACGCCGGTTGTCGCCTACCGGCCAGTCCATCGAGAGGCGCGTCGTCGAACGGCAAGCGCCCGCTGAGCACTTCGTAGAGCAGCACGCCGATGCTGTACCAGTCGGCAGCGGGATGCGGAGGCGCGCCGGACCACCGCTCGGGCGCCATGTATGCCAGGGTGCCCGACATGCCGCCGGCAGCCGGTGCAACGCCGTCGTCGCGCCGCAGAGCGACGGCCAGGCCGAAGTCGAGCAGCACGACGCGCGCGTCGCGCGTCACCAACACGTTGGACGGTTTCACGTCGCGATGCACTTTGCCCGCCGCGTGTACCGCCGCGAGGCCGCGCACCAACTGGCGTGCGACGGCCAGCAGCCGATGCAGTCGGTCGCCGGTCCATTCGGCGCCTGCCGGAGCATCCTCGCGCAACGCGCTGACCAGATCGACGCCTTCGACGAGCTCCATGGTGAAGAAACAGTGGCGCGCGTCGACGAAGAGCTCATGGAGGCGCACGAGGTTGTAATGGGTGATGTCGGCCAGGACCCGGAACTCTTGCTTGAGCTGCAGCACCTCGTCGGGCGTTGGATCGTGCAGCGTCTTCAGCGCCACGTCCTCGCCCGTCTCCGCGTCGCGCACGCGATACACGAAGCCCATGTTGCCGCGCCCGAGGAAGGCGATCGGCGTGAATCGTTCGGTGCCGGCGAATGGGCGGCCGCGTCGCGATGCGTCGAACCCCCCATCCATGTTGCGCCGCGCCGGGTCGCCGGCGTCCTCTCAGCTCGGATGGCTCGCAGGTTCGCGTCGCGCCGGCACGGCGAACCTCGGGTCAGACCTTGGCGATCAGGTTGCCGAGCGTCTCGAGGCCCTGCGTGACGCCATCCGGGTCGAACGCCGGCGGCGGCACCATGAAGCGCGACACGCCGAGGTCGGCGAGGCGCTTGACGCCGTCGACGTCGGGCACGGCGCGACCCGAGGTGATCTCGATCTTCGCCGGGTCGCGCCCGAGCTTGGCGCATTCCTCGCGCATGATGCCGAGCAACCAGACGAGCTTGTCTTCGTCGGTCACGCCGGGGAAGAAGCCGTCGCCGTAGCGCGCCGCGCGGCGCGCCGCCAGCTCGGTGTGGCCGCCGACGACGATCGGCACGCCAGGCTTCTGCACCGGCTTCGGATGGCACTCGAGCTTGCCCCAGCGATAGAACTGGCCGTTGAACGGCTCCGCTTCGTCCTTCCACAGCGAGCGGATGGCGCGCACCGACTCCGCCGTGCGCGCGGCGCGCTCCTCGAAAGCGATGCCGAGGGCGTCGAACTCTTCCTGCAGCCAGCCCACGCCGATGCCGAGAATGATCCGCCCGTGCGACAGCACGTCGAGCGACGCAACCTCTTTGGCGACATAAAGCGGATGGCGCTGCGGCAGGATGAGAATGCCGGTCGCCAGGCGCAGGTTCTTGGTCACCGCCGCCGCGTACGCCAGCGCGATGAGCGGGTCCGGCATCGGCAATTGCTCCGGGGCCGGAATCTTGCCGGACGGATCGTAGGGGTAGGTCGACTTGTAGCCGACCGGGATGACCACGTGCTCGATGGTCCACATCGATTCCATCCCGACCCGCTCGGCGGTGGTGGCGAGATGGCTGAGCATCTCGGGATAGGCGAAGGGGCCGGCATTCGCATACATCAATCCGAATTTCATGCGGGTCGATGTACTACGAAACGCGCCGACGCGTCGACCGCGTTATGCGAACGGTGCGGAACTCATGCGCCGACCCCGCTACCGACCCCGCCGCAGCCCGAGCCCGTGAGTCGACTCATAGACAAGCCGCGCTCCGCGCGGCTACGGCGCCGCGGAGCGGCGCCCTCCAGATTGCGCGGGGGCGGCTCCGGACGCTGCGGGCTAGGACTCGTCGCTGCTGGCGACTGCCGCGACGAGGGCGAGGTCGCGCTCGCGCACGGAGCCGACGTCGAACTTGCGCGCCGACGCGGCCATGCGGGTCAAACCGGCCGCCAAAGGCATCGGCGGCGACGTATCGCCCTTCTTGGCGCGGTGAAAGCGCACCGGATTGATGCGCGCCACGACGTAGGTGCGCAGGTAAGGCGATTTGAAGCCGCGCTTCTGCAGATCGCCGATGATACGCTTCACATCCGCGTCGATGGCGAGCAAGCGCGACGCGTAGCCTTCGCGCTCGCGCAGCGTGAGCGCCAGCGCCTTGCCAGCGAAACGGTCGAGCTTGCGCAAAAACGGATGATACGCGCCGCCGGCGAAGCGGCTGTTGTCGAGATAGCAGAAGCCGAGCGTGAGCAGTGCCGCTTCCTCAAACTCGGCGGCGTAGTCGCTCTCCTTCGCCGTCTTCTCGCGCCGCGCCAGCTCGCGCGCCATGCGGATGACCTCGAGGCTGCGGTCCTTCAGGTTGTGCGCCTTCTCGGTGTTGAGCGCCAGGATGCGGAAGGCCAGCGCTTCGTCCGGCGAGACCAGTGCGGTGATCTGCTTGAGCCCCAGCACCTTGGCCGCCGCGAGGCGGTGGCGGCCGTTCGGCGTCCACAGCCGACCGTCGACACCTCGCACGACGATGAGTGGATCGAGAAACGAGCCGCTCTCGTCGATCTTCGCCGCCAGACGCTTCGTGTGGGTGGGCGAGAGATCGCGCTGGAACGGCGTCGGCTCCACCGCAGCGATCGGTAGCGCCGCGACGAGCAACGCCTTGCCCGACAAGGGCTCACGGTAGGCGCCGACCGGCGCACCGCCGGCCCCGCCGACGACCGCGACCAGATCACGGATCTCGTCGGCCTCGAGATTGAGCACGATGTCGGCCGCGTCGAGCCCGCGCTGTTGCTTCGCCGGCGTCAGCCGCTTGCGCGCGCCAGCGCGGGCGCGCGCGGTGGATGTCGTCTTGGTCTGTTTCGGCATGGCCCGATGATAGCCGAAAAGACGACCACCAAGACACCAAGAGCACCAAGAAGCGCTCGGTCGAGCCGTCGCGGGCGGGAGCGGCCGTGCCTAACGCACAACACGCCGTCAAGCACTGCCCGATCAGAGCAGGCACGGCCGCTAACGCGCCTCCTCTGCGAACCTCTGCGTCCTCCGCGTCCTCCGCGGTGAAAAAGGCCGTAATCCCCGCCGACCATAGAGCGGCTCTCCTCTACGCTCGCGAGCAGCGGTTGTCCTATGGCAAGGTGTAACCGGATGCATTCTGCACATGACGCCGGATGAGACACAGGAATGGCTCGAGGCCGACGGCCTCGGCGGCTTTGCCTCGGGCACGGCGAGCGGTCCGCACACCCGCCGCTATCATGCGCTTTTGCTGGTCGCGACGGCGCCACCGACTGGGCGTATGGTGCTGGTCAACGGCTTCGACGCCTGGGTGGAGACGCCTAGCGGCCAGTACGCCATCAGCACCCAACGCTACACTCCTGAAACGATCTACCCGGACGGCGTCAAGCACTGCGAGTCGTTCGGCATCGACCCATGGCCGTGCTGGCGCTTCCGCTTCGCCGACGGCACCGTCGTCGAGCAGGAGATCTTCGTGCCTGCCGGCATGCCGGCGGTGGCGCTGTCGTGGCGACTCGCCGATGCGCGTCCTGGCGTAGTTTTGAAGCTGCGACCATTCCTGTCCGGCCGCGACTACCACGCCCTGCACCACGAGAATCCGGCCTTCCGGCACGCCGGGCAGATCGATGGAGAGCGGATCGAATGGCGTCCGTATCAGGGCGTGCCGGGAATTCTCTCGCTCGCCAATGCCACCTATGCCGCCGATCCGTCCTGGTATCGGAACTTCCTCTACAAGGAGGAGCTGGCACGCGGCCTCGACTGCACCGAGGATCTCGCCTCGCCCGGCATGCTGACCTGGGATCTGAGCAAGGGCGACGCTGCATGGATTCTGACGGCAGAGGGCGCGGCGGGATTTCCGATCGATGCCGCACGCGGCGCCACGACGACGCTGGCTGCGTGGCGCGAGACGGAACGCGCGCGCCGGCGCCAGCCGACCCGGCTGCACCGCGCCGCCGACGCCTACATCGTCCAACGCCAGCGTGGCCGGACGATCATCGCCGGGTATCCGTGGTTCACCGATTGGGGCCGCGACACGTTCATCGCGCTGCGTGGTCTCTGCCTCGCCGCCGGACGCCTCGAGGATGCGCGCGCCATCCTCGTGGCGTGGGCGGAAACCGTCTCGGACGGCATGCTGCCGAACCGCTTTCCCGACCACGGCGAAGCACCCGAGTTCAATTCGGTCGACGCATCGCTCTGGTACGTCGTCGCCGTGCATGACTTCTTCGCCGCCGCGGCAGCGCAGGGCCTGAAGCTCCCCGCCGAGGACGAGCGCGCGCTGCACGGCGCGGTGGACGCGATTCTCACCGGGTACGCCGCGGGGACGCGCTTCGGCATTCGCTGCGATGCCGACGGCCTCCTCGCTGCCGGACAGGCGGGCGTGCAGTTGACGTGGATGGACGCCAAGGTCGGCGAGTGGGTGGTGACGCCGCGCATCGGCAAGCCGGTCGAGGTGCAAGCGCTGTGGTTGAACGCGCTGGCGTACGGCAGCGAGCGGTCGGAGCGCTGGGCGGACGCGCTGTCACGCGGCCGCGCGGCCTTCGCGCAGCGGTTCTGGAATCCGGCCCGCAGATGCCTGTTCGACGTGGTCGACTGCGATCACCGGCCCGGGACGACCGACGGCGCGCTGCGGCCGAATCAGATCCTCGCGGTCGGCGGACTGCCGGTGGCGGTACTGGAGGACGAGCGCGCGCGACAGGTGGTCGACGTGGTCGAGCAGTATCTCTGGACGCCGCTCGGATTGCGTTCGCTCGGTCCGGGCGAGCCCGGCTACACACCGCGCTATCAGGGCGACGTGCGCAGCCGCGACGGCAGCTATCACCAGGGCACCGTGTGGCCGTGGCTGCTCGGCCCGTTCGTCGAAGCCTGGGTGCGCGTCCGCGGCAGCACCGCCGACGCCAAGCGCGAAGCGCGCGAGCGCTTCCTCACCCCACTGCTCGCGCATCTCGACAAGGCCGGCCTCGGCCACGTGTCGGAGATCGCCGACGGAGACCCGCCGCACACACCGCGCGGCTGCCCGTTCCAAGCCTGGTCGGTCGGCGAAGCGCTGCGCCTGGATCAGGTCGTTCTAGCGATCTAACGCGCGTAGCCCCGACCGCATTAGCGTAACCCCGAGCGTATTCCCGTAGCCCCGGCCTCCAGGCCAGGTGGCGGGCGAAGCCCGCCCGCAGCTCAACGCAGTTACTCGCTCTGCGTTGCGTTCGTGTAGCCCATCCAACAGACGGGCTGGGGCTGGGGCTAGGGCTGGGGCTCGGGCTCGGTAGGAAACTGATCAGACTCCACCCCAGCCCGAGCCCCAGCCTCTGCCCGTGAGTTTCCGTGGTGAGCGCTAGGCATCCACCCGGAAGCACTGCCGCACGTTGTCGCCCAACAGCTTGGGCCGCGCTTCCGCCGACAGATGACCGGCGAGCGCCTCGAGCTCCCCGATGTAGTCGCCGGTGTGATCCGGATGCGGGAAGTCCGACGCCCAGAAGAACCGATCCTCTCCATATAGCTGCATGAGCGCCGGGATCGTGCGCTCATCCGGATCGCACGAAATCCAGCACTGGCGCTTGAAGTACGCGCTCGGCTTGTCCTTCAACGCCATGGTGCGCCCGAGCAACGACGAGGCGTAGCCGTCCATGCGATCGAGCCAGTAGCCGATCCAGCCAGCGCCAGACTCGAGCAGCACCAGCCTCAGCTTCGGGAAGCGCTCGAACACCCCGAACTGGAAGAGCGTTGTGAACGCGTGGCGTACGCCGTCTGCGGCGGTGACGTTCTCGAAGAAATGCGTGCCGCGCAGATGCGCGAAGCGGCCCGGCGGCGCCCACAGCGGCTCGAAGGTCGGATGAATTGCCAGCGGTACGTCGAGGTCCTGCGCCGCCGCGAACAGCGCGTCGTGGTCCGGATGCCCGTGCGGTTTCTTGGTCATCGTGAACGGCGCGACCCAGCCGCCGTAACAGCCGTCGCGCACGGCCCGCGCCAACTCCTCGGCCGCGGCGCGCGGGTCACCGAGCGACAGGTGCGCGACCGGCAGCAGGCGCCCGCCACTGTCGGCGCAGAAATCGACGATCCAGCGGTTGTAGGCGCGCGTGTACGCTTGGGCGAGCTCGACGTCGGTGCACTCGGCTTCCCAGAGCACACCCAGTGTCGGGTAGAGAAATGCGGCGCACAGACCTTCCTGATCGAGGCGCTCCAGGCGCTGGCGCGCGTCCATCGCTCCGAACGATGCCCCGCCGGCGTATGTGTGATCCGGTCCGGGCAGCACGTCCGCAAGGTTGCGCCCCATGCCGCCGAGCATGCCGAGCATGCCGCCGCGCACGATCTTCGAGGGCGCACCGTTGATCTCCAGGTATTCGAGCCCGTGTTGGTCGGTGCGCAGGCGCAGCGCGCGCTCGCGGTAGCGCGGCTCGAGGTACCGTTCCCACAGGTCGGCGGCCTCGAGGATGTGGCCGTCGGCATCGACGGCGCCGGGATATTTGATCCGCTGCATGTGTGCCTCCTTCGCAGCCGATGCCGGCAGGTGCCCGACTTCGGAGAAATGGACATTCAAGGGCGCATTGCCCGCCGTGCGGTGTGCTGGCGCATCAGCGGCGTGCGCGGCGGCATCGGATGGCCGCTCGGCCGGAATCTCGGCTCGCATCATCGCACCGATCCAATGCATGGCCAGCGCCTCGCATCAACCACACACGCAATACGCCGGATCCGCCGCTGGGTTTTCAAAAATCCGCTACGCGCGCGCGGGAGGCCATGTGCCATTGCATTTGTTCCATCTGCGTCGCTTCCCCCGAGTGGGGCAACGCACCCATGCGGACGGCGGCGCTGAATGCAACAGCCTTGCTGTCCTCCTCCTGCGTCGGTTCACGGCCCGCACTTTGCACCTGCGCGCAACCGACGAAGCGGGAGGCGATCGCTGCGCGCGCGTCACAATCCGACTGCCGCGCGCATCTTTGTAGTCCGTTGGGGCGAGGATCGTTCATCGTCGATCGGGGATCGCGGTGACCCTAGGACGCTGTGCGCTCAGCGACAGCTCGAAAGGAGCGTTGGCATGAAACGGTCGGTCATTTTCGGCTTACTGGTAGCAGGGTGTATGTTGATCCTGCACGCGCCACCCGCACTGGCAAAACGTGCCAGCATGGTCGCTGGGCTGCTGAACGCGCTCTATGTCGGCGATGTGACCGTCGACGAGTTGGTAGCCGCGACCGCAGCGTCCTGCAAATGCGCGCCGCCGCGCCGCGGCGCTGCGGCAGCCGGTGTGGTGTTGCCGTCGGTCGAGGTCGGCTCGGCAACCGGCGCCCCCGGTCAACAGGTGCAGTTCAGTGTCGTGCTGC
>Ga0066388_100001495_pt1 | contig 13225 bp, 11 predicted proteins | sample PanSoiMetaGPlot6_FD_64539 | JGI IMG/M metagenome (GOLD analysis project Ga0066388, IMG submission 64539) | Tropical forest soil microbial communities from Panama analyzed to predict greenhouse gas emissions - Panama Soil - Plot 6 (Hybrid Assembly) | ecosystem: Environmental > Terrestrial >... | reverse complement strand
TGGCCCGACAACACCATGTCGAAGCCGGAGTCGCGGATGGTCCAGGTGATCAAGTCGCGCGTATCCGGCACCAGCAGCGCACGGAAGCTGTCGAGCGCGACGCCCTCGGGCTCGGCCGTGACCAGGCAGGCGGCGCAGCCATCGCCGAACAGCAGGAACGAGAGAATCTGTTCGAGGTCCTTCGTCTCCTTCAGATGCAAGGTGCAGAGCTCGAGGTTGAGCACGAGCACGCGCGCCTTGGGCTCCGAGCGCACGATGTGGCGCGCGAGCTTGAGCGCGTTGATCGCGGCATAGCAGCCCATGAAGCCGATCATGGTGCGCTCGACCGAGCCGGAGAGCCCGCAGCGCTCGACCAGCTCGAGGTCGAGCCCCGGCGCCGAGAACCCCGTGCAGCAGGTGATCAGCAGGTGGGTGATGCGATCGCGCTCGCGGCCGAGGCCGAGGCCTTCGACCGCGGCGGCGCCGAGCGCAGGGGCGTAGCCCTCGAACGCACGCATGCGCGCCGCCGTGTCGGGGAACCTGCCGCGCCGGTAGAACGCATCTGCGTCCACCGCCGCGCCTTGCGGATCGGCCGCCGGCGCCAGGCACGAGTAACGGTGCTCGATGCCGGAACGCTCCGCCATGCGCTGGAACAGCGCGGAGCGGCGCCAGTCATTGCCGAACATCGAGCGCGCGAAGTGCAGGAACGTCGTGTGGACGTCATGCGGCGGTACCGCGGTCGCGATCCGGTTGATATAGGCGGTCGTCACGCGAAGCCTCGTCCCTCTCCCGGACACGCTCGCACCGGCGCGATGCGAGCCGTCCAGTTCTGACGAATTTCAAGGCTATCTTCTGACAGACTCGTCGCGCCAGAATGTCATTCCTGAGAAAGCGGCGATTTGCTTCAACTCATCGTGACCATGACTCTAACTTTAGTTTTAATCTGTCGTGACGCCGACGGTGCGGGCCATCTTGCCCCACGTCTCGACCTCGCTTTTGAAATACGCGGCCGTCTCGGCCTGCGACTTCGAGATGGCGTCGAAGCCCACGGCCGAAAGGCGCTGCACAACGTCGGGATCCTTGATGATCTCGTTGATCTCGCCGTTGAGCTTCGCAACGATCGTGTCTGCGGTCTTGGTGGGCGCGAAGAAGCCGACCCATGACGCGGCATAGAAATCGGGAAAGCCGGCCTCCGCATAGGTCGGCACGTTGGGCACCGACGGCGCGCGCCGCGGGCTCGCGACGCCGAGCCCACGCAGCTGGTTCTGGTTGATCGCCGCGACCGCCGCCGGCAGCGACACCGCCACCATGTCGATGTGGTTGCCGACCCCGGCTGAGATCACCGGCGGCCCGCCGGTGAAAGGCACGTGCACCGACTCGATCTTGGCGATGGCGCGGAAGAAATACTCGGCGGCGATGTAGGAGCCGGTGCCGATGCCGGCGGTGCCGAACGAGATGTTCTTGCCCTTGGCGTTTTGCACGAACTCGCCGAGCGTCTTCGCCGGGTTGCTCGGATTGACCGACAGCGACTCCGGGGTCGAGGCGGCGATCGCGACCGGACGCAGATCGTCGGTGGCGTAGCCCTTGTTTTTGGAGATGGTGTCGTTGATGGCGAGCGCGGTCGTCGTCACCAGCAGCGTGTGACCATCGGCGTTGGCGGCGGCGACGATCTTGGCGCCGAGGTTGCCGCCGGCGCCGCCGCGGTTCTCGACCACCACGTTCTGCTTCAGCCGCTCGCTCAGCTTCTGCCCGATCACGCGCGCGACCGTGTCGGCGACGCCGCCGGCGGCGAACGCCACCACCAGCGTGATCTGCTGCGTCGGATATTGCTGCGCAGCCGCGGGCTGCGCCAGCAGCGCCGCAGCCACGAGACCGATGCCGATCCGAACACGCCACCCGAAATGCAAGCCGCTCATCGCCATCCCCTGCCCTCTTTAGATTCTCAGCCGGCGTGCATGATCGCATGCACCTGCGGCGCGTGCTCCGTGCCACGCCGCCGCATCAGCGCCAGATAATCGGGATTTTCCCATTTGCCGATGCCCTCGTGGAAGCTCGGCCGCACTTTGCAACGGCGATACCAGTCGGCGACGTGCGAGCGCTCGCCGATCATGTCGAGGATCTGCAGGTGCTCGAGCCGCGCGAGGTACGGCGTGAAGGCGACGTCGGCGAGCGTATAGGCATCGCCGGCGAGCCACGCATGGGCCGAAAGCTGTTCTTCCATCTCGTTCAACAGCTGCACCATGCGCTGCACGGCGATGATGAAATGCTGCGAGCCCGGGCCCTTCTCGATCACGTCGCGGCGGCGCTCGCGCTTGAAGATGTTCGGGATCTGCTCGAGCATTTTCGTGCCGAGCTCGCCGCGCTCGAGATACTGATGCCGGAACGCAATGCCGAACGACAGAATCGCGGCGCTGGCGTCGTGGATGTCCTCGTCGAGCTGCTTGGTCCAGATGCGCATCCGAGCGCGACCATAAGGATCGCGCGGCCGCAGCGGCGGCTCCGGATAGGCCTCATCGAGATATTCGAGGATGACGTTCGACTCGGGGATCACCTTGTCGCCGTCGATCAAGGTGGGCACCACGGCGCGGCGGTTGAGCTTGAGGTACCACTCCTTCTGGTGCTCGCCCGAGCGCAGCACGATGTGGCGGTCCTCCCAGTCGAGGCCCTTCTCGGCGAGGCAGACGCGCACCTTCTGCGCGCACAGCGACATGTCGTTGTGATAGAGCGCAAGCATAGGCATTTCCTCGGTGGATTGTTGTTGTTGATCGGCGCGGCGCCGCGAACTTCGAATTCGGGACACTAGGTGCCGACGCGTAGCGGCGCGTTCATCTTGCGCAGCAGCGCCAAGATCGACAGCGCGACGATCTTGCCGGTCTTCGGGTTCTCCGACGGCACGTTCTCGATGGACAGCGAGAACCGCGCCGAGTCCGCCTCGACCTCGATCGTGTGGCAGTTGCGCGTCACGCCAGGGTCGGCCCAGATTTCGATCGTGGTGCGATCCGGGCCGATGCCGGCGAGCGACAGCGCGGCGACGACGTTGACGTTGGCCGGAAATCCCGCCGCCGCCTCGCGCGCAGTGCCGGCGAACACGCGTTTCGCTTCGTTCAGCCCTTCGACCGATATGCTGTTCTTCACGAGATGCGGCGCGCCGGCTAACCCGTTCGGCGGCTTGCGCGTGATCATGCGCACCGACTGGATGGTGCCCTCGTTGGCGGCTCCGACCGCGTCGAGGCCGAGCAGCGCGCCGGTCGGCACGATGATGGCGCCGCCGCGCTCCTTGGCGAGCTCGATCAGCTCCGGGCGCGGCAGCAGCGCGCCGCAGGAGAGCACCATAACCTGCTTGCCGGCTTCGAGCATCGGCCGGCAGATGCGATCGATCAACGACGCCGGCGCACATTCGATCGCAAGGTCAGCTCGCTCGGGGAACTCCTCGAACTCGACCACCGGGCAGTCGATCTTCTGGTCCTCGAGCCAGCTGCGCGCTCTAACCTTGTCGCCTGAGGCGGCGCAGGCGAGCTCGACCCCCGGCAGACCATCGGCCAGCTTGCGGGCGAGCACGCGGCCGATCGCGCCAAGGCCGCCGATGGCGATACGGGTCGAGGGCATGCAAAAGCCTCCAGAAACGCGGTTCCTCGGGTCTTACGCCGGGCCAAGGGGTTGCGGCAAGGCGTGCCTTGACCCCACCCGTGGGCCTAGCCCAAATGGGCGCCAATCAGTGGAGGAAACGATGAAAAAAGGCCTTGTTGGAGTTGCACTCGCGCTGGTGATGGCCGCCGGCCTCGGCGCTGCGGTGGCGCAGGATTATCCGACCCGTCCCATCAGCATGATCATTCCGTTCGCCGCCGGCGGACCGACCGACGTGCTCGGGCGCGTGGTCGGCGCGCGGATGGGCGAGATCCTCGGCCAGCAGATCGTGATCGAGAACGTCGGCGGCGCCGGCGGCATGACCGGCTCGGCGCGCGTCGCCAACGCTCAGCCCGACGGCTATTCGATGGTGCTCGGCACCGTCGGCACGCATGCGCAGGGCCAGACGCTCTACAGCAAGCCGCTCTACAATTCGGTAACGGATTTCACGCCGGTCGCGCTGCTCGCCGAGGTCCCGCTGGTGCTGATCACGCGCAAGGACCTGCCGGTCAACAACTTCAAGGAGTTCGTCGCCTACGCCAAGGCCAACCAAGCCAAGATGTCGTACGGCTCGGCCGGCGCCGGCTCGGCGACGCATCTGGGCTGCGTGCTGCTCGACTACATCCTCGGCACCAAGATCACCCACGTGCCCTATCGCGGCACCGGACCGGCGATGCAGGACCTGACCGGCGGTCGCATCGACTTCCTCTGTGAAATCGTCACGACGGCGAAGCCGCAGATCGACGGCGGCGCGGTCAAGGCATTGGCGATCTTCGACAGCAAGCGCTCGCCCGCCCTGCCCGATGTGCCGACCGCGGAAGAACAGGGCACGCCGAAGCTCGAAGCCTATACCTGGAACGCGCTGTTCCTGCCGAAGGGCGCGCCGGCGCCGATCGTCGCCAAGCTGAACAAGGCCGCTGTCGAGGCGATGAAGACGCCGGCCGTGCGCGACCGCCTGCAGAGCCTCGGCGCGCAGATCGTGTCGGACGAGCGCATGACGCCCGACTATCTCGGCAAATTCCTCAAGGAGGAGATCGACAAGTGGGCGGCGCCGATCAAGGCCGCGGGCGTCACCGTGGAATAGCTGCCATCCCGGCGCGACTTTCCGCTTGAGAATGCAAAATCCCTCCCCATGATGGGAGGGATTTTTGTTGTGCGTCATCAATACAAGGGAGGAGCGCGTGCTCGAAGGATTCACCCGCCAGGAGATCAAGACGTCCGGCGCGCGCATCGTGACGGTCACCGCCGGCAACGGCCCGCCGCTGCTCCTCCTGCACGGCAATCCGTTCACGCATCTGTCGTGGGTCAAGTTCGCGCCGCGGCTCGCCGAGGAATTTACCGTGGTCGCGACCGACCTGCGCGGCTATGGCGACTCGGAGAAGCCTCCTGGCGGCGACGACCATAGCGGCTACTCGTTCCGCGCCATGGCGCAGGACCAGGTCGAGGTGATGGCGTCGCTCGGTTTCGACCGCTTCATGGTGGCCGGCCACGACCGCGGCGCGCGCGTCGTCCACCGCATGTGCCTCGACCATCCGGACAAGGTCGACCGCGCGGCGATCCTCGACATCATCCCGCAGCACCATCTGCTCAACAACGTGACGCGCCAGTGGGGCACGTTCTCGTGGCACTGGTTCTTCATGATCCAGCCCTACGACTTCCCCGAGCGGCTGATGAGCGCCGACCCCGACTACTTCATCACCAAGAAGCTGTCGAAGACCAAGCAGGGCCTCTCCTTCTTTCATCCGGAGGCGCTCGAGGAATACAAGCGCTGCTTCCGCAATCCCGAGACCGTGCACGCCATGTGCGAGGATTATCGCGCGACCCATGGCGTCGATCTCGAGATGGACACCAAGGATTTCGCGGCGGGTCGCAAGATCACCTGTCCCGTCCTGCTGCTCTGGGGCGCGACCGGCGGCGTCGGCCGCAATCACAATCCGGGACCCGCGGAAATCTGGAAGAGCTACGCGAGCAACATCGTCGGCGCCAAGGCGCTTCCATGCGGGCACTATCTCTCCGAAGAGGCGCCGGACGAGACCTATCGCGAGCTGCGCGACTTCTTCCTGGCCGCCGGCGCTGGCGCCGCCGCGAAGAAGCGATCCGCGTAGCTGACCTGGTCGACGCCGAGTCCGCGGAACCACGTCGCCATCTCGTCGTGGCGCGGGAACCACACGTCCGGAAACGAGCGGAAGTAGCGCAGGATATCGGCGAACTTCGCCGCCATCAGCGGGCGGCCGCCGAAATTGCAATGCGCGGTGAGATTAAGCACGGCGCCCGGCTCGTTCTTGTAGAGGAAGTCGAACGTATCCTTGTGCATGTCGTAGTACGGCCGCGGGTGCTGGCGCAGCACGCGGTTGTCGGCGAAGTCGGTGTGCGGCAGGTTGACGATCGAGCCGCTCTTGCTGCGCAGGATGCGCGGCAGGTCCCAGTCGTTGCAGTCGCCGTACCAGAGGAAGCCTTCCTGGCAGAGCTGATCGACCGTCTCGTCGGTCGAGGCGAGCACTGAGCTGAGCCAGCCGACCGGGCGCATGCCGGTGTGTTTCTCGATGATCCTGACGCAGCTGCGGATGGTCTCGCGCTGCTCCTTGGGCGACATGTAGACCAGCAGTCCGTCCTGCGTGTAGTTGTGCGCGGCGATCTCGTGGCCGCATTCGACCGCCATACGCGCCGCGTCCGGATAGAGCTCGACCGAGCGCGCGTTGGCGCACACCGTTCCCTTGACGCCGAACTCGTCGAGGATGCGCAGCAGCCGCCAGATGCCGGCATTCCCGCCGTACTGGCTCCAAGTCACGCCGGCGCGGTCGTAGGTGCCCGGCTTGAGCGACGTCGTCATCGGCGAATAGTTCGGCGCGTGGCCGTCGCGCCAGTTCTCGAACAGCAGCGTGACGATCACGGCGATGCGGTTGCCGTTCGGCAGGCTGAATGCAATCGGCAAATCGTTCTCGGCGGCAGCCTTGTTCGTGTCTGATTTCCTGGCAGCCTTCTTCATGTCTCAAACGCCTTTCAGTGCGGAGCAGCGTTCGCCTTGTCGGCGAACGAATTGTCGAACGTGTCCTTGAGGTCGATCTTCGCAGTCTTGAGCAGCTCTTCATGCGCGGCGAGCGCCCGATAGGTGCGCTCGGCCATGGCGGTCTCGATGCGCCCGTCCTTGGCGAACGCCGGACGGTTGAGCGCGATCATCTTCGCGTAGCGAGCCTTGTCGCCGCCGTAGTAGTCGGGCGGCACCGCCTCGACGATCTGATCGACCGAGGCGGTTTGCAGCCAGCGCACCGCCTTGACGACCGCATTGACGAAGGCCTGCGTGGTGTTCGGATTCTTGGCGATGAAATCGTCGCGCATGTAGAACGACGAGCCGGCAAAAGGCCCGCCATAGAGATAGTCGAGCCCCTTCGCGGTGCGTGTATCGACCACCGGCGTGACGACGCCTTCGCTTTCGAGGATCAGGATCGACGGGTCGAAGTTCGAGATGGCGTCGATCTGGCCGGACTTCATCGCCGCGACGGCGCTCGCACCGCCGCCGACGCCCACGATGGACACCTTGTCGAGCGTCAGTCCGTCCTTGGCGAGCAGCAGCGCAACCGCGAGGCTCGACGCCGAGCCGGGCGCGGTGACGCCGATCTTGAGCCCGACGAGATCCTTCGGGCCGCGATAGCTCTTCGCTTTCTCGGTCGGCAGCGCAATGACGGCGCCGAACGAGTTGTTCTGCAGCGCCACTGCCTTGATGCCGACGCCTTTGGCGCGCGTCAGGATCGTATGCTCGTAGGCGCCGCAGGTGACGTCGGCTGAGCCGGCGACGACCGATTGCAGCGCGCGCGAGCCGCCCTGGAAATCGTTGATCTCGACCTTGAGTCCTTCCTTCTCGAACAGACCGAGCTGCTCGGCGATGGTGAGCGGCAGATAGGCGATCAGCGTCTTGCCGCCGACCGCGAGCGTCAGTGCGGACTTTTCGAGCTGCGCGCGTTGAGCGTGTGCCGGAGCGCAGACGAGCGCGAGAGCGAGGCAGGCTGCGGAGAGAACGCGCATGATGGGCTCCTTCAGCGCGATGCGGCTCACAACAGCCGCCACGCGGTCAGCTCGGCGCGGCGCGCCTTGCGCTCGGCAGAGGCGACGGCAATCACCTTGTTGAGCCAGGCCAGCTCGGCGGCGCCGGTTTCGAACCGCATCACAGTGCGGAAGAAATAGTCGGCCGGATCGACGTGCTCACCGCGCGCGAGCCGCGCCATCACCTCGGGTGGGCCGTGACGCATGCCCTGGCTGATCACCTGTACCAGCCCGCCGCGCTCCTCGCGCAGCGCGTAACGTGCATCGAGCTCGAGCACGCCGTCGCTGCGCGCGATCTGCCAATCGGCGCCCCCGCCGAGCACCACGCCGCGCATCAGCGGCCCCTCGAACGTGCCGCCGAGAATGTCGACGACGCGCCGCTCGCCGAGCGGCGCATGCCCCATCGACTTGAGCTCACCGAGGTCGGCCTTGATGGCGCAAAGGTATTCGAACTGAAGCATGTCAGGCGCGGGCCGCGTCAGGCTCCGATCGGCCCGGGCGCCGCGAGGAAGTTCCGCACGGCGTACCACAGCAGATGGCGGTTGTTGCTGTAGCCCGGGCTGTGCGCGACCTGCGGCAGGATGACGAACTGGCGATCGCCATTCGGCAGCTGCCGGTAGAAATCGAGCAGGTCCTCGTTGGTCGAATTGCCGTCGAACTCGCCGCGAATCATCATCACCGGCGACTTCACCTTGGTGGGGTCGACCAGCGGCAGGTTGGCAGCCATGTCCAGATATGTGCCGGTCGGGATCTGGTCGCCGAACTTCAGCTCCTCTGCGGCGATCGCCTCCGGCACCGCCATGTCGTAGCCCTGAGCATGGCCGTCGCGCGTGAAGATCGAGCGGATCATCGCCGCGTCGCGCAGGCGGCGGTTGCTGGCGCGCAGCTGGTCGACGCGCGCGGCGCGTCGGGCGATCTCGGCGGCGCCGGTGCCCTTGTAGGTAAAAGCGGAGAGGACGAGGCGATCGACGCGCCCCGGCTGCGCCTGCGCGTAGGCGCCGGCGCGGATCGCGCCCGACGAGGTGCCATACATGTGCACCTTCTGCGCCCCCGTCTCCTCCATCACCACGGGCATCGCCGCTTTCAGGTCCTCGACGCCGCTCGCGATGTCGGAATTGTTGCCCGACGAACCGGAGTGGCCGTAGCCGTCGTGGTCCATGGTCCACACGTCGTAGCCGTAACGGGCGAACACGTTCATCATCGAGTACTCGCCCTTGCCCGGCACAGTGAGATCGTAGGAGGTGCGCGTCGAGTTCGACGAGCCGTGCACCATGAACAGGATCGGCAGCGGCGGCTCGCCCGCTTTCGGCGCGCTGGCGCGCTTGCGCCACAGGTTGAGCTTCACGTTGCCTTTGGCGGCCCAGTACTCGTGGCTCCAGATCTCGCCCGGCGCAGCCGCGGCGGCGGCCGCCGACGCGGTTGTCTGCGCCTGCGCGCTGCCGACGAGGCTCGCGGTCAATCCGGCGCCCAGCCCAAGCCCTGCAGCCATGATGACCTCGCGACGCGCAAGCGGACGATCGATCTCGTTGCCGTTTTCGTTCATTGGCGTTCTCCCTGGCGGCACGGTGCAAGGCCGGCCCGTCTGAATTGGTGAGGCAGTGTAGCAAGCCCGGACGGCCGCCGTCAGATGGCTCCGGCCTGTCGGCTGTGCGCGGCCGCCGGTCACGTCGCCCGCGAGTCACCCAGCGAAAAGCCGACGATGCGCTTGTAGTTCTCCGACAAGGCTCGCAGCTCCGCCTGGGTGATGTACTTGTCGAGATCGTCGAACGGGCGGTCGCCGACCAATTTGCTCGACCTTGATGTTGATGAAGTCCGGGGGATGCTCGCGGTTGGTGCGCACGACCTTCGCGGTCGCCTCGAGCCGCGCCGCCTCGTAGGCCTTCAGCGCCGCCGGCGCGTCAAAAAATCACGAGGCTGGACGCGACGTTAACCGGCCGCTATGGGCTTCGCGGTACCTTGACGCAGGCGTGGAATTCCTCTGAGAAAATGCCCACTTCGGAGGCAGTGAGTGGCGGGGAACCCTCGCGCTGGCGGTCCGGTTCTGTTAGGGGTTTCCGCCGAGGGCCGCGCGCAAACGCCCGACGGCGAAAACTGAGAAACGGCGGGTCGCGCCCGGCCTGGAGCAAGGAATGTTCGGTCGTTTTCGTTCCGCGGCAGATGCCTTCAATCGGAAGATCGGCTGGCGGCGCGTCGGGTTCGCGCTCAGCCTCACCATCATCCTTGCCGCCGCAGTCGTGCTCTACAACACGCTGCACGACATCGACTTCGAGTACCTGTTCGATTCCGTCAAATCCTACGAGCTGCACCAGATCGTCATGGCGGCGCTGTTCGTCGCCTTGGGCTATTTCACGCTGACGTTCTACGACCTGTTTGCGCTGCGCACGATCGGCCGCAAGGAAGTGCCGTACCGCACCGCGGCGCTGGCCGGCTTCACCAGCTATTCGATCGGCCACAATCTCGGCGCCAGCGTATTCACCGGCGGCGCGGTGCGTTACCGCATCTATTCGGATGCCGGGCTGTCGGCAATCGAGGTGGCGAAGATCTGCTTCATTGCCGGCCTCACGTTCTGGCTCGGCAACGCGACGGTGCTCGGCCTCGGCATCGCCTACGCGCCGCAGGCGGCCACCACCATCGACCAGCTGCCGGCGTGGTTCAACCGAACCGGGGCGATCGGCGCGCTGATCGTGCTCGCAACCTACGTGGCCTGGGTGTGGCGCACGCCGCGCGTGATCGGACGCAGCGACTGGGAAGTGACGCTGCCGAACGGCCCGTCGACGCTGCTTCAGATCGCCATCGGCATCGTCGACCTGTCATGTTGCGCGCTCGCCATGTACATGCTGATGCCGGACGAGCCGCACATCGGCTTCATTACGCTCGCGGTGATCTTCGTCTCGGCGACGCTGCTCGGCTTTGCCAGCCACTCGCCCGGCGGGCTCGGCGTATTCGACGCCGCCATGCTGATCGCCCTGTGGCAATTCGAAAAGGAAGACGTGCTGGCCGGGCTGCTGTTGTTCCGCCTGCTTTATTACATCACGCCGTTCGCACTCTCGCTGATCATTCTCGGCCTGCGCGAGCTGTGGCTGAGCTTCATGGCATCGGAACCGGCGCAGGCGGAGCCGGAGAAAGCGGCGGAGAAGCCGGCCGCTCCGGCAATGACGCGGCGCGAGAACTACGACGCGGCCTGACACGAACCGCGTGCGCAGACTTATCCAACGCGATTTTTCTTTGACGTGCACGAAAGGCTGAATTGCGTTTTGCAAGATTGGCGAAGCGACGCGGCTCGCGTTAAGTAGGCAATGCAAATCCGCCGGATCAGCGCATGGCGACTGACAGCGATCGTATTTCAGACACGCCTAACTCCCTGGCCGGTCGCCTGTACCGCGCTCGGCATGTTTTCGTCGCCGCGGCTCTTGTTTTTATTGGGCTTACGGTGCTCGGCGCGCTCTCCCTGGCGCAGGCTGGCGTCGGATTCGTCATCGTCGGCGGAGCAACGCTGATCGGCGAAGAACTTATTCCGCGCGGAGGAGAAAATGCCGCCGCCGGCGCGTGGGCGCAAGGCGCCAATGCCGATCCGACGATCGACGCGCTGATTTCGGCTTTGCCCGACCCGGCGCTGGTGCTCAACCGCGAAGGCCTGGTCGTCGCCCTCAATGCGCGCGCGCTGGCGCTGGCCCCGGCGCTGCGTCGCGGCGAGCCGGCCTCGATCGCGCTGCGCATGCCGGAGCTGGTCGCAGCGATCCGGCAGGCGATCGCCGGCGGCGCGCCGCAACGCGTCGAATTCTCCCAACGCGTGCCGATCGAACGCTGGTCGGAAGCCTTCGTGACCCCGTTCGCGCTCGGCGGCGCGACGTCGGCGGCCTCCCGCAGTCTCGTGCTGGTGACGATCCATGACCTGACGCCGCTGCGGCGCGTCGAGGAGATGCGCGCCGATTTCGTCGCCAACGCGAGCCATGAGCTGCGCACGCCGCTCGCGTCGCTGTCCGGTTTTATCGAGACCTTGCAAGGCTCGGCGCGCGATGACGCGACCGCCCGCGAGCGGTTCCTGGCGATCATGAAGGACCAGGCGACGCGCATGGCGCGCCTGATCGACGATCTGCTGTCGCTGTCGCGCATCGAGCTCAACGTGCATGTTCGTCCGCAGACACCGGTCGATCTCGTTCCGCTGGTCCGGCAGGTCGCCGATGGTCTACAGATGCTGGCGCGCGACCGCGGCGTAGAGATCAAGGTCGCAGCGCCGACCGCGCCGGTGATCGTGCCCGGCGACCGCGACGAGCTCATCCGCGTGTGCGAGAACCTTGTGGAAAACGCGTTAAAGTACGGCGCGTCGGGTAAGCGCGTCGACATCACGCTGACGGCGGCTGGCCAAACCGGAAACGACGCTGGGGAGACGGCGATCTCGGTCCGCGACTACGGGCCGGGCATCGCGCCGGAGCATCTGCCGCGGCTGACCGAGCGGTTTTACCGCGTTGACGTCGCTGAGAGTCGCGCCCAAGGCGGCACCGGGCTCGGGCTAGCGCTGGTCAAGCATATCGTCGCGCATCACCGCGGCCGGCTGTCGATCGAGAGCGATGCCGGGCGCGGCGCCACCTTCACAGTACGCTTGCCAAAAACCCCTGATGAAATCGTCACAAATCGAAATATTCGTTGAATATCATATATTTGATTTGTCATCTAGACGTCACTGAACGCTCATAGAAGCGTGACATGGGCAGCGTAGGACATGACCGAGCTTCGAGACGGCCGGGTGAGTTGCGTCAGCGGTCGGCCCGTCGAAGTCTCCCGGTGGCGTACGTAACTGCACGCTCCCAATCGAACAACAAAACGAGCCGGAAGGGGTGACGTCGCGGGTCTCCGGCCCGCGCTGCGCATGCCTTTCGCTACAACCTGGAGAGAACCCGTGAAACTGCTCAAATCCCTCATCGCAGCCGGCGCGCTTGGCTTGGCCGCCACCCTCCCCGTCGCCGCGGCCGACATTTCCGGCGCCGGTGCGACGTTCCCCTATCCGATCTACGCCAAGTGGGCGGACGCCTATAAGAAAGAGACCAACGTCGGACTGAACTATCAGTCGATCGGCTCGGGCGGCGGCATCAAGCAGATCAAGGCCAAGACCGTCACGTTCGGCGCCACCGATGCGCCGCTGTCGGGCAAGGACCTCGAAGACCTGAGCCAGTTCCCGATGGTCATGGGCGGCATCGTGCCGGTCGTGAACCTCGACGGCGTCAATCCGGGCGAGCTCGTGCTCGACGGCCCGACCCTCGCCAAAATCTTCCTTGGCGAAATCAAGAGCTGGGACGACGCGGCGATCGCGAAGCTTAACCCGAACGCCAAGCTGCCGAAGCAGGCGATCGCCATCGTGCACCGTTCGGACGGATCGGGCACCACCTACAACTTCGCCTATTATCTCGCCGACGTGAGCGCGGACTGGAAGTCGAAGGTCGGCGTCAACACCTCGGTCGAGTGGCCGGCCGGCATCGGCGCCAAGGGCAACGAAGGCGTCGCCAACAACGTCGCCAACACCAAGGGCGCGATCGGCTACGTCGAGTACGCCTACGCCAAGCAGAACAAGCTGAACTTCACCAAGATG
>Ga0066388_100001494_pt1 | contig 13226 bp, 10 predicted proteins | sample PanSoiMetaGPlot6_FD_64539 | JGI IMG/M metagenome (GOLD analysis project Ga0066388, IMG submission 64539) | Tropical forest soil microbial communities from Panama analyzed to predict greenhouse gas emissions - Panama Soil - Plot 6 (Hybrid Assembly) | ecosystem: Environmental > Terrestrial >... | reverse complement strand
TTGCGAGCCAGGCGTTCTCGGGCGCCGCTGGTCCGCTCCGCCTCAGGATCGCCTCATGAAAGCGCCCCTCATCGAACGGACTGCAATCCCCGATACGTTTTGCTTTTTTATGTCAACAACTTTATCCGGGGCAGCATACTCGCGCGGCTTGCTGTGGTTCGCTCCAGGCCATCGGGCGGCGAGGAACGTCTCGCGCTGATATCGCTCAGACGTTGCGCGCCAGAAAACCCCACATCAAGCCCATGGCGGCGCGACATCCATCCAACGCGCTCATTTGCATGAACCCGTGGGGCATGCCTTCCAGCACGTGCAGCTCGTAGGGGTTGGAAGCGGCTGACAACACCTGGGCAAGCGTCAGCGAATCGGCGAGGCACCAGGTGTCCTCGCCCGCCCCGATGATGAAGCACGGCGGGAGCTTTACCAGCGCCGCCGCCGTGAGCGGACTGACCCGCGGATCATCAAGCAAACGCTCCGTGCCCCCCACGTAGGTGCTCAATTGTTGCTGAAGTCCCGGGGTCGATCGGGTGCGCTTCGCGGTCGCGGTGAGATCGTAGGCCCCGTAGAACAGCACGGCCGCGCGCACCAGCGCGCGCAGCTCGTGACTGCCCGACGTAAGAGCGCTAAGCGCCAGGTTTGCACCCGCGGAATCGCCCCCAATCACGATCCGCCCACCATCACCATTCCAACGCCGCGCGTTGTCCCTCGCCCATTCGATCGCAAAAGACACGTCTTCCAGCGCGGCCGGGAATGGATGCTCGGGAGCCAGTCGATAGTCGAGAATGACAGTCAGATAACCCGCCTCGGCGAACTGCATTCCGAGCTTTCGAAACGAGGCCGGGCTGCCGAACGCCCATCCGCCGCCGTGCAGATAGATCACCAGCGGATGTCGGCTGGACCCTTTGGGAACCGCTATGTCGGCACGAAGACCGGGGCGCAACGCGATATTTTCCTCAAGCGCGCCAATTACCGGAAGATCCAGATTGTATCCAGTCGCCAGTTCTTCCCAAGCGCGGCGCTGCTCGGCGATGCCGCCGGCTGGATTCCAGGTCGGCATTCGTTGCAAAATCTGGCGGTCGTGTTCGCTGATCATGCGTCGGGTGCTCCCGTTGTCCGCAAAGCCCGCCTGGTCGCGACCTCGATTGTCCGCCTGCGGCAATCGACCACTCGTTGCCCCCATTCGTTTGTCTGCATTGAGACGCTAGGTTCTTTAACGGGAAAGGGGCAATGTGACCACGACAACCCTAGAACGCGAATCTTTTGTGGCTCGGCCGCAGGGCCGGGCCAGTAGCCTATTCGGAAATCCACGGGGTCTTGGGACGTGCTGAGTATTTGGGTTCTTACGACGCTGATCGCGGGATTACTAGTGCTGATCAGCTTCGCCCAGCCCGCGGCCGATCGTCTGCAGCTTCCGCACACGGTCCTGCTGGCTGTCATCGGCGTCGCGATCGCCGGCCTCGCCTCATTCCTGCTCTACACGCCGCTCACCAACGCGTTCGACGCCATCGCTGAACCGCTGGTGAAGTTTCCGTTCAACGCCGCGGTTTTTCTCGTGGTGTTCCTGCCGCTGCTGCTGTTCCACGCTGCCTTGACCATCGACGTGCGCGAGCTTGTAGAAGACGCGGCGCCAATTCTGACGCTGGCGATCGTCGCCGTCTTCGTCGCGGCAGCGGGGATCGGGCTGATCCTGTCGACGGCGGGCGGCATCCCGCTGGTAGTAGCGCTCCTCGTCGGTTCAATCGTTGCCACCACCGATCCGGCCGCGGTTGTCGGCATCTTTCGTGATCTCGGCGTCCCGCTGCGGCTCGTACGGCTGGTCGAAGGGGAAAGCCTGCTCAACGATGCGGCCGCCATCGTGCTGTTCACCGTTTTGCTCGGGATCGTGGCGGACGGAACGCACCCGAGCGTCGCGTCGACGGCAGTGCGCGTCGCGATAAGCTTCGGCGGCGGGATGGTGCTTGGGGTGATCGGCGGACGCGTGGTCAGTGAGGTCGCCCCGCTTCTTGGCGGGTCGAAGCCCGCCGAGGTCACGCTTTCGCTCGCGCTTCCATACATCATGTATCTCCTCGGCGAAGAGGTGTTCGGGGTGTCCGGCGTCGTCGCGGTCGTGTGCGCCGGGCTGACGCTCGGCGCTGTGGGCCGCGCCCGCCTCGTTCCCGAAAACTGGCACTATCTGGAGCAGGTGTGGGAGCAGATCGGGTTCTGGTCCGGCTCGCTGATCTTCATCACCGCGTCCCTGCTCGTGCCCAGACTGATGTCGTCGTTCGATCTTTACGCCCTCTGGCTCCTGGGTCTGGTCATCATCGGTGCGTTCGTGGCTCGCGCCGCCGTGCTGTTTGGGCTTCTGCCGGTATTGAGCGCGATGCGGCTGAGCCGGCCGGTCGACACGGCCTACAAGCTCGCGATCACTTGGGGCGGATTGCGCGGTGCCGTCACCTTGGCACTTGCGCTCGCGGTGACGGAAGAACCCCACATCGACGCGGCCACCCAGAGCCTGATTGCCGTGTTGGCGACGGGGTTTGTGCTGTTCACCCTGCTCGTCAACGGTCTCACGCTGCGGCCGGTGATGCGTTTTCTGAAGCTGGATCGCCTGTCGCCCCTCAATCAGGTGCTGCGCCGCAAGGTCGTCGCGCTGGCGCTTGCCGAGGTTCGCGACGCCATCGGTGAAACCTCGCGGGAGTTTGAGCTCGCCCCGGAGGTCACCGACGCAGTCGCGCGCAAGCTCGACCAGCGCCGGGAAGCGGAAATTTCCGACGTCGAACACCTCATCTCAGATCAGGACCGCGTCATCATCGGGTTGATTGCGCTAACAAATCGCGAGCGCAGAATCGTTCTCGGCCACCATGCCCAGCGCAGTGTCTCGACCGCCGCGATCGAGCGCCTCCTGCGCCACACGGACTTTATTCTCGACGCCGCAAAAGCGGAGGGCGAGGCCGGATACAATCGGGCGGCCGCACGCTTGCTCGGCTACTCGCCCCTGTTCCGGCTGTCCCATTTGCTTCACCGCCGCTTCGGGATCGATCACCCGCTTCAGCAAGAGATCTCGATGCGGTTTGAGATCCTGCTGATTCGCGGTTTCGCCCTCAAGGAGCTGGGACGTTTCAACACCGCTCGCTTGCGGCCGCTCCTGGGAGATCGCGCCATGGAGCAGCTGGAGGGTGTCCTCGCATCTAGGATTGCCGCCACCTCGCGCGCGCTCGAAGCGCTGCGCCTGCAGTATCCCGAACACGCCGCCGGGCTGGAACGGGTGTTCCTCAGGCAGACCGGTCTCAAGCTGGAGGTATCGCTGTTCCGGCAGTTGCGCGACGACGGCTTGATCGGCGGCGAGCTCTACAGCGCGCTCGAACGCGAGAACGCGGCCGACCGCCGCCACACCGGCGCTCGTCAGCCGCTCGACCTCGGCCTGAGGACCGAGGAATTGATCAGCCGTTTTGACATGTTTCAGGGCCTGGGCGAGGCCGAGATCCGGGCGTTGGCACGCCTGTTCCGGCCGCGGCTCGCGCTGCCCGAGGAAAAGATTGTCCAGCAGGGGGATCGCGGCACGCACGTGTTTTTCATCTCGTCGGGCGCCGTGGAGGTTGTCCTGCCCCACGGGCGCGTGCGGCTCGGGCGCGGCGACTTCTTCGGCGAAATGGCGCTGTTGAGCGGTGGTCGGCGGACGGCCGACGTGATCGCCATCGGATATTGCCAGCTGATCGTTCTCAGCTCCGCGGATTTTGCCCGCTTCCTCGCCGATAACCCAGTGGCCAAGGCCCAGATCGATCGCGTTGCGCAGGCGCGCAAGCTCATGAACGAACGACGAGTTCAAGCGCAGGTGCCGGAGGCAATCTAAGCGCTGCGAGGGAAGTGACCATGGCGGATCGTCGATTGTCCCGATTGCCCATGCGAGCTCTTCCCTGGCTCATTGGAGCCATCTTGGTGTCGGTGTGGGGCGCCGGAACTGCACATGCATGTAGCTGCGAAGAAATCTCGCTCACTCAAGGCTTCGAGCGGGCCCAGTATGTCTTCACGGGCAAGGTGGTCGAAGCAATCCAGCACACCTGGACAGTGGATGTAGACCGAGTTTGGAAAGGGGCCGAGAAGCTCGCCGGACGCGTGAGACTTCTGGATGTTTATGCCGGGATCGATTGCGAATTTTATTTCGAGCCTGATCGCTCCTACATGTTCTTCGCGATTAAAGCCAAGAGTAGTCGCTACGTGTACTACCAACCACAAGCCTGCAACTGGACAAGCCCTTTGCATTCGAAGCGTGTGCCCAGCTCGATCGGCTCAATATGGCTGGAAGATTCTTTCGTGAAGGACTACGGCCCTGGCGAGTCGCCCAAGGGCAAGGACCCGTGGGAGCGTCTGCCCGCACACGGCGGCGTCGCGCATTAGTCGGTCGTCCGGTAGCGGACTGCCGGCCGAAATAAAGACAGCGTCAACCCTGATAGGCCACCAGAATTGCTCCCAGCCCGATCAACGTCACACCAAGCCAGTTCGCCGCCGACAGGCGCTCGCCCAGCAAGACAACGCCGAACACCGCCACCAGAACAACGCTGAGCTTATCGATCGGCGCTACGCGCGCGGCGTCGCCGAGTTTGAGCGCCCGGAAGTAGCACAGCCACGAACCCCCGGTCGCAAGGCCAGACAACGTCAAGAACAAATACGTTCGGGTTGGTATCGACCCGAGAGGCTGCCATTGTTGCGTGCCGATCAGTATCGCGGCGATCACGATGAGAATGACCACGGTTCGAATGAATGTAGCGAAATCGGAGTTGACGCTTTCCACGCCGACCTTCGCAAAGATGGCCGTCAACGCCGCAAAGACCGCCGAGAGTACAGCCCACAACTGCCAAGACATGAGAGCCGATCGCATCGTTGATACCTCGTGCTGACTGCAGTTTTCGTGCGCGTGCCTATTGTTGTTGTCAGGCTACCTTGCCCTGTGCACCCCGGCAACGTTGGAGAAACCGCCATATCGAACAGGCAATCGAGTCCCGTTGAACAGCCATGAAATTGTATCGTGGCCCGCACACTTGTTCGGCCGCCCGACGGCGTGGCATGTTTGCCAACGGTCCGGGCAACCCGGCGCCGGTGGGATAGCAAATATGTCACGGGGAGAAACGACAATGAGCAGGCTACTCGCACTAGTGATAGCGGCCGGAGTTAGCCTGCCGATCACGCCGTACGCGCAAACGTCGCTGCCTTACCCCGACATCAACGACGCCTCGCATGCGACGAAGGATGTCAACGATTTCTTTCGCGTTTTCTTCGTGGCCAAGAGCCTGCACAAGCCCGACGAGATGATGGTGCACTTCGCGCGCGATAAAGTGCTCTACATCGACGCGACTTCGGGCGGCATCTGGCCGACGTGGGAATCACTCGACAAGGTGTTCCATCTGTTCCCGGCCAAGCCGGCGACCGCCCTCTCCTATCCGTGGGCGATCTATGGCGACCGCAAGAGCGCGCTGGTGTTTTTCGCCGACACACCGGAACTGTTCGGCCGCGAACTGCGCATCCTTGGCGCGGTCTCGTTCGACGATGACGGCAAGATCATCCGCTGGATGGATTATTGGGATGGCCGCTCCTCCAACGTGAAGAACGTACTCAAGCCGACCTACCCGACGGCCTTCGCCGACGACATCGGCAATGCAAGCGGCAAGATTGCGCAAGTGTCGAAGGCATTGGCCGATGCGCTTGCCGCCGGCGACGTCGCCGCGGCGGCTGCGCTGTTCACCCCCGACGCGGTCTATGAGGACATGGCGCTGCATGCGCAGATCCTCGGCAAGCTGGCGCTCACGCGCTATCTCAACCGCGCGATTGCGAAGGTGCCTTATGGCAAGGATTCCAGAATGGTGCACGTGGTTGGGGGCGACCTGGGCGGTGGTTACGAGTGGACACCGGCCGCGGCGTTTCCGATGAAGCGCGGCGTCACCGCCATCGCACTCGATGGTCAGGGCCTGATTTCGCACTTTACGACCGTGTACGACAGTTCGCTGATCGAGGACCCGAGCTATCAGGCGCTGGTGACGCTATCGGCCGAGCAGCCACTGCCGTAAGCGCATCAGCGCGCCGGCCGCGGAGCTTCGTGATCTGCCGAGATCATTCCGGTAACGCCCCGCGCGATGTGATCGCCCGCGCGCAAGGCGAGTGCAATGATCGTCAGCGTCGTGTTCACGGCGCCGGCTGACGGAAGAACGGAAGCGTCGACGACAAACAATCCTTCGATGCCATGGACTTGGCAATTCGGATCGACGACCGACGTTGCGGGATCGCAGCCAAAGCGCGCCGTTCCAACTTCATGCCACGTCCGCGGCGCGCGGCGGCGGGCCAAGACCCGACGTCCGGCGCGCCGAAAGCTGTCGACGGCGAGGTCTCGCAACTTAAAGAAAGTCTTCAGATTGTGTACCGGAGGGATGCGGCCGACGACGTTATCACCATCGAACATCAATCCGGTGTCGCGCGTTGGTAACGCCTCGGTCATGTAGAAGCACGTGAGTGCGTGGGTTCCGAGCACGCGCGCCAACGGCCGCAGCGGCTTCGGTACCTGCTCCCAGAACGGCATCTGGCCGGCCATCTGGATGACACCGAGGGGATACGGCCAGCCGGGTGCGCCATTGTAGTAGCCGTTGATCGCGACGGTCTTGGTGTACGCGGGGGGCACTTGGCTCCAGCCCATGAAGGGGAAGATGAGCCCCGCCGAATGGCCCGCCAGATAGCGGCCAAGACAGCCGGTCGCATTGCCGAGGCCGTCGGGATGCTTTGACGTTCGGGAGCGGCGCAACAGCGCGCTCGATCCCGTCACTCCGGCACAGACCGCCACGACGTCGGCGTGAATGACGCGCTCGCGATCAAGGTGCCGGACGACGACGCCGGTCGCGCGCGCGCCATCTGCGGTCGTGAGCACGCGCAGGCAGTCCGCGTACTCCATGAGATGGACGTGTCCGCTGGCGAGCGCCGGGCGCAATGCCGCGATTTCGGCATCCATTTTAGCGTCAAGCTGGCAATAGTACCGGTCGCACGTCGCACACAGGACACATCGGCCGTTTGGCCCGTAATCCAAGCCGAGCGGAACCGCGGATATACGCGTGCCGGACTGCTCGATGCGCCCGACGAACTCGGAAACAACTGGCTCATGCCTGACCGGCGGAAATGGAAACGGCCGCGCACGCGGCGGCTCGCTTGGATCGCCGTCAGGCGAGCCGTGGACGCGGTAGAGCGTCTCGGCACCCTCATAATAGGGCTCAAGATCCGAGTAACTGATCGGCCAAGCGGGCGAAACTCCCATCTCGTGTTCAACGGCACCGAAATCACGTTCGCGCATCCGGTACAGTGCCGACCCGTAGAACTTGGTTTGACCACCGACAAAAAACGACTCACGACTATTACTGACGAAATGATGCATGTACTTGCCGATCGGGTCCGTGGCGTTCACGCGCGTCGGTTTTAAGAACCCCCCGCGTTCGATCACCAGGACCCGAATACCAGATCGCGATAGCTGATAGGCCAGTGTGCTGCCACCCGCACCGCTCCCGACAACGATCGCGTCATAGCGTTGCCGGTCAGGCTGTGCGTCCATGTCGGTAATCTCGGAGGGCGGCGTGGAAAGATCGTAACGATCCACATGCTCATAGTTCGATATGCAGGGTCAATCGCGATCTGCGATCACCGAGTCAGGCCAGCTATGATGCACACAACCGCGTACTAGATCGGCGTGAGCGAATTCACTCGATCATATCGTTGACGCTCGCGAGCAGCGTAGCGCGGATGACCGTGCACGACGAGCCCTCGTCAGGAGCTTGCGCGGTGGTGGTGAATTACTTCTTCAGCAAGGAAGGTGCGGACAGACGACTGCATCGGGTAGATAGTTGCGCGGGTCTATTCGCGCGCACCATTGATCATGTAGATCGCAACACCTGCCCAACAGGCCCAGCACGCCAATACGATCGCAATCGCCATAAACCGATCTCCGGGACTGGGCCGACATAGCGAGCGTCCCGCGGCGTGAATATTGTCCGATGGTCCAATATGTGGCCGGTGCATAGGTAACGCGAAGCGCCAAATCGGACGTTTCGCGGCACCCGGAGAGGCTTTAATGTCCCATCAACGTCGTGGATGAACCGGTAACATCGGTACCGCGAGGACTACTCGATCGTGGAAAGTCCCATCCTCATTGCCGGCGGCGGACTTGGCGGGCTCACCACCGCGCTTGCGCTGGCGGCCTACGGACAACCCGTACGCGTATTCGAAGGTGCGCCCGCGTTTGGGGCGATCGGCTTTGGCATCCAGTTCGGGCCCAATGTCTTCCACGCGCTCGATCGCATCGGGGTGAGCGCGCACGTTCTTGCCCAGGCCGACTTTCCGACCGCCCTCCTGATGTTCGACGCGCTCAACGGCAACGAGGTCACGCGGCTCGCGACCGGCGCGTCGTTTCGCGCTCGCTTCCACTATCCTTACATCGTCATCCACCGCATCGATCTGCACAACGTTTTGCTGGACGCCTGCCGGAGCAATCCGCTGATCACGCTTGAGGCGGATGCGATGGTCTCCGGCTTCGCCGACCACGGCGATCGTGTCACCGTGTCCACCGAGGACGGACGCAAGTTTGAAGGCTCCCTATTGGTTGGGGCGGATGGCATCCGCTCGCGCACACGCGCGCAACTGCTCGAGGACGGTGATCCCCTCCCCAACGGATACATGGGATTTCGCACGATCGTGCCGATCGATGACGTGCCGCGCCAGGTGCAGCGCGACATCGTCGCGCTGTGGGCCGGTCCGGGGTTCCACATCGTGCACTATCCGCTCCGGCATGGCACGTTGTTCAACATCGTGGCGGTGTTCCGGCGATCCGCCAACTTCGAGCGGGGCGACGTCGCGGCTTATCGCGCCGAGCTCGAACACGCCTATCGCGACGCGCATCCGACCATGAAGGCGCTGTTGTCGATGCTTGACCTTGAGCGCCGGCAAGCGGTCGGTGACCGCGATTCGGTCAGGCGCTGGCACAAGGGCCGCGTGGCTTTGCTCGGCGACGCCGCCCACCCGACGCTGCAGTCGCTGGCGCAAGGCGCCTGCATGGCGATCGAGGACGGTCTTTGCCTCGCCGATTGCATCAACGCCGCGAACGGCGACTACGAGGCCGCTTTCCGCCGCTATGAGAACGCGCGTTTCCTGCGCACCGCCCGCGTGACGCTGGAATCCCGCTATATCTGGGACGTTTATCACGCGGAAGGCGTTGAGCGGGACGTCTATTGGCAGATGCTCGGGGAGCGCAGCGAGGCGGACACGTTCCAGTGTCTCGCCTGGCTTTACGACGGGTTTTCATTGCAAGCTGCCGCTCCGGACCAAACAAACGTCGTTCCGAAACGCGGCGCCCGGCTTTAGCGCCGCCGATTTGAAGTTCCTGTGCCACTCGCCGCTATCGCGTCTCAGGCGCTGCCCCACACGTCCCTCGACACGTCGACCATGCGTTCGAGCTTGCGCCGTTCGTCGTCGACGGTGAACTCGGTCCCGAACACGTTGGTCGAGAACCCGCACTGTGGACAGATGCCGAGCTGTTCAACATCGATATGCTTTGCCGCATCGTCGATCCGCCGCTTGATGTCGTCGCGACCCTCGAGCCTCGGGTCTTTGGTCGAGATGATGCCGAGAAGAATCTTCTTGTCCTTGCCCGCGTGACGCAACGGGCCGAAGTCGCCGGCGCGTGGCGTGTCGTATTCGAGCAAGAACATGTCCACGTTCGGCATATTGAACGATATCGCGGCGATCGGCTCATAGCCGCCCGCGGCGCCCCAGAACGCATTCATGTTGCCTCGGCACATGTGCACAGCGACCGTCATGTCCTTGGGCTTGCCCGCGACGACCTCGTTGATCGACCAGGCATAGGTTTCGATGAGCTTGTCCGGATCGTCGCCGCGCGACGTCGACATTTCGCGGTGCCGCGGGTCGCAAAGATAAGGCAGCATGCACTCGTCGATCTGGATATAGCGACAGCCGGCGTCGGCAAGCTTCCTGATCTCGGCGCGATAGGCCGCGATCAGATCGTGCCAAAACGCATCGATGTCGGCATAGACCGCCGGCACGAAATCGGCGTCGCGCAGGAAATGGACGATCGGCGGTCCCGGGATCGTGACCTTGCCAACCTTGTCGGTGATCGACTTTAGGAACTTGAACGAGGCGGTTGCGCCGCTGTCCCGCGGCGCGATTTTGCCGTTGACCTTGATGCCGGCAATCGGCCGCTTTTCGCCGGCCGCATTGATGAGGGTGATCGGCGTCTTTCCGTCGTAGGAGATCGAGAGCCCGGTGAAGCTGAGCAGAAAATCCGTCCACCAGCTCCGGCGGCGAAAATCGCCGTCGGTCACAACCGGAAGGCCGCACTCCTCCTGAAATTTTACGACCTCGCGGATGTAGCGGTCTTCGATCGTCTTGAGCTCGGCGTTGGCGTGCGCGCCGAGGTTGTGATCGGCATCGTGCACGCCGAGGAGCTTGAACCGCCGCTCCTTGAGCTCTGCTGGACGCAACAGGCTACCGACGTGATCGACATGAACGCTTGCGGCTGTCATGGCAGGATTTCCCTATTCGTCAAACGTAACGTGGAGGCTTGAGCGTGATGCGCAGCGCGATTCCTCAGCATGCGGTCCAGCCTCCGTCCTGAACGAGCAATTGGCCGGTGACATACCGGGAAGCCGGCGCGGCGAGATAGAGCGCCAAACCGAGAATCTCCGCCGGCTCCCCGGTTCGCTGCATGGGAATGCGCCGCATGATCTCGGCCATGAATCGCTCCTGTTCTTCCGCGGTTGCCTTCTGGCGTCGAAAATCTCCGAGGCGCGTGCCAAAGTGCCAGCCCGGCGCGATCACATTGGCACGGATCCGGTGCGCCGCATATTCGGCGGCAAGCTGCCGCGTCAGACCAATCACGCCGGCCTTCGACGCCGCATAGTGCAGGCCGGTCGATGGGAAATTCGGATAGTAGCCATCGATGCCGATGACGGATGCTACGTTGATGATGGATCCGCCCGCATCCAACATCCTGGGCAAGGCGGCGCGCGTCATCAGGAAGGTGCCGGTCAGGTTGATCGAAATGACGCGATGCCAATCCTCGACGCTGAGCTCGTGCGTCCGCGCCGGCAGCGCCGCTACGCCGGCGAAATTGACCAGGATGTCCAACCGACGCTGCGGAATCGTGCGAAAGGCGGCATCGACCGAAGTTTCGCTCGACACATCGACCTGCAACGGGGTTACCCGCCCGCCCGCACCCTGAATGGCCTTCACGACTTCGTCGATCCGCGACTGCTGAATATCGGCACAGATCACATCGGCGCCGACCTGCGCAAATCCCTCCGCGATCACCCGACCGAGCCCGCTTCCGGCTCCGGTGACCAGCGCGGTCTTGCCATCCAAACCAAATAGCGTGTCGAGCAGCGGCATTACCGGCTCTGCTGCTAGCGGTCGGGGCTCAAGCCGGCGCGCTTGAGCGCATCGAGGTGATCTGCCAGGACCTGGTGCAGCTCGCCCGGTGGTGTGCGCCCGAATCCGCAATAGGCGGCGAGGCCGAAGTCGGGCAGGAACTTCCGCGCAACCGCCAGCCGCTGATCGAAAGTCGGCATGCTGTGGATCATGCCAACGTAAGCCCGCGCCCCCTTGGGATCGAGCCTGGCGAGCGGAGCATAAAACGCGTCGTCGGTGCGATCGAGCGTGGGGATGTGGACCCAGTCCACGCGGCGCCCGGTTGCAGCGACGGCGGCATTCACCAGCTCAACGGCGCGGCCCAGGTCGTTTGGCGCAAACCGCGGCCAGCCGCCGAACGTGCCAAAACAGAAATGGAACCCGAGCGCGACGTCCGAGGGAATTTTCTTGGACAGGCGCTCAACCGGCGCCACATGGGTTCCGATCTCGCGCTCGGCGCCATCGCCTGCGCCATAGACGGCTGAGACCTCCCAGGCGCAGTCCCATTGGATGGCCAGATCCTGCAGCGGAATCGCGTCGAAGATTGCAGCGAGTTCAGCGGCGATGGCCTCCTCGTAGCCCGGTCGAATTTTCGCGAGATCCCCTGGATGGGGAAACGTCAACGGCCGGACCACGCTGTTGACCATCGGCATGGAAATTTGGAACCGCATGCCGGCCGGCAACACTCCCTGCTCGCGCAGGGTTTTGAAAACAAAGTACGAGTTCGCCGCGTCCTTGGCGTAGCCGAGGCGATAGCCCGGATTACCAAAACGAACCGTTTCGACTCCTTCCCGCACCTTGAACTGCCAGGCGTCGTCGTAGCTGCGCGGCATCATCTGCTCAACGCCGTTGACGCGCTGCGGACGCCTGATCGTGTCAAGATCTATGTGTCCGTTGAACACCTGGTACGACAACCGCATGACCCAGGATCTACGTTCGCCGACCTCGCCATCAGGCATTGCCGGCAGGTAGGGCCCGAGCGCCCCGCCGAACGTCCGCATGACGTCCTCAACCGACCTGAGCGGGACGCTGCCGACGAGAAGAAGGTTCTGGCCCATCACGTTCTTGCTTCGGTACGCAATCGCAATGTCCACAAACACAGGCTATCGAGCATTGCCGGTCAAGCATTGTTTGCAAATTGTGCTCGGTTGGGGATGTGGTATGCGGATTCAGTTGTGCCATTAGCGACCATTTCGCAGTGGTTTGGAGACAGCAGTCAAAGCCGCGGCGAACCTTCCTCTGATCTTCCGACAATTGGAATACCGTCGTATATTGCACACGAACATTGAGTTGGTCCTTGAGCTGCTCGCGGGACGTGCCGAATTCCTGTTTTCTTATTGCAGCGCTCATGCCGTCGGCAGGCGTCTCGCTTTCAACGAACGTTTACTTCCAGCCGTTCATGCGCGCGCGGCTGTCCGCTGCGCAGAGCGGGTGTTTTGAACTGTTCGATGGGAGGTGACTTTGCCGAGCATCAGGATCATTGCAGCTGTGGGAGCTTTTGTGGCTTCGACTGCGCCAGCCGCCGCGCAGGATTGGCCGACGCGGCCGGTGACAATGGTGGTGCCTTTTGCTGCCGGCGGCGCATTCGATGTCATGGGTCGAGTGTTTGCCACGCGGATGAGCGAAAGCTTGGGCCAGCAGGTAATCGTCGAGAACATCGGTGCCGCGGCGGGCATTGTCGGCACCAATCGCGTCGCGAAGGCTGCACCCGATGGCTACACGTTTCTACTTGGCAGCGTCGGCACTCACGCCTATAACGCAACGCTCTACAAGAAGCTGCCATACAATCCCGCCACCGATTTCGC
>Ga0066388_100001493_pt1 | contig 13232 bp, 14 predicted proteins | sample PanSoiMetaGPlot6_FD_64539 | JGI IMG/M metagenome (GOLD analysis project Ga0066388, IMG submission 64539) | Tropical forest soil microbial communities from Panama analyzed to predict greenhouse gas emissions - Panama Soil - Plot 6 (Hybrid Assembly) | ecosystem: Environmental > Terrestrial >... | reverse complement strand
GCTCACTCCCTGGCCCCTGAGGGGCCTGTTGCACGTTGCTTTGAAAAAGTGTGTTTGTCTTACGTCGAAACAGCTTCGAAGCCGAAGTGCTCGGCCATCAGCAGCACCTCCTCCCGCATCCGCGGGCGGGAGACTTGCAGCTCGTAGCTACCGTCCTCATGCCGCTCGTATTCGAACCTGCCGTGCCGAGTACGTCCCAGCAGAGAGGCCGGCATCCGCGAATCGCGCAACATCTCCGCAAAGGAAGCGAGCTGCGTTTCCGAATCGACCACGTCAGAGAGCCTGATCTTGATGCTCAGCATGCTTTTCCTCTTTCTGGCCCATTGGGGCGCTCTAGTCAGAGTCCGGCGATTCGAACCAACTTCTCCTCGAGCCGCGCCTCCGCCTCCGGCGACATCTCCGGCACCCTGGCTCGATTGGTGACCCTGGCCGTGATCTCCTCGGTCAGGGTCGCCCGGATCTCGGGCTGCAGGTTGCTGAGAGTCTCGGTCTCGAAGCCGTTGCGGGAGAAGATCCCGAGGCGGAACCACAGGTCATCAACCAGCTCGAGCCTACCCGTTGCCGGGTACCAGGTGATGAAGTACTTGCGGCCAAAACCGAGCTCCATCTCGCCCTGGTACCAGGTGCTACCGCGGGAGCCCTGAAGCTCCGTCCAGCAATAGTCGTTCTCCCGGATGTGGGTGATGAGCGACTGCAGGTCCGAGGCCAGCGACGGCGGCGGTGGCACCCCCATGGTGGCCGAGCGCTTGAAGAGATCGGGCGCGAACTTGATGCAGAAGGGTGTGAGCAGCAAGGCGGCGATGATTGCTATCGTGAGCATGTTCTGTCCTTTCGCTGAGCTGTTTGCTCAGCTCCTGTTGGAGTGCCCCTTGCTCGTGGGCTCAGGGGATGAGCCCGTTCGCTGCGATTGATGCCGGTGCTGGTGCACCAGCAGGTCTTGCCTAGTCCCAGAAGTTCACCTCCCCGCACAGCGTGCAGGAGAACAGCGGGTACATGTCATCCGGAATCTGCTTGCTGTGCTTGTGCAGGCAGGCTCCGCACTTGCTGCACCTGGCCGGCTCGCAGTGCACCGTCTGGCAGTCGGCGCACTGGTAGCCGTGAGTCTGGTTGCCATTCTCTTGGCCTTTGGCGCCTGCCTGCGGCGTCTCCACGTTTGACCTTCCTGGCACGCTTGTTTCTCCTTGTTGGCGCTCCTGCCGGAGCTTGTCATATTCCCCAGCCAGGTCCCATTCCTGACCTGACCAGCGCCGGAGTCTCACCGGCCCCACCGCAGGCTGGTGCGGATAGGGGATGTGATGAACCGCGCCTGGCTAGGCGCAGATCTTGTCGACCGCCGCGTCCCTTGCCAGGTCCGCTGGCGACTGCCAGTCCATGTCGTAGCGCTCGGCGAGCTCGAAGCCGAAGGTGTTGATGAACAGCATCGTCTTCTTCTCGAGCTCCGGATCCAGGAGCTCCACCGTGAAGGTGCCGTCCTCGTCCGCCAGGTAGGCGGGGCCCTGGTCGTCGCGCTCGTGCACGACGCGCGCCTGGCAGCGTGCGTTGCTGAGCATGTCGTCGAGCACGGCTGCCTGCAGCGACTCGTTCACCACAGAGAGGCTGCGCGTGGCAGCCGATTTGATCTTGAGAATGATCGCAGTACGAACTTGCATTGCTTCTTTCCTCGTTACTTGCCCAATGGGCAGTTATTGCTTTTCCTTTTCGCTTGGGCTTTCTCCCCTTCATTGTCTGTTTCCGGGAGCCACTAGCTCATGGGCGCAAAGGAGGCGCCCTGTGTTTGCGCAAACGTTTGTTGCTTCTTCTGTTTCAGGAGCGAGAGCACCCACGTCAATCCGCAAGCAAGCCGAGCTTTGCTCGTGGATTCACCTGGGTGTTCTCACGACCGGCAACTCAGATCTTGAGTGAGAACCAGTGCTCACGTTCGGGCGGGGCAGCTGAAGCTGCTCCCGCCCGAACAGTATCCCCGTCCCTCACTATTCGTCGGCCTTTTCTCCGCCCTTGCGCGGACCGCGGATGATGCCGAGTGCGATCATCATCTCGGTGTTGTCCCTGATGCCGTCCGGCGAGCCGTACTCCTTGGCCGCATTCAGCGACACCCAGTACGGCTCCTCCACCGCCTTGCCGACCTTGGCCCAGTCCTCGATGGTCCGGGCCACCCTGAGCCAGGATTTCTCCTGGGACACAGACTCCTTGGCCAGCGCTTCCTCCACCCAGGCACGATCCTCCTTGGACAGCACTGATTCGACGCAGCTACCGTCGTTGGAAAGCAGTGCGACGATCTTCTTGCCGTCCTTGGACAGCATGGCCATCAGGCGGACGCGGTCCTTGGTGAGGAAGGCTTCACCGGTGATCGCGTTCAAGGTGAAGCGGATCTGCGGTGCATCGCTGTCCGACGAGCGGTAGTGCCGCTCCATTTTCATCTTGGCGTCGCGCAGAGCGATGAACGCGCGCCGGATGTCCCTGCCGGACCTGGCCCAGTCCGTGATTAAGCGAGTGTACTTCTCGATCGGATCGCCGGTCGTGGTGTCGATGATCCGTGCCGTCCCGCTCTCCGGGTGGATCTCGTAGCGGAAATTCTCCCGGCGCTTCTTGCCGCCGCTCTCAATCTCCTCCGCCTTGATGAAGGCGCGGAGCGCGACAATCGCCATTCCGTGAAGCTTCGCATCTTTCTTGTCTCGATTTTCCATGTTGCACGTCCAGGTTATGGCAGCATTGCGCTACCGGTTGACTGCCGGAGATGCCAGAATCGGCAACCCAGCGGCGTGGGCCCTCGCGGGCAGCTCTTGCGAGCGGTTAAGCCCCCCTATCGGGTGGGCAGCAATGAGCTGGGCAGGCGTGCTCAACGGCACGCACGCCCGGACTTACAGCTTGGTGCTCTTGTCTGTCTGCCGGTCAGGCAGCCTTGAGACGACTGCGGCGACGCCTGGCAGCTTCCCTCTCCTCTCTCGCGGCTCGCCGCGGGTATGTCTTCAGGTCCTCCCGGCTGATCGCGTAGACGCCGCTGACGACCTTGAATGTTTTGCGGGGAACTCCCAGCCTCATGTGCATCAGCTCGGAGGCCATCTTCTCCTGCTCGACCGCGTCCACCCAGTGACCGATGTCATCGAAGTGGTCCCACATGTGCTTGAGGATCTCCAGCTCGTGGTCCTGCCATTCGCTGGCCCGTCCGCTCGGCACCCGCAGGTCCGCCCGGCGAATGATGCCATCACCGTCGGCGTCCAGCATCTCGAACTTCGCCAGCCCGAGGTCCCGCACCGCCACCGGCATGTCGAGCTGGTAGTCGATGCCAGGCGCCAGGCGCCGCACGAAGTACCGAACGGCGAAGGCGAAGGCAAAGCCGAAGATAGAGGCGGCTGCGAAGCCGAGCCATTTCTCGTCGTGGTGCGCCGCCAGGAGGATGATGCCCACCATGCCTGCAGCAACCGGCACGCACGCCCACTTGCGGGTGGACGCCGGTCCACGGCTGCCGGTCAGCGAGCTGAACAACGCCCCGGCCATGAAGCCGACCGCGCCCACAAGCAGGCTGGCAATGATGGCGATGAAGATTACCATGATGGCATCTGCTTTCTCGGGTAGAACCCGGTTCTCGTTGTCGAACTTGTTCCTGCGGCCAGACTACTTGAGCCAGATGACCTCCCAGTCGAAGCCGTTGCTCCGGCTGATCATCACCTGGTAGTCCCGAAAGCGCATGCGCAGCGAGTCCGGAAGTTGCTTGTCGATGTGGATTCTCGCTTCCCAGGCTGCCAGACGCACGAAGCGCTGGCTGCCGAGATGCACGCCGAACGGCCTGTCCAGCGAGTGCGGCTCCTCGACCAGCGCCCTGGCCAGAATTCGGGACAGGCTGCTGGCAAAAGCCAGGAGCTCGGAGGAGCCGAAGCATGGACTGTGGTTCGCCAGCTCCTCCCTCCACCAGCCGGCAGCCGCCTTGACAGCCGGGCTCCCGCTCGTCCGCTCGATCGCCCGGCTTCTGCGGCGCGTCCGAGTGAGGAACATGATCAGCGGAAACGAGCTGATCAGCAGTAGATAAGCAACAATCTCTTGCCATAGTTTCATGCTGCTGCCTCCTTGCGGCGCGCCCGCCTCCGAGCGCTGGTTGACCGGCCATTGAAACAACGCCAGGGTGCGAACTCAACCCCCACTCTTAGCTTTGGCGGCGATTGCTGCCGCTACCGCTCACGCGGAAAAGGCTGAAAATGCCAGCGATTACGTCCTTGATCAAACCACCGACGAACTTAACCGCGGACTCCGGGTTTTCACCGATCATCTCGGCGAATCCGGCGATGATCAGCACGAACAAAAGCGGGGTGGATAGAAGGGCAAAAAGAATCGATTCCATGACTGTTACCTCCGATGGAATCGGGGCTCACACACTGCAAAACCGGAGACAGCTAGAGACCGGCTCAGCTCGGCCTGCGCGCGCGCAGTCTAAAGGAGCTGAAGATCACGATCTGGTGAGGGTTACTGGCTGATCTTGTGGTTCTGCCTATTTCTGGTGAAGGAAATGTGCCAGTACCTTAATGAGAAGAGCATGTGATCTCCAAAAGTTTTAAGGATTCGCGCGAGCGCGCAGAACCTTCTGATTGTCTGGCCGGTTTGGCTCCAGGAGGCGCCACGTGGTCTGGATTCTGGTCGATGGACCGGTCTTCTGCGGGGTAGTTTTGGACGCTTACAGCTCCCTATGTCCGGAGCTAAAATCTTGATCCTGTCTTCGTAATTTCCCCCATCAGTACGGCCATTAGCTTATAGCAAAGCTATCGATAGCCGGGTTAAGGCAGCCAGGGTGAACTCCAGCTAAGGACTTTTCATTCTTGGGAGCCCGGGCGTCTGGCTGGGCGGGCTATTCTGGCTGAAACATGTTAGCCATCGTATATGGTGGCATTAAGAACAAGCTCTTTTGCAGAGAAGGGACCTCTTCCCCCGGCAAGGTGCTTGCCAGCGACCGGTTACGCGGTCAGTACATTGGCGCATCTGCGTGAGCCTAGTTTTCCTTCATGGAAGTCCTGTTCATGCTCGTAATTTCAGATCCAAGTTATCGAGATGCGCGCCGTTGGCTGGGCAGAACGCTCGACCGAAGAAGGCTCATAGCCTGGCCCGGCTTGACAACAGCTTGCCCGGCGGACGCACAAACTGTTAGCAAGAGTTATCGTTCCTTAGACCTCCCACGAGCACACCTGCGCCACCGTTCCCATACCACCTCTCTACCGACGCCGAATCAACTGTCAAGAAGACCACGGATTTTCTTCACGCCGGCAGCAGCTGGCCAAGTCGATTTACGACCGTATAACTCCTCCTCGGAAGGCTCCTGCCATGAACAGGTATTGGAGAATCTTCGTCACACTCCTACTCGGTCTGGCTGTGTCGCACGCACCGCTCCCCCGGGCCTACGCGCAGCCATTACGCTTCGCGCCGGCGCCGAAAGCGCAAGCAACCTCAGCCCAAAGCACCGTCAAGGTGGAGGTGTTGCCGGATACAACCGCCGTTGTTGTAGGGCAGAACTTCCGTGTCGGTGTCTTGTTAGAGATGGAGCCAGGCTGGCATGTCTATTACAAGGACCCCGGCCAGCTCGGCAAGCCCACCTCGGTATCCTGGAGGCTGCCTGAGCGATTCCAGTCCGGCGAGCTCAATTGGCCGCCGCCGACTCAGTTCCAGGCAGACGGCTTTACCAGCTACGGGTATGAAGGAAGCGTCTTTCTCTGGACGACGGTAACCGTGCCAAATACGGTGAAGCCCGGCGACCAGGTAGCAATCCGAGCTGACCTCCAGTTTCTGGCTTGCAAAGACGTGTGCATGCCCGGTTCTGCCACGGCGGAGTCGACCTTGCCTGTAGTGGCAAGCGCCTCCCAGGCGACGGCTGCCAACTCGGACAGGTTCAGCGTTTCCAAAGGCGTGCTCGAGCGCGTGCACTCCCAATCCGAGAAAAGCTTCGCAGCTTTCCTGTGGGCTCTGATCTCCGCCTTCATAGGCGGCATGTTGCTAAACCTGATGCCCTGCGTCCTTCCCGTCCTGGGTTTGAAGGTACGCAGCATAATTATCGGCGGAAGTACGACGCGCGGCGAGGCCATTCGTCGAGGATTAGCCTATACCACCGGCACGCTTGCCACCTTCCAGGCTCTGGCGCTGGTGGTCATCATCGCCAAACTGGCAGGGCATGCCATCGGTTGGGGCTTCCAGTTTCAGCAGCCGCTATTCCTCATCGGTTTGGCAGTTCTCATGACGGTGTTCTCCCTCAGCCTCTTCGGGCTGTTTTTTGTGCAGGTCAGCGCCGGCAGTGAGCAGCTAGACAAGCTGGCGCAGGCTGGAGGCAGTCGGGGAGCCTTCTTCGAAGGCATCCTGGCTACGCTTTTGTCGACCCCTTGCACCGCTCCCTTCCTGGGAACCGCACTGGGCTTCGCGTTCAGCCAGCCCTGGTGGGCCATCGTCCTTATTTTCTTGCTTGTGAGTTTGGGCTTGTCCGCTCCTTACCTGCTTCTGAGCGCCTATCCCCAGCTCCTCAGCCGGTTGCCGAAGCCCGGTGCCTGGATGGAACGGTTCAAGGAACTCATGGGTTTCGCCATGCTTGGATCTGTAGTGTGGGTGCTCTCCGTGCTTGGCACCCTGAGCGGTGCCGGCATGGTGGTGCGCACGCTGGTTGTCCTCCTGGTCAGCAGCCTGGGTGCCTGGCTCATTGCCCACTTTGCCAATGGCAGCCGCAAGCGCAAAGTCATCACCTGGACGGCAGCGCTTATCCTTGCTCTGGGCAGCGCATACCTGACGCTGGCTCCGGCGATTGCGCACCCTCAACATCAACAGCCGGCGTCGACTCAGGAGTCGTTCACTCCCCGGGAGCTGGAACGGCACCTGGCCGCCGGTCAGGTGGTCCTGGTGGACTTCACGGCAGACTGGTGCCTCACCTGCAAGGTTAACGAACGGGCAGTTTTGGGAAGCCAGTCGGTGAAGGATTCCCTCAAGCAGACCAATGCCGTTGTGCTGCGTGCCGACTGGACTGACGGCGACGACCAGATCACCGAGCTTATCCACAAGTTCGGACGTTCAGGTGTTCCCCTTTACGTAATCTTCTCACCGAACCGTCCGGATCAGCCGCTGGTACTGCCTGAGGTGCTCACGCCCCAGATGGTTGTTGACGGCTTGCACGCCGCCGCTCAACCCTGAAACACCGCGCAGCTTGGCACGGCGATAGTGCGGCAAGCGTAAAAGTCCTGCCCTTTTCACCCGTCTTTTTTGAGCGCTGACCTATGAAGATGACGCCGCCCGAGATATAACCCTCATGGCCTCGGCATCTTTATAGGTCTGCTTAGCAACTATATACTATAGCGCTATCCCCCACAAATAGTAGCGCATGAGGCCGAACTGTCCGCCCGGGCGGACAGTTCTTGCAATAAACTATACATACTAGTATATCAATTAAAGGAGAAAAGCAGCAAATCAGGTCCAGGAAAAGACCCGACTCAGGCTGCTTTCTCCAGGATGTGCCCAGCCAGACATCACAGGAGGAACAGGCAAGCGCCCAGGGATTGAGGCTCTTGCCTCTCATCTCTCTGCGCTGCTACCGAGGAACTACCAGCGGTATTCCGGGCTCCTGTCCGTGTCGTCCCACCCGGCATACGTGCGCCGCGGAATCGTCGCGTTCCACGTCAGCAGCGTGAACCCCTTGCGGAACGACGACTCGCGGACGTTCTCGCAGTGCAGCTCGCCGTCCTGCGCTTGCGGAAAGGTCTTGCGCAGTTCGGCGGCCATCGCCTGATAGTCGGTGATAGAGCGCTGGTTGTAGCCGACCAGGACATGGACGTTGGCGAACTGCATTCCTTCGCCCTCGACCTTCACGTCGGTGCGCCAGTAGATGTGCTTCTGCATGTTCATGTCTTCTCTCCTTGGCAAAGGTTCAGCTCCAGTCGAACTCGGAAATCAAGAAATGCGACACTAGCGAAAAGGGCGGGGAGCCGACTGTGGCTCCCCGCCGCTTCTAGCCATCACTGCCTGCAGCCTTCCGCTTGCACAGACCGCTGGTCACAAAGGTAAGGAAACTGCGCTTTCTGGCTCCTATTCGCAGAACCGGCTAGTCGTTCTGAAAGCTGATCGTGGTGTGCCCGGTCCAGCTTTGCAAGGGCGCGTTACCGGTCCACCAGACTGCCGGATTTTGCAGCCACGACGCAGTGTCGCCGTCCGGCGTGGTGAAGGTGTTGCCGCGGGACATGACCATGCGCTCGTTGCGGTCGGTAGCGATGCCGAAGTAATAAGCGAAGGTGCCATCGGGGTCGATGGAGTCGGACATCGAACCGTCGGCAATCACCCAGTCGTAGCCGGGGAAGTAGAGCTCGGACCAGGCGTGGCCGGCATCTTTGCCCGCCCAGGCGCCCACCGCCGTGCGGGCCGGCAACCCCATGGAGCGGAAGGTGGCCACCAGCACCATCGTGAAGCTGCCGCAGTCTCCCAGCGGGTGCTCGAGCATGTCGAGGGCGGTCTGCGCGCGCAGGTCTTCTTGCCCGGGTTGCGGATAGAAGTACGTGCTGCGGGCCACCACCGTCTGGAACATCTTACGAGCCGCATCGTAAGGCGTGTAATTCTGCCGGTAGTCGGGTCCGAGCACGCTCGTCACGAAGGCAGCGAACTTCGGATTGTCCGATTGCACCACGCTTTCGGGTTGAGTGTAGTACGCCAGCAGCGGCGTGGACTGGACGGCATCCACGTCGGCCCAGGTGACCAGCCTCAGCTTATTGGCGTCGACGCGCTGGTTGTACTCCTTGACCGAGAACTGCTGGACAAAGCTGTAGCGGGTGCCGTCGAACGGCTGGGGCAGCCAAGCCGGCCCGTGATACTCCATGCCGAGAGCCGCATCGGCGCTCAGCATGGAGTGGCGACGGCTGTCCCTTTGCTCGAGCCGCCGGCGCAGCTCGGTCAGCGCTGGAGCCGATGCCGTCTCAGAACGGACCGACCCCAGGCCGAGCAGTTCGCCTTGAATCGACGGGGAGCCCGGCTCCACCTCCTGGATGGGGAGGAAATCCGGAAGCGGCCACTCGTTCACCGGAATCGGCACGAAAGGAACCAGCTCGGTGTAGTACACCTGATACTCGTTCTCGTTCATGTCCGGCCGCATGCTCACCGGAAACGGCTTCTCCTGGTTGATCTGACCAGTGACCGAGCCTCCCTGGTCAGGCTCCTGACCAGGACCGAGATCGGGCCTGCCGGACATGAAGGTCAGCGGTTCGACCTTGCCGGAGCCAAAGGTGAGCGTCGTCTCCTGAGTGCCCACAAGCGTTCGCGGATCGTAGTAGTCGATCGCCTGCGACGGCGGGCGGGGGCTCAGGAAGCCGCTCACCAGGCGGTGGTTGGCCGTGGTCGGGGGCGTGTGGTCGATGGCGCCGGCGGGGTCGATCACCACCGAGAAGGGAATCGGCCCGTCGAGCGGTACGTGGCCGAAGTTGGCGTACCATGAGAGGTGCTGCGGATCCGCTGCAGGCACCGTAAAGCTCATCTCCTCTGCACCGAGGTAGAAATCCACCTCATAGGCGGGCGCCGGGACATTGAGCTCGTATTCGACCGCGATCTGATACTTCTCCCCGACCATCGGGGTGTAACGGACAAAGCGGTTGTCGACCGTCTTGCTGGGATAGGCGGTGGTGTGCGACACCGGCTGTGCGGCCTGGGCGCAGGCGGCCAACACCAAGACCAGCAACCCGCTCATCACCGAGGACCACGTCTTCATAACGTTCTTTCCTGACCTTTCGAGAGCCTCAGCCGCGAAGCGGACCATCCTCTTCGGAGCGGACACTCTTACCGCGGGGGGAAGGCAAGTTGGAAGTTAAGCTTGGCGATGACGCCAGGCGGGCTGCCTGAGCTCAGACAGCCCGCCTGGCAACACCCCTCGAGCTGGCCGAGAAAGGCTGGTGCCGCTCGCGAGGTGAATCTCAGGCAGCACCAGGTAGCCAACTAGGCGCGCGGTAACTGACCGCCCATGGCCGAGTCATCGAGCCATCTGTGTCAGAAGCCTCGCGGGCCGCAGCGGGCACCGTCCCCGCTTCTGGCCGATCGCTGCTCGTCCTTTCGCCAGCGGTAATCGATCAGCTTGGGCACCATGAGACCGCCAACGAGTCCAGTGACACAGCCGACGATGATCCCCCACATGAGCCCATGATTTCCACTAGTCCAGGTGCCGGCGAACACCGCGCACACTCCTGCACCCGCGTTGAGAGTCCCAGACAGACGGCGGTCCTTGTACCTGCCGACGTGGAGGATCCAGCCGAGGCCCCATCCGATCACTACCGCCACCGCGACGCCCCACAAGACACCGCAGTAGGTGCCAACCGCGGTGCCAACGCCGCCGGTCAGGAGCCCGATGCCGAGAAGGAAGCAGGCTCCCAGGAAGTAGATGAATCCGACGTTCTTCATAGTCTTTGCCTTTCGTAGTGACGACCTGTTGATGCCAACACGGCTAAGCTTTTGGAACTGCCTAGACGAAAAGCGGTAGCAACAAGCGATTCCGCTGTAGCGGAGTGGCAAATGGTGCGAGGTGGCGGTTCAGGAGCTGGGTGGGGCGGTGCTGATATCAGGCAGACGAAAAAAGCAGGTTACCTTGACACGGTAATCCGCGGATAAGGTGTAGTTCAACGGCTGGCGAGTCCTTCCCCAAAGGCCTCCGGCAGCGGCGCTAGAGTTCTGAAACTTAATGGCAGTCTTGACAGAAATCGTTACAGTGTGTCCGCTGATCGGATCGATGGGCCCTGATTCGCTGACAGATTATGGGTGAGCCGCAGCCTCCTGGGCGGTGGGACCAAGCTAGGCGATCTCTTCGTAATTGTCCCCATGATTGCTTGCTGTTCATGCTTGCGAGGTTAGCGCTGGCCATCTGCGCGCGCCCGCTGTTCATACCAGTTTCAGGAGAAACCAGCAGACCACCGCCAGGTCCGACAGGCAAGCGAGCGTTACGTAAGCTCAAGCTCCCGAGGCAGGTGTTGTTATCGGCAGCATTAGGCATCTAGTTTGGGGCTATCTTTGCTTCCCTTTTCCAATTCTCAAACTGCAACAACCGACAGATTGGCAACCAGCACAGTATGAACACCAAAGGCAGCTCTCCATTCACGACTGCCTGAAACTCCCGACCGATTAAGAGCCGTAGGAAGGTTGCTCCGAGCATTTGCCCGGCTGCAGTGGGGCCGGCGTGCCAGCTCGGTCCGTTGAAGTTAGCACGATCTGCCAAACCCGAATGGAGGACCAATGATTTGCTCTGCCTGCAAATCCCTGGGCTCAACGCCCGGATCAAACCAATGCGCACAGTGCCGCAATGCCGCTGGATTCAAGCTTTGCCCCATGTGCAGCCGCATTTACGCTCAGTGCGAGGTATGTCGCTCTCCGATGAGCGTTCCACCCGTAGGGGTCCGCTTCGTCAGGCTCTACGATCGCGACAACGGAAAGACCGTGGGTCTGAAACTTGGTGAGGAGCTGCACGTTATCCTCCCTGAGTCCTCCCCTAACCCGACTACGTGGCCACCCGTACTCTACACCCAGGTCATCCTCAGGTTCGTGCAGATGTACTTCACGCCTGATCCTGGCAACTCCCAGGTTGGTACGCGCACGTTGGCATTCTGCACGCTAAAGTCCGGGCAAGCAAAAGTGAAACTGACCACCACCGGGCATACCACCTGGGAGTGCACGGCCAACGTGAAGTAGCATCGTCACGCCGACAATCAATGCCCAGCCAGCGCCCATGCGGTGTTGCCTCACCGTGACAGTAAGCGCTTTGCGGGTCCAACATTCAGGTAGTAAGAGATTGCGGCGGACTTACCAAGAAAGACCGCCTGAAAACTGGAAAGCGGCGAGTCGAGCTACTCCCAGTTCCTTGCCCTTTGCAGCTTTTTCCCCAGCTATTCGTCGATGTAGTAAGGCGGTCGGAGCCGAGACACGAACCTCAAAAATTTGGGCCGCGGTGGCCAGATTTCTGTCGTTTCCCAGGAACGGACGTGTCCAGCTTTGCGCCGTGCAGTGCCGTCCCACTCACCATTTGTCCGGTCTGATGTTGTACAGGTCGACGTACTCGAACGCATTGTCAAACCAGAATCGCGGATCGTACCAGGGACGCATGTGTCCGATTCGAATGTTGACCAGATCGAATTGTCCTGTACCGGCGACATATGGGGCATCGATTCCGAGCAGCGGTGCCTCGAAATCCTTGCTGGTGTGGTCCCAGTTGAGTCTCTGCATTTTTCGCGCAATAGCCACTCTCTCGTCGGGGGTGAGCTTGTTCAGCTCGTCGGTGATCGCGTTATAGGCCTCTTGCTGAGCCGTTTCGCTGTCTACACACCGCTCAGCCTTACCGAGCAGCTCTTTTGCTTTGTTGTCAATTTCCAGGTCATTCATCTTGCTTGTGTCTCCGGGATTCCGAGTCCTACGGATCACTACGGCCGGTGTCTAAACAGTTAGGCGTTCTTTCGAGTGAAAGTCCGATTTATTCATTGAGTAAAAGCAAAGCGGTCTGAGCTAATGCCGGATGTCGACGTAGCACCAACTTCGCCAATCTCCATGGGATAGGTACGCGTGATCTAAGATGCGCTAATTGCTATTGCATTTCCGCATGGTGAGACTACGTACCTCCAGAGCGGCTCCAGTCGGCTTGAATTCCTGCCTGGAAGCTCCCCCAGAGGTCTTGAACTTCAGGACAGTTGTGGCTTTGGAATCATGACACTGTTGCCGGTTTAGCTCTTGGTACATGGCCTAAGGTCGCTTGCCAATCCTTAGCGCGCACTAATACAGTAAGCGTACATCTTCAGTTCCTCATCTCGTGACAAGGCGTAAGTAACCAGCCTAACGCTTATCTCTCAAGCAAACCCGATGAATCTGACAGCACAATTGGCTGTCGCGGCGTTGGCTGGGAGGAAGCTCAGGTTGACCTCGGGCCATGCGTTCTCTTGCTTTCTTCGCAACATGCTGGCAGCTCCGCCCGGATTCCCCGGAGCGCAGTTGACAGTCAGGACAGAACAGGAAACAGCCATGAACAAGATCATCACTCTAGTTTCTCTCGTTGGCATCGGTCTCATCAGCGCCGGCTGCGTCGGCACCTTCCGTGCGCGTGGCGCCGCCTGGGTCGAGCCTCCTCCGCCCGTCGTGGTCGAGCCCGCCCCGCCGCCGGTCGTCGTCCCGCCCCCACCTCCGGCGGTCGTCGTCGAGCCGGGCCCAATCAATGTCGAGGTGAGCGAAACCATCAGCGTGGTGGTGGACGACTTCCGGCGGGTTTGGGACTGGTCGCT
>Ga0066388_100001492_pt1 | contig 13240 bp, 8 predicted proteins | sample PanSoiMetaGPlot6_FD_64539 | JGI IMG/M metagenome (GOLD analysis project Ga0066388, IMG submission 64539) | Tropical forest soil microbial communities from Panama analyzed to predict greenhouse gas emissions - Panama Soil - Plot 6 (Hybrid Assembly) | ecosystem: Environmental > Terrestrial > Soil... | reverse complement strand
GATGCCGTGCGGCGTGACCATCACGCCCTTGCCGAAATTCGCAAGCACGGCGCCGGTCTTCCGATCGAACTTGAAGATCGGATCGAGCGGCGTGTTGTCGCAGTCGACGGGACCGCCGCCCGCGGTGCCCGCGCCGCAGCGCTCATAGGCCCAGACGTTGCCGTCCGTCGGATCGATGTCGATGCCGGCCGTCGTGCCCCATTTGCGGCCGGCGGGAAGCTGACCCCAGTTCCGGGTGACGTTCGGGGCCGGGTTCGGCAACCCCTCGCCGGTGACCGGATTGGCCGCCGCCGTGCGCCGACTGTTCGACGCCACCTGCGCCTTGGCGCGGATGTCGATGTGCGGCGTCGCCAGCAGGACCACAGCGCCGAGACCGAGCGCAAACAACTGGACTCGTGAGAGTGCCATGACAGGCTCCTTGGTGGGACTGATAATAGAGCCGATTCGCTCGGACTACCTTCTGCCTTTTAACTTCCTGGTCGGCGCAGCCGACCACGGATCCTCCGGCCACGGATGTCTCGGATAGCGGCCGCGGAGTTCCTTTCGCACGTCTGGATACGTCCTGTTCCAGAAGCTGCGCAAGTCGCGTGTGATCTGGACGGGGCGTCCGTTCGGCGCCAGCAGCGCCAGCACCACCGGCTCTTTCCGCTTGCCGACTCGCGGCGTGTCGGCGAGCCCGAACATCTCCTGCAGCTTCACCGAGACCGACACGGTCCCGTCTTCGTTGTACTCGAGCCGGGCACTGCGGCCGCTGGGCACGACGAGCGACTCCGGCGCGTCTCGATCGAGATCGCGCAGGGCGGCAGGAGTCGTCGCCGCGCGAAGCGTGACCTCGTCGAGCGAGCGGACGCCGTACGCCGCTGTTCTGACCACCGCAGCGACGTCGGCCTCGTGTCCCGCGAACCGCAGGCGTCGCAACAGCTGTTCGTCGTCAGGGCGCGGGCCGCGCGCGAGCCAGGCGTCGGTGAGGATCTGCGCGGCGACTTCCGGATCGGCGGCGACCGGATGTTCGGCGAGCACCAGCGCATCGTAGCTATCGACGGCGACCGCCCTGACGCGGCCGCTCGGTTCGTCGAACCGATGCACGATCTCTCGAGTCGTCGGCTCGAGCCACTCGCGCTCGATCCGGCTCGCGATGCGGACCAGAGCGGACGGCGGATTGCGGAATGCGGACTGCGGCGTGCGGACTGCGGAGTGCGTAATGCGGAGTGCGGGTTGGGAGACGTCGATCGCGATCAGGAAGTCGCCGTCGTGGACGCCGCTTTCCCGTGCGATCGTCGCTCCGGTTCCGGATGCGAGCAGTACGTCCGCCGATCCGGGTGCGCGACGCAGTGCAACGCGATCGGGATAACCCGAAAGTACGGCTCGCCGGAAAACATCCTCGCCGCAGTTCATGGCTGATTGCTGATGGCGAATGGCCAATCGCCACGCAGACTCGATATTCGCAGCCGCCTGCCGGACGTGCGGTGGCATCTCGGACCAGCGGTCCAGCGCCGACAGCAGATCCGAGGTCGTCGACGCCGTGGCTGGCGGCAGCAGGTGACGCTCGGACAACAGCGCGCACGCCTGCGCCATCTGACGGGAGCCGCCGGCGGCGGCAAGCATGCGCGCCAGGCGCGGATGGAGCGGAATGCGGCGCACCTGTTCGCCACGTGCCGTCAATCGACCGGCTCGATCGATCAAGCCGAGGCGTTCGAGCAGGGCGAGCGCGGCGTCAATCGCGTCGCGCGGCGGCGCCTCGAACCATTCGAGGGTCCGCGGATCGCCACCCCACGCAATCACGTCGAGCGCGGTGCCGGCGAGATCGATCCGCTGGATGTCCGGCTCGCGATGCGGCCGCAGCCGATCCCGCCGATCCCACAATCGACGCGCGAGGCCGGGCGCTACCCGGCCGGCGCGGCCGGCCCGCTGATCGGCCGCGTCGGTGGTCACCCGTTCGGTCTCGAGGCTGTCGATGCCGCGCGCGGCGTCATAGCGCGCGATCTTCTGGAGGCCGGTATCGACGACCGCAGTCACGCCGGGAACCGTCAGCGACGTCTCCGCGATATTGGTCGCGACCACGATCCGGCGCCGCGACGCCGGTCGCAGCGCGGCGTCCTGTTCGTCGGCGTCGAGAGAACCGTGGAGCGGCACCACCTCGACGTCCGGACCGACTCGCGGCTGAATATCGGCAATCGCGCGCCTGATCTCGCCGGCGCCAGGGAGAAAACAGAGAACCTGACCGCTGGTTGCAGCGAGCGCGCCGACCGCCGCTTCACCAATCGACACACCAGGCGAGTACGTGATGTCGAGCGCGAACGTGCGTCCGGGCACGTCGACGACCGGACAATCGTCGAGGAACGCCGACACGGCATGCGCGTCGAGCGTTGCCGACATCACGACGATGCGCAGGTCGTCAGGACTCGAACCATCGCGAGGCGCGCGGGCGCGCCACGCCTGCCGCGCCAGCGCGATCGCCAGATCGGCGTGCACGCTGCGCTCGTGAAACTCGTCGAGGACGATTGTGCGGAACTCCGACAGCAGCGGATCGACCTGCAGCCGCGCGGTCAGTACGCCTTCGGTGACGACGAGCAGTCGGGTCGCGGCGGTGAATCGGCGCTCGAAGCGCACCTGCCAGCCGACCTCGCGGCCCAGGGTCCACCCGCGTTCCGACGCGATGCGCGCCGCGATCGCGCGCGCGGCCACGCGCCGCGGCTGCAGCAGGATCACCGGACCATCCTCGAGCAGGGCCGGCGGAACGCGCGTCGTCTTCCCCGCGCCGGGCGCGGCGGTCACCACCGCTGCGCGCGCGCCGCGGACCGCGGCAACAATCGGCTCGAGGTAGGCGTCGATGGGAAGCGCCCCGACGAACATCGAGAAATTAGGAATTTGGAACTTGGAATGTGGAATTCGTGATCACACGGTCACGCTGTCCGGGCCAGCGACGCGCATTCCAAATTCCACACCCACATTCCAACTTGTCAGGGCGCAGCGGGATCAGGCCGTTGCGCCCACACCCACCGGACAGCTGACGCCGGTGCCACCGAGACCGCAGTAGCCGTCGGGATTCTTCACGAGGTACTGCTGATGGTAGTCCTCGGCGTAGTAGAACTCCGGCGCCGGCAGGATCTCGGTCGTGATCGCGCCGTAGCCGGCCGACGTCAACTGCTTCTGAAACGTGTCGCGCGACGCTTCTGCCGCCTGCTTCTGCGCCTCGTCGAAGTAGTAGATGCCCGATCGGTACTGCGTACCGATGTCGTTCCCCTGCCGCATCCCCTGCGTCGGGTCGTGATTCTCCCAGAACGTTTTCAGCAGCTGGTCGTAGCTGATCACGTGTGGATCGAAGACCACGAGCACGACTTCGTTGTGTCCGGTCATGCCGGTACAGACTTCGGGATACGTGGCGTTGGCCGTGTGTCCACCCGCGTAGCCGACTGCGGTCGTGTAGACGCCGCGCAGCTGCCAAAACTTCCGCTCCGCGCCCCAGAAGCATCCCATGCCGAAGATCGCTGTGCGCAAGCCGTCGGGAAACGGCGGCGACAACCGATTGTTGGTCACGACGTGCAGATCTGACACCGGCATCCGCTCGGTGCGACCGGGCAGCGCGTCAGCCGCCGACGGAATCGTAAGTGGCTTCTTTTTAAACATTTCTGGCTCCCGGCTCCTTATAATGGAAGCTCATCCGTTGCCCAGCATCGAGGAGATTCTAATGAAGCGAGTGGCGTGTGTGTGTGCGATCGCGTGTTTCATCGCCGGCGGCGGCAGCATGTCGGGTCAGGGCGGCGGCAATCCGTTCATCGATCGTTCTGACACGGGCGAGATCATCCACACGCTGCCGGCGCCGGCAGCGGTCCATTCGCCGCATGACACGCAGCCAACCGATGCGCCGCCCCACCGCGGACTGTCGGTCTTCCCGGCGAGCTACGGGTCGGGGAACCTGGTCAATCACGGCGGTCATCAAATCCCGTTCGCAGGCTTCTTCGCGATCTATTGGAATGACAGCGTCGCGACGAGCATGGGCTCGCAAGGGCAGCCAAGCCTGCGCGCTGAAGTCCAGAGCTTCATCGCCGCCTTCTCGAGTTCCGCGGACTATTCGATCATCACGCAATACGGCGCCGCCGACTCGATCTCGCCGGTACTCGCATGGGCAGGCGACTTGGTCGATATGCGCGCGACGCAGGGGTCCTTCTCAGATTCAAAGGTCAAGTCCTACATCGCCTCGCTGTTCGACAGCGGCCGAGTCACCGCCGACGCAAACACCGTCTACGGCGTCTATTTCCCGTCGGGCATGAAGATCACGACGCAGGGCGGCACGTCGTGCTCGGCGTTCTGCGGCTACCACGGGCATTTCGCATACAACGGGCAGGACATCAAGTACGCGGTGTTTCCGTACACCAATTGCCGCGCGTGCAGTCTGCCGGGGAAGGCGGTCGCCGACATGCTGACGATCGTCACGAGCCATGAGATTCGCGAAGCGGTGACCGATCCCGATCTGGACGCGTGGTACGACGCCGCCGGATACGAGGCCGACGACAAGTGCGCGTGGCACAACCTGTATCAGACGGCGTCTGGACACTTCTGGGTGCAACCGGAATTCTCGAACGCCACACCGGGCCCGGGCTGCATCGTGCCGTAGCGCCACCGCCGGAATCGGCAGCGGCCGTTGCCCGATCGCGACCGCAAAAAGCCGCAGAGAACAACTGTTCTCTGCGGCTTTCTTGCACTCAGGCCTGTTGGCGCGGCGCCGGCTGGAACAGCGCGAACACGGCGCCCTGCGGGTCGCCGATGATCGAGAAGCGGCCAGTATTCGGAATATCCTGCGGCCCGATCATCGCCTTCCCGCCGAGTTGCTTCGCCTTGTCGGTGCTCGAGTCGACATTGGCGACCATGAAATACGGCATCCAGTACGACGGGATGTGCTTCGGCATATCCGGCGGCTTCGGCATCATGCCGACGCCCGGCTGACCGTTGTTGCTCATCTCCGTATACTCCATGGGCGACGACGGGCTGCTGTGCTTCGCGGTCCAGCCGAAGAGCTGCGTGTAGAACCCTTCCGCCGTCCGCAGATCGCTGGTCGTCAGCTCGGTCCAGCAGAGCGCGCCCGGCTCGTTCATGATCATCGCGCCGATGTGCTGCTTGGGCTGCCACACCTGAAACACGGCGCCGGTTGGATCCTGCAGCACCGCCATTCGTCCCGCGTCCATCACATCGAACGGCTGGGCGAACACCGTCGCGCCGATCGCCGCGGCCTTGTTCACGGTCTCGTCAACGCTGTTGACGGTGACGTACGAGTTCCAGTGCGGCGGCGCGCCCATCTGTTTTTCTTCCGGACGCATCGTGTAGGCCGCGCCGACCGGCCGGCCGCGCATCTGGAACATCGAGTACACCTCGTCGGGACCCATCGGTTCGTTTCTGACGTCCCAGCCGAACAGGTCGCAGTAGAACTTCACGCCAGCCTTCTGATCGAGCGTCGCCAGCTCGGGCCACGAGAAACTTCCGGGCGCATGCGAATTCACATCGGGCACAGAAAACCTCCTGGAGAATCGTGGAAAGGCGGGGTTTCGCGGCGCATCAGTATAGCGTCGGCTCCCCGTTTGGACGCACAATCCTCCCATCATGGTGCGACGTCTTCGGCACGCGCTCGCCGTTGCCGCGATGCTGTGGATGGCGTCGGCAGTGTCCGGAAACGCACAGCGAACAAAGGCCCCGCTCACCGTCGACGATCTGATGAGTCTGCGGTCGATCGTCGACGTCCAGATTTCGCCGGACGCGAGCCGCGTCGCCTATGTGGTCTCGACCCCGAATCTCGCGAAGAACGAGCACGAACCGGCGCTCTTCGTCGTCCCCTCGTCGGGGGGAGCGTCAACCCGGCTCGGCGAATTGGTGCGGATCTTCAACAGTCCGTCGCCGCGGCCGCAGCTGCGCTGGACACCCGACGGCTCGGCGGTTTCGGTGCTGGCCGTGACGGAGGGACGGCCGGAAGTATTCGCGATACCCGTGGACGGCGGCCCGGCGCGACAGGTTACGAAAGCGCCCGAGGGCGTCCTCGCCTACGAATGGTCGCCCGACGGATCGGCTATCGCCCTTCTGACGTCCGACTCGATGTCCGCCGACGAAGAGCGGCGGCGCGCTGACAAGTCGTTCGTCGTCCGCGCCGGCGCGCCGGAGCGCGCGACGCGGCTGCTCGTGCAGCGCGTCGATCAGCCGGAGGCGATGCGCATCCTGACGCCGCCGACGCAGTACGTGGACGCGCTCTCGTGGTCGCCCGATGGCCGCGCGATCGCGTACTCGGCGGCGCCGCGCACGGGCTTCACGGCGGCGTACGATGCACGGATCTACAGCGTCACGCTCGAGACCGGCGACATCCGCACCCTCGTCGATCGGCCGGGCATGAACACCGGCCCTCGCGTCTCTCCCGACGGACAATCGATCGCGTTCATCTCGACCGACGGCCGCAGCGACATCATGGCCTCGCGCAGCCTGACCGTCGTCAGCGCATCGGGCGGAACTCCTCGCGTCTACGCGCTCGACGATGCGTGGGTGAACGAGTACGTGTGGGCGCCGGACAGCAAGTCGATCGTGATCCAGGCGAACGACGGCACGTTCGGGCACGACAGCCACATGTTCGAGCAGGCGATCGTGCGCGTGACGATCGCCGACGGCGCGGCGACGCGGATCGATCAAGGCCCGGCGGTGGCATTCTCGCTGTCGATGAGCCGCGACGGCCGGACGCTGGCGTACAAGCGCGTGGACTCGCGATCGATGGGCGAGGTCGACGTGTGCGACGTGGCGAAACGGACGTGGCGGACGGTCACTGACGTGAACCCGGACCTCCGCACTCGCGCGCTCGGGAGTTTGACGCCGATCACGTGGACATCGTTCGACGGCATGAAAATCTGGGGACTGCTGCTCCGCCCGAACGAGCTGCCGGCGGGGCGAAGGCTGCCGCTCCTCACGTACGTGCACGGCGGGCCGGGCGGCGGGTTCACCTACGGTCTCTTTCCGCAGTTCATGCACATCGTGCCGCAGGTCGATCCGTATCCGACGGCGACGATGGCGGGCGCCGGCTACGCCGTCTTCTTCCCGATGCCGCGCGGCGGTGCCGGCTATGGCGAACGCGGGCAGCGCGCGATCGTCAACGGCTGGGGCGACGCCGACTACAGGGACATCATGACCGGCGTCGACTTCCTGATCGCGCAGGGCATTGCCGATCCGGATCGTCTCGGCATCATGGGCGCGTCGTACGGCGGCTACATGACGAACTGGGTCGTGACGCAGACCGGCCGGTTCAAGGCCGCGTCTGCCGGCGCGAGCCTCAGCGATCTCGCCGACACGTTTTATCTGTCCGAGGGCGGCGCCTTCATGGCCGACTACTTCAAGCGGCCGTGGGAAAACCGCGACGGCTATGCGGCGCACTCGCCGCTGACGTTCGCCGAACGCGTGACAACTCCGCTGCTCATCCAGCACGGCGAAAACGATCCGCGCGTGCCGATCACCAACGCGTGGAAGTTCTATCGGACGCTGAAGGCGCTCGGAAAAACTGTGGAGCTCGAGATCTATCCGCGCGGCGGCCACGTGCTGCGCGAGCCGATGCAGCAGCGCGAACAGATGCGGCGGAACCTGGAGTGGTTCGCGCGCTGGATTCCCGCCTCGGGCTCCGTTCCGCGCTAGGCGCCGCGCAAGGTCACTTCCGCCGCGGCAATCCCCTGCTCACCACACACGGTGTAGAAGAGATACAGCGTCCCGTTCTCCTCGTACACCGCGGGATCGCGCATCTGCTGCGCCGGCCCGTAAATCTCACCCGGCGTGGACGGCAGGTTCGGCAGGTCCGGACATTCGTACGACGTCTCCGGCCGCAGGACCTCCACCGGCGACGACGCTTTCCACGTCTGCCAGTCGCCGGCGAGCGCGATCGTCGTCAGGAGAATGCGCTCCGGTGCGTCGCCGATGCCCGAGAAAAAGACGAACAGCGTCCGGCCACGGCGCAGCAGCGCCACGTGTCGCACGCGTCCGGCGTACGGCCCGTCGCGGAACGGATTCGGCCCGACCTCGAAGCTTGCGACCGGGTCGCGCGAGCGCGCGAGTTGCCCCAGGCGCGACATCGAGTAGAGGACGCCGTCGACGCGGAACGCGCGCAGGTAGCTCACCTTCGTGATCGCCGGCTGGACGTCGAAGTGGATCCCGTCGGCGGAGACGCCGCCCTGTGTGAACTGCGCGTAGCCGTTGCGCCGGGTCCACGCCGCAATCGACTCGCGGTCCACCGGCCACGGCTTGCCGTCGGTCCACCAGCCGTGGAACCACATCACGATCCGTTGCTGGTCGTCGTCTATCGAGATTTCCGGAGACGCGACATGTGTATAGAACGTCAGATCGTCGGGCGGATCCGGCGGCGGCCGCATGAAGGCTGTGTCTTCGACGCGCAGGACGCCCGGCTCGTAGACCTTCCATGGCCCGGCGATCGCGTCGGCGAACGCCAGGCGGATGAGCCGTCCCTTGTGATGCGCGAAGTACGCGTAGTAGCGCCCGAGCGGGTTCTTCACCCACGCCGGCATGCGCACGATCGCGGGACCGTTGACGTTGTCGCCGAGCGACGGCGACGTCTTCACCGTGATCAACGGGTTCTGCGGCAGGCGCACTGCCGACGCGCCCGGCCGGTCGTCGGGCGCCCGCATCGTCGCGGTCATCGCGAGCGCCAGCAGCATCGCCGCCGACGCCCAGATCAGCCTCACGACTGGCCGACGTGCGTCATGACGTCCTCTCCCGGTCAGCCGGCTAGCGGAAGATACTCTTCGGCAGACGCACGTGGACGCCGTGATTCGGCTTGTCGACGAGCTGCGTCACGGCCACGTTGCCGGCGATGCTCACCAGCTGATAGGCCTCGTGCTTCGTCATCTTGCGCGTCGCCGCGACGAAATCGACCATCTCCTGAATCGCGCCTTTGGTCGCGGCCATCAGATCCGGATCGGTTGCCATGCTGATGTAGTCGGTCGCGGTCTCGGCCCGCGGCCACGTGAGCTTCATGTCTTTGCGGACGGTCAGCTGGATGCGGCCGCGGAGCGACGTCTCGATCGCGGTCTGATCGACTTCGCCGTCACCCTGCGCACCGTGGCCGTCGCCGACCTCGAAGAGCGCGCCCGCCACGAACACCGGAATGTAGAGCGTCGATCCGACGCCCAGTTCCTTGTTGTCGAGATTCCCGGCATGCTTCCCCGGCGGGTTGCTGCTCACGCGACCGAGATCCGCTGCGGGCGCCACACCAATGCTGCCGAAGAACGGCCGCAGCGGAATGACGATCCCGGGGGCGAACTCCGCGGTCATCGCCTTCGCATTGATCGGGATGATGCGGGCAGGGACCGAGCGGTCGCAATTCTCCGGGATGATGCCGCTGCAGCCGTTGTAGCCGTAGTCGAGCGGAAAATCGATCGAGAGGATCTTTACCTCGAGTGCGTCGCCCGGCTGTGCGCCTTCGACGTAGACCGGGCCGGTGAGGATGTGGCCGCCGGGCCCGCGGCGATCGCCGGTGACTTCAGTGACGATCGCCTTCAGTGAGCTCTGAATCTTCGCGTCCGGCACTCCGGCGCGCTGCAGACCCATCGGGCTGTTCGTCAACAGCGTGTCGACGTCGATGACGTCGCCCGAGGCGATGCGCAGCGCCGGCTTTGCCTCGGACCAGTAGTAGCCGTACGCGACGGTGGACGGCGTCGCCTCGAGGCGGTGCGTCTTCGGCGGCTGCGCGCCCGCGGCTAACGACGTCAACGCGAGGGCGCCCACGAGGGCGGCGAATCTCTTCATGATGCGCGACACGCTACCACAACGGAGTCAGTTGACGCTGAGACCGCGAAACGACGCAGAGAGCAGAGTCTCTTGTTTCTTTAAAGAAAAACGGCTCCGCGTGCTCCGCGAACTCGGCGAACGCGACGTTGAAGGTCTGATGTGCCGAAAACTAGCGTCGGATATAGAGCCGCAGCCGTGGAAACGTAAACGTGCCGGCCGAATCGTCGACGACGTTGATCTGGCACGTGTATAAGCCGGGGCGAAGATCGGACACCGGAACGTCGAACTGAAAGACCGCAGCCTTGCGACCTTGACCAGCGAGCTCGGTCTGCTGCACGAGCGGCGTTTCGAACGCGCGCTGACCGCCGCGGAAGAACGCAATGCTCGTCAACACCTTGACCGGCGCCGCCGGATCGTAGACCTCGTAATAGAAGTAGAGATGCTGGCTCGCCGAGACGACCCTCGTCACGTTTGGCACGAGCTCGCGGCCGTCCTTGATCAGCGGATTCGCGTCGTTCTTGCTCGAAACCGGCTGCAACTGCGTCCCGACGACGACCGAGCTGAGCTTGACGGCGTCACGCTTCACGTCCGGCACGATGAAGTCGGTCTCGTAGGAGCCGAACGCGCCGCCCTGGTTCTCGCGCACGACCATCTTCAGGTGATACCTGCCCGGCGGCATCTCGAGCCCGCTCTCGTACTGAACGGTCTTCTTCTTCAGATCGTCCGCCGTTTCCGGCGACAGCCGCACCGTATCGCGAATCCGGCCGACCGGCCGGTGCTGCTCGTCGCGGATGATCCCCAGCACGTCAACAGTCGCCTTGCTCTTGTCGGTCGTTCTCGTGATCGGGAGCTGATAGCCGGGTACGACGAGCGACAGCGGGACGTAGTAGCGATTGTCGGCGAGGCGGAAGTACGCGCTCGACACGAAGGCGCTCAGATCGGTTGCCGACAGGTCCGAGAGCAGCTGATCCTGCAGCTGCTGCTCGCGATCAGTCTTGGTCGAGTGCGCGAAGTCGCGGCCGGCGTAATAGCCGGAGCGGTACTCGAGCTTGAGGTCCGCACGCTTCAACTTGACTTTGATCCGGCGGAAGCGGCCATCGCGCGCGCTGTTGGTGCTCGAGTATCCGAGCACGTAGTAGGCCGACGTGTCGTCGATCACGCGATCGAAGACCGCGCCGAAGCCGTTCGAGTCGAAGAACGCCCGGCCGCCGGTGTCCTCGGCCATCGTTGTCAGCGTGTCCTGCGACGCGGCAAGGCGATCGACCTGGTTGCGGCTTGACGCGCCGGTGAACGCCGATGTGCCGCGCAGGCTGCCAGTGCTCGCGTCGCCGCCCGGGACCATCGCCTGGAGGCCGCGCAGGTCGGCGGCGTAGAGCGACACGTTGGCGCGATTCGCCCGATCGACGGTCCGCCGCAACTGCACCTGGTTGTCGGTGCCCTGCTGGCTCATGCCGCTGCTGAAATAGACGACCGATTTTTTCTGCTCGATGCCGGCGAGCTGGTCGGACAGCATCTGCAGCGCGTCGAGACGCCGGTCGGTGTTGAAGATATTGAGCTCGGTGTCGTCGGCTGTGAAGGCCGCGCCGTTGTCCGGCGTGTCGTCGTCTGGCGTCGCACCGGCGTCGAACCCTTGACCACTCGCGCCGCCGTAGGCGTCGATCGCGGTGGTCAGCGCGTCGCGATCGGCGGTGAAATCCTGATCGACGCGCAGCGACGTCGAAAAGGAGACGACGGCGATCAGATCGACCGGCGACAGCTTGTGATCGACGTAGTCGTGCGCCGCGTGCACGGCTCGTTCGAGCTCCTCCGGCTGCATCGAGCTCAGATCGAAGAACAGCACGATCAGCCGCCGCCCGTGCATGTCGATCGTGGGCGCGGAGGTGGGCGCCGGCGGCTGCGGTCTGGCAGGACGCGCCGGCGGCACGAGAAGCGTCTGCGCAGCCGGCGCCGGCGCCTCTTGCGCCCGCTGCGGCGCGTCCAGCTCTTCGAAATCGAAGCTCGTAATGGTCTGCGGCTTGTCGTCCTCGGCCACCGCGAAGTCGTCGCGGGTCAGTCCGCGGACAACGGCACCGCTCCTGTCGCGGACGACGACGTTGACGAGCACCAGCTCGGTGCCGGAACGAAAGACCTGACCACCCGGGGCCGGTGTCTGTGCGTGCGGCGCGACCGCCCAGAGCCCGAAGAGCAAGGCGAGCGCCCGCGGCGGGCGCATGAGAGAGATGAACACTCTTTGCGAGCTTTGCGCCGCGTGCAGGCTTTGCCGTCCCATCCCTCAGAACCTGAAGCGGAACAACAACTGGATGCGCCGCATCGGACGGACCGACGTCACCTGCCCGAAGGTCGGTGAGTTCACGACCGTGTCGATGGTCGCGAACTGGACGCTGTTGAGCAGATTCGACGCCAGCGCCTGGATCGACAGCGCACGCGTTCCCGCGAACGTGATGTTCCGCGTGACGCCGAGATTCACCACTGAAGTGCCGGGCCCGATGATGGTGTTGCGACCCGCGTTGCCGAAGCTTCCTTCGGGCGGGATCGAGAACGCGGCGGTGTTGAAGAAGAGCGTCGCAGTGGGATCTGCGATCGCGATCGGCGCACCGTCGTAGTTGGCGCGGAGGGTGCCGTTGGTGCCGCGCGCCACGTCGGCCACGTCGGCGAGCACCCGCGCCGTGAAGGGTGTTCCGGAGGCAAGCTGCACCGTTCCGTTCAACTGCCAGCCGCCGAGGAGCGCGGCGGCTGTCCCGGCCTGCAGCCAGCGCCGGTTGGGACCGAACGGCAGCTCCCACGTGACGTCGCCCGTGAACCGGTGGCGCTGATCGAAGCTCGAGAGCCCGCGCTCTGCCTCCAGATCCTGATCGTTCTGCGCGACCATGACAGCGCCGCCGCCAATCGAGGACGCGTCGTCGATCGAGCGCGACAGCGTGTACGACGCGCCCGCCGCGAAGCCGTTCGTGAGCCGCTTGCGGAGCCGGAGCGTGAGCGCGTGCACGATCGAATCGCCGCCGGATGACTCGTAGAGAAAGGGCGCGGCGTCTGGAATCCGCAGGCCGTCAGGGCCGCGATTCGGCGCACGCACGATGTCGAGATCCGATCCTTTCGAGCCGGTGTAGCCGACGCCGACGTTGAGCGTGCGCGTCAGGTCGCGCTGCACGTCGACGTTCCAGATCTGGACGAACCCGAGCCGGTAGTTCGGATCGACCGCGTAGGTATTGGGCGCGACTCCCGGCACCACGTTCAGGAGCGCGCTCTCGAGCGGCACCGGACTCAGCCGCGATGCGAGCACGGTGTCGGTGACGGCGAACGGCGGCTGGCCTGCGAGCTGCTGCGCAATCGTCTGATAGACGCTCGCGTTGTAGTTGATGCCGTAGCCGGTGCGCATGACAGTGCCGGGCCTGGGCCGCCAGGCGACGCCGATCCGCGGAGCGACCCCGCCGCGGAACGGGTTCACGATCGAGTCGTCGAGCGTGCCCGAGTAGGGACCGGTGCCGCC
>Ga0066388_100001491_pt1 | contig 13241 bp, 11 predicted proteins | sample PanSoiMetaGPlot6_FD_64539 | JGI IMG/M metagenome (GOLD analysis project Ga0066388, IMG submission 64539) | Tropical forest soil microbial communities from Panama analyzed to predict greenhouse gas emissions - Panama Soil - Plot 6 (Hybrid Assembly) | ecosystem: Environmental > Terrestrial >... | reverse complement strand
TCGCGGCACGACAGGAAGACCACCGACCCGAAGCCAGCTTCGGGCGCCGCACCGGCGCGGCGGGGCCGGCCGTCGCCGCACTGCCAGCGGACAACGAAGTCCTTTGGGCAGCCCGGCACCGGATCGCCCAGGATCTGGTAACGAACGGTGTATTCGCAGACCCGCCGTCCGGTGCAGGCGTCGGCGAGCGCTTCGGTCACGTTGCCGGGTCGCGCGCCGCAATTGCCGCCATAGGTGGCGGAGACGACGAGGATCCGGTTCCGCCCGCCGAACTGGGCCAGCAGGGTATTGCCGGGCTGCTCGACGCGTTTGCCGGCCGCCGGATCCGTTGACGACTGATCGGCGTAGCTCGCGGGCGCCGACAGGACCAGCAGCCCCAAGACGAATAACCGCAACGTAAAATACATGATGATCCCCTTCCCCGGATGATTGCTCATCGCCCCGGGCGTACGACCAAGCCGTCCGCCCACAACGCTCATAAAGTCTATCACGTCGAGCGCGGCCGGTAAATTATCGATCGTGCATCGATCGCCTGGCAGGAACGAGCCTAGCCGCGAGGCGCGAGCGATCAGGCGCTGTGGCTGGTGAGATGCAGCACGATCGCGAATGCGGCCATGCCGATCGCGACCGCCGCGATCGGCAGCACAACCTCGACCGCGGCCTTCCAGCCCTGGGTGCGGTCCTGCCAGGTATCGAACTCGCCGGCAGCCCAGTCGCGGAATCGTCCACTCCCCGGACCAGGTTCGCCCTCTCTGCGCACCATCAGCCAGAGCGTGGTCGGGAGCCCGACGAACATGACGATGAAACCACTCACGATCACCAGCAAGTAGTCGGTGGGGCCGTCACCTGCGAAGCCCCAGACCCCCAGCAGGAGCACTGCGACCAAACCGAGCAGCACGAAGTAGACGATCGGATGAAGGCTGCCTTCAACCGGGCGGTCGGGACGGGGATCAGGGTCGCTCATGAGGCCCTCCTTCCACAAAGAGCACAGGGCGCTCGCCATAGGACAACGAAGCACGACGCAGGGTGTTGCCTGGCCTGGGCGCGGCAAGACGCGCGGGTGTTCAAAATTCTATGAACTGTTCCCACGGTTCGGAAAGGTTCCAAGCGCACAATATCGCCGCCTTCGCGCAGGCGACGAGACTCGCGTCAGGAACGACGCGCCGCATGGTTCGCCTTGCGCACTGATATCGGCAACAGCACACGGAGGTGATCCCCATGCGGACGCTTATTCGTTCGTTGAGCCTGCTTGTGGCGCTCGTCGCGCCGCCATCGTCGGCGCTGGCTCAGGCGGCGCCGATCTGCCTCAAGAGCACATCTGGCATGGCGAATTGTGTGTTCCAGACGATCGCACAATGTGAGGCCGCGAAGGGCGTCAACACGGCGGCGCAGTGCATTCCAAGTTCGCAGATCACCACCACCATCGGCTCCGGCAGCGGCATGCAGCCGCGCGGTTCCACGCGCCAGGGACCGCGCTCGCCGACGCCGTCGCCGACCCGATGACAATCCTTCCGCATTTGGACGCTCCAGCGGTATGACGCCAGCCGTGGGTGGGTCGCTTGATGTGCGTCATCGCCTTGCCATGGCGGGACCCGATGATCGGCACCGCAATCGGCCCCAGGTTTGGCCGATGCGCACCGAGGGAGCAGGGAAGTCTATGAAGAAAACCTACCGGGGGAGCTGCCGCTGCGGCAACATCCGCTTCGAATCGGACATCGATCTGTCCGAAGGCACCGGCAAGTGCAACTGCACCTATTGCTGGAAGGCGCGCTGGTGGGGCGCCGGCATCAAGCCCGATGCGTTTCGCCTGCTCGCGGGCCAAGAGCGGACCGGATACGCATTCCCGACCGACAAATACGTGACGCGCGCGCTCTGCACCGACTGCGGCATCACGCCGTTCGGCTGGGGTCACATCCCGCAGGCCGGTGGCGATTTCGTTACGATCAACCTCGCGTGCCTCGACGATCTCGATCCGGCCGAGCTCGTCGCGGCGCCGGTGCGCTACATGGACGGCAAGAACGACAACTGGTGGCACCCGCCGGCGGAAACGCGACACCTGTAGCCCGTCGCTGCGTTTCGTGATGCTTCGGCGTCGACCGAAGCCTCTTGAGGTGTTTTGAGGCAGAATGCAGGTTCCGGGTGGCAGGAGACGCCGCCCCTAATGACGTTTGCTCCGAGCTCAAACAAGGAGCCGGCCGATGTTCTCAGTGATCTTTGAGGTCTGCCCGCGGGAAGAGCGATTCGAGGATTATCTCGCGCTCGCCAAGCAGCTGAAGCCGATCTTGGAACAGGTCGACGGCTTCGTGGACAATGAGCGGTTCGAGAGCACGACCCGCCCGGGCTGGATCCTTTCTCATTCGACTTGGCGCGACGAAAAATCGGTGGTCCGCTGGCGCACCACCGGCGAGCACCATGCGGTCCAGAAGCAAGGCCGCGCACAGATTCTTCGCGATTATCACCTGCGAGTCGGCGACGTGACCGCCGACACCCATGCACCGAAGGACGCGCCGATCCGCGAACAACGCTTCGACGAAACCGAGATCGGAGCGGCGAAGTTTGTGACCCTCACCGAGACCACGCCACAGGAGGGCAGCACCTTCGCGTCACCAACCGACCTGGTCTCAACGCTCGGCTTCGACGCCTCCCGTGCGGGCGTCATCGAACACGACATCTTTGCCAGCATCTACAATCTGGGCAAGTTCGCCCTTCTGGTTTCGTGGAAGGATGCCGAGGCCGCAACCCTGTGGACGCCCGTCAAACCCGGGATCGCGCAGGCGCTCCGGCACCGGCATGTGCGGATTGTGCGCGACTACGGGATGTTCGATCGGCGCGAGGCGCCGCAATTCTATCCCGATGCGCAGGGAGGCGAGACTAAGCACTCGCGGCACGGACACTGAACAAGCAGGACGCAGCGAGCTACGCCGCGATCTTCACGTATTCGAAATCGCCCGGCTTGTTGTCGATGCCGACGCGCGGCGGCGCGATCCAGCTGGCGAACTTGCCGGGCTCGGTGACCGGCTTCATCAGGCTCTGGATGAAGTCGCCGTCGTCTTGCGATGGCAGCCACTTGTCGCGCTCACGGTTCCAGGTCGCCTCATCGACCATGGTGCCGTCCGGCGTCGCCTGGATATCCTTGAACTCGCCGATGTGGCGGTGGAACGCGACGTGCGGCAGCTCGAGCTTGTACTGCACACCGGTACGCTCGATGATCTTCTTCCAGCGATCGAGCCCACGCTGGCAGTCTGCCGTGTAGTCGTCGCGCAGCCGCATGTTGATGGCGGTGAGCGCCGGCTCGTCGACCCGTTTGATCTCGCCGTCGACCAGCTTGAGCACCGGATAGGTCGCATTCTCGAGCCGATGGTCGTCCTCGATCTTGGTCTCCTGGAAGCGGCCCTTGATGCCGGCGTTGAACGCGTTGGCGGCGTTGGTCGAGACCTCCGAGCCGAACAGGTCGAGCGACAGCGAATAGTGCAGGTTGAGCTTCTTCTTCATCGTGGGCAGGTCGATCACGCCGAGCGCGCGCACCTTCTCGATCTCGTGCGGGTCCTCGATGCCGGCCTCCTTCATCGCCTCGCAGGTGCGCTGCAGCGTGCGGCCGATGCCGGTCTCACCCACGAACATGTGGTGCGCCTCTTCGGTCAGCATGAAGCGGGTGGTGCGTGAGAGCGGATCGAAACCCGATTGGGCGAGGCTTTCGAGCTGCATCTTGCCGTCGCGGTCGGTGAAGAAGGTGAACATGTGGAATGACAGCCAGTCCGGCGTCGCCTCGTTGAAGGCACCGAGCATGCGCGGCTTGTCGGCATCGCCGGAACGCCGTTGCAGGAGCCCGGCGGCCTCCTCGCGGCCGTCACGCCCGAAGTACTTCTGCAGCAGGTAGACCATGGCCCAGAGGTGGCGGCCCTCTTCGACATTGACCTGGAACACGTTGCGCATGTCGTAGAGCGAGGGCGCGGTCTTGCCGAGGTGGCGTTGCTGCTCGACCGACGCCGGCTCGGTGTCGCCCTGGATCACGATCAGCCGGCGCAGCATGGCGCGGTATTCGCCCGGCACCTCCTGCCAGGCCGGCGCGCCATAGTGCTCGCCGAAGGGGATCTTGCGGTCCTCCTCCTGCGGCGCCAGCAGGATGCCCCACCGATACTGCGGCATCTTCACATAGTCGAACTTGGCCCACCCCTTGGGATCGACCGACACTGCGGTGCGCAGATAGACCAGCGCCTCCTGGAAACCGTTCGGGCCCATGTCCATCCACCAGTTGATGAAGCCCGGGTGCCATTGCTCCAGCGCCCGCAACACCTGGCGGTCCTCGGTGAGTCCGACGTTGTTCGGGATCTTGGTCGAGTAGTCGACGGTCTGGATGGTCATGTGACTCTCCCTTACCTTCTGTCCGCCTTTGTCCTGTTGCCGTCACCCTGAGGCGCGAGCAGCGCAGGCCGTTGCCTGCGCTCGGGCACCTTCAGGATGACGCGGATAGATTTGAGTGTGCCGCAGCATCACACCCTCTTGGTGTCGAACACCGGCTTCTGCCCGGTGCCGTAGCGTTTGAGCGCGCCCTCATCGCCGACCGCGTTGGGGCGCTGAAAGATCCAGTTCTGCCAGGCGGTGAGGCGCGCGAAGATCTTCGATTCCATCGTCTCCGGCCCGCCGAAACGCAGATTGGCCTCGAGTCCGGTGAGCGCATCGGGCGAGAAGCTTGCGCGCTCCTCCAGGAACACCCGCACCTCGTCCCAGTCGATGTCGTCGAGCGCAAACGTGACGAGCCCGAGCGCGGCCGCCGTCTCGGCGTCGAGCGCCTTGCCGCGCTCGGCCCTGGCCTTGTCGAGATCGGCAGGCGCGGCGAGGAAACGGCTCGCCAGCCGCGATAGCCCGTTCGCCATCGGATAGGCGCCGAAGTTCACGTCGGCGAGCGCGATCGCGGCCGGCGGTTTATTGTCACCGTCGCGCCGCCCGATGAGCATGTAGGAACGGTCGGTCGTGAACACGAGCTCGACGAGCGTGCCGGCGAAGCAGGAGCCCGGCTCGATCAGCGCTATCAGCGAGCGCGAGGTCATGTCCACGCGCTTGAGCACGCGCTTCCACAGCGCGCGAATCTCGCGCGCGAGCCAATGTGCCTTATTGGCATCGAGGAAACGGTCGTAGGCCAAGACCTGCTCGCCATCGCCCGACGACTTAAACACGATCGCAGCGACGTCGAACTCGTTGAGCCGAATGTCGAGGATGGCATCGTCGAGCTCGCGCGCGAGACGGAGCGGCCAGAACTGCGCGCCCTCACCCACCATCGCGTCGGCGGCCTCGGGCGGCGGCGCGTCGGGCCCGCGCAACGTGATGGTGGCAAGGCGATCGGCGATCTCGACCGACAGCGTGCTGTACTCCGTGCCCTTGACCGTGCGCTCGCGCTTGAGCGACTCGAGCGTGATTCCCTTGGCCTCGCCGGGCCGCTTCGACCTGGCGGCGAATTCCTTGGCGCGCCTGCCCACCGCCTCTTCGAGCTTGGAGCCTGGCACGACCTCGTCGACCAGCCGCCAGTCGACCGCACGCTTGCCCTTGATGCCTTCCTCGGTTGTGCAGAACGCGTCGGCGAGGTCGCGCCGCACCTTGCGCTTGTCGGTGACGCGGGTGAGCCCGCCGGTGCCGGGCAGCACCGCGAGCAGCGGCAACTCCGGCAGCGAAACCGCCGAGGAGCCGTCGTCGACCAGCATGATGTGGTCGGCCGCAAGCGCAAGCTCGTAGCCGCCGCCCGCCGCCGTGCCGTTGATCACGCAAATGGTCTTGAGGTCGGACGCTAAGCTCGCGTCCTCGATGCCGTTCCGCGTCTCGTTGGTGAACTTGCAGAAGTTGACCTTGTGGGCGTGCGTGGCACCCGCGAGCATGCGGATATTTGCGCCGGCGCAGAAGACGCGCGGCTTCCCCGAGCGCAGCAGAATCACCTTGACTTGCGGATGCTCGAAGCGCAGCCGCTCGATCGCGTCGGCAAGCTCGATATCGACGCCAAGGTCGTAGGAGTTGAGCTTGAGCTCGTAGCCTTCGAACAGTGCGCCCTTCTCGTCGACATCCATGACGAGCGTCGCGACCTCGCCGTCGACCTTGAGCTTCCAATGTCGATAGCGCGACGGATCGGTCGTAAAATCGATCCGCGTGCGCCCGTCGGTCATTTTGCGTTCGGTGTCAGCCATTACAGCCGCCCTCTGTCATCGACCGTGTTCTCTCTCTCCCGTCATGGCCGTGCTTGTTCCGGCCCATCCACGCTTTCCTTGTCGCCCAAAAGACGTGGATGCCCGGCATCGGTTTACACTCCGGCCGGCCGGAGCCCGGACCCGGATGCCGGGCATGACGAAGTTCATTTTGCGACGCTTGCTTGCATCTCGCCCTCGTGATGTTCGCGCAAGAGCCGGTTGACGAATTCCGACACTGTGTCGAGCAGCAGCGCCGGCGCCTCGCGGTGCGGCGCGTGCCGCACTCCCGGGAGCAGCGCGACCTCGACCGGGCAATAGCATTCCTCGCGCGCCACTTCGATCTGCCGCGCCGTCCCGTACTGGTCGTCCTCGCCCTGCACGATCAGCATCGGCACGCGGATATAGCCGAGCGGCTCGGTGATATCCCAACTGCGGAACGCGGGATCGAGCCAGGCGTCGTTCCAGCCGCGGAAGGCGTTGTCGACGTTGGCGTGCCAGCGCGCAAGCCGCGCCCGCAGGTCGGTGGCCGCATAGGCCTCCTGGGCGCGCGCGATCTCAGCGATGCCCATGTCCTCGGTGAAGAAGTGCGGCGCGATGAGCACGAGCCCGCGTACCCGGTGGTCCTGCACCGAACCGGCGTAGATCGCCGCGATCGAGGCGCCGTCGCTGTGACCAAGCAGGAGTCCGCGCTGGAAGCCGATGGCGTCAAGCACCTTCGGCAGCACCTCGCGCGCTTCTTCGTGCATGAAGGTGAGCGGCCGCGGCAGCGTGACCAGCGACGACTGGCCGTAGCCCGCCCGCGAATAGACGAACACGCCGGCGCCAGTTGCCTGCTGCAACTCATCGGGGAAGTCGCCCCACAGGCCGACGCAGCCGAGCCCTTCGTGCAGCATTACAATGGTTGGCGCGACATGCGGCTGCGGCCCGATCATGCGGTATTCGAGCCGCATCGTCCCGAGGTCGAGGAAGCCTTGGTCGGACAGAGTCATCCGCAATACGAGCCGCTGTGTTGTTCGCCGATCGCGCCGTGAGTCCTCCCTCCCCCCGCTTGCGGGAAGAGAGTCGGGGTGAGGGGGCATCTCCACGAGCCAAGTCCTACGGGAGTCACCCTCACCCGCCCGCTTCGCGGCCGACCTCTCCTCGCAGGCGGGGAGAGATGACCGAGCAAACTGCGAATCCGCGCCCTCACGGCTCGAGTCCCTGTGTCGCTCCATTCACAAAATGCGCCGCGATCGCACCGAGCTTCGCGAAGCTGTCCTCGACCGTATCGCCTGAGGTATCGAGTGTCGCCTGCGCCCGTCCGTAATCGGCACGGCGCGCTTCGAGAATTGCGACGAGGTCCGCCATCGCCTCGCGGTTCTGCGCCATCGGGCGGAAATCGCCCTGCGCCATCACGCGGCGCATGTGCTCGTCCGGTCGCGCCTTGATCCAGATCGTATGGGTGCGACGCAGGAGCAGCGCGTAGCTGTCGGGGTTCGCCACGATGCCGCCCGCCGTGGCGATGACGGCAGCCGTGTTTCGCTCGATCACGCGCTCGAGGCAGGTCCGCTCGTAGCGGCGGAAGGTCGATAGCCCGGCGATCTCGATCAGGTCAGGGATGCTCGCGCCGTACTCGCGCTCTACCAGCCGGTCGACTTCGATGAACGGACAGCCGAGATGCTCGGCGAGTTTGCGACCGAGCGTCGACTTGCCGGCGCCGCGCAGCCCGACGAGCGCGATCCGCCGCGCCCGGTCGGCGGTACGATCAGCCCGCCCCGCGATCAGGTCGGCGACCGCCGGCAGCTCGGACTGCGGCAGCCGGACCAGGAGCTCGACGATGCGGTCGAGCGCTTCGCTGCGTCCTTGCGTGCGCGGCAGCAGCTCGATCATCGGCACATCCAGCGCTTCGGCGATCGACTTCAGCACGATCACCGAAGGATTGCCCTGCCCGCTCTCGATCTGCGCCAGGTAACGCTCGGAGGCGCCCGACTGCTCGGCAAGCTGCCGGCGCGTCATGCCCCGCTTGGCGCGCGAAGACCGCACCAGCGAGCCGATCGCAGCCGCGAATGCGTCCGCACGTCCTTCGGGCGCCGACCCTGCGGACGCCTTCGGCTTTTCCCCGAGCATTTCCTTGCTGGCAGCCAAAAGGGGACCTCCATAAGGCCGAGGCGCATACCCCGCGACCTAACCTGCACTATAATTCATGAACGATAATGCAGCAAGCCGGGCACTGGCCCATCCGCTTCGATCGAGGGCAAGCACTTTCCGGAGGGTTTTCGACCGACCGGCGGTTGCCGGCGGAACGCGCCAAGCCCAGTTCAGCGGAAGTTGGTCACCCACAGGCCTTCGAGCCGCGTGATAGCCGCACTCGGGAGCGGGCCCTGCTCGACCGCGGCAAGCGCCTCCTTGAGGTCGTTGAGCGTGCTGATCCCGATCACCCGGGTCGCAAGGTCGCGTTTGCCGAGCACGAAGCGAAGTGCGATCTGCGCGCGCGTGCCGTAGCTGTCGCCCAGCATCCTGTGGACCGCGTCGGCGCAACGGAGGTCGTTCTCGACATCGGTGCCGGAGGTGAGCACGGCGAGCCGCTCGGGCCGTCGCGTGCTCGCCAAAGGTCCGCCGGCCCAGACCCTTATGCTCATCACCCCCATGTTCTGGCGCCGGCACGCCGCCAGCACACCGGAGAAGTCCTGCGCCTGCCAGGTCTTGGGCGGGCGCGACCAGGCCGCGCTCGGATTGATCGCGTTGTAGTAGACCTGCGCGCAGTCGAAACGACCGCTGTGGATCACCTCGAGGCAAGCGTCCGTCTCGCCCGCGGCAGTGATGCCACTCGCCAGGAACAACCTCTGCTCCCTGAGCCGATCGAACGCATCGGCGACGCCGCCAGGACTGAGCACGTCGGCGGGCGTCAGCGACGGGCGGTCACCGACCGGCTTGCCCAGCTGGTTGTGGAGCTGAAACAGCGCAACGTGGTCGGTCTTGAGGCGCTTGAGGCTCCCGGTCAGACTGCGTTCGATCGCGCCGCTCAAGTCCTTCTTGTCGTCGCGTTCGATCCGCACCTTGGTGGAAACGTAGGGCCTTGGCTCCAGCGCAGCGAGATGGCGCCCGATCGCCTCCTCGGAAGCGCCGTTGCCGTAGAGCGGGGCGGTGTCGATCCAATTGACCCCGCCCGTGAGCGCGCGACGAAGCGCGGAAATCCGGGTCACCTCGTCGCTCTTGATCAGGATGCCGCCGGTGACGCCCGCGCCGAAGGCGATCTCGGAGATTTCAAGCCCGGTGCGGCCCAGAATGTTCTTTCTCATCCTCGTATTAGTGCATCCAGCGGCGATGCCGGTTCATGCCCTCGCACGAGTCCCATGCGCGCCTTTGATCCCTCAAACAATCATCTCGCTGCGAATTCCGCCCGCAGTTTGAAGCGCTGGATCTTGCCAGTCGCTGTCTTCGGCAGGTCGGTCCGAAATTCGACCCAGCGCGGATATTTGTAGGGGGCGAGCTTCGCCTTGCAATGATCTTGCAGCGCGCGGGCCAATTCATCGCAGGCATTGGCGGGCGACTTGAGCACCACGAACGCCTTCGGCTTGATCAGCTGCTCCTCGTCGGGCCAGGCGACGACCGCGGCTTCAAGCACGTCGGCGTGGCTCTGCAGCGCGCCTTCAACCTCGAACGGAGACACGTAGACGCCGCCAACCTTGAGCATGTCGTCGCGGCGCCCGCAGTAGACGTAGTAACCGTTCTCGTCCTCGATGTACTTGTCGCCGGAGCGCGTCCATTCGCCGAGGAAGGTTGCGCGCGACTGCTCGCGGTTATTCCAGTACATGATTGCGCTGGTCGGCCCGCGTACCTGCAACTCGCCCATCACGCCTTTCCCCGCGATCACGATGCCATCGTCGTCGACCAGCCGGATATCGTAGCCCGGCACAGGCTTGCCGGTGGTGCCGTATTGCACGTCGCCCGGCCGGTTGGAGAGGAAGATGTGCAGCATCTCGGTCGAGCCGAGCCCGTCGAGAATGTCGACGCCGTAGCGCGCGTGCCAGCGCCGTCCGACGTCGGGCGGCAGCGCCTCGCCGGCCGAGACGCAGGACCGCATCTGCACTTCCTTGGCGGTGGGCGCGACCGTGCTGGCGAGGAACGCGGCGTAGAACGTCGGTACCGCGAAGAACACCGTCACGCGGTGGCGGCGCAGCATCAATGCCACTGCTTCCGGCGTTGGGCGGTCTGGCAGCAACACGGTGGTGGCGCCGACCGAGAGCGGGAACGTCATCGCATTGCCGAGCCCATAGGCGAAGAACAGCTTCGCCACGGAATAGACGACGTCCTGCTCGTTGAGGGCGAGGATCGGCGTGGCATAGAGGTCGTTGGTCAGCCGCAGGTCGGCATGGACGTGGACGGCGGCCTTCGGCTTGCCGGTCGAGCCGGACGTGTAAAGCCAGAACGCGATGTCGTCGCGGGTGGTCGACGGCGGGCGGTAGGCGCCGCGCGTTGGCACGCCCTTGAGCATGTCGTCAAGGAGCTGATGGCCATGCGGATTCTCACCCGAGACGATCACGCGCAGGCCGTACACTGCGCCGATCAGGTTGGCGAACTTGGGATAGAGCTCCTGCGAGACGACGAGCACGCGCGCGCGACTGTCCTCGAGCATGTAGCGGTAGTCGTCTTCGGTCATGAGCGTATTGACCGGGACCGCGACGCGGCCGGCATACAGCGTGCCGAGAAAGACCGCCGGCCAGTCGATCCCGTCGAGAAGGCACATCAGAACGCGCTCTTCGGGCCGCACCTGCAGCTGTTCTAAGAGCTGCGCGAACTGCTCGGCGCGGGCAATGAGCTGCCGGTAGGTCCAGGACCCGCGCCGGTCGATATAGGCGACCTTGTCGGGGCGGCCAGCATTGCGCTCGAAGATGTCCCGGGCGAAGTTGTAGTCGTGCGGAATCGCGTCCGCAGTGAGGGCCGACAGCAGTCCTGTCACGGTCATTGGCGGTCTCTCCCCGGCGCCGTCCAAGACATTATGACGGCAGCAAAAAACCGCCGCAACTTGCCGGGAGCGGCGGCTTGCCGGATAGGCTGAGCGAAGCGAGGCCATCCCGCAGCGTGCCGGCGCGCTCGCAGCCCGCTCCCCGACCCCCTATAATCGGCACCACGCCAGCGCCCGCCGGGCGCCACTCAGCACAGGAGACGCCCCATGGACGACCGGGTGCAGCAAATCCGCGCCGAGGACATCAATCCCCGCTTCAACTGGGGCCGGGCGCTGCCTGCGCTCGGCACCATGGGGGTCGACTTCGAGGAGCGCGTCGACTACCGCCGCCTGCACCGCTATCGGCTCTCGCGCGTGCGCCAGGCGCTGGAGCAATCGGACCTGGGCGCCCTGCTCGTGTTCGATGTCAACAACATCCGCTACATCACCTCCACCAAGATCGGTGAATGGGAGCGCGACAAGCTCTCGCGCTGGGCGCTGCTCACGCGCACCGGCGAGCCGATCCTGTGGGACTTCGGCTCCGCCGCCGTGCATCACAAGCTCTACACGCCCTGGCTCAAGCCCGAGAACTGCAAGGCCGGGCTCATCGGGCTGCGCGGCACCGTCAACCCGGCATTCGGGCTGATGAAGCGCCATGCCGAGGAGATCGCCTCGCTGATCCGCGAAGCCGGCGTCGCCGACATGCCGATCGGCGTCGACATCGTTGAGCCGCCGATGTTCTTCGAGCTCGAGAAGGCCGGCCTCAAGATCCGCGACGGCCAGCAGGTGATGCTGGAAGCGCGCGAGATCAAATGCGCCGACGAGATCGCGCTCCTTAATCGTGCCGCCGCCATGGTCGATGGCGCCTATCATCTGATCCACGAGGAGCTCAAGCCGGGCGTGCGCGAAAATGATATCGTCGCCAAGGTCAACGAGTTCCTCTATCGCCACGGCTCTGACGACGTCGAGGCGATCAATGCGATCTCGGGCGAACGCTGCAATCCGCACCCGCACAACTTCACCGACCGCATGGTGCGGCCGGGCGACCAGGCCTTCTTCGACATCCTGCAGTCGTTCATGGGCTATCGCACCTGCTACTACCGCACGTTCAATGTCGGCCGCGCAACGCCCTCGCAGCACGACGCCTACAAGAAGGCGCGGGAATGGCTCGATAAGTCGATCGATCTGATCAAGCCGGGCGTGTCGACCGACAAGGTATGCAGCGTCTGGCCGAAGGCGCCCGAGTTCGGCTTCCCCGACGAGATGGCGGCGTTCGGCCTGCAGTTCGGCCACGGGCTCGGGCTCGCTCTGCACGAGCGGCCGATCATCTCGCGCGTGGTCTCGGTGGATCACCCGACCGAGATCAAGGAAGGCATGGTGTTCGCGCTCGAGACCTATTGCCCGGCGACCGACGGCTATTCCGCCGCGCGCATCGAGGAGGAGGTCGTGGTCACCGACAAGGGCTGCCGCGTGATCACGCTGTTCCCGGCCGAGGAGCTGCCGATCTCGGCGAAGTATTGATGCGCGGCCGGGCTTCTCTTCTGCTGGTTATGGTTGCGACGGCGCTCGCAAGCTGCGAAGCGAGCGCCGACCAATTGTGCGATCGCTCATTTGGTTCATTCGATCAGCTCTACGCCCAACTAGATGGCGAGGCCACTCACCAATTGCGTGGGAGCAGCGGCGGCGACGTGACGTACATCGACTCCCGCAGTACCTATTGGAAACTCACGCAGCCGACCCATGCGGTCGCTCCTGCTGCAGCCTGCTTCAGGCGAGTCTCGGTGGCGCAGCGGATCGAGCTTCAGTGTCAGTTCTGGTGCCGGGCTTTGAGGGAGTGCGACACCTTCATCGATGGTTTCAAGAAGGAGATACGGGTTCGAGATTTCGACGCTCTCTCGTGTGAGTGGAAATAAGTCTTACAAAAACGCAATCTAACTTCGCTTGCCGCGCTCGCAGCTAAAAAGCTTACCGCAATTTCATCGACGGGGACCGGATCGCCGCCGCAATTGCGGCGTTGCATCGGCGTCGGCGCATGGGCATGCACGCGGAGAGACTCACATGTACGATTTCAATCGCCTGTTGGACTGGAAGTTGTTGCGGGGAAGCCACCAATTCCCCGGCCCGGACGGCGGGACCTGTCTCGTCGA
>Ga0066388_100001490_pt1 | contig 13242 bp, 13 predicted proteins | sample PanSoiMetaGPlot6_FD_64539 | JGI IMG/M metagenome (GOLD analysis project Ga0066388, IMG submission 64539) | Tropical forest soil microbial communities from Panama analyzed to predict greenhouse gas emissions - Panama Soil - Plot 6 (Hybrid Assembly) | ecosystem: Environmental > Terrestrial >... | reverse complement strand
GTTTGGGCGCAATTTGTCACTGCGTTTTTGTTGCTGCTGGCATTTCCGCCGCTCGAGGCTGCGATCATTATGCAATTGATGGATCGTCTTGCGCATACCAGCTTTTTCCTGCCCACCGGGTTGGTGGTGAATGGCGTTCCGATGTCGATCAGCGGCGGTGGCAGTCCACTCTTATGGCAACACTTGTTCTGGTTCCTCGGGCATCCGGAGGTTTACGTGCTGATCTTGCCCGCATTTGGAATCGTGGCAGAAATCCTTGCAAACAATTCACGCAAGCCGTTGTGGGGATATAAATCGTTGGTCTTTTCGGTATTGGTGATCGGCTTCTTGTCGTTCATCGTCTGGGCGCATCACATGTGGCTCACCGGCATGGGCACAGCGGTGAGCGCGTTTTTCCAAACGACCACCTTATTGATCTCTATTCCGTCGGTGATCATCTTAAGTGCGTTTTTCATTTCCCTTTGGGGCGGCTCCATTCGCTTCAACGTGCCGATGCTTTTCACCATCGCATTCCTGCCAATGTTCGGCATTGGCGGTCTGACCGGTATCCCTCTGGCATTTAATTCGGCAGATCTCTATTTGCACGACACCTATTACGTGATCGCCCACTTTCATTACATCGTCGCGCCGGGCACGATCTTCGGACTCTTCGCAGGCGTCTATTACTGGTTCCCGAAAGCGACTGGCCGAAGAATGAGCGAGTTCTGGGGCAAAGTGCATTTCTGGCCCACGCTCATTTGCATGAACCTGATTTTCCTGCCGATGTTTCTGCAGGGAATGGCCGGAATGCACCGACGCTGGTACGACGGCGGACAGGGATGGAACGTCGCGAACGATCACACGATTTGGGGATTGACCGGGTTTCAATGGAACCACCCGATTTCATGGGCAGCCTGGACCATGGGGCTCGCCCAAATCCCCTTCATTATTAATTTCTTCTGGAGCATCAAGCACGGCGAAAAAGTAAATGACAATCCATGGGAGGCGACCACCTTGGAGTGGACTGCGCCTTCACCTCCGCCGCACGGGAACTTCATTCACACACCTGTCGCCTATCGCGGTCCCTACGAATACAGCCTCCCTGGGCGCGAACGCGATTTCACGATGCAAAACGAACCGGTGGAACCGGCGGAACGCACTCGACGAAAGCTGCCAGCAGAGCCAGTTCTGGCTTGATCCAACGCAATGGAAATTCCGTACACGGTCTCCACTCGCCCCGACACCGGTCTTTGGAATGCCAAGATTGGCATCTGGCTTTTTCTCGCTTCGGAAGTAATGCTTTTTGGCGGGCTTTTCTCCGCCTACATTTTTTTGCGGCTTGATGCGGCGCCGGGGACGTGGCCGCATGGGCTGCTCAACGTCCCGGTCGGGACCATGAACACGGCGATCCTCATCATATCGTCCGTCACGGTCGTGCTGGCATGGGCGGCGCTAAAGATGAGACGCTATCGAGCGTATTGGTGGTACATGCTAGCCACGATCACGTGCGGGGTGATTTTCTTGACCGTCAAACTAGCCTATGAGTGGCCACAAAAGTTCGACCACTTCGGCATTTTCATTAAGCCCGATGCGCTCGCGAAGTACGAAAGATATTTGGGGAATGAACGACGCCTCGAACAGGGTCTTGAACCGCGAATTGAGATCACCGGGCACCTGCACAGCCAGACTGCGACGGAATACGAAATCGCACTCGACCCCGTTAATGCTTATCCCGACGATCCGAGAATGGATCGACCGCACTTTTTCCCGTTGCCCGTTACCGACAAAATCGCAACGATCGAGAAAGCAGACGTCCAGCGTGCGACGATGTTTCTGCCGACTCACAGCGCGTATTTCGCCAGTTATTTCACCATTACCGGTCTGCACGGCCTGCACGTGTTGGGCGGGGTGCTGGTATTTATTTACATGTGGCTTCCGGTCAGCAAAAAAGTTTATCAGCGCAACCCTGAACATCTCGCGAATCGCGTCGAGGTGAGCGGCCTTTTCTGGCATTTTGTCGATCTGGTCTGGATTTTTGTTTTCCCTCTATTTTATCTGCTCTAAGCCATGAACAATCCGCCTGATATTTCGCAGGACCCAAAGGAATACGAGGAGTACGCGCACGGCGTACAAAAGCACGTCAGAGGTTACCTGATGGTAGGCGCGCTTCTTCTCACGTTTACTGCGATCACCGTTGCATTGTCGTACGTCCATTTCGGCACCGACAAGGCCAACATCGCAATTGCCATGCTGGTAGCCACGCTTAAGGCGGGAGCCGTGGCCGCGGTTTTCATGCATTTGGCAGCGGAAAAGCGCCTCATTTACCGCATTCTGATTTTCACCGGCTTTTTTGTGCTCGGTCTCTTCTGGCTTATATTATTTGCTTGGTACGACTACCCAATCTTTCACTGAATGTCCCTTAAAGGCTTCCATATTATTTTTATTGTTTTCTCGACCTTGCTTGCGATGGGAGTCGGACTCTGGTGCGTGTGGGTCGATCTTGTGGAAGGCGCGCCGATTTATCTCGTGGGCGCAATTGCGTCGTTTGTGACCGCCGTCGCGCTGATCATTTATGGGATCTGGTTCTATCGAAAAATGAAACGGCTGCGGATCATCACATGAAGGCGAAGATTCTGTCAGCTTTGCTTTTGTTTATCGTCTCACCTGTCGGACAGGCGTTGGCTTGTCCGTTTTGCTATGGGGCGAAGGATGGAAAATCGACCGAGCATATGGCGGTTGCGATCTGGTTTCTTTTCGGCGCTGTGTTGTCGGTCCTCGGCGGGATCGGGGCATTCAGTTTTCGCATTTGGCGCCATGGACGCATGCCCGCTGAGCCCCACCAGGAAATCACCGAGGAAGATCTGAGCAAGTATGAGTAGCCTTGCGCTGATCAACGAATTTCTCGGACAGCCACCGAATGCTTCATCGCATGGATATCAAATCGATCACATCCTCGAGTTCTGTCACTGGTTCATGGGGGCGCTTTTTGTTGGGTGGTCGACATTTTTTATTTACGTACTGATCCGATTCCGGAAACGCCGGCAGCCGGGGGCAGATTTTCTGGGTGTGAGGAGCGGCATCTCAACGCATCTGGAATTTTCCGTCGTCTTGATTGAGGCCGTGCTCCTACTCGGCTTCGCGATTCCACTTTGGGCAAAGCGTGTGAATCAGTTCCCGCCGGGTAAAGACGCGCTGGTAGTCCACGTTGTCGCTCAACAGTTCAGCTTCAATTATCACCTCCCAGGGCCGGATGGCCAATTTGGCCGGCGCGATATCAGTTTTGAAAGCAACTCAAATCCGCTTGGCCTCGATCCGAACGATCCTGCAGGCAAAGACGACATCGTAACGACTGGAGAACTTCATGTTCCGGTAAATCGGCCAGTCGTTGCTGAACTTTCCTCGAAGGATGTGATTCACGATTTCTTTTTGCCAAGCATGCGGATCGGTGGCGATGCAATCCCCGGTTCGCTGATTCCGGTCTGGTTCACTCCCATCAAGACTGGCACCGACGAGGTGATTTGCGCACAGCTGTGCGGTCTGGGCCATTATGGAATGAAAGGAACGCTCGTGGTGGATACGCCGCAGGATTACGAAGCCTGGCTGAAAGAACGCGCCGAACTGGCTGGCGGCGGACAGAGCGCGGCCCCTTCGCCATCGCCAGGCGCGCCGCAGCCTCAGACCAAACCGTCTGAACCAGCGGCATCGCCGACTCCCGGCGGGTAGTCTCTTTACTGTAGCGGCGCGTGAATGACCGCCGCATTTGTCGTTTGTCCGTCATTCGACGTATCGTTGAGTGCTGTGTCTTTAAGGAGTTTTGCCAGCACGACGGTCACAGACCGTCCCCACAACACATGGTTGAACCGTTTCACATGGTTCATCTGCGCAGCCGCACTGCTCCTTATTTGCAGTGGCGGAATGGTCACCAGCAAGAACGTCGGTCTCGCAGTGCCGGATTGGCCGACTACGTTCGGCTACAACATGTTTCTGTTTCCTGTCTCAAAATGGGTCGGCGGAATTTTATTTGAGCATACCCATCGACTGATTGCTTCAGCTGTTGGATTCCTCACGATTATTCTGGCGATCTGGCTCTGGCGTTGCGAACGCCGACGATGGGTGCGCAATCTCGGCCTGATTGCGCTCGCCGGTGTAATATTGCAGGGAATTCTCGGTGGTCTGCGAGTCACCATGCTCAAGGACGAGATCGGCATCTTTCATGCCTGCGTCGCCCAGGCGTTTCTTGCGCTACTGGTGGTGATCGCGCTTGTAACGACAACCTTTTGGCGGTCTCTCGATAAAGTGGATATCAGCCCGAAGAAATTCGCGCTGATTCGAAGTCTGTCCTTCGGAATCACGCTCGCGATTTATGTCCAACTTGCGCTGGGGGCGACAATGCGACATCAGCATCGCGACCTGTCGATTCTCGATTTTCCCACAGCAAACGGCGCGTGGATCCCAGAGACAAGCGCTACCGCGTTGGCAAAGATCAACGTTTGGCGTGACGCGCGTGGCTTATCGGACGTGGACGCTTTCCAAATTTGGCTGCAGATGACACACCGTTTTGTCGCGGTGCTGATCGCGATCGGTATCATAGCATTCTGTTTGCGCGTTTGGAGAGACGCCGGTCAGCTGCCTGCGCTCAAGAAATTGTCGATGTGGTGGGTCGCATTTTTTTTCCTTCAGCTGACGCTGGGCGCATGGACAATTTGGAGCAACAAAGCCGCGGACGTCGCGACTGCGCATGTCGCGGTAGGCGCGGTCATGCTATCTTTTGGCGTGAGTATCTCGGCCATTTGCTGGCGAATTTTACCCAAACAATTTGATAGGGCGCGACAATGCCAGTCCGGCTCGGATCCGGGCGCGCCGCACAGCGAACCTGTCGCCGTATGAAAACCGCTGCACTAGAAATCGAACCTGCGAAACATGCGTTCGCGCCAAGGCGGTTCATTGTGGATCTCTTCGAGTTAGTCAAAGCGCGGTTGACTTCACTTGTTTTACTGACCACGGCAGTCGGTTTTTACCTCGGATCGAGCCCTTCGGTCGATTATGCGGGATTGTTTCGCGTCGTTTTCGGAACGGCGGCTGCAGCTGCCGGGGCCGCCGCACTTAATCAGTGGTGGGAGCGTAAAGCGGATGCGCTGATGCATCGGACAAGAATGCGTCCTGTGCCGGCGGGCCGAATGCGACCGACCGAGGCGCTCGTTCTTGGCCTTGTTTTCTCAATCTTCGGAGTTGGTTATCTTTGGCTGGCTTGTAACACGTTGAGTGCAGTCCTCGCTGCGATCACGATCGCGATTTATATCTTCGGTTATACGCCACTCAAACGCGCCAGCACGGCGAACACAATTGTTGGTGCGATCCCGGGGGCGCTCCCGCCAGTGATCGGCTGGGCGGCAGCCGGTAGAGCAATCGACGCTGGCGCATGGAGTCTTTTCGTAATTCTTTTGCTATGGCAATTGCCGCATTTCTTCGCCATTGCCTGGATGTACCGCGAAGACTATTCGCGAGCGGGTTTTCGCATGATTTCGAGCGATGACCTCAGCGGCGAACGCAGCGCCAGTCAAAGCGTGTTTTTCTGTATTCTACTCCTGATCCTGGGAGGTCTTCCTGCATTTGTTGGAATCGTCACATTCGCGTATCTCGCAATTGAATTGGTCCTTGGCGGTTTGTTCATTGCTGTGGCCATGCGGTTTTTGAGAGTCCGCACCAGAGAAGCTGCGCGTTCGTTATTTATTATGTCGATTGTTTATCTGCCGCTGCTGCTGACGGCACTCGTCCTGACGAAATCATGAACACAACGTCTGCCACGATGAATCAGGCAGCGGCGCGCGGTAGCTTTGCCTGGAAGCTGACCCTCATTCTGATTCCGATTGTAACTTTGCTGCTGTTACTTTGGCTGCGTCACATCGAGGTGGCAGCACTTCGGCAACGAACTGTGTCTTCTTACGGAACCGTTCCCGCTTTTCAGCTGGTGAATCAAAACGGACAGCCGTTTGGCTCCGCGCAGTTGACCGGCAAAATCTGGATTGCCGATTTTGTTTACACCACCTGCCCGGGGCCTTGCCCAATGATCAGTAGCCGGATGAGCGAATTGCAGAAGCCATTGGAAAAGACCGATGTGCATCTGGTTTCATTTAGCGTCGATCCCGAGAAAGATACGCCGCAGGTTTTGCGCGGTTACGCGGATAGGTTGCAAGCGGATCCCGCGCGCTGGGATTTTCTTACTGGACCAAAGAGCGTGATTTACAAACTTTCGCACGATGGTTTTAAACTTGCGGTTTCGGACGGCACCGGCGAACAAGGGATTCCGATTCACAGCACGCGGATGGTGCTTGTGGATCGGCACGGCGATATCCGCGGCTACTACGACGCAACTGAAGCGGACGCGATAACGAAAGTGGTAGCGGACACAAGTCACCTGCTGCGCGAGCAACCAAAATAAACTGGATCTGCGAGCGTTGATCGCGGCAGCCTGCGGTAAACGACCAGAGCTATGGATTTCTTAGCCCACCGGTTCCGGTCCGGCGCTTGGCCCCTCATCACAGACCATTTTCAGATAATCTCGATATTCGCCTTTCGGCAGTCGGTCAATCGCAGCAACAAGTTGAGACTCCGTAATAAATCCTGCCCGAAATGCAACCTCTTCCAGGCACGCGATCTTTAGTCCCTGCCGGTGTTCGATCGTGGCGATGTAGTTGCTTGCTTCGAGCAATGCTGTGGTGGTGCCCGTATCGAGCCACGCCATGCCGCGGCTGAGCAATTTTACGTGGAGCTGGTTCTCCTTTAGGTAGAGCAGATTTAAATCGGTGATCTCCAATTCGCCCCGCGCAGAAGGACGCAGCGTTCTACATAACTCAACGACGCGCTCGTCGTATACATAGAGTCCTGGCACTGCAAAGTGACTTTTCGGTTGCTTCGGCTTTTCCTCGAGGCTGATTGCCTTCCCATCAGCGTCGAATTCGACTACTCCGTACCTTTCTGGATCGCGAACTTGATACCCAAAAATGCAGGCACCACGCTCGATCGTGAGCGCCTCTCGATAGAAGTCGAGTTTTCCATAAAAAATGTTGTCGCCCAGAATGAGTGACGCGCCACAGCCCTCGATGAATTTTGCCGCGATTAGGAAAGCTTGCGCGATTCCTTCGGGTTTCGGTTGTTCGGTGTATTCAATCCGAATGCCAAGATGCGCGCCGTCATTCAAATAGTCGCGGAGCATCGGCAAATCCTTCGGTGTGGAAATGATCAACACCTCGCGCAGGCCGCCAAGCATAAGCGTAGCCAGCGGATAGCAGATCATCGGCTTGTCGTAGATCGGGAGAAGTTGTTTGCAGACGATCTTCGTGAGTGGGAAAAGACGTGTCCCGGCGCCGCCGGCCAGAAGAATGGCTTTCTTCATTTTTGACCTTCGACTTTCGATTTCCAATCAGTACCGCCCCAGCGCATAAGTAATTCCGCCCATTCGTGCCAGAAACGCGCCCCGGCGGTCAAATCGATCCCGCTTTTCTGACTGACTAGCCCAAGCGCCTGCTGCGGCCCCGAACGGAATGTTGTCTTGTCGATAAGAAATGAGCTGCTGCGGATTAATTTTCGATCTCTCACACGACCGCCTATACACTCCGACAACGCGTTCTGAATCCACTCTCGCGGTAAGGCCGCTCGCGCCTCAATCGTAGCGCTCACGGTAACATTGAGAACTTTCCTTAAGATGAGCGCGCAGACGAGGGCACGGGAAGTAGTCGCGTGGACATGCGATACGTTTTTCTCTGGAAGCAGCCTGGCCAACACAACAGCAAAGCGCGCCTGGCGTAAAAAGATGGCGCTTGGCGCCCTCACGCGTTGCTGTGCGCGATTTTCCTCCAAGCTTTGTGCGAGTGGCTGGCTTGAGCGCCATTCGGCCTCGATCACCATTGGGTCTGGCAAAAATTCCAGCCAGGGCGCCATTTTTTCCATCGCTCGCGAGTACTGCACCCGAGAATTCAATTCGCACACAATTGGAAGGATCGGCACATTACGTTCCTTCATTTCTTTAAGCTCGCGGTCAAGAAGTGGCAAACTTTTATCCGGCCACTGATCGACGAGATATGCAATCTGATTTCCTACTCTCGATGGATTGGCTGTAGCCAAACTCGCGTGAGGCGCTCTTCTGGACGCGCCCTGTGTTTTCTGCAGAAGTCCGATAAGCGGCCCCACTGTGTGCTCGATTTGAAAATGTTGTTCGATTCGCTCGCGCCCGGCGCGACCATAATGCAATCGCAATTTGTGGTCTTGTATAAGTCGGCTAAGCGCTTCGGCCAGCGCCTTTGTATCCTCCGGCGGAACGAGCAAACCCGTTTCGCCGTGAACAACCGATTCAGGAATCCCAGCTAAACGCGTGGACACAACCGGACGCGCAGCGGCCATTGCTTCGATGATTACCGTTGGAAAAACATCGCTCGCGCCTTGAGCGTCCGTAACCGAAGCGAGCGCGAAAATGTCGGCAGACCCGAGTTTCTCCAAAACTGTTCCCTGAGACAGTGAACCGACCAGGCGAACCCTGTTCGACAAGCTCAGCTTTCTAATTCTTGCTTCCAGATCATTACGTAGCGGGCCGTCGCCAATAATCTCACAGGTGAAATTGAGACCCCGGCGCGCAAGCCCAGCGCAAGCCTCGATCAGGTATTCAAATCCCTTGAACCCAACCAGTCGGCCGATGCTGACGATGCGTGGTGCTGTATCGCCCGACATTTCGTCGTGCCGCGCCGGAAAACGCGTTAAGTCCATCCCGTTATAAACGCGGTGAATTTTTTCCGCCGAATCTGGACAGCGTTGCCGGAGCAGGTCGCGGCTGTAATCTGTTTCGGCCGCAACAAACTCCGCAGCGGCGCAGATTTCCCGCAGCAGATCGTCGTTGCCAAGATCCTTCATAAAATCCTGTCCATGCGCCGTCACGCTGAACGGAATCCCTGAAATCTCTTTCAGGAACATTGCGGTGTGGGCCGCTCGATTCGCAAAGTGCACATGAACATGATCGACGCCGCGACGCTTGAAATGATCCGCAAAGTAAAGCGCATTGCGGGCTCGCTGTTCTGCCTTCGAGTCGGGCCCATATTTCCGCTCGTGCCGCTCAACCAGGTCGCGCGGCCATTTGTCATCCGCTTTCGCTTTCTTTTCGGAAATCTTTAAGATTTCTTGCGGCGGCGCGTAATGAATGGGGGCGCGCAAAGAGGCGATATGCTCGTGCCGCAAACTTGTGAGCGGGGGGTATACCGAACCGATCTCGAGCTCGAAACCGAGCCGTTCCAGCGCCAACATCTCCGCGTCGCAAAATGTTTGCGAAAGCACTGGATACCGGGAGTACAAATAACCGAGACGCACAACTTATGATTGCCGATTTCGGACCGTGGACTGCGGATTGAAATTTCGGACAGCGCTCTCCAATCCGCGATTATGAAAAGCGAACGTCCTTTCCCGGATCCATCTCGAAGTCCAGGTCCAGGGAATCCTCCGTGTTCGGCTTGATCACTTCCTCCATGAATTTCACGAAAATGGGGTCTTCGCGGAAGATTGCGTATTTGTCCATCGACTCAAAATCGATGGCAATGAAGAACGGCCATGGCAGTTCGGGGTCGATCCGCTTCCCGCATTTAATGTTCAGGACTTCGGGAATCTTCAGAAGCTGCATGCGTGTATTCATCATCATCGCCTCCACGCGGGCGGGGGTGACCTCGGGTCTGAGTTTGTAGAGAACGACATGATGAACCATGAGGCTAAAGCTAATAGGCGTTTCCGAGAACGCGCGCAAGTCCGAATCCATTGTCCCGAGGAAAAGCGAGATACGAATCGCTTGATTACTACTCCTGTGGAGATATTGGCGAGCCGATCCAGTGGCGCTGCGGCGTTGTTTAAATGCGCACTCGCCGTACGCGTCCAGTGTGAATAGTTTAGGATGTAAAATGACTTTGAAAGAACCAACCACGGAGACGTCAGCAAATCTGGAATACCCAGCTTGCCCGTTATGCGAGAGCGAGCGGCGTACGTTTCCGTTTCGTTTGCACGAACCGTATCGGGTCGCGCGCTGCATGGATTGCGGGCTCCACTATCTTTACCCGCGGCTTGTCGAGAGCGCTATGCAGCAAGCCTACCGTGAATCGTCATACTATGAAGGCGGCGCATGCGGATACGCGGACACCAGCTACACTGACCAGGAATTCGCGCTGCGAGCAACGTTCAAACGCCTGCTGCATCACCTTACCAAGCGCGAATTGACCGGTGGCGATCTTTTGGAGATCGGCTGCGGCTATGGTTACCTGCTTGATGAGGCACGCTCGCTCTTTGAACGACGTGTTGGGACGGATTTTTCACAAGAAGGAGCAGAGATTGCACGTGCCGCGGGAGCCGAAGTGTTAGTTGGAGGCATTGAGCAAGTTCCATTTGAAGCAAAATTTGATTGTGTTATTGGGGCGCAGGTAATCGAACATGTTTATGAGCCATTATCATTCGTTAAGAAATTAGCCGACCATACAAAACCCGGGGGCCACATTGTTCTCGCTACTCCCGATATTGGAGGTGTGTTGAGAAAAGCTATGGGCCAACGTTGGCCTTCTTTTAAGGTTCCAGAACATGTCGCCTACTTCGATTACCGGATGTTAAGTTCATTGATGCGCCGGGCCGGTCTGCATGATGTTCGCAGACTTCCTTATCCGCACGCTTTTCCCTTGAGTTTGATCGCGGCCAAATTCGGTTTCAAGCTTCCGCCGTGGGTGGGACGCTTCAAGGTATGGGTGCCGGCGACCAGTGTTGCTGCTTATGGACGAGTTACAAACACCTAACACTGAAACAAAACACTCCTTCCTTTCGATCGTCATGCCTGTCTTTCGCGAAGGCGCGCAGCTTCCGGCCTTCCTGGCATCGGTGCGCGACTCTATTAGTCAGTGTAACCTGCCATACGAACTGGTAATTGTTGACGATGGTTCCCCCGACGAGACCTGGCGCGTGATAGAAGGAGAAGCGAAGACGTCTGAAGCGATCCGTGCTCTGCGACTTAGCCGAAACTTCGGCAAAGAATCAGCGTTATGTGCAGGGCTGGAGCACGCCCGTGGCGACGCGGCGATCGTAATGGACGCGGACGGACAGCATCCACCGTCGCTTATTCCGGACATGGTGCGATTGTGGCAGACCTCTGGGGTTGATATCGTGGAAGCAGTCAAACGCAAGCGAGGCCGTGAATCATTATCCAGTAAGCTCGGTGCGCTGCTTTTCTATTTCATCATAAATAAACTGTCCGGATTCCATTTTAAAGGCGCCTCGGATTTCAAGCTGATGAATCGTAAAGCGGTCGATGCCTGGCTGAGAATGCATGAGCGTAATGTCTTCTTTCGAGGAATGACAGTCTGGATGGGATTCACCACCGTGCAGATTCCTTTCGAAGTTGCTCCGCGCTCCGGAGGCCAATCAACCTGGTCTGTATTGAGACGTCTAAAACTGGCTCTTGTTGGAATAACTGCCTTCTCGTCGTTCCCATTGCACTTAGTCACATTTGCGGGTGTGATTTTTCTCGTGCTTTCACTTTTTTTGGGGTTGGAGACCTTATATTTGAAACTAGCAGGACAGGCAGTCAGCGGTTTCACGACTGTCATTCTGTTAGAGCTCATTATTGGAAGCCTTCTAATGATCAGTCTCGGAATCATTGGTGAGTACCTGGCTCGAATATACGAGGAGGTCAAAGGACGACCTCGTTATTTGGTAAGAGAATCAATTGAACCGAAGTAATGGCGCGGGCCACCTCAATTATTACCTCGCAGGTAACTATCGAGATCGATTTGGTTTTAAGCGATTTTCAAGTCCAGATACGACCTAGAGTTTGCTGTTCTGAAGAAGGAAACAGGGGTCCCTCCAGGTTATCTCTATTTTGCTCGATAAAGCAGATAGACGCCGCTTTGCTTGATAATTTGACACTTACCGCAGGCCTCTCTCAGGTCCGAGCTAATGACAACCCCGCCAATCGGAGGGGACGGATGTCTCATTGCATCTCCCAAGAAAACGAACTCAGATGTGGACCTGCCCTCCATGGCGGCATACCAGTAGGCATGCATGGATGCTGGACCGAAAGCCCCATCGATAAGATAAATTGGTCTTGACGGTTGTGCGACTGCGGCATTGTAGACTTCTTTGTATGAAACATCGAAGAAGATCCCGCGCTTAGGCCCCTCACGCCGAAAGACGATCTGAAAACGCGTAGCTTCAATAGCGGTTAGCAATAACAGGGAGATCACAATACCTATTCGAACCGAGTGAGAAAAACAATGACCAGAGGCGTCCTGTGTTGCACTCTGGGTCTCTGGCTTTTGCTCATCGCGAGCGAACAGCCATTCAAGCGCCGGCACTGTCAATACAGAGAGAAATACCGGAAACGCTAACAAGCGTAGCGCGTGGAATGGTTCGTAAGTGATCGCTCCTGGCACGATGGAAACTGCAAGTCCATAGAGCACAAATCGCCACCATGGGTCGTGTCGACGGTAAAGCGCAATGAGCAAGAGACCGATCATCGCAAGAATGAAAGTCGCAAAAAAGAAGACGCCTCCAGCTTCGACTACGTGATGGCGAGGATGCGGGTGTCCTGTTTGGAGCAAACCGGTAAGGCTTTGATCTTCTAAATAGCGCCTGACAAACTCATAGGCGGCATCGCGCCAGGGCACACCTGGCTTGATGTAGGTAGCAGCGAAGAACCGGCTCGTTAGAGCCCCAGGATGATGCCAGTTGTAGACGAAAGTCGGAATCAGCGTTATCCCGTATAAGAACCAAGTTTTGAGGACGGCAACAAAGCGCGATGTTGTAGTTGCAAAAAAGAGCAATCCAAACGCTAACAACGGTCCGAGCATCCGGCCGCTGGAATAGCAATAGGTCAAAAACGCCAATGCCCCCGCGGCGAGCGCAACAGCGCGCCAGGTCCAATTTGCTCTTGTATAAATATGGTAAACCGCCAGTAGCAGGAGCACCAAGGCAAACGGAACAGAATGTGGTTCTAGGACAAGGCCGCGTATCTCAAAGAACCACGGCGTTAGAAGTGCGGTCGCAGCTACGATTAATCCGATCTTGAGTTGGCCAGACATGCGCTTGGCCAGGAACCCCAGCAACAAACAAGCAGCGAATATCCAGAATGCGCTAAACAGTCGGGCCAGCAGAATACTTGGCGGCAGAAACCGAAAGACAAATGCCAGCAGATAAACTTGTGTCGGACTAACATATTGTGTGAAACCGTCGGTGAACATCTGGAAGTACACGGGAAGG
>Ga0066388_100001489_pt1 | contig 13244 bp, 8 predicted proteins | sample PanSoiMetaGPlot6_FD_64539 | JGI IMG/M metagenome (GOLD analysis project Ga0066388, IMG submission 64539) | Tropical forest soil microbial communities from Panama analyzed to predict greenhouse gas emissions - Panama Soil - Plot 6 (Hybrid Assembly) | ecosystem: Environmental > Terrestrial > Soil... | reverse complement strand
GAGGCACGCCGTATCGCGAACGAATCCGACAATTGTGCCGGAGGTGCCAATCATGTCTGTAGGGATTGGCTCCGATTTTTGCGCATAGTCTGAGAAAGCAATTGCCAGCGCGCCGAGGATCATCGTCGAATGGATCATGATTCGTGACATAGCCGACTGCCTCGTTCCCAAATAATCGGGATGGTCATTCCAGTTTAAGTTACTTATCTGAACGCAAGATGATGGCGCGTGACTTGCGTTTTCTTGCCAGTTGAGCGCCTAGAATCGCAACACTGCGCGATGAATATCATTCCGACCAGCCAGTCATTTCCACTCCTTGTGCCGACTCTCGTACGCAGCAACCAGCAGGGCAGCCGAGGCTGCCGAAAAGACCGAATAATCCAGCGGCGATTTGATCCCGAACGAAATCGCCATAGCGGTTCCGAACAGGACCAATAACACTGCGCTTCCCAGGGCGACCCAGACACGCCAGATTCCCAAGACCAAAGTAATGCCGAAGAAAAGCTCAGCTGCCGTGGCGGTCCACGCCAGAAATGGGATCGTCGAGGCCGGCATGAACGAGTTCACTTTGGCGGTATAGCGTACAAACCCTGCGAAATCTCCGTAGCCGACGTTTCGTCCGCGGTAAAGCCCAAAGCGGTCAGCAATCCCGGACAGAAATGCAGCACCAAGTGCAACGCGCGCACACAGAGCCGCCCAACGTAGCCAGTCCGGCCGACCAAGTTTGTCCCTGCTCTCACTGGTTTCCATGTATCGTCTCAATTTTCGCCTCCGGGCTGTCAATCGGAGGCACACTAAGCTTTGTCTCATGATCACAAAGGAAGTATGCGACGAACTTAGCCCGTTCCGTTTTGCTGGCATTTGCGGATATTAGGTGAACTCCGTTAGCTGGTTCGAAAAAGCTCTCGCCCGCCCGGTAGACGGCCTCCGGCTCGCCTTTCACTTGAGAGCGGATTGCTCCCGAAACTACATATGCTACAACTGGGCAAGGGTGACTGTGTGCGGGCGAAGCCTCCCCGGGTGCATAAGCAACCTCCAGAACTGTGATTCTGAGCTTATCGCCTTTCATCACTGGCAGCGATCGCGACAATACCGCTCGATCTGTGGTCGCCTTGGTTTCTCCGCCGGGCGTGGTCGCAGCGAGTATTGCTCCGCAAGAGAGTCCTGCGATTGCTACTGTCCCCCATCTAGAGAGTCTCACCATTTGTCTTCCTCCGCCTGCTCGAGCCGTAAGAAACGACAGCACCTTCTATTACCGCGTACCCTGGTCAGGGATGCAATTTTTTGCATTCCGGATTGTCAACCTTCAATGGCCAGTGTGCCCCAGCATCCGAGGCATGACAATGATGTAGGCGTCAGGCTGGCCCGCACGCAACACCCGGTGCACACTCACGGCCGACGGAGGCGAACCAATATCTTCATCCTTTGCACAAGGTGCATAAAACATGAGGCGTGGTGGGCCATGAACGATGCGGTTGTTTGCGAGTAGTTCGGTATGAAATCGGGACCATTAGCCGAATCCAGCGCTTTGTGACGATGAATAAGTTCACAGTTAGCGTCTGCGCATTCCGCCACGCATTCCGCCCATGGAGCTGAAGCTCTGAGTGCGCATCTGCCCCGTAGAGCGTGCGCGTTGCTGCTGCTGTAAATTCTGCGCCCGGCTTGCAGATTGCCATCCGTTGCCGCTGTTCTGTGACCAACTGCCGTTCTGCCGGTCGTAGCGATATACGGTTCCGTCTCCCCCGGCATAGATGTTGTTTTTTCCCGCTGCGACACCAGCTCCCGTATTTGTGTTGTAGGCAAAGGCGCCGCGTCCGGCAGTTGCGTTGCCGGTGTAGATGTTGCCTGCATATCCGGCACCAGCACCGGCAACAATACCAGTGTTCGGGTTGAACGCGGCAGCCCCTCGTCCTCCAACCGAGTTGCCGGTATAAATATTAGTGTTACTCCCCCGACCCGCAACTCCCATCGCACCTGTCCGAGAGTTCTGAAAAGCAACCCGGCTACCAGCGCCGTAATTGCCCGTATAGGGATTTGCCCAAGCTGCGTGCGTGCCAGCGTATGCCGTGTTCCCCCAACGTCCATAAACGTTGGCGCTCGCGTACCCACCATAACCATAGCCCCATGCGGGACCCCAACAGCAGCCCCCGTAGTACCCCCAAGGACCCCACCAAGGGTAATAGTAATAAGGGTATCCGTACCCATAGCTATATCCGACTCCGAAAGTCAGGCTCCAGCCGCCATCTAGACTCCAGGTCGTTGCCACGCCCACACCGTACGTGTAAGGCGCGCCATACCAATATGTGCCGATGTAAGGTGGATAGTACCAGCCGGTTCCGTACACAACAGTCGTAGTTGTTGAAGAGACAACGCTTCCGTAATAACCGGGCGTATATCCGACGTAAACGGCATTCGGCGTGGAGCGGTAAACCTTGACATACGTGACGTAATGAAGGGGCTCGCTAGCAGGAATCGTGTAGATCACGTCGGGTACTTCGGTAGCGATAACCCAAGGTCCGTGAGGTGATGAAGCAAGGAACCACACCGCATTCTCTACCGCATAGTAGTTTCTATCCTCTATGCGGATGACTGGCGTGGCGGTGTTCACCGCATATTGCAAGTCAGTCCCCTTGATCTCTCGGAATTCCGGCTCTCCGTCGTACTTCACCTCAAGGTGGGCCTGGCTTCGCGAAATCGTGGCAGTTTGTGGTATGGAATTCGCGATCAAGGCCTCCTTGGCAGGTCCTGTTCCCGGCACAGATGCCAGCGCTCCAGCTTTCGGACTGCTTTCCGGAATCTTTGCGAACTTTTGGGGGAGACTCTTACCATCAATAAATTTCCAGGGCCCGCTTTCAAGGGAATTCGAGCTGAACCATCGCCCTGCGAGCAAAATGTAATGTTCAGAAGTGTCCGGATCACGAAAGATGCTCGCAGTAGTGTTTTTCACATATTCGAGCCCAGCTTCCGGAATTGGCTCATACTTGGGAGGGCCTTCTGTCACTAGTAACTCTGCGGGCCCGAAGCTCACATAGATTATAGGAAGCTTGCCTTCCTTGTGAGCCTCTTTGAGCGATGGCGGTTTTGTGCCTTGCTGCACGGACGCTTGCTGCCTCTCCTGAATGCCCTTTGTAATCTCCTTCATGTCGTCAGGGATCTTCGACGCGTATGTCCAGGGGAGTTCCAGATCAGGAGCTTCCATCCAGCCATCCATCACGCTCAGATAGCGTTTTCCTTCTTCGTCATCAATGATGATGGTCGACTTGCTGTTCAGTACTAGGCGCAAATTCGTACCGCCGATGTCCCGGAGTTTCGGGGGTCCGTCAATCAGTACAAGCTGTGCGGGTTTTGCACTAAAGATGACGCGAGGTGGGTCATTGTTTACCGGAAGAGCATGAATGCGAGAATCGGCCGATTCGGATGCAAGGAGCGCAGACTCTAAGCGATCCAGGGCGATGATCTTGGTTTTCCCGGGAAGCTTTTCTTGCAGAAAAGTTTGATACTGGGCTTCCTTGCTTGCCATGGTAGGAAATCGGATTTTGGTGATCTGAAAATTATCGAGCGTCACCTGCCGGTTGACTTTGTCGACTTCGGTACGCGCAGTGAACCACACAACTCCGTATTTTGTCTTCCGCTCCTGTTTATTTTGAAGTGCGACGGCGGCGTAGGCACGAATCTCATCGCCTTCCCAACTGTCGAGCTGAGGCTGATAGATGCTAATCTTTTCCGCGCCAACTTCCGCTTCGCGGGGCCATGGTGCATCTGTTCCTTGAGCACTCTGGGCTAGGTTTTGAGCGGCAGGTTTTGCACGGTTCGAGGCGGATACATGGGACGGCGCATCGGGCAACACCTGTGCTAAGGTTGATTTCGATGTACCATCTGCTGCAAACAAGTCCCCGAGTGGCGTGAATAATTGGACTGCTGCGAATAATGATATGAACAGTGCGCGCATTGGTGCCAGTCAGAAGCACGATCTTAAATGCCGGTCGGCAAAGCCGCGACCTGTACATCTGACAGTGCCCACGCCCAAAATCGACGGTCCTACAAGACCAAGCACCCAGCGCCGCTTTTCTCTTTCACTTCGGAGCCATCTCGACGGGCCCCATTCATTGATAGTCAAGGCTTCGATGGCATCACCAATTCTTCCCGCAGGATGAGCAGGAGTTGGCCGATTCACACCGTCAAGATGACCGTCAGGATCGGCAACGACCATGATGACGTGTTCGCCGCCTCTAATTTCTGTCCGAGCTGGCTCCTCTGCCGATCTAAGCTCACGAGGCGTAAAGACTCTATTTTCAGCCAAGGCTCGTATGCGGCCTGCAATCCGTACTGCATGTCTGGCAAATCTGGAACTATCAACCGGCTGAGGTCGTCAACGTAGCCAGTGCCATGTTTCCCTTGGTCCGCGTTGCAGGCCTAAAACAAAAAAGCACGCAACCTGCTATGTCAGACGGCCGCCTAGACCGAACTTTTCTCCCACGTGGAAAATCCGAAATAAGCTGTTGAACACGAACAAAGGCCGGGCTACTGCGGACCGAAGTTTTTGCAGTCTCATGTCCACGTTGGGGCATGAAAGGGATGTGCCGTCGCCCAGAACGATCAGGAGTGAACTATGCTCTGGCACAAGCGCTGTTACGCCACAAGATTATGCAAACCACGCTGAATATCTACAAGAAACAGATTACCTCGGAATCATTTAACGCTGGCATGAACCTGTTGGAAGGTCGATGACAGCCGATGAGAAATGCATATGGCGTGCCGAGTCCAGAGGGGATGAGCAACCTCAGGCATTCGGCATGTTGGCCCTATCTCTTCTTCTTTTGTGCCGGTTTGGCCTTCTGCTTCGGTTTGCCCTTTTTTTTCGGTTTACCACCATGTCTCTTGGTTTGGCCACCGCCAGGCATATAGCCTCCTACTCTAACAATTGGTCTATCATGTTCCTTGCTGAACGTGAGCACGCAAAGAGTTCCACGTATATAGGCCCAAGGAATTGAATTGTCAACTGAAATGTAGCCCGGGCCAAACGATAGGGCCGTCGAGCTTTCCAAATCTTAGACGACAGGACAATCTCTCAAGTCTATCTTTCCTCACATGGGTTTCTATCTTCATTCAACGAGTCCGCTGAAGTCAACACCGGTAATAGGTCTGTTTGGTGCTGACTTACCTGTTTCTGCTTTCCCATAAGTTCCAGGAGAACGTTAGACTCGGCCACAGCCAGAGGCACGAACCAACCGTCGGTAATGACCGCGAGTTTCTCCTGCACAGCCCATGACTCAAGTCCACTTCCAGAGTAAGGTCCCGCAGTCACTAGGGTGCAGGCCTCGTTTTCATTCAGTGAGTGCGTTCTCTTTTTTCTCCACAGATTGCGCGTGTCAACTAATACGTAAAATCCGGATTTCCGGGAAAGTCTCAGGTCCTGGTGCGGATGTGCGTCCTTTTTTCTCCAAGCGGCCTTCCAACGAGTCATCTCCTGCCACAGTTTGTAAATCACTTCCATGTGGTCATGTGCTCCGCATGGATACTCGGCCGTAAAGTGGTATGCAATCTGTTCAGGATCGGCCCCCTTTGGGAGAAAATCGTAGTACCCTGCGCGCGGCTTTATGTTGCGCACGCCGAATTTAGTCGGCTGGGAATAATAGGGGCTGAAACGGTCAATATCCAAGTGCACTAATCCGTTTGGAGGCTGAAGGTGATGGAGCAGAGGAAGAATGCCGAGAGTCTCCTCATACGCTTTCACATCGTCTCCAGGGAATCCCCAAAGGAGATTCCAGTAGAGATCTACGTCCGCCGCTCGCGCAAATCGGAGTAACATCAAATTCTGTCGAGCCTGCACGCCCTTGTCCATCAAGGTCAGAAGACGAGAAGATAGCGACTCAATCCCCGGTTGGATAGATGTGATTCCCGCTCGGTGAAGAGCGAGAATGTGCGGCAGCGACAGGTTGGCCTTTTGCTCATAAAAAATAATGGCTCCCAACCGTTCTGCGGCAAGAAGAGGAAGAAGGGTTCGGAAGTATGCATACGGCATGATGCTGTCGGTCATGCTGACCTTCTTCGTGGGATAGGCATTGAGTAGCGCATGCAGATCCTCGATCACGCGACTCGGAGACTTCTGCCGGAACGCGATACCCTCTTCTGCGAACCCGCAGAACGTACAATGATGCCTCTGACCCCACCAACAGCCCCGACTCGTCTCATAAGAAATTTCCGTTTGCTCGGCTGGCACCTTGCTCAGCGGGAGGAACTGTCTACGTTGCTCATAGAACTCCGCGTAGTCAGGTCTAGGTAGGGAATCCATGTCTTTGCACGGCTCACCTTGGATGAGCCGGGATTTGGGTCGTGAGTCGGCGAGGATATCTCGAACGAACTTGATAAACGTTGCTTCACTTTCCCCTGAGAAGATATAGTCGATGCCCGAGGTTAGCGAGGCAATTCCACGCGCCATCTCTCCCTCGCAATTGGCCCCCCCGAGAATGGTTATAGTGTCGTTGCGCAGATCCTTGATCCGGTCGAGCAGAGCCACACTAGCGGCTGTTTGTTCAAAAGTTGTGGTACACCCGACGATCTTGTAGGGTCGCGAGCTCACGGCCTTCGCGATAGTGTCGAGATAGCCGTCGGCGCATCTTTCCAAACGACGCATCATCGATAGATTGATCGTTTGTCCGCAATCACGGGAGCCAAGGTCGGGACTGACCTCCCAATCCTTGTTCGGACCGATTACCCAATCTGGTTCAAACATCCGGGCGGCCCGGCGGCCGAGCCGTGGAAGACCGAATGCAGATCGAGCAAAGAAGCGCTCTCCCGCGAAACTTCCATCCGGCGCATCGCAAATCTTCTCGTTTTGTTCCTCCCCAATAATCGAGGCCAGCAACATGTTGGCGTAAAGGACCTGGACACGGAATCCTGCCTGCCGGCCACATGCTTGGAGAAGATGGACACCTAGGGATGGGTACTTTAACGCGTGGAAGGGGGGAACAATCAAGATCACATCGGCGTCGGAGAGCGTCTCAGAGAGGTCGCTCATCTTAAATAGCGAGGCTACACGGCCCCAGGTTTGCCCCCCAGCTCCTGCATCCATTTCCGACCTCCCCTATGTGGCGATTCAGTACTCTACTCGCCCTCCCTTGGCTGTCTGACTCGGCCTGTTCAAATACTTTAAATTGGAAGATTCAAACGGTGTAACAAGTCATGAAATCGGGGATCCGAGTGCAACGGGTCGAACATGGGCTCCACACCGATCGAAGGGATCTCGCTATCTCGCTGCTTATAACCCTCTTCCAGCCATTCAAACGCTTCTCCCTTCTTGTTCAAGCTCACACACACCAAGGCAATGAGTCGCGGTGCAACATATCTTTTTTTTGATTGTTCCTTGAGCGAGTCGAGGACCTTCTCGGCCTCACGTTTCCTGCCGGATAGCGCATACGCATAACCGAGTACTGCCGTCGTTTCGTCGTCTCCTTGGGAGAGCGCGGCCGCAGTTTGAAGTTCTGCGATGCTTTCTTCAAACTTGTGATCCTGCAAGTCAACTACTCCCATGAAGTGTCGAGCGAAGAAGAAGTCCGGCGATACTTCGAGAGTTCTCTTGAGCGCGTCTTTCGCCTCTTGGTATCGACGGGCCACATAAAAAGCCTGTGCCAGCCGCAAGCTTATGATTGGCGAGAGTGGGTCCAGTTCCACCGCGTGCTTTGCCTCCATTATTGCCTTCTCGTGTCGCCCCATTATTGAAAGAAAAAAAGAGAACCACTGATGAGCGGTCGCATAGCCGGGATTTAAGGCAAGGGCCTGCTTGTATTCCCTCTCTGCCCCTTCCCAGTCCCATTCCAGCTCCATGGCCTGGGCAAGCGAAGTGTGCGCCTCAGAGATCGAGCCATCAATTTCCACTGCCTTCAGCGCACTGGCCTTAGCCTTGGCGAAGGCCTCATGGGGGGGAAGCCAATAATTGCCGCCGAGTATGATATAGGAGTCAGACATGCCGGCGTAGGCGAGACCGTAGTTAGGTTCCAGCTTGACAGCTTGTTCAAAGTATTGCAGGCCTTTCGCCACTCCCTCGCGGTCCCTCTTGTTCCAAAAGTATCGGCCCTTGAGATAGGCCTCGTAGGCGTCAGGCTTCACTGTGCGTGCAGATCGCAAGCGGGTCGTTTCCTGCGGGCTCAGCTCGATCTGGACTTCCTCAGCAATGGCCTGTGCCACCTCTCTCTGTAACGCCAGGATGTCATTCAGGTCGCGCTCATAGCTTTCCGCCCACAGATACTTTTCGGGGTTAGCTTGGACCAGTTGCGCGGAGATTCGTACACGATTGCCCGAGCGCAGGACCGAGCCTTCCACCACGGCCTCCACATTCAATTCCTTGGCAATCTGCGGCGTGGGTTTAGAGTGCCCCTCATATTGCATCACGGAACTTCGCGAGATGACTCGCAGTCGACTGATCTTCCCCAAATTGGTAATTAGCTCTTCCGTCATACCGTCCGCGAAGTATTGCTGCTCCGGATCGCGGGACAGGTTGGTCAGCGGCAGCACTGCCAGGGAACTGATGTGCGGGTGGCCATATCGTCCCAACAATCGCTCACGCCAGTCGCCGGCATTAAGCGCAACTAACAGAGCGGCTATCAACAACAACGCGGCTAGACTCGCTATGGTCGCGCTCACTAGTCCTCGCCATGGCTTTGGCGCGGCGGTCCCGACTGCGGCACCCGTACTTGGCGCACTAAGCCGCCGCAAGTCAACCGCCAATTCCTTCGCCGACTGGTAGCGATTCTCTGGTTCCTTTTCTAAGCACTTGCCCACGATTCTCTCCAGTTCTGGAGATAACTTGGGATTAAGCACCGTGAGCGGTACTGGGGAACGCCGCAGGACCGCGTCGATCAGTTGTGAGCGTTCCAATTCAGCGAACGGACGTTGCCCAGTAGCCATTTCGTACAGCACCCACCCGGCCCCGTAAATATCCGTCCGAGCGTCCACCCCTCTGCCCAACAACTGCTCTGGCGCCATGTAAGGCAAAGTCCCTGGCAACCATTGCCTATCGCTAAGACAATCCGTCGCGGCAATGTCCGTGACAGGGCACTGCAGCTTTGCCAGCCCGAAGTCCAGAATCTTGAGTCGCCCGTCGACGGTCAGTCGAAGGTTACCGGGTTTAAGGTCACAATGAACTATCCCGTGTTCATGGGCCGCAGACAAGCCTTCGGCAAATTGCACGCCTAGCCGGAGGACATCCTTCTCCGGCAGCGGCCTGGCAGCTAACTTTGCGTTGAGTGTGATTCCTGGGATGTACTCCATCACCAGGAAGTCCATGCCCTGCTGCGTTTCGAAGTCGTATATGGTCGCAACGTTGGGGTGGTTCACCATGGAGAGGGCCAGAGCCTCTTTATGGAAACGCTTGCGTGCAGATGCGTCAGTTAGAGTGCCGGCAGAAAGAATCTTTATGGCGACATCGCGGGCGAGGTGCTCATCGCGGGCGCGGTAGACTTCTCCCATGCCGCCGGCCCCAATCTTTTCGACGATGCGGTAACGGCCCAGTGCGGTACCGACAAGCGTAATCAAGTATTCCTTCCCTCACCTCAGACTCATTCTAAACTTGCACAAAAGAATCGCTGAGAACCGACTACCGCTTTAGCGAAAACCCCGTTTTTCGACAACGGCCGCGTTGCCGACCATGCAACGGAAACTCCCGCTCCGAGCGACACTCTCGCCGCCAGTCTTGCTGAGCGCCTAAGGCTTGGCCCCGTAAACGGTCTTGCCGCCGACAATGGTCCACAAGACTCTTGTATCGTGTCTCATCCACCATTGCGGATGCTCGGATCTTTCGCATCGAAGTCCCAAGCGGCAAGCGGAGTCTCCAAAATTGGAATTGACCGATGCAGCAGGTTCCGTAGATCCGGTTCGTGTTCAAGTTGGCCCCAACAATAAGATCTATGTTTACAATTTCCGCCGAATCACAGGAAGCTTGTACATGGTGGAAGGCGTGCACTGATATCGACATGAGTTTGATTAAAGGTGGCTAACACTTGCCGTTGAGTGCCTCAGGGGAATTGTGTCTCGAAAGCATAAATTTCCTGGATTCCAATGTCGCGCATCACCAGCGGCGACCCATCGTAGGCCGGCGCGCTCCAATATCCTGACATATCATTCGGACGGCGAAGCTTTTTCAGGTCGGCCATTTGTTCGAACCTGTGGCTCGAGATTTCTATGCGGCGTACCTCACCTTGGGTGAAATCCTCCAGATAGAGATACTTGGAATCGTGTGACCAGTTGGGGAAAGCAAAGGCGCTTCCACTTGCCAATTCCGACCAGCTCTTTGTTGTGAAGTCGAAAAGCATGAGTTTGTTTGAGTCAGGGGGCATTGCGGCGACGTAGCGCCCATCCGGTGACCATCTGGGACTGTAGAGTCCGTCAGATCCAGGCAATGTAGAAATTTGATTGGTTTTCAAGTCGACCACTTGGATTGTCACTGGTCCCGAACTCCCAAACTCAAGAAACGGGATGCGCCCAAAAAGCAGGGAGTTTCCGTCCGGTGACCAGGTCGGATCGGCCTCCATGCGTTCCTCAGGCATTACCTCCTGCGAGCTGCCGCCTGCCGCCGAAACTAAAGAAATTTTTGGAGGCTTCCCTGGTCGCGATCCCATAAATGCAATCTGCGTTCCGTCAGGGGACCAACGAGGCAGTTCGGCTGCGAGCGGAGGATAGGTAAGTTGCAGCCGTTCGGTTCCATCCAACTTGCTCCGCCACAGGGTACTCTCAGGAAATGTAATGTATGTGATCCACTGTCCGTCTCTCGAGAAATCAACCTGAGCGGCAGAAATACCCGACAGGAAAGGCACGAACTGCCGCGAGCCGGTATCGTAACGCATTAATTCACCGCGAGTCTGTTGCCCGATGACGAACAGCTTCTTACCATCTTTGCTCAACACCGGATTCGAAAACGACAGCGGACCGGTGGTTAGCTGTATCGGTTTAGGAGAAATTTTTCGTAACATACCAGCTCGCTCAGGTCGAATCCAGATGCTGGAAGTATTCTGACGCCAGCTCTGGAAGACGTAGTACTGCCCATTCGAAGTCCAGGTGCCGCAACACTCACGCGATGGCTTGTTCCAATTTTCCAAAACAGGATGCAGGCCGCTTCCATCTGCCGCAACTTCCCAGAGCGACAGCGAAGCTGTCTTCACGTCATTGTTCGTAAATCGCAAGCGCGATCCGTCGGGCGAAAAAACTGGGTTGAAAGGTACACCCGTCGCGGTTGTCAGCTTGCGAGTTTCGCTGCCGTCACTCTTGGCTATATACAAGCTGGAACCGTTCGCATACACGATCTGTTGCCCGTCTGGGGACCACCCGGCATCATGGGCACTCACATCACCCAATCGCCGTGGGGACCCCGATGGTATGGGGAGCAACCACAGCGGCAATTCTGTTTGCGTGCCGCTAACAAAGCTCCCAACCAGGAGCTCGGAATGATTCGGCGCAATATCGAAGATCTGAACGTTTGGAAATGGCGTTGGGATCTGGGAGGTTTCTCCTCCTTCGGTGGATACTTGGCTGATTACACCGAGGCCAGCTAGGCTTTCTGTCACATAGAGGCGAGCACCGTCGCTTACAAAGTTATTTTTCGGCAACTGATCGTTGGTGATCTGGACCGAACCCACTACTTTCGGAGGCTGCGCTGCCGGCCTAAGTAACCAAACGACCATTAAAATAGCTATAACGGCTGCAACAATTCCCCATTTCAATGGTGCCAATCCCTTGGGAGTGGCTCGCTCCTGAGACGATACCGCGGGCATGGACTGGCTACCCATCGCTGGTGACTTTGTTGCCGTCAGTGGCGAACTCAATTCGTTACCCAGCTCGTTGCCGGTTACTACGGAACGACCGGAATCGGAGTCGCGCTTCAACCGCTGCAGGTCAGTTCGCATCTCCGAAGCGTGCTGGTAGCGCAGCGTGCGATCTTTCTCCAGAGCCTTGTTGATAAGGTCTTCCAGCTTCGTTGGTAGGTCAGGGTTTAAGCGCACGGGCGCGACTGGCGCCTTGTGCAGAATTGAATCAAACATAGCCGCCGAGGTCTCTCCTCGGAAAGGGAGCGTACCAGTGGACATTTCGTACAGAACGGCGCCGAAGGAAAAAAGATCGGTGCGGGCGTCCAATTCTTTGCCGAGCGCTTGCTCAGGTGACATGTAGGAAACCGTGCCCAGCGTCGTGCCTGGACTGGTAAGGTGCTCCGAGCTGGGTTCTACTGTGGCCTGTGAAGCGCCGATTTGCGCTGTCAGGGCTTTGCCGCTCGCAAGCTTTGCCAAACCAAAATCGAGAATTTTGGCATGCTCGCGCTTGGTGATAAAGATGTTTGCTGGCTTGATGTCGCGATGGATAATGCCGTCGCCATGCGCGGCATCGAGCGCATCCGCGATCTCAATCCCAAGCACCAAGAGTATTTCTGTCTCGAGCGGCCGCCCCGCAATGCGATGCTTGAGTGTCACACCATCCAGAAACTCCATTGCAATGAATGCCTGCCCGTGCTGGTCGTCAATTTCGTAGATCGTGCAGATGTTCGGATGATTAAGGGCAGAGGCGGCCTTGGCTTCACGCTGGAAGCGGCTCAGGGCTTGTGGGTCTTTGGCTACGTCATCGGGCAGGAACTTAAGGGCAACAAAGCGCCCTAGCTTCACATCCTCGGCCTTATAAACAACACCCATCCCACCACCACCGAGTTGCTCGATGATCCGGTAATGCGAGATCGTTTGGCCGATTAGTTGAGTTGACGAAGCCATTGGCGGGAATCTTAGGGCGATGTCCAAGAAAGGTCAATCACAACGCTCAGCGGAAAACGCTACAGCAACTTGGCGTACTCGGCTCTGGCTTCTTTCAGGATGGGGATGTCGCAGTTCGGCGTCTTTCCATAGGGTGAAGAAATGCTGCTACGCGAGCCTTGACACTATCGCCTTGGTGCACAAATGCGCAGGCGATGTCGAGATGAGCCAACGCGCCAATGGGATCGTTACGCACAATTCCGCGATGGTTAAAAGCGATAGTACCATCCGCGGTGGTACTCTATCCTCTAGCCAGCACACCTCCACTAGGCAGCAAATCCACATGTCCAATCCAAATACCCCAGAGTCTGCGTTGCCCGAATCAAGCGAATCTTTCGGCAACATTCTTTCGCAATTCGAACAAAGCCACACGACGAAACCCATAGAAGGTTTGCGCGAGGGTACCGTCGTTTCCATTTCCGCTGATTCGGTTGTTCTCGACATCGGATTCAAGACCGAAGG
>Ga0066388_100001488_pt1 | contig 13248 bp, 13 predicted proteins | sample PanSoiMetaGPlot6_FD_64539 | JGI IMG/M metagenome (GOLD analysis project Ga0066388, IMG submission 64539) | Tropical forest soil microbial communities from Panama analyzed to predict greenhouse gas emissions - Panama Soil - Plot 6 (Hybrid Assembly) | ecosystem: Environmental > Terrestrial >... | reverse complement strand
CGTTTCAAACTGCATGCCGGGCGGCGGTCGAAACACTCGCGCGCGAAACCACTTCCTCAGGGCCGGCTTTGCTGGTTGGCACACCCTGGCTCGATGGCGGCAAACTCTATAATGCGGTGACGTTGCTCGATAGTGGAGCGATCGCTGCTCTGCGTTATAAAGTCGACCTCCCCAACTATGGCGTGTTCGACGAAAAGCGCGTGTTCGTGCCCGGCCCAATGCCGGGGCCAGTCAATTTCCGCGGCGTGCGATTGGGGCTACCGATCTGCGAGGATATCTGGGGCGCGGAGGTGGTGGAGTGTCTGGCGGAAACGGGCGCCGAAATGCTCGTGGTACCGAATGGCTCGCCGTATTGGCGGCAAAAGGGAGATGTGCGCCTCAACATCGCGGTCGCGCGCGTTACCGAGCAGGGGCTTCCGACAGTTTACGTCAATCAGGTCGGCGGGCAGGACGAACTCGTGTTCGATGGCGTGTCATTCGGTCTGCATGCGGATTGCTCGCTCGCGTTTCAGCTTGCCGCATTTCAGGAAACAATCGTCACTACGCAATGGACCCGACGTGGTGCGACATGGCGTTGTGAGAATGGACCAACAGTTGCCAGCGTAGAGGCGGATCATGCCGATTACACCGCCTGTGTCTTGGGCTTGCGCGACTATGTCAACAAGAACGGATTCCCCGGCGTCGTGCTGGGTCTTTCCGGCGGCATCGATTCGGCGTTATGCGCCGCAATGGCGGTCGATGCGCTTGGCGCGGAGCGCGTACGCTGCCTCATGTTGCCCTACAAATTCACCTCGAGAGAATCGCTCAGTGATGCTGCCGCATGTGCGAAGGCGCTCGGCGTGCGCTACGAGACATTGCCAGTCGCGGCAGCGGTCGAGGGCTTTGAAACGGCGCTAACGCCAGTCTTTTCAGGTTTGCCGCGGGACGTCACCGAAGAAAACCTGCAAGCTCGCGCGCGCGGCACGATCCTGATGGCAATTTCTAACAAGTTCAATCTCATGGTGGTGACAACTGGCAACAAGTCGGAAATGTCTGTCGGTTATGCCACGCTTTATGGCGACATGAATGGCGGATTCAATCCGATCAAGGATCTTTACAAGACCGAAGTTTTTCGGCTTGCCCGGCTGCGCAATAGCTGGAAGCCCGAAGGTGCCAAAGGGCCAGATAACCTGGTAATCCCAGAGAATATCATGACGCGTCCCCCGACAGCCGAATTGCGTGAGAATCAGAAGGACGAGGACTCACTGCCACCCTACGCCGTGCTTGACCCGATTCTGGAGCGGCTGGTCGAGCGCGAGGAACCAATTTCGGCGATTGTGGCCGCAGGTTTCGATAGCGACACCGTGATGCGCGTGGAGCGGATGATAAATCTTGCCGAATACAAGCGGAGACAGGCCGCGCCGGGCGTCAAGGTAACATTGAAGAATTTCGGCCGGGACCGCCGCTACCCCATTACTAACCGTTTCCGCGATCCCGGTACGCCGATGCCGGCGCCTGACGTGTCGCTGATCACCGGCAAGCCGGCCAAAAGCGAAGCCTTCGATTTTTAGACACGCAAGCGGGAGGCTTAAAATTCAGCGCGCGGGCAAGAACGTGGGTCCAATTGTTCGCACAGTTCGTTTTGCGGGATTGGTCTCGGCGGGAACATCAGCTGTCGGTGTAGAGGGTGCCGGAGCAGCGACAGCCGCAGGTTGTCGCTGATCGGCGCGGACGGGCTTGCCGTCGGTGCCGATCCGAGGTTGCGACATTTGCTTGGAATTCTGTTCAGTCACGACCACGTCGCCGGGAGCAATCGTGTCGTCCGGCCCGACAGCCTTGAGCGTTTGCGCCCAGCTTTCACCCGGCTTTCGGCAACTACAGTCGGCAGTCATCGCTTTGCGGTACTGGAACGCGGTCGGCAGCTCTGTGTACGGTCGACCAGTGAGCGAAACCGCCTGCGCCATTTCCTCGCCGGGGTTGTGATAGGCGTAGAGCGACACCTCCGCGGCTGGACAACTGCGCTGACAGGTCAGTTCGTCTTCACGGAAACGGTCAGGCGAGGTCGAGTACGATATCGGGAAATAAAAGCCATCGCAGGTACGCACGCAGACCGTGCGAAAGGTGCCGCCCATCGGTCCGAGCGGCGTGGTCAACACGCCGTTTCCCCCATTGCCGAACAAACGATCCCAGAAGCCGTTCTGTTGACCGGCAAGCGCCGCAGAACGATATTGCGGGCCGCAGCCATTGTCGCCTAGTGCGACTAGCAAAGATTGACGCTGTGCGGCGCGCTCGGCGGTCCCGCCATTGAGACGTTCCAGATCGTTTCGCATGCGCTCCAGCATGTTGCGTTGCTGATCGATTTGCCGGGAGAGCCCACCACATTGCGGGGGCCGATTGCTGAAAATCGAGAAGAAACCGAAGTTTTCACACCCGATTCGGCGTGATTGTGCCACCAGCCGATCAACCTCGAATTGCTGCCGGTTGACCATGTCCTCCGCGCGGCGAATTTGCTCAGCGCGCAACGGATCCGCGTTGCCGCGATCAAGTGCTGCTAGTTGCCCTTCGAGTCGCTGGCAGGCAGGATTCGACGATTGTGATTGTGCTGCCGCAGCGCCCGACAGCACGATGATGGCCGCGGCTACAAGCCGGTAGGACAATATCCTCATGCGTCGGCACTTTAATCTGAAAACCGTAACGGGGCGAGCCTTGTTATCAGTGTGCTCGTGCGACTTCAGAACGCAGGTTCCAGATCACCCCGGACACAATGATCAAGGCGCCGAGCAGGACGAAAATGTCGAGCGACTCACCGTATAACACCCAACCAACCACGGCGATCAGCGGAATGCGCATGAAATCCAGTGGCACCACCAAAGTAGCGTCGCCGGATCGGAAGGCATTACTCAGGCAATAATGCGAGGTCAGCCCAGCCGTACCGACGCCAACTGCGGGCAAGAGATGACGCACTCCGATATGCAGGAATACCGACGGATCGCTGCCGATCAACGAAAGCGGAAACTGAATCACCGCCATCCAGAACACGATGCTGAAGGTTGTCTCCGTCATCGTCAGTTTTTTGGTGGCGATCATCGTAATGGCATAGCCAAAGGCCGCCAGTAGCACCAAAATTGCCGCTGGGTTGAAGCCAGCAATACCCGGCCGCAGGATTACCAATACCCCGACAAAACCAAGCACAACGACGCCGAGCCGGCTTGGGGTCATGCTCTCATGCAGGAACCAGACCGCGAGCAGCGCCGTCCACGCCGGCATGGTGAATTCGAGTGCGAACACCGTTGCGAGCGGCAACATGGTGAGGCTCATTGCCCATGAAAACTGCGACGCATAGTGTACGGTGTTGCGAAAAAAATTGAGGCCCATCCTCCTCGGCAGCGCGTGAATACGCAAATCTGCACGCACAGCCAGCAGGGCAAGCAGAAACAGGAGAGCAATACCGCTGCGGATTGCCAGGATTTCAAAAATGTTCAGGCCGGCGTGAGACAGTTCGCGGATCGACACGGCCATGACCGAAAATGACAGCAGTGCTCCGACCATCCAAAGGACGACGCGTACGAGCTTGCTGTTGATCACGTGTGGTTCGCTGGATGAGGAAAGAGCAGATCGACGATCTAGCAGGCGGCCGCGATTTCGTCACTCGGCATCAGGCTGGTTCTCAGGCCTTGCCTTATCGAACGCTGGAAGCTTCAGGCAGGCGGCATCAACTGCGACAATTTTCGGGAATTTGTCGAGTGGCATCTTGTAGCGGCGGGCGTTTGCCACCTGCGGAACCAGACAAATATCAGCGAGCGTGACGCGGGCGCCGCACGCATATGGTTCGGGTTCTAGCATTGCTTCCAGTGCCGTGAAACCCACGCTGATCCAGTGATGATACCAGGTGTCGATCGCGCGTTGCTCGTGCCCGAGCTGGCGTTTGAGGTATTGCAAGGCAACGAGATTATTGAGCGGGTGAATGTCGCAAGCGATCAGTTGCGCAATCGCCCGCGATTTGGCGCGTTCAAGTGCGTCGGTCGGTAAAAACGGCGGCTCGGGATGAATGTCGTCGAGATACTCGATAATAGCCAGCGATTGCGTCAGCACCACGCCGTTCGATAGCTCCAGCGCCGGCACCCTTGCTTGCGGATTGATTACGCGAAATTCCGGCGTGTGCTGACGTCCACCATCCCTGGTCAGGTGGACCGGCACTGTCTCATAAGAAAGGTTCTTGAGATTAAGCGCGATGCGGACCCGATAGGACGCGGAAGAGCGGAAATAGGAGTAGAGTTTCACGGAATGACCCCAGCTGTCACAAAGCGCAATCTAACCAGGAGGACGCCCGTTTGGCGATACGGGAAGGGCGCTCGGCGCTTGCGCGAGTCAGCGCTTGGGTTGTCGCCGCTGGCAGGACGGCCACAGCCGGAGCGCCGCGAGCCTTCGTGAAAGCGCGCCGGATCCCGGTCCAGCAACGGTAGCGGCGATAAGGACCGGTCCGGCAAAGCGGTTGACGATCAGGATTGTCCTGGATCGCCTCCCATCGGTTTTGCGTTCCAGCAATAACGCCTGTTCCGGCCAGCCGTTCCGCTAGCGCGCGCGTTGACCTGGGCTGGAACAGCAACTAACCGTAGCGCTGAGCCAAGGCGAGCTACGCTGGAAATGTGATTATGGAGGCTGTCAATGCAGTCGCCGACCCTCCTCATCCCTGCGTTTGGCGGTATCTATCGCGCTCTCGCACCGGTCACCGAGCCATTGATCCGCGTCCTAGCGGGCGGGTCGCTCGCCATCCATGGCTTTCCGATCTTGTTTGGAAATACTGCAGCCGCAGCCAAGTTCCTGGAGAGCGTAGGGTTCGAAAATGCTTTGTTCTGGGCCTACATCGTCGGCATCGTGGAATTTGTTTGCGGAATCTGCCTCGCAGCGGGATTTCTGACGAGGCTGGTCGCCGCACCAATTATCGGATTTCTGATGGTGGCGATCGTCACCTACCACTGGCAATTCGGTTTTGCATGGGAAAACCGGGGGATCGAATATCCCCTATTCTGGGCAATTGTGGTGTTCCATTTTTTGATACGTGGTGGCGGGGCGTGGTCGATCGATGCGTTGATCGGCAGAGAGGTGTGACGAAGTGGTGACCTTCGCCTCCACCGAAGATCTCGACGAGAAAAAGGTCTCGTTCGACCAGATCGGAGCAGGGCTCTACGCCTATACTGCCGATGGCGACCCCAATTCCGGCGTTGTAGTTGGTGACGACAGCGTAATGGTAATCGATGCGCAAGCAACGCCTGCGAGGGCGGAGGAGGTCATTGCGCGCGTCGCAAATGTTACCGACAAGCCCATCAAATACGTCTTGCTGACGCACTATCATGCTGTGCGTGCGCTCGGGGCTTCGGCCTACAAGGGCGCAGAAATTCTGGCGTCAGACGCCACGCGCGGGCTGATCGCAGAGCGCGGCAAACAAGACATGGACTCTGAAGTCGCCCGTTTTCCCCGGTTGTTCCGCGCCGCCGAAACGATTCCAGGTTTAACGTGGCCAACGATTACTTTCCCTGATCAGATTTCAGTATGGTTAGGGCGGCGGGAAGTGCGGATCGTGCATATCGGCCGTGGCCACACAGCGGGCGATGTGGTTGCAATCGTCCCGGACGCGGGCGTCGTCTTTTCGGGTGATCTCGTCGAATATAGGTCGGCCTGTTATTGCGGCGATGCGCATTTCACCGACTGGCCGGCAACACTCGACCATCTCGCTGAAATGCAGGCCAATGCCCTGTTACCCGGCAGCGGGCCGGCTCTTACTACGCCAGAAATGGTCAAGGAGGGCATCGATGCGACCAGCGATTTCATCTCAACTCTTTACGGCTCGGCTCAGGAGAGCGTCGCGAAGGGTCGATCTCTAAAAGACGCCTTTGACTTCGTGCGCCTGACGATGGATTCAAGATTTAAAGACTTCACGCTTTATGAACACTGCCTGCCTTTTAATGTCTCGCGCGCGTACGATGAGGCGCGCGGTATCGAATGGCCAGTGATCTGGACCACCGAGCGCGACCACGAAATGTGGGCGGCTTTGCAAGCCTGAGGTTGGGACCTAGCCCATAAATGGATGGAATGCGCGCGCGTGGGGTTCACGAGGGTGTACACTCAATTAGAAACCGCGCCAATGAAGCGCAGCTAACCCAGGGGGAACCATGGCAGCCAAATCGCGTCTTTATATTCCGGCGCTTGGGGAAATCTACGAGCCGCTTTCGCCTTATGCCGAACTGCTGTTGCGCGCTGGTCTCGGCGCAATTTTGGTCGTGCATGGTTTGCAGAAATTTTTTGCGTGGTTCGGCGGTGTCGGCATTGAACGTACGGCTCAATTGCTCGAGAAGTTCGGCTATCCGGCGCCGCTGTTCTTGACCTACCTCATCGCCAGCCTTGAGACATTCGGCGGTATCTTTCTGATCATCGGCCTGTTTGTCCGTCCGGTGGCGTTTGCAATGGTGATCTTCATGCTGTTCGCAGTGCACTACACGTCGGTGACCTCAGGCTTCATCTGGTTTAAGGGTGGCTCTGAATACTCACTGGCGATTCTGTTCATTTCGTTCTTCTACCTGATCAATGGCGCGGGACCTTTGTCGCTCGATCACAAGGTAGGTCGCGAGTTCTAAGGCCTGGCCGGCCGCTTTTCAGCGCGTGCACACGATGGCGACCATTTCGCACTGGCCATCGCTGCACGCCGCAGCGCCGCTACCCGTGGCCGCGCCCGTGATGTCGCTGCGGTCGGCTTTGCGGTAGGCCGCCGCTTCGGCAAAGTCGTGCGTCTTGCAATAGGCGTTGGCGACGGCTGCGCCACACCGGGCTCCGGAGGCCAGGCAACGGTCGATTCCGTAACCGTCAGCGTCATTGGCGACGATGAACATGCGCCGTTCGGCTTGGACGGATGTAACGAAGCTGACCCAAAGAAAAGCAACAAGAGTGACGAGGATTGGCCGCATATCCGCCCCTAAATTCGGAGGAGCCGACGGCCCCAGGCCCTGTTCCGAGCATGCGGGAAGAATCGTTAAGCAGCGCTTAACCTTCTGGTCCGCCGCCGGTCATCAATTTTTTCCTGTGTTTTACACTGGTTGCGGCAAGACCTTGACGGCATGGACGCGACAAATCATTGTGCCGCCATGAACGGCCTTAACCATATCTGCGGCGTTTGCCCGGAGATTATTCGCTAGCGCATCACGCTGGCTGCGGCCGTCTTTTCTCAGTGTTGAGATAGCAGGACGCCCGGCCAGCGGGGCCGACAGGTGTCATTGCTATGGAACTCAGGCTCTACGATACACTGACGCGCGAAAAGCGGGTATTTGTCCCGATCGACCCAGCGCGCGTGCGAATGTACGTGTGTGGGCCGACGGTTTATGACTTTGCTCACATTGGCAACGCGCGTCCCGTCATCGTATTCGATGTGTTGTACCGGCTATTGCGCCACATCTACGGTGAACAGCATGTCACTTATGTGCGCAACGTCACCGACGTCGACGATAAAATCAACGCGCGTGCAGCAGAGCGCAATATTTCCATTCGAGATCTGACCGAAGAGACCTACAGGAATTTCAGGGAAGACGTAGCGGCGCTCGGTTGCTTGCCACCGACCATCGAGCCGCGCGCCACGGAACATATCGACGAGATGAAGATGCTGATCGAGCGGCTGGTCAAATCCGGCTACGCTTACGCGGACGCAGAGCACGTCCTGTTCGACGTCAAGAAGATGCCGGACTACGGCAAGCTCTCAAAGCGTTCTCTCGATGACATGATCGCCGGCGCGCGGGTCGAGGTCGCTCCATATAAGCGCGACCCGATGGACTTCGTGTTGTGGAAGCCGTCGAAGCCGGGCGAGCCGGCGTGGCTGTCTCCCGCTGGTATCAAGACGCCGGGCCGCCCAGGCTGGCATATCGAATGTTCGGCCATGTCATGGAAGCATCTCGGCGAAACCTTCGACATTCACGGCGGCGGGATCGATCTGGTATTCCCGCATCACGAGAATGAAATTGCACAATCGCGTTCCGCCTTCCGCACGCCCTTCATGGCGAACTTCTGGATGCACAACGGCTTCCTCCAGGTTGAAGGCGATAAGATGTCGAAAAGCCTGGGCAACTTCGTAACCCTCCATGAGTTACTGAAAGACTGGCCGGGCGAGGCGGTGCGCTTTGCGATGCTGCAAACGCATTACCGGCAGCCGATTAATTGGACAGTCTCAACACTGCGCGAAGCGCAAAAAAATCTCGATCACTGGTACAACCTGACAGCCGATGCGAAACCAGGTTATTTGTGCGCTGACGCAGTCGACGCACTGTTGGATGATCTCAACACGCCGAAGGCTTTTGCGGCCTTGCACGAGTTGCGCGGCGAGGCTGCGAAGGGCGCCGGGCCTGCGGCGGCCTGCCTAAAGGCAAGCGCGCAACTCATCGGCCTGCTGCAATTACCAGCTACCAAATGGGCGAACTTCCGTCCGGCGTCGGTTTCTATTGATGAAAGCAGGGTAACGAGCCTGATTGAAGAGAGGGCAGCCGCACGTGCGAAAAAAGACTTCAAGGAATCCGACCGCATCCGCGATGAGCTTACCGCCATGGGTGTAGTTCTGAAGGATTCCAAGGACGGTACAACTTGGGAGATCGCGCGATGACAGCGACCGCCCATCCCAAACTCGGTCTGCGGCCGTTCCTGCCGGCGGATGCGCCGTTGTTGCGCGAAATCTTCCGCGACAGTATCGAGGAACTGACTGGTGACGACTACACAGAGGCACAGCAACAGGCCTGGGCTTCCGCCGCCGACAATGTCGTCACGTTCGGCCAAAAGCTCGGCGAGGAGCTGACACTCATTGCCACCATGGAAGGCTCGCCCGTCGGCTTTGCCTCCCTTCAAGGCAAGGACAAGATTGACATGCTCTACGTGCATCCCGCCGCAGCTGGTCAGGGTGTTGGTGCCATGTTGATCGATGCTCTGGAGAAGCTTGCCAGCGGCCGCGGGACGTCAAAACTCAAGGTCGATGTCAGCGACAGCGCGCGCGGCTTCTTCGAGAAGCGTGGCTATGTCGCACAGCAGCGCAATACGATTTCGGTCGGCGACGAATGGCTCGCCAACACGACGATGCAGAAACAGCTTGCCGCCAAACGGGGGATTTCATGACCAAGCCGGACACGCCGTTCCCGCGTCATTGGCTCTACTACATCATTCTGAAGTACAGCGTGCTGGCCGCCGCTGTGCTTATTGCATTCTATGTTGTCTATCGGCTGACCTGAGTAACGCCATGGCTCGCGAACGCCTCTATCTCTTCGATACCACGCTGCGCGACGGCGCGCAGACTAACGGGGTCGATTTCACGCTCGCCGATAAATTGGCCATCGCCTTCATGCTCGACGAACTGGGCATCGACTATGTCGAGGGCGGGTATCCGGGAGCCAACCCAACTGATACCGAATTGTTTGCCAAGGATCGCAAGCTCGGCGCCACCTTTACCGCGTTTGGCATGACCCGCCGGCCGGGGCGCTCGGCTTCCAATGATCCCGGCCTGGCCGCGTTGCTCGATGCCAAAGCGGACGCGGTTTGTTTCGTTGCGAAATCCTGGGACTACCATGTCAGGGTCGCTTTGGAGACGACGGAGGAGGAAAATCTTGCCTCGATCCGCGACAGTGTGCGTGCCGCCAAGGCCACAGGTCGGGAAGTACTGCTCGATTGCGAGCACTTCTTCGACGGTTACAAGGCCAATCCAAAATATGCGCTTGCCTGCGCGAAGGCCGCCTACGAGGAAGGCGCGCGCTGGATTGTGCTATGCGATACCAATGGCGGCACGTTGCCTTACGAGGTCGAAAAGATCGTTGGCCAAGTGGTGAAAACCATTCCAGGCGATCACGTCGGCATTCACGCACATAACGATACGGATCAGGCGGTCGCCAATTCTCTCGCCGCAGTGCGTGCAGGTGCGCGCCAGATCCAGGGCACGCTCAACGGCCTCGGTGAGCGGTGCGGCAACGCTAATCTCGTTTCCATTGTTCCGACGCTCAAGCTCAAGCCGGAGTTTGCCGAGCGCTTTGAAATCGGTGTGACGGATGCGGCACTCAAGAAGCTTGTCCATATCTCGCATGCGCTGGATGAGCGTCTAAACCGCGCGCCCAACCGCCACGCGCCATATGTGGGTGAAAGCGCATTCGCTACGAAAGCGGGCATCCATGCTTCCGCGATTATGAAGGACCCGGCAACCTATGAGCACGTCGCGCCGGAAGTGATTGGCAACCGGCGCAAGGTTCTTGTCTCGGAGCAGGCTGGAAAATCCAACATTTTAGCGGAGCTTGAGCGGGTCGGCATCAAGGTCGACAAGAATGACCCGCGGATAGGGCGGCTTTTGGAGATTGTGAAGGAGCGTGAAGCAATCGGATACGCCTACGAGGCGGCGGATGCGTCGTTCGAACTGCTTGCCCGCCGCACGCTTGGCAAGGTGCCCAACTATTTTGACGTTACTCAATTCGACGTCAACGTGGAGCAACGCAACAATGCCAAGGGTGAACGTGTCACAGTTACAATGGCGGTTGTCAAAGTGAAGGTCGGCGATGACAATATGATCTCTGCGGCGGAAGGTAACGGCCCGGTCAACGCGCTTGACCTTGCGCTTCGCAAGGACCTCGGCAAGTATCAAAAATATATCGCAGGGCTCAAACTGACGGACTATCGCGTGCGTATTCTCAACGCAGGGACCGAAGCGGTGACCCGCGTGCTGATTGAGAGCGAAGATGAGGCCGGCGAACATTGGACCACAGTCGGAGTGTCGCCCAATATCATCGACGCTTCGTTTCAGGCCCTGATGGACTCCATCGTCTTCAAACTTGTGAAATCAGGCGCGCCAGCGTGATTGATCACGTCTCCGTCGCGGTCCGCGATATCACCGCGGCAACGCGGTTCTATGAAACGGTACTTGCCACGATCGAAATCGCGAAACTGGAAACACGGCCGACAACAGTCGGCTTCGGAAAGCGTTATCCGGAATTCTGGATCAATCTTCGCGTCGACTTTGCTGCGGCGACAGAAAGCGGAGCACATACCTGCTTCCGTGCACGCTCGAAGGAACTCGTTGATGCTTTCTATGCTGCGGCGCTCCAGGCTGGCGGTTCGAGCGATGGTGCTCCAGGCCTGCGCCCTGCACACGGCGAGGGCTATTACGCCGCCTTCATTCGCGATCCTGATGGCAACCGCATCGAAGCGGTGACGTTCGTAAACAGCAACTAGCTATCTACAGTTGATCAACACCAGCAGCCGTCATTGTTTTAGCCGAGTCCGGTGTCGCCAATGCTGCTTCTTGCAACATCGGGAGAATATCGACGACTTTCTCGGCAACGAGTAAATCGAAATCCAGATCGGCGCGGATGAATTCAAGCTTCCTCATGTGGTCGATGAGCGCACAAAGCGGATCCCAAAAGCCCTTGATATTGGCGAGCAATACGGGCTTGCGGTGGCGGCCGAGTTGCACCCAGGTGATCTGCTCGACGATCTCTTCGAGCGTTCCGACGCCGCCGGGCATCGCGACGAATGCATCGGCCATTTCGAACATCTTGCGCTTTCGCTCGTGCATATCGCGGGTGACAATAAGACTGTCCGCGCCTCGCATGGCATGCTCACGCGCAACCAGAAATTCGGGAATAATGCCGGTCACCTGGCCGCCGTGCTCCCGCACGGATTTGGCGAGCGTGCCCATCATTCCGACCGAGCCGCCGCCGAAGACCAAGCCGATGCCGTTCTTGGCGAGGATAGCGCCGAAGGTGCGGGCGCTTTCAACAAAGGCAGGGTCGGTGCCCGGCCCGGAGCCGCAGTAGACGCAAATTTTTCGGATTTTACGGGGATTTTCGCTTTTGTTCATGTGCATGGATGTGCATTGCGCTTGCGGCATCGTCAAGGCAGGAGCCTAAAATGGAATTAATGGCGGCAGAATGCGGGGCGGGAAGGGTGATTACGATTGAGAAACCTCCTATATGAATGCTCTGAATGAGCGACCACCACCATCATCGGGCACCTGACAGCGAATCAAGGGTTTCCGCGAACCGCGGCGCGCTGCTCACAACCCTAATCCATCTCTGGCCTTACATTTGGCCGTCCGACCGAGCGGACCTGAAATTGCGGGTGATCGGGTCACTGGCGGTGCTGCTCGCCGCCAAGCTGGCGACCATCGCGGTTCCTTTCACTTTCAAGTGGGCGACCGATGCGCTTGCCGGTCATGGCACCGCGCCCATCGCGGCTTCCAACTGGCTGCTCTGGGCTTTGGCTGCGCCAATAGCAATGACCGTTGCGTATGGCGGCATGCGCATCTTGATGGCGGCGCTCACCCAGTTACGCGATGGACTCTTCGCTAAGGTGGCGATGAACGCAGTACGGCGGCTCGCCTACCGCACCTTCGTGCATATGCACGAGCTGTCGCTGCGCTTCCACCTTGAGCGCAAGACGGGCGGCCTCACCCGCGTACTCGAACGCGGCCGCAACGGCATCGAGACGATCGTACGGATGGTGATCCTGCAGTTGTCGCCGACGATTATAGAGCTTGCCTTCATTGTCGTCGTGCTGATGTGGCAATTTGACTGGCGTTACGTGGCAGTCATTTCGGTCACAGTCGCGGTCTACATGACCTACACTTATCATGCAACCGAATGGCGGATCGGTATTCGGCGCAAAATGAACGACAGCGATACCGATGCCAACGTCAAGGCGATCGATTCCCTGCTCAATTACGAAACCGTGAAATATTTTTCGGCAGAGGAGCGCGAAGCGGCGCGCTATGACCGCGCGATGGCGCGCTACGAGGACGCCAGCGTGCGCGCGTATACTTCACTCGCTGTGCTCAATGCCGGGCAGGCAGTGATTTTCACCTTCGGACTGGCGGCCGTGATGGTGATGTGCGCGTTTGAAATTCAGGCCGGGAGCAAGACGGTCGGGGACTTTGTGCTGATTAACGCCATGATGATCCAGCTCTATCAACCACTCAATTTCATGGGTATGGTTTATCGAGAGATCAAACAGGCGGTTACCGACATCGAGATCATGTTCTCGATTCTCGCGCGTGAACCGGAGATCAGGGACGTGACGGGTGCGCAGCCACTTAAGGTGAGCACTGGCACGATCCACTTTGAGAACGTCAGCTTCGCGTACGATCCTGCTCGCCGCATCTTGAAAGGTATCAGCTTCGATGTGCCAGCCGGTAAAACGGTGGCGGTGGTTGGGCCATCCGGTGCAGGCAAGTCGACGATATCACGGTTGCTGTTCCGGTTTTATGATCTCTCC
>Ga0066388_100001487_pt1 | contig 13252 bp, 9 predicted proteins | sample PanSoiMetaGPlot6_FD_64539 | JGI IMG/M metagenome (GOLD analysis project Ga0066388, IMG submission 64539) | Tropical forest soil microbial communities from Panama analyzed to predict greenhouse gas emissions - Panama Soil - Plot 6 (Hybrid Assembly) | ecosystem: Environmental > Terrestrial > Soil... | reverse complement strand
GACGGGTCCCGGGCGTAAACCGCAGCGGCTCGTCCTGGATCAGGTCCATCCAGCCCTTCACGTCGCGGATGCGCGCGTGATTCACCGCCCCGTATTTCTTCCCGAACACGTCCGGGACGCCCGCGCGGTGCTCGACGAGCATCTGTACGGTGATCTTCTTCGCGTCCTCGGGCCGGTAGGAGGGAAGGTAGCGGTCAATGGTGTCCTCGTACTGGAGCACCCCCTTGGCCACGAGCTGATTGATGGCGAGCTGGGTGAAGACCTTGTTGACCGATCCGAGGTTGAACCGGGTTTCCGGGCGGTTCGGGCTGGGGAACGCGCGGGAGGCAAAACCCCAGGCACGGCGCACGACGGGGCGGTCCCCCTGCGCCAGGAGCACGGCGCCGGAGAACGCGTCCGCGCGGGAGAGCGAGTCGAGGTACCCGGTCAACCGCGCGGCGATCCGGTCCTTCGCGAGGGGGCGGGATCCGGTCCGGGGAGCGCCCGAGGCGGGGGACGCGAGCGCTCCGGCGAGGAGGAGAGCGAGAAGCCGGGACAGGGCGGACGATCCGGACATGGCGACCCCCAGGGTTCGAGACGCGACGATGCGGACGAGCATACCGGATCGCGCCCGCGCTTGACATCGCGGGCGCGGGCACGCACCGTCCGGCGGCGATGCGATGGCCCGACTGGCTTGGGACCCGGCGGGGACGCCTGGCCGCGTTCTTCCTCCTGTACATGACCGAGGGAATCCCCTCGGGATTCACCGGGACCGCGATCGCCACCCACATGCGCCGGCAGGGGCTCGATCCGGCTTCGATCGGCGCCTTCATCGCGGCGCTCTACCTCCCGTGGGCGATCAAGTGGGCGTACGGCCCGTTCGTGGACGTGCTGTCGAGCGACCGCTGGGGACGCCGCCGGGTCTGGATCCTCGGAACGCAAATGCTCATGGCGGCCACGCTCGTCGCGGCGATGCCGGTGAGCTTCAGCCGTCATCTCGGGCTCTTCACCGCGATCGTCCTGATCCACAACCTGTTCGCCGCGACGCAGGACGTCGCCATCGATGCCCTTGCGGTCTCGGTGCTGCGCGAGGACGAGCGGGGTCTCGCGAACGGTCTCATGTTCGGCGGCCAATACGTCGGAACAGCGCTCGGCGGCTCGGGGGTGCTCTTTCTCACGCCGTGGATCGGATTCGGCCCGACGTTCCTGTTCGTGGCGGGAGCGATCGTCCTCGTCACCCTGGCCGTCCCGCTGCCGATGCGGGAGCCCCCGGGGCCGCCCCGGCCGGCGCGCGGAGGTCCGCCGCTCCGGGCGGTGCTGCGCGAGATCGCGGGCTTCGTCCGCGAGGCGGGGCGCGCGTTCGTCGGGAGCCGGGGCGCGTTCGTCGCGATCTTCCTCGCCGTTCTTCCCATGGGGGCGTACGCCCTGTCCCTTTCCCTCCAGTCCAACCTCGCCGTGGAGCTCGGGCTCGACGATCGCGCCGTCGGCTCGCTCAACCTCGCGAGCACCGCGCTCTCGGCGGCGTTCTGCGTCCTCGGGGGCTGGCTCTCGGACCGCTACGGGCGCCGGCGCACCCTCGCGCTCTTCATCGTGGGAACCGTGCTGCCCACGGCCGCGATGGCGCTCGCGATGTGGCGGTACGGATGGATCCTTCCGGTCAGCCCGCAGGCGCCGAACCGGCCGCCGGTCCCGCCGGAGCTGGTCCGGATCTTCTGGGAGATGACTCTGGCGTATGCGGTCTTCGAGGGGCTGATGTACGGCGTCGGAACCGCGATCTACATGGACGTGACGTCGCCGCGCGTCGCCGCCACGCAGTTCACGGCCTACATGGCGGTGAACAATTTCTGCTTCGCCTATTCCGCCGCGTGGCAGGGGAGCGCGCTCTCGCGGTGGGGCTATCCGGCGACGCTGCTCCTGGATTCCGCGCTGGGGCTCGTGTGCCTCCTGCTCTTGCCGTTCATGGGGGTGCTGCGGAAGGGAGTGCCGGAGCCGGGAGCGTCGATTCCAGAGCGACTCGGCCCCTAGGCCGCCGCCCGATCGACCGGCAGCGGCCCCTCGAAGGGAATCTCGGCGGTGATCCGCGCCCCGGCGGGCTTCACGTTCTCCGCCCAGATGCGGCCGCCGTGCGCCAGGATGATCTCGCGGCAGAGCGCGAGCCCGAGCCCCGTGCCCCCGACGTGCGATTCGTGGTTGCTCGCCTGCGTGAAGGTCTCGAAGATCGATTCCAGCTCGCCCTCCGGAATCCCGCGGCCGGTATCCTGCACGCCGATCCGCGCCACCTCGGCGCGCGGTTCCAGCGAGACCGCGACCGATCCTCCCTCCGGCGTGAACTTCGCCGCGTTCGAGAGCAGGTTCCGAAGCACCTGGCGGAGCTTCATCCGGTCCACGACCGCCGGACGGAGCCCCTCCTCGATCCGGATCGTGAGCGTGAGACGCTTCTCGCGGTAGAGGCTCTCGAACTCCTGGGCGGCCGCGGCCACGATGTCCTCCACCGGAGCCTCCTCGAACTCGAGCTTCATCCGTCCCGCCTCGAACTTCGAGAGATCGAGGAGATCATCGAGGAGGGCGAGAAGGGTGCGTCCCGATTCCTCGATCTGCTGGAAGTATTCGATCAGCTCCTCGCGCTCCGCGGTGCGGGCGTCCTGGCAGCCGAACCGGGCGAAGCTCAACACGCCGTGCATCGGCGTGCGGAGCTCGTGGGAGATCCCCGCGAGGAAGCGGGACTTCGCCTGGACCGCGGTCAGCGCTTCCTCACGCGCCTCGACGAGATGCTGCTTCTGCTCGAAGAAGTCCCGAACCAGCCGCCCCAGATCGCCGAACTCGTCGCCGAGCGACGTCGTCTCTTGCAGGAGACCCGGATCCTCGCGGCGCAGCGAGGCGGTGATCGCGGAGAGCGGGCGAACCACCCAGTGGGTGAGCCCCCACGCCATGAGGGCGAAGAGGATGAGCGCCCCGCACAGCATGAGGATCAGCGCGAGGCGTGCGGCCGCGTGCACGCGGGGGGCCATCGGGAACGTGGTCTCGAGCACGACCAGGGCGACCGGATCACCGCGCAGATTCAAGAGCGGCGAGGCCGTCCGGATCAGGCCGGTGTCCGCCCAGCCTCCGAGCTCGATGCGGGGGCCGGGACGGGGAACGACCGCAGTGCTGCCGTGCGCGAGCCGTCCCAGCTCCGCGATCCGGCTCGGGGTCCACCTGCGCGCCACGATGTAATAGCCGCTGATCGGCGCCTTCCGCGAGAAGTCGTCCGACGGCTGGATCGGAGAGGTCCAGATCTCGAGCGGCGCCTCGGGGGATGGCGTGAAGAAGTGCCGGATCGGCCGCGTCCGGAGGGCGGCGTGCAACGCCCCGAGCGGCACCGGCAGCGAGTCGAAGCGCGCGGTCCCGGAGGGATTCGCGGTGAAGATCGGCTGGAAGCGTTCGTCCAGCACCCACGCCGCGTCGAGCCCGAAGGTGGCGATGCTCTCCGTCAGGTTGATCCGCCCCCAGGTCGGGTTCGGACGCTTCGTGAACGCGACGAAGTCGTCCCACCGGGTGTAGTCGTCCGCGTGGACGCGCGCCCCGCTCGCCTTGAGATCGAGGAAGTCCTCGAACATGCGCGCCGTCTGTGCGGTCCGGTCGCGCATGAGGAGGCCGAGCTGGGACTCCTGTCCGCGCTGCACGAACGCGAGCACGGCCGCGAACGTGAGCGCGGTCAGCCCGAGAAGGAGCGTGATGCGGACGCGTACCGAAAGACGGTTGTGGCCGACTCCGAGCACCGAGATCCCCCCAAGTCCATGCCTCGTCCATGTATCGGCCTCTTCCTGGGCTCGCTTTAGAGGATCGGTGGTACACTTCCCGGTCACCCGACGCCGCAAGCCCGACTCCCTGGAATGACGAAACCGCCTGGGCACGGCCCGCGTAGACGACCCCGAGGAGGGAACCCCCCATGCTCTGCACGCGTGGTCTCGTCAAGGTGTATCCCGGCCCCGTCACCGCTCTCCACGGCATCGATCTGGACGTGGCACCGGGCATGTTCGGCCTGCTCGGACCGAACGGGGCGGGGAAGTCGACCTTCATGAAGATCCTGGCCGGGCTGCTCGAGCCCACGTCGGGCACCGTCACGCTGGACGGCACGGACATCCTGGCCCATCCGGAAGCGCTCTGGCCGAGGCTCGGATACCTGCCGCAGGAGTTCGGGTTCTACCCGCACCTGAGCGGCGAGGCGATGCTCGAGCACCTGCTCACGCTCAAGGGAGTCGTCGCGCCGCAGGGAAAGCGGAAGCTCGCGCGGGAGCTGCTCGACCGTGTGAATCTCTCCTTCGCCGCGAAGCGCCCGGTCAAGAGCTACAGCGGCGGGATGCGCCAGCGTCTCGGGATCGCCCAGGCGCTCGCGGGCGATCCGCGCCTCATCATCGTCGACGAGCCGACGGCAGGGCTCGATCCGGAAGAGCGTCTCCGCTTCTACCATCTCCTCTCCGAGCTTGCCGCCCAGCGGATCGTGCTCCTCTCGACGCACATCGTCGAGGACGTCGCGGTCCTCTGCCCGCGTTTCGCGGTCATCCGGGCCGGAAGGCTCATCGCGCTGACGACGCCCGGCGAGGCGCGCGCCTCGATTCGAGGGCACATGTTCGAGGGGACGGTCGAGGTGGACGACCTGCCCCGGCTTCGTGCGGAGCGCACGGTGACCCAGGCGCTCCTCGTCGAGGGGAGGAACCGCGCGCGGATCTACGATCCCTCCGGCGCTCCTCCTGAGGGATTCGTGCAGGCGCCGGTCACGCTCGAGGACGCGTACCTCGTGCTCATGCGTCAGGGTGCCTTGCCCGGGACGGTTCCGGGGTCCGCGGCCCCATCCGCGGACGGAGACCCAGGGCGCCTGGGTGCCACGGCGCCGGCCGGAGTGGCGGGATGAGCCTCCGCCGCCTCGGGGCCACCTTCGGGGTCGAGTTCGCCCATTTCCTGCGCAGACCGATCTTCGTCGCGCCGGTCCTGATCCTGCTCCTCACCGCGTTCGGGCTCTCGAGCGGGCAGATGCAGATCTCCTCGGGGGACAGCTCGGTCGGCGGGACGAAGGCGTGGATCACGTCCGAGTTCGCCCAAGCCCAGACGATGACCTACCTCGTGCTGCTCATCTATTCCTTCTTCATCGCGATCGCGGCGGGGCTCTCGCTGTTCAAGGATCGTGAATCGAAGGTGGACGTGCTCCTCCACTCCACCCCGCTCACCCCGGGGGAATACGTCTGGGGGCGCTTCTTCGCGGTCGTCGCGGGATTCCTCGTGCTGATGGGCTGGCAAATCGCGGCCTTCGCGTTCTTCAACCACGTCATGCCCAGCCCCAACGCGCAGGAGATCCGCGGGCCCTTCGCTCTCGGAAGCTATGCGATCCCGGTGCTCATGATCGGCGTTCCCTTCCTGATCTTCTATACCGGGATTTCGATGTACGTCGGGGAGAGGACCCGGAGCGCGATCCTCGTCTTCGTGCTGCCGGTCGCCACGCTGCTCGTCGCCGGATTCTTCCTCTGGACATGGTCCCCGTCGTGGCTCGGCTGGCGCGTGAACCAGCTGCTGCAGCTCGTCGAGCCCTCCGGGTATCGATGGCTCAACGAGACGTACCTGAAGGTCGACCGCGGCGTGGCCTACTACAACAAACACCACGTCCCCTACGACCCGCTCTTCTGGGCGAATCGGCTCTGGCTGCTCGCGCTCGGGATCGGGGGAGGGCTCCTCGCCCAGAGATTGGTCGCACGATCGCTCCGCGGCGAGGTGGTCTCGAAGCGCGAGGCGAAGCGGCGCGCGCTCGAACCCGCCGCCGAGGGGACGGCGTGGGAGATGCCGCAGGGCGCCGGGCTCGCGGGGCTCGGCATGCGACGCGGGGTACCCTCGTTCCTGCTTACGGTCCGCTCGGTGGCGCTCGCCGAAGGGCGCGAGCTCCTCCGCCAGAAGGGGCTCTATGTCTTCGTGCCGCTGATCCTGCTCCAGGTGCTCGGCAGCTCGCTCTCCGCTCTGGGCGCCTTCGACACTCCGGTCTTGCTCACCCCGGGGACGACCGCGGTCGGTGTGACGAACCAGATGGTGATTTTCATGCTCCTCCTGCTGCTCTTCTACACGGTGGAGTCGCTCGAGCGCGAGCGCTCGACCGGGCTCGCGCCGGTGCTCTACGCGACCCCGGTCCGGACGGCCGCGTTCCTCACCGGGAAGGCCGCGGCGATGAGCCTCGTCGCGGTCTCGGTGCTTGCGGGGACGCTCCTCGCGTGCTGGATCGCGCTCCTCGTGCAGCACACCGTCCCCTTCGCGCTCGGCCCGTACGTGCTCATCTGGGGGGTTCTCCTGATCCCGACGTTTCTCATGTGGACCGCGTTCGTGACCGCCGTTTACGCGCTCGTGGGAAATCGATACGCGACCTATTCGATCGCGTTCGCGCTCTACGCCTATTCCGGATTCCGCGCGCTGACCCGCCAGGTCAGCTGGGCGGGGAACTGGGCGCTCTGGGGCACCCCGCTCCGTTGGAGCGATCTCGGGTTCTTCGAGACCGACCGCGTGGCGCTCGTCTGGAACCGTGTCATGGTCCTCGGGCTCACGGTGCTCTTCACGGTGCTCGCGGTCCGTCTCTTCGCCCGGCGCGGCACCGACGCGGTCCGCACGATCCACCGGCTCGCGCCGCGGGAGCTCACGCGCTCGGGGATGCGCTTGGCGCCGTACGCGGCGGTGCCGGCGCTCGCGTGGTGCGTGCTGACGTTCCAGGTAAGCCAGGGGATCGAGGGCGGCGCCGCGAAGAAGGGGAACAAGGACTACTGGGCCAAGAACCTCAAGACGTGGCTCGACGCGCCGCTACCCGATATCGCCCGGGCGGACGTGAAGCTCAAGGTGGATCCCGCGAAGCACTGGCTCCAGAGCCAGGGCGCGTTCACGCTCGTGAACAGCCTCGACACGACCCTGGCTCAGATCCCGCTCACCGGAGGCGCGCACTGGGACCACCTCGCCTGGACGATGAACGGACGCGCGGTGAAGCCCGAGAACGACCAGCGTCTCTACGTCTTCACGCCGCCGCGCCCGCTCGCCAAGGGGGACCGTGTCGTGATCGGCTGGAGCTGGGACGGACGCTTTCCCGGGGGGGTGACGAAGAACGGCGGGAACACCGAGGAGTTCGTGCTCCCCTCGGGAGTGGTCCTGACCGGGTTCACGCCGAGCTTCCTCCCGGTGCTCGGCTTCATGGAGGACGTGGGGGAGACGAAGAAGGAGAACAAGACCGAGCCGAGACGTCTCCTGCGCGATTACTGGAAGGGCGTCACGCGCGCCGGCTACGGCGCGACCGCTTGGTTCCCGGCGAGGATCGAAATCACCGGCCCCGCGGACTACACCCTGAACTCCGACGGCGTGTGCACGAGCAACACGGTCCGCGGCGGATGGCGCACCCAGGTATGGGAGACCGACCATCCGGTCAAGATCCTGAACGTGGTGTGCGGACGGTGGAAGGTGAAGCACGGGAACGCGACCGCGATCTACTACAACGACGCGCACCCGTACAACGTTCCGGAGATGTCCTCCACGCTGGACGCGGCGCGTCGCTGGTACTCGGAGTGGTTCCTCCCGTATCCCTGGCGCGAGCTCAAGCTCTCGGAGTTCCCCGGGCTCGCCGGGTACGCGCAGGGCTTCGGCACGAACATCACCTTTAGCGAGAACATCGGTTTCCTGACCCGGAACGACGTGAAGCGGAACGCGACCTTCCTGGTCACGGCGCACGAGGCGGCGCATCAGTGGTGGGGGAACATCCTCACGCCGGCGAAGGGGCCGGGCGCCGAGTTCCTGAGCGAGGGGATGGCGCATTTCTCCACCCTGCTCCTCTTCGAGCAGGTGAAGGGCCCGCGCGAGCGCATGGAATTCGCGAAGGGAATCGAGTCGCGCTACGGCGACCGGCGGCGCGCGGACGACGAGCGGCCGATGTACGACGTGGACGGCAAACGCGAGGCCGACGAGACCGTCATCTACGACCGCGGCGGGTGGGTCTTCTGGATGCTCTACGACTACCTGGGGCACGACCGGGCGATCGAGGGCTACCGGAACTTCATCCGAACGTGGAGCGTGAGCCGCGACCACCCCGCGCTACAAGACTTCGTCCTGGCCATGCGCCCTTACGCGCGCGATCCGGTCGCGTACGACGCGTTCGTCAAGGAGTGGTTCGAGGACCGCGTCGTCCCCGAGTACCGGGTCGAGCGCGCCACGAAATCCAAGGAAGCGGGAGGCTACGAGGTCCAGGTCACGGTCCGGAACACCGGCACGGGAACGATGCCCGTCGAGGTCGCCGCGGTTTCGGGAGAGCGCTGGAAGCGGCCGGTCGAAGGGGCTCCGACCGGAGCCGCGGAGCAGGAGCCCGCGTACCGTGATTCGCGCGGCACGGTGGTCCTCGCCGCCGGCGAGTCGAAGAGCCTGACACTCCATTGCGGGTTCGACCCGAAGCGGGTCGTGGTCGATCCGGACGTGCGCGTGCTGCAGCTTCGGAGAAAGCAGGCGGTCGCGACGCTGTAGCGCGCTACCTCAGCGGCGCGACGCGGACCGTCCGCTCTCCCGTCTTTTCCGACGCACGCTCGCGGGCCCACGCTTCGGCGCCCTCGAGGCCCCGTCCCAACGCAGTCTCCGCTTCCTTCCAGCTCCGCACGACTTCCACCCTGGCCGCCCCGTAGATCACCTGGATGAGCGCGTACATGCGGCCGAAGCCGTAGAAGAAGTCTCCCGGAGCCACGATCAGGGTCGGGAGCTTCGGGGGAGCGAATACGGGACGCAGGCGCGTCAGCTCGTCGTGGACGTACTTCGGGGACACCTCGCACCACGTGGCGGGCCCGAGGTCGATGACGCTGGCGGAAGCCTCGACGAGCTCGGGATCCCGGATGCGGCGGGAGATGGTCTCGAGGATATCCACCAGCGAGACCTCTCCCCAGTACACGGTTACGATGCAGTGATCCTTTTGGATGTAGCCATAGTCACCGGGCATGGCTCCTCCTCGTTCCGCGGGGCAGGGAGTGGATGGCAGCCATGCCAAGCATAGAACCCGCGCTGTCGGAACGGAAGAGGAGAGAGGAGCGGAAGGGGAGAGTCCGCGGAACCGGCCTACTCGACGGGCGCATCCTCCAGCCCGACGCGCGGCTCGTCCCGGTCTTCCTCCAGGACCACGACCCGGACGCGGGCGATTCCGTCCCGCAGGAAGCCAAGGATCCGGGCCGCCCGGCTCGAGACATCCAGGATTCGATCCTTCCGGAAGGGGCCCCGGTCGGTGATGGTCACCACCACCTCGCGGCCGTTGGCGAGGTTGGTCACCCGGACGCGCGTTCCGAACGGAAGGGTCCGGTGCGCCGCGGTCAGCGCGGTGCGATCGTAGCTCGATCCGCTCGCGGTCCTGCTGCCATGGAACTTCGCGCCGTAATACGAGGCGAGGCCGATCTGTCCGCGGTCTTCGTCCCCCGCGGGCTCGGGGCGCGCGCTGGCGCATCCCGCCGCGAAGAGCGCCAGGAGCAGGGAGATCCAGGGAAGGAGTCGGGGCATGGGGGTCCTCGCCTGGAAAATCGGCGCCCCGGACCCTCGACTTGACCCCCTTTTCACCCTTGAGCCAGCGGCCGTACGTATCCGAACGAGCGATGGGCTGTCGCCCCGCAGCGCCGCGCGCGCCCGCTGGCGGTAAGAAGCCATCCCAGGCACTCCTGCGAGCCGCGCGCGCCGAGCGCCGCGATCCTGGCACGAAGCGTGATGCTCCGAGCCCCGCCATGAAACGAACGCCCCGTTGGGTCCACGCCGGGCGCGCGGCAGTCGTAGCATTCGGACTCGCCGCCGCGCCCGTACCGGTTGCCGTCGCCTCGGTCCTGTTCGGCGTCGGAGCGGACTACTATGCCGGCGCGGAGCGCCAGTCGACTCGCGACGCCCTCCTGTTCGCGGTGGCGGACCGGAAGGGGATCGAGGGGACGGCCGCTCTCTCCCGCTACGACCACTCCGTGCTCGGATCCGGCACCGCCGGAACCCTCGGGGCCACCGCACCGATCACGCCGGTGATCTCGGCTCAGGTGCTCGGGTCGCGCAGCTTCGGGGAGGAGGGCTATCGCGCTTCCCTCGTACAGGCGGGTCCGGTCTTAGGGCTCGGCGCGGGAAGGACCCTCGGCCTTCTCTACACATGGAGCACGAACAACGTCGGCTTTCGCTCGAACGGCCTCACGTCCGAGCTCGGATGGCCGGTGACCCCATCCCTCGCAACCTACGCCCGCGGTGCCTTCGCCTCCGTGGACGGGGGCGGCACGAGTCTCCAGGGCGCAGCCGGTGCGACCTGGGCCGTCGCGAGCCGAGTCCTGCTCCTCGCGGAGTTGGGACTCGGGCGCGACGCCGTCGCCCTCGCTCAGGGGGGCGGACAACCCGTCCTCGGCGCCGATCACGTGTCGGGGGCGGCCGTACTCATTGGAATGAGGTACGTGATTCACTAGGAGAGGAGACGTGCTATGAAACGTTCATGGATTCCTTGGATGGCCTTCGCGGTGATCGTGGTCGCGAGCCCGGCCTGGGCCGTCGGAGGGACACAGACGACCTTGAAGGGCATCGATGCCCGCATCCAGACGCAGCTCGATCTCATCGATCAGGAAGCTCAGAAGACGACCGACCAGGACATCGCCCAGAAGCTCTCGACGCAGTTCGACGTGACGACGGACGTGCTCCTCCAGGAGAAGACTTCGGCGAACCTGACCTGGGGCGAGATCTTCCTCGCCTACACGGTTCTCTCCGCGTCGAAGTCCACCACGCTCACGATCGACCAGATCCTCTCGATGCGGACCCAGGGGATGACTTGGATGCAGATCGCGCGCAGCTTGAACATCGCGCCGGGAAAGCTCCTCCAGGCGCTCCGGACGGGAAGTACGACCTTCGGCACCACGACGCAGAACCGGCGCGGGGGCGGATCGGGCTCGACCCAGACCCGCGGCATCGACCGCAGGCTGGAGGACCTCGCGAATCAGATCAATGACGAGGCCCAGCGGAGCGGAGATCAAACGATCGCGACGCGTCTCTCCACGGAGTTCAACGTCACGACCGACGTGTTGATGCAGGAGAAGACGTCGAGCAACCTGACCTGGGGGGATCTCTTCCTCGCGTACACCGTGCTCTCGAAGACCACGAGCACGACCGTGACGATCGACCAGATCCTCGCGTTGAGGACGCAGGGGCTCACGTGGATGCAGATCGCCCGCCAGCTCCGGATCCCGCCGGGCTCGCTGCTCCAGGCAGTCCGGTCGAGCTCGTTCACCTCGGACACGAAGGTGGCCCGGCACGGCACCAAGACGGGAGCGATGAGCAAGGGGGCCATGGCGGCCGCGAAGAGCGGAGCCGCCGCGACGACGAAGGTGGGCGCGGCCGCGAGGCTCACCCACGGGCAGGGGGCCGCGATGAAGCTGCTCCACGCCGGCGGACACGGCAAGTAACCGCTCGGCGAGAAATCGGGACCGAGGCGCGAGGGCCGCAGTTCGATCTGCGGCCCTCGTGTCGTTCTATTTGACCTTCTGGATCACGCCCTTGCGCGCGAGCTCCGGAACGATCAGACGGGAGACCTGCCGGTTCACGCTTTGGGTCGAGCTGGGATCGACCGTCTCGGTCGTCCCGGTCCAGACGAGCCCTCCGTTCGTCTCGACGCTCCACACGTTCACCTGGTAGCGGACCACCTGCGCGGTCTCCACGTACCCGGGCTCGTAGATCTCGCGGTAGTGCGTGTAGTAGACCCCCGTCCATGGGTTGTAGCGGTAGACCGGCACGGAGGTCGCGTACCCAGGGACGTAGCGGTCGGTCGTCTGCGTCGGAAGCCGGTGGACCTCGACCACCCCGTCCGCCCCCTGGTCGCGCACGGCGCGGATCACCTGCTCGGTGTCGGGGGGAGCGTCGGGGAAGAGCCGATAGGAAGGGGTCGCGGTGACGCCGCGCTTCTCGAACTCCCGGGTGAAACCGTCCTCCCAGATGCGGCGCACCGCCGCGTCGCGCTTCACGACCACGACGAAGACGTTCCGCATGGGCTCACGGGGGTACTCGGGATCCTTCCAGAGATTGGTCAGCGTGCTGTTCGCCGCGCAGGCGCCGGCGAAGGCGAGCGTGGCGATCGCGAGGGTGTGAAGGAAGAGGCGACGATGTGCGAAGGGCATGAAGAATCCTCACCGGGGCGGGGGCCGGTTTTCGGGTTGTGAGGCGCCCTTCGATGGTACCGCGCCGGAGCGCGCTATGCGAGCGCCGCCGGGGCGGCGGCCCGGGTCTCCGTCCCCGGCACGGGGCGGACGAGGGAGGCACAGCGCTTCGCGCGCTCGCGCGCATCCGCGACGTCGGGGCCGTAGGCGAGGGCGACCCCCATGCGCCGGCGGAGGAATGACTCGGGCTTTCCGAAGAGCCGAAGGTCGGTACCCGGCACCCGGAGGGCTTCGGCGACTCCTTCGAACGCGATGCCGCGCTCCTCGAGCCCGCCGTAGATCGTCGCGCTCGCGCCGGGTATCCGAAGATCCGTGCACACGGGAAGCCCGAGGATCGCGCGGGCGTGGAGCTCGAACTCGCTCTGCACCTGGGTGATCATCGTCACCATGCCGGTGTCGTGCGGTCGCGGGCTCACTTCGCTGAACCACACCCGGTCCCCTTGCACGAAGAGCTCGACGCCGAAGATGCCGCGCCCCCCGAGGCTCTTGGTGACGGCCGCGGCGATCTCCCGCGCCCGCGCGAGCGCCGCGGAGGTCATCGGCTGGGGTTGCCAGCTCTCGACGTAGTCGCCGTGGACCTGGACGTGTCCGACCGGCTCACAAAAGGAGGTCTCGGGCGTACCTCCCGAGCCGACGGAGCGAACCGTCAGCAGGGTGATCTCGTACTCGAAGCGGATCAGCTCCTCGACGATGACGCGGCCGTGCTTCACGCGGCCGGCCTTCATCGCGTACTCCCACGCCTCGTCCAGCCCGCCCGGATCCCGGATCACCGACTGTCCCTTCCCGGAGGAGGACATGACCGGCTTCATCACGCAGGGGTAGCCGACCGCCGCCGCCGCGGCGCGGGCCTCTTCGAGGGTCGCCGCGAATCCATAGCGCGAGGTCGGGAGCTTCAGCTCTTCGGCCACGAGCCGCCGGATCCCTTCCCGGTTCATCGTGAGGCGGGTGGCGCGCGCTGTCGGAATGACGGTGGCGAGGCCGTCCGCTTCGACCCGCGCGAGCTCCTCCGTCGCGATCGCCTCGATCTCCGGGACGACGTAGTGCGGTCGCTCGCGCTCGATCACCTCGCGCAGCGCGGCAGGATCGGTCATGTCGATCACGTG
>Ga0066388_100001486_pt1 | contig 13252 bp, 11 predicted proteins | sample PanSoiMetaGPlot6_FD_64539 | JGI IMG/M metagenome (GOLD analysis project Ga0066388, IMG submission 64539) | Tropical forest soil microbial communities from Panama analyzed to predict greenhouse gas emissions - Panama Soil - Plot 6 (Hybrid Assembly) | ecosystem: Environmental > Terrestrial >... | reverse complement strand
GTAGATGAGCGTTTCCGATCCGCTGGGAATGAGCTGCTCCTGCTCGGCCGCGGTAACACCAAGCTCCTTCGCGACCGCCTCGACCGCTTCGCCCAGCGCATGCTCCTGGCCGTCGGCGGCGAACCGCAGGAGCGGGAGCATCAGGGTTTGGTAGTCGGGAACGGCCACGACTGGAGCCTTCGGCGACGTGTATCGCACGCGCCCTGGTGGCGTTCCAAGAGGTGGCGCGCCGCCAACACCCCAGGGAACCCTGACGCGGCTGCGCGCTACCGTCGAGAGTGACGCCGTCGCGCGCTGCGCTAACCGCCTGTCCGCGCACGACATTTTGCGAGTGCGCGTGGCACCGTCCACATGGCGCGCGCATGCGAGTGAATCAAACCAGGGGTTTCGGGCGTCTACCATGGTGGGAGCCCGGGGCGCCAACGTCATACGGACGTAGAGGCGTCGACCATTGCGGACTCAGAACATCTATGATAAGTGAACTACCATTCACCGAGGAATGAGAGGTCAAACTACTTATGGCGGCTAGAAGCGCGGGTGCGAGCATGCGGCGCGGCGTTCCGCGGATGTGGTCCGGCGTCTCGGACGACATCCTCATCCCGGAAGCGGCTTTGCCCAGCCAGTTTTCCGATATCTGGCACAAGACGCGCGCCATTACACCCGAGCGGGCGCTGGCGCTGGCGGTGCTCTGGGAGGCGGTGCTCGACCTGACCAAGTACCGTTTCGCCCAGCGGCGGCGGCAGCAGCGTCTGTACTGGGAAGCCTACGAATGGGTGACGTCGGATGATCGGAACTGGGCGTTCTCCTTCGCCAACCTGTGCGACGCGATTGGCCTGAACGTCGAGCCGGTGCGGATTCAGCTCCTCGGCGAGTTGCTGCCGGGTACCCCGCTGCCGGAGCGCGGACGCACAACGGCCTCGGCCCAAGAGCCGGTGCTGGAGAAAGCGGCCTGAGGCACTAGGCAGTCTTCCTGCCGCCCGCCTTCCCCCCTCCCCCCCTCAGAAGACGTGGCGGCGAAGCGCGCGGGGCACGGTCTTCCGTGCCCCGACGCGGCCCTCTCTCCGGTCGCGACGCGCGCGCTCAGAGGTTGAGCGGCCGTCCGTCGACCGCCAGCGCGGCTTCCTTCAGCGCCTCGGCGAAAGTCGGGTGCGCGTGCACCGCCCGGCCGATGTCCTCCGCGCTGGCCGAGAACTCCATCGCCAGTGCCGCCTCGGCAATGACGTCCGACGCATGCGCGCCGAGGACGTGTATGCCGAGGACGCGATCGGTCGCCGCGTCGGCGATCACCTTGACCTGTCCGTCGATCTCGCCCATGCCGCGGGCGCGCCCGTTGGCGGCGAACGGAAACGAGCCGATCCGCACCTGGAGCCCGCGGCGCGCGCATTCTTCTTCGTTGAGGCCGACGGCAGCGAACTCCGGGTGGGTGTACACGATGTTCGGCACGGCATCGTAGTTCACGTGGCCGGGTATCCCGGCCATCCATTCCACCGCGGCGACGCCTTCTTCCTCGGCCTTGTGAGCCAACATGACGCCGGCAAGGGTGTCGCCGATGGCGAAGATGCCGGGAACGTTGGTGGCGAAGCGCTCGTCGACGACAATGCGGCCGCGCGGATCGAGCTTGACGCCCACCGAGTCGAGGCCGAGCCCCTCGGTGAATGGGCGGCGACCGACGGCGACGAGCAGGACGTCGCAGGTTTCCTCACTCTCCTTGCCGTCGTTTGAGACGGTCACCGAAACCGTGTTGGCCTGAACCGCTGCGCGCGCGACCGTGGCGCGCAGCTTGAAGCGCAAGCCCTGCTTCTCGAGCGCGCGCTGCAGGAGCTTGGTGAGCTGCAGGTCCATGCCGGGCAGCAGGCGGTCGAGCATTTCGATCACCAGTACCTCCGAGCCCAGGCGCGACCACACCGACCCCATTTCCAGTCCGATGGCGCCGCCGCCGACGACGATCATGCGCTTCGGCACGGCCGGCAGCGTCAGCGCCTCGGTCGACGTGATGATGCGCGTGCCGTCGAAGCGCGCGGTCGGCAGCTCGATCGGAGCGCTGCCGGTGGCAATCAGGATGCGCTTGGTGCGCAGTGTTCGCGGCTCGCCGCCTTGCACCTCGACGCGGTCGGGTGCGGCGATGCGTCCGCTGCCGCGCACCCAGTCGATCTTGTGCTTCTTGAACAAGCCCTCTACGCCACGGGTCATGGTGCGCACGACCGTGTCCTTGCGTGCCAGCATCTTCGCGAGGTCGAGCTGCACGGACCCCGCGACGATGCCGTGCGCCGGCAGCTGATGGGTGAGCGCGTAGTAGTGCTCGCTCGACTCCAGCAGGGCCTTACTGGGAATGCAGCCGACGTTCAGACACGTGCCGCCGAGAGTGGAGTCCTTCTCCACGCAGGCGACGCGCATGCCGAGCTGCGCGGCGCGGATGGCGGCGATGTAGCCGCCCGGTCCGGAGCCGATGACGACCAGGTCGTAAGTGGTTTCTGCCATGGCAGCTCTCCCGTCTCCTGCAAGGGTTTCAGCGCCTGCGCGCCGCCGGTCCGATCGCGCGACTGCTGGCGCGGCGATGCATGTGACCGGATGACGAAACAGCGCAGCGAGCGGGCGCCGGCGCGTCAGACGCCGATCAGCAGCCGCCCCGGATCTTCCAGCCGCTCCTTCACCCGCACGAGAAACGTCACGGCGTCGGCTCCGTCGATCAGACGGTGGTCGTATGACAGCGCCAGATACATCATCGGCCGGACGACGACCTGATCGTCGACGACCACCGGCCGCTTCTCGATCTTGTGCATGCCGAGGATGGCGCTCTGCGGCGGGTTGAGGATCGGCGTCGACATCAGCGACCCGTAGACGCCGCCGTTCGAGATCGTGAACGTGCCGCCGCTCAAGTCGTCGATGCCGAGCTTGTTGTCGCGCGCCAGCTCGGCGAGCCGCGCGATCTCCCGTTCGATTTCGGCAAACGACAGCAGATCGGCGTTGTGCACCACCGGCACCACCAGCCCGCGCGCGGTGCCGACGGCGATGCCGAGGTGAACGCGCTTGGAGTAGACGATGTCGGTGTCGTCGATCTGGGCGTTGATCAGCGGCATATCCTGCAGCGCCGCGATGCAGGCGCGGGCGAAGAACGACATAAACCCGAGCGCAACGCCGTGCACCTCGCTGAAGCGGCTCTTGAGCCGGGCGCGCAGCTCCATTACGGCGCTCATGTCCACCTCGTTGAAGGTGGTCAGGATCGCCGCCGTGGCTTGCGCCTGACGCAGCCGCTCGGCGATGCGCTGGCGCAGCCGTGTCATCGGCACGCGTTCGACATCGTCGCTGGTGGCTTCGCGCGCGGTGTCGGGTCGCGGCGGGTAGGGTGTGGGCGGACGCGGGGCTTGATTGGCCGTAGGCAGCTCGCGCACCACGGCCGTGGGCCGTGCCGATGGCGTCGCGCTGGGTGCGGCTGGCGCCGCAGCCGTCGCTGCAGTGGGCGTTTGGCCAGACGCGGCCCCACGCCGGGCGGCGCCCAGATGCGCCAACACATCGCCCTTCGTCAGCCGACCACTGCGCCCGCTGCCGCGAATCGTCTGCGGATCGAGCTGATGCTCGTCGACCAGGCGACGCACGGCCGGCGAGAGCGGTTGTGCGGCCTGCGCCGCCGGTTCAGCGGTCGCAGGTGGCGCCGGCGTCGCAGCGGCCGCCGGCTGTGCCACGGCACTCTGCTGCGCGGCGGGGACAGCCGTTGGCCGCGACGCCGCGGGCGGGGGCGCGGCAGTCGCGGGCGTCGGTTGCGCAGCGGCGCCCGCACCGTCGATGCGTGCAACGACATCGCCGACGTGGACGGTGGTGCCTTCCCCGGCGATGACCGTGATGCGGCCGGCGCTCGGAGCGGGGATCTCGACGCTGGCTTTGTCGGTCTCGAGCTCGAACAACGGCTCGTCGGCGGCGACGATGTCGCCTGTCTGCTTGAGCCAGCGCACGATCACACCCTCGGAGATCGATTCACCGAGGGTGGGTATTTGTACGTCAACGGCCATGCGACGACTTCTGCAGCGCGCGGTTGACGAGGTCGTTCTGCTCGCTCTGGTGCATCTTGTACGAGCCGACGGCCGGGCTGGCGGCTTCGTCGCGGCCGATGTAGCGCAGCGTCCGCTCACCTAGGATGCGCGGCAGCCGCAGCGCCATGAACTGCCACGCGCCCATGTTCCACGGCTCTTCCTGCACCCAGTACACCTCGTTGGCGCCGCCGAACGGCGCGACCGCCCGCTGGATCTCTTCGGACGGGAACGGATACAGCTGTTCGACCCGAGCGATGGCGACGTCGTCGATATCGCGCTGGGCGCGCGCGCCGAGCAGGTCGTAGTAGACCTTGCCGCTGCAGAGCAGCACGCGGCGGACGCGCGCCGGCTCGAGCGCGGCCGCTTCGGGCAGCACGGGGCGGAACGCCTGATCGGTGAAGTCGACGACCGGCGAGACCGCCAGCTTGTTGCGCAGGAGGCTTTTCGGGCTCATCAGCACCAGCGGCTTGCGAAAGCTGCGGTGCAGCTGCCGCCGCAGGGCGTGGAAGTACTGCGCTGGCGTGCTCAGGTTGCACACCTGCCAGTTGTTCTCGGCGGACAGCTGCAGATAACGCTCGAGGCGGGCGCTGGAGTGCTCGGGCCCTTGCCCCTCGTAGCCGTGCGGCAGGAGCAGAACGAGGCCGCTCATGCGCTGCCATTTCGACTCCGCCGAGCAGATGAATTGGTCGATGCCGATCTGCGCGCCGTTGGCGAAATCGCCGAACTGGGCTTCCCACAGCACCAGGTTGCGCGGGTCCGCCGAGCTGAAGCCGTACTCGAACGCGAGCACCGCTTCCTCCGAGAGCATGGTATCGATCGGCAGGAACCACCCCTGGTCGGCGGCCAGATGGCGAAGCGGAACCCATTCCGCGTCGGTGGTCTGATCCGTCAGGACCGAGTGGCGTTGGCTGAACGTTCCGCGGCGCGTGTCCTGGCCGCTGAGCCGCACGTTGCTGCCTTCCAGCAGCAAGGTGCCGAGCGCGAGCATCTCCGCGCAGGCCCAGTCGACGCGGTCGGTGCTGCGCACCATCTCGGCGCGCTCCTCGTACAGCCGGCGGAGCTTCGGGTGGGCGTCGAACCCTTCGGGAATCTGGCGCACCGCATCGACGACGCCCTCCAGCGTCTGGCGTGGAACCGCGGTGTGCGCGCTCCAGTCGGTCCCCGCCCAGCTCATGCCCTTCCACACGCCGCCGAGCGCGAACACCTGCTGGCGCGGCATGAAGTCGCGCGCGTAGTTGAGCGCGTCTTCGAAGATCTCGCGCCATTCTGCGATGCGGCGCTGGATCTCGGCGGCGGTGGCCGCGCCCGACTCGACGAGCCGCTGCCCGTACAGATCGCGCAATGTCGGCAGCGAGTTGATGATCTTGTACATCACCGGCTGCGTGAAGGTGGGATCGTCGGTCTCGTTGTGACCGTGCCGGCGATAGGAGACGATGTTGACGATCACGTCGATCTTGAACTCGCGGCGGAACGCGGCCGCAAGGTGCGCCGCCTGCACGGCGGCCTCGGGATCGTTGCCGTTGACGTGAAAGACCGGCGCCTGAATGACCTTGGCCACGTCGCTGGAGTAGCGCGTGAACCGATAGTCCTGCGGCCGTGCCGTGAAGCCGACCTGATTGTCGACGATGATGTGGATTGTTCCCCCGGTGTGGTAGGCGGCGAGCTCGGACAGCGACAGCGTCTCCGCCACGACGCCTTGTCCGGTGAAGGCGGCTTCGCCGTGGATCAGCAACGGCATGACCTGATCACCGGTGGCATCGCCGCGGTAGGCCTGCTTGGCGCGCACGATGCCCTCGACCACCGGGTCGACGGCCTCGAGGTGGCTCGGGTTCGACAGCAGCGACAGATGCACGGTGCGGCCGCCGCGCGTCACGTAATCGCGCGCGTAGCCGAGATGGTACTTCACGTCGCCGTCGCCCTGGATGTCGGAGGGCAGGAACGTGCCCTCGAACTCGGCCAGGATCATCTCGAACGGCTTGCGCAGGATGTTGGCGAGGACGTTGAGCCGGCCGCGGTGCGGCATGCCCATGACGATCTCGTTCGCGCCGGCGCCGCCCGACTCCTCGATCAGCGTGTCGAGCAGGGGAATGAGCGCTTCGGCGCCTTCGAGCGAGAAGCGCTTCTGGCCGACGTATTTGGTGTGCAGGAACTCCTCGAACCCGGTCGCCGCCGCGAGCTTCGAGAAGATGTGGAGGCGGTCCTCGGTGCTGAGCTCGGGCTTGTTCAGCGTCGGCTCCATGCGCTCCTTCAGGAAGTCGCGCTGGGCCTTGTCGGAGATGTACATGTACTCGACGCCGAGCGTGCCGCAGTAGGTCGCGCGCAGCAGGGCGATGAGCTCGCGTAGAGTCGCCTGTTGGTGGCCGCGGAAGGTTGGGCACTCGACCACCCGATCGAGATCGGCCTCGTCGAAGCCGAACTCGCTGAGCTCGAGGAGAGGATGCTCGGTGAGGTTGCCGCCGAGCGGATTGAGGTCGGCGATGAGATGGCCGAGCTCGCGGTAGGAATGGATGAGGTCGAGCACCCCGATATGCGGGTCGGCCTTGACCGCGGGGGCCGGGTGGCCGTCGGCACCGTATTCGAACCCGGCGAAGAAATTGGCCCAGTCGGCGCCGACCGAGTCGGGGTCGCGCAGGTACTGCTTGTAGAGGTCCTCGACGTAGTCGGGGTTGGTGCGCAGGATGAAATCGAGATCCATTCCGCCGCCTCCCTTGCGGCCGAGCTTAGACTAGCAGATTGCGCCCCGAACGCATTGGGCCGGTGCGCCGCGCGGCGGGCGCGCGTCCGTTGCCGGCGAGACCTACGTTGACTTTGGCGGCGGCGCAAGACTAGGTAACACACTATGGCGTCGCGTGAGCGCGCACAGGGACATTGAAGTGGAGCGCGATAACGCGACGGCATCCGAAGCGAAGCGAACGCGCCCGCCGGCCTCCCCAGCACGGCGGGCGGTGCGACAGCGGGCGAGTCGGCTCCGCGTCCCGTCGGGGCGATCCGGCGAGCGCAGCTCGCTGATGCACGTCGGCCGGCGGGTCGACTACGCCGTACGCGCGCTCGTCTATCTGGCCGGGCAGGAAGCGAAGCGCGTCGTCGGCCGCGCCGAGATCGAGACCCGTCAAGGCATCCCGCGGCATTTTCTCTCCAAGATTCTGCGCGCGCTGGTGGCGGCCGGCCTGCTCGAATCGGTTCCCGGCGCCCGCGGCGGCTTTCGCCTGCGCCGCGCGGCGAGCGACATCAGCATCCGCCAGGTCTTCGAGGTGCTGGAAGGCGACCTCTGCCTGATCGATTGCGTCCGCGATCCGGGGGGCGCCTGCTGCTTCGCCTCGGTCTGCACGCAGATCGAAGTCTGGCGCGGCGCGCAGCGGCTGCTGCTCGACTACCTGGACGGCATCTCGATCGCCGCCATCGCCGACGGCTACGGTTTGCGTCCCCGGTTGAACACCGGCGCGAGCCGCGCGTAGGACAGTCGCCCCGGCTGGCGGGATAACGGCCCTTCTCACCGCAGCGGTGAAAAGACCGTTATTCCGCCAGCCGGGGCGACTGTCATCGACCTGTCACGCCGTCTTCGCTCGACTTTCACCCGCGCATCACTGGCCCGTAACGCGCCTTGGGTACGATTACCGGCGTAGAGGTGGGGTGCGAAAGTGCAAACCGAAGAACGACCGCTCGACATCGCCGCACCGGCGGGGCTCGTCGTGCGCCTTGCCGAGAACGCCGCCGAGGTGTGCCAGGCGCAACGGCTGCGCTATGCGGTGTTCGGCGAGGAAATGGGCGCCCGCGTACCCGGCGGCGCTGGTCTGGACTGCGACCGCTTCGACCGCTTCTGCGACCATCTGATCGTTCGCGAGCAGGCGGGCGGAGCGGTGGTGGGCACGTATCGCATGCTCCCGCCGGCGGGACGCCGGCGCGCCGGCGGCTGGTACTGCGCCGACGAGTTCGATGTCCGGCGCATCGACGCCTTCGCCAATGAGACCGTCGAGATCGGCCGCGCCTGCGTCGCTCCCGCCTTTCGCAGTGGTCACGCCATCGCGCTGCTGTGGGCGGGGCTGCTGCGCTACGTGCTGCAACGCGGCTTTCGCTACGTCATCGGCTGCGTGAGCCTCGAGACGCGCGACGGCGGCCACATCGCCGCCACGCTCTGCCGGCGGCTGCTGCAGAACCACATGGCGCCGCCGGAGTGGCGCGTCACGCCCCGCCGCGCGTTCGTGCTCGAAGGGTGGCGCGACGTGCCCGACGCGCCCATGCCCGCGCTGCTGAAAGGTTACCTGCGACTCGGCGCACAGGTGTGCGGTGAGCCGGCGTGGGACGGCGACTTCGACACTGCCGACGTGTTGATGGTGCTGGCCCTTACGCAGACCAATCCGCGCTATGTCGACCGACTCCTTCGTGCTGCCTGACGCCGGCGCCGCCGCGTTGCGCGGGCTCGGCCTGCGCCCGACGGTCGGAGCGGGCGGCGGACTGTGGCGGCGCCCGCATCGACGGGCGCGCGGGCGCCATGCCTGGGGTCGCGGCGTTCGCTTCGTCGGATTGCTCGTCGTGCTGGCGCGCCTCTGGTTTGTCGCGCTGTTCACCGCGCCGCGCCTCACTCGGCTGCAACGGTCGCACGCCGTACGCCGCTGGGCACGGCAACTGCTGCACACGCTGTGCGTCGAGGTGCGGACCCGTGGCCATGTGCCGGCGTCGGACGCGCCGCTGCTGGTGGTCGCCAACCACACGTCGTGGCTCGACTCATATGCGCTCAACACGGTCAGCACCGCGCGCTTCGTCGCAAAGTCGGAGGTGCGCGGGTGGCCGATCATCGGAACGATCGCCGAGCGCTTCGGCGCCATCTTCATCAAGCGCGGCTGTCCGCGCGGCGCTGCACGCACCGTGGCGGTGCTGGCGCAGGCGTTGATCGATGCCGAGCCCGTCGGCGGGTTCCCGGAAGGGACGACGAGCGAGGGGCGCGGCGTGCTGCGCTTCTATCCGGCGATGTTTCAGGCGGCGGTGCTGAGCGGCGCGCGCGTGCAGCCGGTGGCGATTCGCTATCGCGCCGCGGACGGCGCGCCAACCGATGCTGCAGCGTATGTCGGCGACATGACCGTCTTCGAGTCGCTGCGGCGCATGCTGCGCGAGCCGCGCTTGACCGCGGAGCTGATCTTCTGCGCGCCGCTCGATTCGACCGGTCGCACGCGCCGCGAGCTCGCGGCGCTGGCGCATGCGGCGATTGCCGCCGCACTCGGGTTTGGTGACGACGTCGATCGCTCGAGCCCGCTGCGCCGCGCCGCGTGAAGCGATCAATCCTCACGCGCCTTGAGCGCGTAGATGCGCGTCACGTCGATTTCCAGTGCGACGGTCCAGCGTGGCCGCTCGCTCGCGCCGGGACGGGTCTCACGCCGGCTGTCCGGAATCTCGCGTGCCATGCCGTAGACGATCGCCGCCGCGCCGTGCGGACCCCAAGTGGTGAGCGCGACGCGCGGATTGGTTCGCAGATCGCGCCGGCGCAGGGCCGTTTCGTAGATGGTGGTCCGCAGGCGGCCGGCAGTGAACTCCGCATGCACCGGCGCGATGTGCGGGGCGCCGTCCGCACCCGTCGTGGCCATCGCCTTCATGCGCGCGCCGTTCCAGAAGGTGACGAACTCGAGCGCCGACATGCGCCGATCGGCGCGATCGAAGGTCTCCAGCACTGCGGAGCCAGCCGACGCCCGACTGCGGTCGATGATCGCCTGCAGCGCGGCCAGGAGCTCAGTCGGCCACGTCGATGGGTCTTTCTCGTCCGGTGGCGGCATGCAGCTAGGTCGACGCGCCCGGGCGCATGCACAGGAGGTCGAAATACGCGTGGCGAAACGGCCAATCGGACAGTCGTGCCGTCGAGCGAATCGCACCGAGCAGGCTCATGCGATCGCGGTAGTGCGAACGTCGGTCATCGTCGTACCCTACCACATGCATGCAGGCGGGCTGTAGTTACCGCCGCAAGGAAAGCCGCCGACGATCTCGTGCCCGCCGCGCGAAACCGGTATCATCCGGGTTCAGTTCCATCGATGCTCGATAGGTCGAGGTCCCAGACGATGTCCATGCGCCTCTATGCCCACCCATTCTCCTCGTACTGCCAGAAGGTGCTGATCGCACTTTACGAGAACGACACCCCCTTCGAGTTCCGCATGCTGGCGATCGGCGACGAGCGTGCGGCGGCAGAGCATGAGGCATTGTGGCCGCTGAAGCGCATGCCTGTCCTCGTCGACGACGGCCGCACGGTGGTGGAAACCAGCATCATCATCGAGCACCTCGGCCTCCATCATCCCGGGCCCTTGCGCCTGATCCCCGCCGATCCGCGCGCGGCGCTCGACGTCCGCATGATGGACCGCTTCTTCGACAACTACATCATGACGCCGATGCAGAAGATCGTGCTCGACCACATTCGCTCCGCGGAGCAGCGCGATCCCCAGGGCGTCGCCGAGGCCCGACGGCTGCTCGAGACCGCCTACCGCTGGCTCAACAAGGCGTTGAACGGGCGCAAATGGGCGGCGGGCGAGAGCTTCAGCCTCGCCGACTGCGCCGGCGCCCCGTCGTTGTTCTACGCCGACTGGGTCCATCCGATCGGCGAGGACTCTCCGAACGTGCGTGCCTATCGAAGACGGCTCCTCGCACGACCTTCTTTTGCGCGCGCGGTGGACGAGGCGCGTCCCTATCGGCGATTCTTTCCACCCGGTGCCCCGGACCGCGACTGACGTCCGGCGGTCGCCGCAGAGCAGATGAGCCACCCCGAGATTGCAGTGACCCTGGCGCGCCGGTCCGACGCCGTCGAGATCGCGCTCATGTCGCGCGATCTGATCGAGCAAGGGCTGCAATGGTCCTGGACCCCCGAACGGGTCGGCGCCAGCGTGCGGAGTCGGATGGCACTGGTCGCGGTCGCCCGGGTTGCGGGTGGGATCGCCGGTTTCGGGATCATGCGCTACGGCGACGACGACGCGCATCTAGACCTCCTCGGTGTGGGCCACGCCTATCGAAGAGCAGGGCTCGGACGAGAGCTGATGGAGTGGCTGGAGAAGCCGGCGCTCGTAGCCGGCATCTCCGCGGTGTTCCTCGAAGTGCGGGCATCGAATCACGGCGCGCAGGCGTTCTATGAGCGGCTCGGATACCGCAAGCTGGCCCGCCTGCCCGAGTACTATCAGGGTCGCGAGTCGGCCATCCGAATGGGACGCGAGCTCGGGCGCTGGGGGCAATTGAAGTCGAAGGCTTGGGTGGGTCTGCTCGACTCGGCGCCGCCGACGTGGACAGGCCGATCGCGCGGCTGACCGGCGCCGTGACGTGCCGATGTCGCGGCAGACCGTCGCCTATTCTCGCGTCGTTCACCTGAGTCACGTCATTGCCCCCGACATGCCGCGGTGGCCCGGCGATCCGCCGCTGGAGCTCGAGACGATCGCGGAGCGCACCGCCGACGGCTTCTACCTGCGGCGCATCGCGATCGGCGAGCACAGCGCGACGCACGTGAACGCGCCGCTGAGCTTCCACGCCGGCGGCACGAGCATCGAGCAGTACGCGGCCGACCGCCTCGTCGCGCCCGCAATCGTGCTCGATGTGCGCGCCAGCGCCGCCGCCGATCCCGACTACCTGGCGACCCCGGACGATCTCGCCACCTGGGAGCGCGCCCACGGTGCGATGCCTGCAGATTGCATCGTGCTGCTCCACACCGGGTGGGGCGGCAGATGGGCCGACCCGGCATCCTTCCTGAACCGCGGTAGCGACGGCGTCATGCACTTCCCCGGCTTCACGCCCGCCCTGGCCGAGCTGCTCGTCACGCGACGGGAGGCTACAGGCATCGGCATCGACACCCACGGTGTCGACGGCGGCCGCGACGATCGCTTTACGGTCAACAAGTTGGTGCTGGCGCGCTCCGGCCTGGTGCTCGAGAACCTCGCCAATCTCGATGCGCTGCCCCCACGCGGCGCGACGGTCGCAGTCGGCGTGCTGCGCCTGCAGGCCGGTTCCGGCTCGCCCGCGGCGGTGCTGGGATTCGTGCCCTGAAGTGTGACGGCCAGTCCAACACTAAGACACCAAGACACCAAGCGCTCAGCGGCATCGCGGTACCCTCTCTGCGACCTCCGGGTCCTCTGCGGTGAAAAAAGGCCGTCACCGGGAGACGCCACGGACAACCGCTACTTCTTCACGTTCACCACTTGCAGCTCGGTGAACTCCTCGTAGCCCCACTTGCCGTTCTCGTAGCCGAGACCGCTCCACTTGCAGCCGCCGAACGGCGCGAACGGGGTGATGTCCATGTGCTGATTGACCCAGCCGGTGCCCGACTCGAGCCGCTGCGCGAGCTGCTCGCCGCGCGCCAGGTCGCTGGTCCACACCGAGCCGCCGAGCCCGTAATGCGTGCGGTTGGCCTCTTCGAAGACGTCGTCGACGTTGCGGAACTTCATCACCGGCAGCGCTGTGCCGAACTGCTCCTCGTCGACCAGGCGCAGGCCGGCATGCACCTCGGTGACGATCGTCGGCGGGTAGAAGTAGCCCGGCCGCTCCAGCGGCGCGCCGCCGACCGCGATCCGCGCGCCGTGCTGGCGCGCGTCCTCGACCATGCCGGCGACCTTGTCGAACTGCATCTTGTTGTTGATCGGACCGAGCTGCGTGTCCGGCTCGAGCCCGTCGCCGACCTTGACGGCTTTGGCGCGCTCGATGAGGCCGTCGACGATCGGCGCATACACCGCTTCGTGGATGTACAGTCGCTTGATCGCCGTGCAGATCTGCCCGGAGTTGGTGAACGCGCCCCAGAAGAGGTTGTCGATCACTGCCGTGGGATCGACGTCGTCGAGGACGATCGCCGGATCGTTGCCTCCCAGCTCGAGCGTGACGCGTTTCAGATCGCCGGCCGCGTACTGCATGATCTTCTTGCCGGTTGCGACGCTGCCGGTGAACGAGATCTTGCGCACCGCCGGATGACCGGCGAGCTCGGCTCCAACGGCGCCAGGACCCGCGAGCACGTTGAGGACGCCGGGCGGCAAGATGTCCTTGAAGATCTCGGCGACCAGCAGCGAGCTGAGTGGAGTGAACTCGGACGGCTTCGCGACCACGGTGTTGCCGGCGAGCAGCGCCGGCGCCAGCTTCCACGCCAGCAGTACGACCGGGAAATTCCACGGCGTGATCGCGGCCACGACGCCGAGCGGTTTGTGGACCACCTGGATGCGCTTCTCGGCGTCGTCCTGCAGGACCTCGGGCGCCACCTCGAGGCCGGCGAAGTAGCTGAACCACATCGA
>Ga0066388_100001485_pt1 | contig 13253 bp, 8 predicted proteins | sample PanSoiMetaGPlot6_FD_64539 | JGI IMG/M metagenome (GOLD analysis project Ga0066388, IMG submission 64539) | Tropical forest soil microbial communities from Panama analyzed to predict greenhouse gas emissions - Panama Soil - Plot 6 (Hybrid Assembly) | ecosystem: Environmental > Terrestrial > Soil... | reverse complement strand
AGGAGGCGGTCGCTCTGAGGGTTGCGACCAGTCGCCGCGCCACGAATGTATGGATTTGGGAACACAAATACGGTCTTCACAAACTACAGCGTTCCGAATTGATCAAACTGCTCCAGCCGAGAGGGAAGATCGACGAACCGAACCCGCTCACTGCGGAAATAAAAGAATGGAACGGCGACGATGTGTTTGTGTCGGTGGGTTGGGGGTTCGAGCCGGTGATTGGAAAGGCAGTCGTCGCCTGGAATCTATCGCAGCACAAGTGGCGCGCGATCTCGAAAGAATATCATCGCAAATTCGAAGAATAAATTTTCTATCCGCCCACCGCCTGTGACGCGGAAGGCTCGGTCTCACAAAAATTGGTGGCTGGGATGGCTCGGGAGTGAAAGCGGGAGATTTGAAAGAGTGCGCAAATTTGCTCGCAGCGCGTACACTTACCGTTAAGAAGGGTGGCCGATGATTCCACTTTTGTTGGATCCGTACTCGGTCGAGTTATTTTGGCGCTCTTGGCGGATTCCGCTTTTTTCGGGCTCTCCCCAGGTGAGCAAGCGCATTAGACGGAATAATTCCGTAAAATATTACAGAAAAATTCCATATATATCTCGTTAGCCGCCCGAGAGACACTAAAGGAAGCATCTACATGATAGAAGTTCTGCTATGGTTGTTCGTCATAAACCTTGGCATCGCTTTTGGTGCGGGGTTGTATGAGTCACGTATTGTGGTTCCTCAGTGGTTGAGTTTCTCGGGTGAGACAGGATATCGTTGGAATGGCGAAGCCGCCCGACGCGCTAACGTTGGCTTGAGGTTCTGGGTTTACGTGACCACTCTGCCGCTTACCCTGTTGACGTTCGCGAGTTTGATAGTCGCTTGGTGGGCGCCCACTGTCGTTCGAAATTGGTGGCTTGGTGCTGCTGCTGCTGCTTTTGTCGATAGGATGATGACCTTGACCTATTTCATTCCGACAATGATAAAGCTTATGGGCGGCGAGGCGTTCGGACAATCGGAGGCTGTGGCCAGGGCGTTGCAATGGGTGCGCCTGGGCTACATTCGTCATGCCGCGACCCTGGTTGCGTGGCTGGCCGCCTTGAAAGCGCTCTCGTTGTTGGGTAATGCCGGCGGCTAACCAATCGATGAAGCCAACGGCCCCATCACAGAATAAGTTCAGCGTGTTTGCCACGACACCCTGCCGTGGCTTACCTCTATCTCGTTAGCTTTATGTCTTGCGACTTGGAAGTCGCCCTATGACTTGGACTCAGGCTTATGATCCTCTTGGGCATTGGTGGCTTTCTACGCTCGTGGCCGCATTGCCGATCCTCGTGTTGTTGGGGCTCCTGGCGGGGTTAAAGGTTCCCGCGCATCTCTGCGCCATGGCTGGCGCCGCCACTGCTGTGCTCGTGGCAATAATCGCTTTTAAGATGCCCGCCTTGCTGGCAGTCAGCAGCTTCCTTTACGGCTCCGCCTTCGGTCTGCTGAAAATCGTGTGGATCGTGATCGCCGCGGTGTTTCTCTACGACATTTCTGTCGCGACCGGCCAATTTGAAATCATGAAGCAATCGGTCGCGGCCATCACGCCAGACCGGCGTTTGCAACTCTTGGTTGTGGCGTTCTGCTTCGGCGCGTTCATTGAAGGCTGTGCCGGCTTTGGCGCACCAGTGGCCATCGCCGGCGCGTTCATGATCGGACTTGGTTTCAAGCCATTCCAGGCCGCTGCCCTCAACCTGATTGCCAACACGTCACCGGTTGCATGGGGGGCCATCGGCACGCCAGTTCACACCCTGGCGGCTGTCACTGGGCTGAATGAGAGCGACCTCAACGCTATGATTGGGCGCATTCTCCCGATCACGGCGCTCATCGTTCCTTTCTGGCTGGTCCGCGCCATGGTGAGTTGGAAAGAGACGTTTGAGGTCTTGCCTGCGATTGTCGTGGTGGGCGGTTGTTTTGCCGCGACGCAGTGGTTCTGGGCGAACCACATGGATAGCAATCTCGTAGATATTGCCGCGGGCGTCGTATCACTCGTGGGGACCGTCCTTTTTCTTCGCGTGTGGCAGCCAAAAAGAGTCTGGCGGTTTTCCGATGAAGGCGCCGTCCATGCATCCTCCTCGCGAGACTCCATCAAACATTATTCCGGCCGACAAATTGCGAAAGCATGGATGCCGTTCGCGATCCTGTCGCTCTTCGTTTTGTGCTGGGGACTCCCCTCAATTAAGACCGCTCTTAACGAAGCTACGACTCCTGCGTTCAAAGTCGTAATGGCCGACGGTAAACCGCGTCCCGGTCCAGCAGGTTGGGATTGGCCGTATCTCCACGGAAAAGTCTCGCGGACGACGCCGGTCGTCGCAACGCCAACGCCGGAAGCGGCACGCTTCGATTTCAACTGGCTCACCGCTACTGGAACCGGTTGTTTCCTTGCTGCAATCCTTGCTGGACTTCTTCTCAGGCTCGGCTTCAGCCAGATGTTCGGCATCTTCGGCAAAACGCTTGTGCGATTACGCTTCGCTATTATCGCCATGACTTGCATGCTCGGCATAGGTTACGTAACGCGATACTCGGGAATGGACGCGGTTCTGGGATTGGCATTTACCAGGACCGGCTGGCTCTTTCCATTCTTCGGCACGTACATCGGATGGCTCGGCGTCGCGCTCACCGGCAGCGACACCGCGTCGAACGCTTTGTTCGGCAGTCTGCAAAAAATCACCGCGCAGCAGCTTAACCTGAGCCCTATTCTGATGTGTGCGGCGAATAGCGCTGGAGGCGTGATGGGCAAGATGGTTGACGCGCAATCAATCTGCATAGCCACCGCCGCCACCAATCAGGTGGGCAACGAAGGCTCCATCTTCCGTTTCGTGTTCTGGCATTCAGTGGCCCTTACGGCGATCGTCGGCGTCATCGTGATGTTGTATGCCTACGTCTTTCCGCAATTCGTACCAAATGGGTTAAACTTCATTCATTGACGGGCACTCTTCCTGTGGCCCTCTGGGGTCTCGCTTAGCTGCTGCATCTGTTCCAACTGTTCGTGCATGATGTAGAACTTGCAAAAAACCATGCGCGAAATGTTGGATACAGTCATCCTCGAGCGGATGGTCTGATTTTCGATTGGAACAGAACCAAATAAAGCGTCCTTCTCGAATCGGGACGATGGCCATTGCCTGCTCGATCAGCTTGAACGCAGCTAGCGCTGCGCCATCAGCACTTCAACTGGAACGCAGAGCCATTTCGCAGCCACTTCGCGTTCGGTAAACAGGGCCACGTCGAGCGTGGAATAGTCGGTCAGCATCGCGTGCAGTTTGGCGTAATGAGCGGTTGCGGGGCTCGTGACATAGAAAGCAGACTTGACGGGCGAATGCGGCGCAGAGGCGAGACGTCGGTGCAGTCCGATTTGAAAGACGAACTTAAAGTTCAGATCGACCATATCAAGCGCCGATAAGTCGGCGAATCGGTTGAACGGTTTGCTGGCTCTCTCTTCTGCGACGTCGATAAACGCGACAATTTCGTTCACGATTACTTCATTCAGGATCCCGCGCGGCTTCCAAAGCATGAGAGACAAATCCTTGCGGAACAGGACGTGCGACGGAAGTTTCAAGTTACCTCCGGGCATAATTACACTGCAGTGGTGTCGATTCAGGTTAGTGCCTGTTCGAGGACGCGATGCACAGCAGCGACAGACTCGTTGGATCCCAGCCGTTTGAAAGAGTCGAGCACTTCCATCAGGCGCGCCTCGTACGCATCACACATGGGGGATCTGCCATCTGGTTGGACCCATTCGGGATGCTGAACGCGGAGATCTTCGTGAATCTGTCGCTGGAGCTCCTCGTAGGTGTGGATTTCATGAGGTGAGCGGGATGGTTTGTTTAGCTTGCCTTGTCCGCGGGCGCGCTTCGTTCTGAGACTAACGAATTTCATAAACGCCTTTCTATACTGGGTTGATTGGTCCAGACCCGCGCGGAACGAAGAACCCTCTTCACTGAGCTGCCGGGCAAACAGCCGCTTCACTTCAGATGTCTTCAGGGCTCCAGGTGAATCCGGAGATCGCGCTAAGCGGTGTCTCAGCGAAGGTTAAGCCTCCCACTCCAGCTTTTTGAGAACCGAATCGAAGATGCGTTGAAACCTCGAATAACGTAATCTAAAGCGATTTTAGCAGCACTTTCCGACAGCCGCCTATTGGACCTTAGTCCTAACTCTTTAGGGAGATAATCAAAGCTGTTTATGATCATCGACATTTACGAAATTCGCCCGCGCAAAGCGTTCACGTAGGTGCTTCATAGCTCGCGTCAGAGGCACACCGCCGACAAAAGCGGCGGGGCCGGCGTGTAGCCAGTTCCCGTCCTACTATTGCTTGTCGTATACCGATCTATTTCTGAAGCCCTTGCCTTTCGCACCGGCCTCCCCCGTAGTGACTATACGGGTTTTACCATCGGCCGATACGATAATTCGACCCGTGATAGTAACCTTTCCATCTTTCTTGATCGTCATTTTCAATACGCGGTCACCAACTTTCTGATACGACCGCATGTCCGAAGTCGGGTCGCCGGTGACAGGATAATCCTTACCGTCGAACTTGCCGGTCCACTCATTGTGCGTCGACTTACCGTCCTTATCGGTGCCGTCCACAGTGATCTTCACATTGTCACCCGCGGTTTCATACACAACGGTATGGTTCTTTGGCACCCCAGGGGCGAACTTTGATTTGACCTCGTTGAGCTTCCAAGTACCCATCTGTGGGTCGTCAGCAAAGCACACTGCAGCCCCGAGGTAGCAAAGCGCAAGAGTCAGTCCAGTCATTTGGGTTTTCATAAGGGCCATCGAGTCCGATTTTCCATTTTCCGTCAACATTTCTTTTACAAACGAGAGGCTTCAGCACTCGATTGCTTGCATCGCGACGACGGAAAGCGGTTCGCTGTGCGTGCGGATGAAAAGCTGACTGCGTTTCTGGAACTTGAACAAGTCACGCAGCCGGCGATGTCACAGCGAAGGAAGAGCGGCGGGAGCTCCCAACCCGCCGCTCAACTTTCACCGCGTATTCGCGTACCACGCCTGGTTCGATGGCAATGAACCTTCATACGTCGATGGATCGGAGCGTGATGTTGCGGCCAAGTGCGTTGTCGCTGTGGGCGCTGACGAGCATGCGGAGAGTGTGATTGCCATCAAAAGCGCTGGAACTATCGTTTTGAACTGAATTCTTAGTTTATTCATATTTTTCCTTTCACCAGGGTTCTAACGAAATGGCGAAGCCAAGTTTTTGAATTTTTGAAAAAGTGCGGGGACTTCCTCGCGAATCACGCGAAACAACGCGAATATTCAAAAGCTTCGCACGGTGCCCCTCTCGAAAGTTGCACTCTTTGGGTTTTCGCAATACCGCGCGGCCGATCTTTCTGAATTTTTATTGCGTCAATTCGCGTGTTTCGTCGGCTTCAAAAGTGTAATCTCCAAAGGCAATCCCTTTTAGCTGCGTCATCTACGGTCAAAACTTGCAGTGGCGGCTGTGCTGCGCTGAGAAATTCGCGATACTTTACGTTTTCCGGGAACTTCGCCTCGCGGTTTTCTTAGAAGACTGAGGGAGGCGATTTGCATCGGCTCGTGGCCGCTCCGCGTTTAACCTTGCCTGCCAATTCCGTAAGTAAGACACTGGATTGCCGTGAAACCTGAAGCGGCCAGCGATGGGCTCGGCAGCCCTGCTCAGTTTTGCACCACGCGCTGGAGCTTAATCCTTTCTGCGGCTGGCTGCGAGGCGGATGACCAAAAGGCGCGCGAAGCGCTGGCTGACCTTTGCCGAACGTACTGGCGACCTGTCTTTCTGTTCGTTAGCCGCCACGGATATTCCGTGCAGGACGCGCAGGATCTTAGCCAGGATTTCTTTGTCATGATCCTGGAGAGCAATTGGCTCCGACAGGCCGATGAACATCGCGGCCGGTTTCGATCGTTCCTGCTCAAGTCGCTTCAGAATTTTCTGAGTCATGCTGATGAGAGAGGCCGCGCGATTAAACGCGGCGCCAGGATAGAATTTATTTCCTGGGACGAATGGATGGCCGAAGCACCCTCGCAGGTGTGGGTATCGGGTGGAACCCTCGATTCCCTTGCGCCAGAGCAGCTTTTTGATCTGCGTTGGGCGGCGGCAGTGGTAGAGCATGCGCTGCAACGTCTCCGCGAGGAATGCGAAGAAGAAGGCCGGCTCCGGTTGTTCGAAACTTTGAACCGGCATCTGATGTCGGAACGCGGCGATGTATCGTATGCCAGTATCGCGGCCAGTTTGGGAATTGGGGAGGGAATAGTAAAAAACCAACTGCACAATTTGCGGCGGCGTTACCGCTGGCTCTTGCGCGATGAAGTCGCGCAGACAGTGGAGAGCCCAGCAGACATCGACGACGAGATTCGCTATCTCTGCGCAGTACTGGCGAAGACTGACAAATGAAGGCGCTAGCACCTCTCTTCAGTTCGGTCGCGGGCGTGGTGGAGAGTGCGGGTAAATGCCAGCGGTGCGGCGCTACCACACGCCTCGGCGAGGGCATCTGTATCAGGTGTCTGCTGGAAGAAGGATTGGAAGTTGAAGGCGAAGCTTCCGTAGAAGTTTTCAAGAGTGTACTCGGAGCGGCGAACGTGTCCGACACTCAATGGCGGCTTGGCAATTACGAAATTCTGCAGGAGATCGGGCGCGGCGGTATGGGAGTTATTTACCGTGCGCGCCAGCGCCATTCCCGCCGCATCGTGGCGTTGAAACGCGTGCTCACCTACCATGCAGATTCGCACGAGACGCTCGTGCGATTTCGTCGTGAGGCAGAAGCAGCCGCCAGTCTCGATCACCCAAATATTCTTCCCATTTACGAGGTCAGCGAAAGCGGGGAAGGGCTTCCATTTTTCAGCATGAAACTCGCCGCTGGTGGAAGTTTGCGCACGGTCGCGTCTGCGCTTCGTAGTAAGCCGCGCGAATGCGTGCAGCTGATGGCAAAGGTCGCCCGCGCGATCGCCTATGCGCACGCGCAGGGAATTCTTCACCGCGATCTTCAGCCAGGAAATATTTTGCTGGATGCGCGGGGCGAACCGCTGGTGAGCGATTTCGGTCTGGCCAAATGGCTTGATGAAGAGAGCGACCTCACTCAAACACTAACGACATTTGGAACGCCGGGCTACATCGCTGCCGAACAGGCTGAGGGTGCTAACTTTAGTCCCGCGGCGGATATTTATAGTCTCGGGGCGATCCTGTTCAATCTTCTTGCCGGTCGCCCGCCTTTTATCGGCGCAAATGCGCTGTCAGTTATCCGACAGGCGGCCGCAACGCCAGCGCCGAAGCTGCGCTCATTCGCGCCCTCGCTTGGTCGCGATCTCGAAATAATTGTCGCGCGTTGTCTCGAGCGCGATCCGAAAGCGCGATATCAAACTGGCACTGCACTCGCGGAAGATCTTGAGCGCTGGTTCGACGGACGACCGATCATCGCGCGACCGATTCGGGCGCCAACGCGGATTTTGCGTTGGTCGCAGCGGAATCCAATTTTAGCAGCTGCCGTCAGCGCGTGTCTTCTCCTCGCGCTTGCTGTTGTTTGGTTACTGCGGGAGCAATTCTTTGCGCCTGAAAGCCCGGCACCAGCGAAAAGCATTGCGGTACTTCCGTTCGCGAATCTCAGCAAGGATCCCGAGGACGCGTATTTTGCCGACGGTGTGCAGGACGAAATCTTAAGCGATCTCGCGAGAGTCGCTGATTTGAAAGTGATCAGCCGCACGAGCGTGATGCAATATAAAACCGGGGTCGCGCGCAACATGCGTGAGATCGGACAGCAACTTGGCGTGGCACATGTGGTAGAAGGAAGCGTTGAACGCTCCGGCAATCGCGTGCGCGTTAACGCGCAGTTGATTGATGCTCGCACTGACCGCCATCTATGGGGCCAGACGTATGACCGTGAACTCTCTGACGTATTTGCCATTCAGAACGAGATCGCAATGACAATTGCCCAGCAGTTGCAGGCAAAGCTTTCGCCAGCTGAAAAGAATGCGATTGAGCAAGTTCCGACTACCGACATCTCCGCCTTCGACCTTTTTACCCACGGCAACGACATCCTTCTGACGGTCGATTACAGGAGCAACCCGAAAGCAAGTTTGCTGCAGGCCGCCGATCTGATGAACCAGGCTGTGGCGCGCGATCCGGCATTTTTCCGCGCCTACTGCCTGCTCGCGTGGGCGCACGATTACCTTTACTTCCTAGGCTTCGATCGCACACGTGAGCGGCTGACATTGGCGGAAGCTGCGATTAAGGCAGCCTTTCGCTTGCATCCGGATGCGGGCGAAGCACATCTCGCCCAGGCGTGGAACCTTTATTTGGGGTACCTGAATTATGAGGGAGCTCTCTCTGAGCTGGAACTTGCTCGCCAAACTTTGCCTAACGATTTCGAGGTATTCGCGCTGACGGGTTACATCCAACGACGCCAGGGCCGCTGGGAAGAGTCCACCCGCAACCTGAAACAGGCGCTCGATCGCGACCCACGCAACGGTTTCATGCTCCGGGAAATGGCGGGACAGTACCTCTATCTGCGGCGCTACGATGAAGCAAAAGCGCTGCTGAGGCTGGTGTTAACGATCGAGCCGGACCGTATCGATACGAAAGTAATGCTCGCATCAATTGACTTGCAATCGAAAGCCGAAACCCAAGCGTTGCATCGAGTCATCGACGCACTTCGAACCACAACTCCCGCCGCACTACCAAGCATCGCCGAACCTTGGCTCATGTGCGCATTCGCCGAACGAGACGCAACTACCGCGAACAACGCTGTGACCGCGTCCGGTGAAAACACTTCGCTAAATAAAGAGTCTCTGCATTTCAGTCGGAACTTTGTCGAGGGCATGATCGCGCGGATGAGCAATAATGAAGCAAAAGCGCGCTCTGCGTTTATGGCCGCGCGAGCAGAGCAAGAGAAAATTGTGGCCGCGGAGCCAAGTTTTGCGCCTGCGCTCTGCGTGCTCGGCGTAATCGATGCGGCGCTTGGTCGCAAAGAGCAAGCTCTGCGTGAGAACCAGCGAGCGATGGAGCTTCTGCCACTGGAAAAAGACGCCATCGACGCGCCGCTCGTCATCGAGTACTCGGCGATGGTCGCCGCGTGGGTGGGCGAAAAAAATCTGGCCTGCGAACTGCTGACCTCGGCCGCTCGGCTCCCAGCCGGCCCGCATTACGGTGAATTGAAGTTGTACCCGTTCTGGGACCCGCTGCGGGGCGATCCGCACTTCGAAAAAATCGTCGCCTCACTCGCGCCGAAGGACACGCAAAACGTGGCGGCCGAGAAAAGCATTGCAGTGCTACCGTTTGCGAATCTCAACCCGGATCCTGAAAACGCCTATTTTGCCGGTGGTATCCGGGCGCAAATCGTCGCGCGCTTAGCGAGGATCGCGAATTTAAAGATCGTCTCCGGCAGCCCTACTTACCGCTATCAAAGCACTCCAGACAATCCTGCGCAGGTTGCCGCAGAGCTTGGTGTCGCGGACATATTGGAAGGCAGCCTCCAACGGCAGCGGGGAAAGTTTCGGATCGCGGTCCGGTTAATAGATGCAAAAAATAACGCGGAGCTTTGGACGCAATCCAACGACTTTACTTTCCCGGAAGTCGTCCAGGTGGAAAGTGAGGTCGCCGCGCACACAGCCGGCGCGCTCGGTGTAAACCTAATCGAGCCGGAGAAGCGCGCGACCGATAAAACCCGAACGTCGAATCCGCAAGCCTACGAAGCATACCTGAAAGGACGTTATGTGTGGCTGCAACGGACATCGGATAGCTATCGACTAGCCAAAGAATATTTCGATCAGGCAATTGCCTTAGACCCGAACTACGCGCAGGCATACGCTGGATTGGCTGATGCCTATCAGTTTTTGGCTGAATTCGATCGGCATGCGCATAAAGAGAACTACGACAGAGCGAAGACTGCGTACAAACGGGCCTTGGAACTCGATCCAATGCTAGCAGAGGCTCACGCAACCGCCGGCCTCGTGGCGATGAATTACGATTGGAATTGGCCGCTGGCCGAACAGGAACTTAGGCGCGCCATCGCGTTGGAGCCGAACGAAGCCCTCTTTTACGATTGGTACGCTGAGTATCTGATGGCGGTCGGCAGAGTTAGCGAAAGCATCGACAGTATCGAGCGATCACGCGAGCTGGATCCGCATTCGGTCATTATCAATTCTGATGTAGGTAAATTGCTTTATTATGGCCGTCTCTATGGCGAGGCGGAAGCCCAACTGAAGGAGACGCTCCGGATGGATCCGGATTTCACGCAGGCGCACCGTTACCTCGGTGGAGTTTATGTGATGATGCACCGTTTTGACGACGCAATTGCCGAGTTCAAAACGGTTAACCTAGGATTGACGGCATACGCCTGCGGCATAACAGACAGAAAAACTGAAGCAGAGCAGATGCTCGAGGCGATAAAAAAGCTTCCCGCGCGAACAGGTGATTTCGAGAAAGTCTCGTTGCTAACCTGGGCTTACATCGGCTTGGGCGAGAAAGATCGGGCCATCGAATGCCTGGAGCAGGAATACGAGAACCATGGCGTTGCGATGACTTCGCTAAAATCGAATCCGGAATACGATTCGTTGCGTTCGGAGCGACGATTTGTCGATCTGATGCGTCGCGTGCACCTCGTGCCGTAAAGCCGGCAAAGCTCAAACCAATCTGCTCTTCTCAACTTTTGCCGCGCTCAAGCCATCCTGAATGTGACGAACCGGGGTTCGGGTAGGACCAGCGTTTCGTCACTGCTAGTTGTGGCGCTGACTTGCAGTGCTGTACTTACATTTTCAATCATGACGATATTTTCATTTGATAGATTCGACCCGCGCCTCCCCTCGCGCGCGGGGGGGTAGGGTGCTTCTCGCCTTGCGTGCCATAAAAGCAATTCTTTTTAGGCATTAGGTCCTAGTCCTAGCCATCGCGCGCACGTAAGAGCATTCGGAAAGAGGCGTCTCTCTTTCGACTCGCTGTCAAAAGCAAAATGCGAATAGTAAGAGAGAAGTGATGATGTTTTATGCCTGCGGAGCCTGGATCTGATCTTCAATTGGAGATCGGCCATGTTCTGTTGATCGACATCGTTGGCTATTCCAAGCTCTTGATCACTGAACAGCGCGAGCGATTACAAGCGCTCAATGAAATCGTAAGAAACACTACGCAGTTCCGGGCCTCGGACGCGCAGGCCATGTTAGTGCGGATTCCCACAGGAGACGGGATGGCGCTGATCTTTCGCGATAACGTCGAAGCGCCTGTTCGATGTGCCGTTGAAATCACTCAGGCCGTTAGGAGTCATCCTGAGATCAATTTACGGATGGGGATCCACAGCGGCCTAGTGAGCGAAGTCACGGATGTGAACGAACGAACAAATATCGCTGGAGCGGGAATTGACATCGCCCAGCGTGTAATGGATTGCGGGGACGCAGGACACATTCTCTTGTCAAAACACGTTGCGGACGACCTTGCGCCGCACCCGCGCTGGAACCGTTATCTCCACGATCTTGGCGACTGCGAAGTAAAACATGGCGTGCGCGTCTCGGTCGTGAACCTCTATGACGATCAAATCGGTAATGCGACGCCGCCGCGCAAATTCGAGACGGTGCAGAAACATCGGGCGCGGGTGCGCTGGGCAGAAGTTGCGATCGGGCTGGTCTTGCTTGCCGCGATTGTCGCTGCCTTTGTCTTCCTTTTGCGAAGACCGACGCGCTCAGCCTCGGCGATTGTGGAAAAATCGATTGCCGTTCTGCCCTTTGAGAATCTCAGCCGTGACCCGGACAACGCCTATTTCGCCGAAGGAATGCAGGACGAAATTCTGGCCCGGCTTTCCAAGATCGCCGACCTGAAGGTTATCTCGCGCACGTCCACCCAGAAATACAAAAGCGCACCCGACAATCTGCGCGAGATCGCGAAGCAACTTGGCGTGGCAAATGTCCTCGAGGGCAGTGTGCAAAAAGCGGCCGACCAGGTGCGGGTCAACGTGCAGTTGATCAACGCACTGAACGATGCCCATCTCTGGGGCGAAATTTACGACCGCAAGCTAACCGATATTTTTGCAGTCGAGAGCGACATTGCCAAGACGATTGCTGACACGCTGCAGGCGAAGTTGACCGGTGAGGAGCAGCAGATGATGGCCGCCCAGCCAACAAGCAACACCACCGCCTATGAGCTTTATCTCAAAGGCCGATTGCTCTGGAGCAAGCGTGGCGGCGAGAATCTCAGACAGGCGATCACATTTTATCAGCAGGCGATTGCACTCGACCCGAACTACGCGCTGGCTTATGCCGGGCTGGCGGAGTCTTATGTTGTCCTGCCCGTCTATACTGAGGTGGTACCACGGGAGGCTTACGCGAAAGCGAAAGCTGCCGTGCGGGAGGCACTCCAACTGGATGAGAAACTGGCGGAAGCCCATACCGCGCTCGCAGACGTGTTGTTCAACGAACTCGATATGGCTGGTTCGATATCGGAATTTCAACGCGCGATCGCGCTAAACCCCAACTATGCAACGGCGCACCAGTGGTATGGATGCGACCCACTCCGGGCCATCGGCCGATTCGACGAAGCGATCGCAGAGGGCAAACGCGCGGTCGAACTTGATCCACTCTCGCCCATTATCAACTCAGACTTGGGGCGGACATTGACCATGGCCCGCCGTTACGATGAGGCGATCGCGCAGTTGCGCAAAACGCTAGAGATTGATCCGACGTTGTGGGTCGCCCGCTTCAATCTGGGCGAGACGTTTCAGCTAAAGAACGACATGGCTGCGGCGATTGCTGAATACACAAAGGCGCAGCAGTTGAGCGATGATCTGCGTGCTCGGGTGCCGCTCGCAGCTGCCAAAGCGCGGTCAGGAGACAAGGAGGCAGCGGTGCAAATGCTGGCTGAACTAGAAGAACTCGCCCGGCACCGCAACGTGCGCGCATACTGGCGCACGCTCCTATATCTCAGTTTGGGAAATCGCGACGAAGCAATTCGATTGTTAGAGCAGGGCATTGCTGATCATGAAGGTCTAGATATCGCCTGGATTAAAGTTGATCCGCTGCTCGATCCGCTCCGGGGTGATCCGCGATTCGAGCCGCTCGTGCAAAAGGTGATTGGTGTTAGACTTAAGTAACGAGTGGGAATCCGAAAGGATTTCTTCGCTCGAAATCTCAAAGGTGATCGTCAGACCTCCTTGAAATCGCCCTTGTGCTCGTGGGTTTCGATCACGTTGCGATTTCATCGTAAATGCGAATCACGGCATCATTTGAGCGGCTGCGCTTGTGCGACGTGGGAAACAGGGAGAGGCCGAGTC
>Ga0066388_100001484_pt1 | contig 13255 bp, 13 predicted proteins | sample PanSoiMetaGPlot6_FD_64539 | JGI IMG/M metagenome (GOLD analysis project Ga0066388, IMG submission 64539) | Tropical forest soil microbial communities from Panama analyzed to predict greenhouse gas emissions - Panama Soil - Plot 6 (Hybrid Assembly) | ecosystem: Environmental > Terrestrial >... | reverse complement strand
GCGAAGAGAGCCATCCACAGAACGTGCCTCATTCTTTCCTCCCGGCTGCAACATCAAACGCATCCAACATCGCCAGATAATTCAATAACCCGGCAACCAGCAGGAAAGTGTTTCCATATTCGTAGGTCACTCGCTGAGCTTGCTCGGCAAAGCCTGTGTTTGTTACCCAACAGAAAACATAAAGCAGTCCCGCGCCGAAGTTTGCGCTCATCGGCAGCAACTGAAGAAGACCTGAAAGCCCCTGGTCGCTTCCGCCCATCTTGAATAAATGGCCGCCCAGTAGAATTCCCGCCACAAACATGCCCCATACGACGCCGCCCAGCAAGAGGCCGCGGATCCATCTCTTCTGCAGGAAATGGCCAAGGCCCGGCACTGCCCAGGCGCTCACCGCAAATATCCACGCCCTGGCTGGAGCGCCTGATTCCGACCGTTCAATACCTTTAGCTACCAAAAGCTCTCCTTCCTGATGCCAACCTCTGAGTTAAAGTAATATCTCAACACAGTCCTGGCGTTTCCAGCAATTCCCCAAGTGTCGGCTCTGCGACTCCTGACGATATTAATAAAGCAAAAAATCGGCGCGCAGCTTTGAAAACTCCGCCAGAGGCCCGTCCCATGACTCTTTGATGCTGGCCAAAGAATCACGGCCCTCAATCGCCTGCCTCACCTTTGATGTTCCCGCAATCACGTCAAACGGATTCTTCTCGTACTCGTATTCGTACGGCGGATCTTTCCACCGAAACTGATCGCCGTACATGTCAAAGGCGGTCTTCACCACCGCGATTCCAGCCAAGGCCGGCTGAAACTCCTTACGATTCGTAACGTGAATCTGCACGCCGCCGCAGGCTTTGCCGCCGTGCTTTTGAAACGTCGGAAGAAAGACACACGAGCGAAAATAAACGCCAGGCAAACCCAGACTGTTGAGCGTGGACGCGTACTTGTCGGCATTGATGTAGGGCGCGCCGACCAGCTCAAAGGGCCTGGTTGTCCCCCGCCCTTCGGACATCTGCGTTCCCTCAAGGTGGACGCTGCCAGGGAACACGACAGTCGTGTCGACCGTCGGCATATTCGGCGACGGCAAAACCCACGGACCGTCGGTCTCGTCATACCAAACTTCCCTCGACCAGCCATACATGGTCACGCACTCGAGGTCACAGCCAATTCCGAAAGCATCATTGAACAAACGTCCCAGCTCGCAGAACGTCATTCCATGACGCGTCGCAATCGGGAATTGACCGACAAAAGAAGCGAAGGCCGGATCCAGAACCACACCCTCAAGTTGAGTACCGTTGATCGGATTTGGCCGGTCACAGGCGATGACTTTCTTTCCGAGCCGCTTCGCCGCCCGCATACAATTCGCCAGGGTGTAGACGAATGTGTAAATGCGAGTACCGACATCCTGCAGGTCGACGACGACGACATCCACTTCGTCCAGCATCTCGGCGGTTGGCTCCCGCGTTTCGCTGTAAAGCGAGTAAATTGGCAAGCCGGTCTTCCGATCCGTGGCGTGCCCGGTCTCGATCATGTTGTCCTGAACGTCGCCCCGAATCCCGTGCTGGGGTCCAAACAGAGTCGTCAGGTTGATCTTCGGATGCCGGTGAAACACATCTGCCGCGTGATGAAAGTTGTGGTCGACGGAAGCCTGGTTGCAAACCAGCCCAACTCGAGCGCCCGCCAGCAGGTCGATTTTTTCATCGAGAAGCCGCTCGATGCCGAGCTTGATCGGTTTCAAGTTTCTTTCCATGCCTCCCTCGCTGCGCTCAGCCGCACAAGACCGAACCGCCATTGACGTTCAAGATCTCCCCATTAATGTGGCGCGCCCATTCAGTACATAAAAACACGATTGGCCACGCAATGTCCTCCGGGGTTGCCACGCGGCCCACGGGAATCGAGTCTTCAATTGCCTGGCGAAAATCTTCCTCAGCAAATACATCGGCGCACATGTCGGTATCAACCCAACCCGGCGCGACTGAATTCACATTGATGCCAAAAGGGCCAAGCTCGGCTGCCAGCGATTTGGTGAAAGAAATCTGACCACCCTTTGAAGCTGCGTAGTTCGAAACATTTGCTTCGCCGCGCTGGCCCGCCGTCGAGCTGACGATGACGATCCGGCCAAATTGCTGCTGCTTCATAGCGGGAACTGCAGCATGACAAACTGTCCAGCTGCCTTTCAAATTCAGGTCAATTGTGCGGTCCCAAGTATCCTCCGACATCTCATCGATTGGGGCGCCCTCCCAAATGCCGGCATTGCAAACCAGAAAATCGATTCGTCCGAATCGCTCCAACGCTGCAGCCACCAACTTCCTTGCATCATCAGTTTTCGCAACGTCTCCTTGAACTGCCAACGCGCCGACACCTGCGGCTTCAGCTTCACGAACGGCACTGTCCGCAGAGCCTCGATCGGAAAGGTAATTGATAACGACATTGGCGCCCAACTTTGAAAAGCAGGCAACCGCTGCACGCCCGATCCCTCTGGATCCGCCGGTAACCAGCGCAACCTTACCTGTCAGTTTCAGTGTCTCGATCGGCAACTTGGATTTTCCGTCGGCTGGAATGGATGCGATGGTTAGACAACAGCGGACTCCCGTTGGCGTTCTTCCGCTGAGGAAGCATACTTTCGCGCCTCGTCGATAAATCGATTGAACAACGCCAGTGACAACGGATCGCGCTCCCAGGCAAGTTCGGGATGCCATTGAACTCCGATCACATAGCGATCGCCCCTGGGATCTTCGGCAGCTTCAATCAAACCATCCGAAGCCCACGCGGTTGCGACCAGTTCCCTTCCCAATGATTCCACGGCTTGGTGATGATGACTGTTAACCGGCGCACTATCGCCGCCCGCCAAGTGGCTCAACATGCTGCCTTCCAGAATCCGCACGCTATGGGAAGTTCGATCGCGCGGCACGCCCTGCTGATGTTTGATCGCGTTCGAATACTGGCTGTCGATATCCTGAATCAAGGTTCCCCCGCGCGACACATTTAGCGATTGCAGTCCAAAGCAAATCGCAAACACCGGCATGGCAGCCTCTTCCGCCGCTGCGAGCGCAAGCAAATCCGTCTCATCTTTTTCTGGATGGACACTGCCGAGATTTGGGTGGGGTTCCCGCCCATACCGCCGAGGATCGACATCGGAATCGCTGCCCGGTAAAAGCAACCCGTCGAGATTCGCCATCACTCCTACTATGAAATCACCGTTGGGAATCAACGGAATATGTACCGGCAGACCGCCGGCGGCTTCGACGGCTTCGCTGTAAAAACGCGCCAGGTAAAATCGGTTAGTCTCTAACTCCAGCCGCATCGTAATTCCGATGCGCGGTCGTGATTCTTGATTCATCAGCCCTTAACCAGTCTTCTCTTTTCTTAGCATGATAACGCAACCCGCTGTGCAGCGAGTATCGCACACTTTCAGGTCGCTGGCTTGACTAATCTTCGGGCAGGTTTCTATAGTGCTCTTTTCGTTGATGAGCAAAAAAAACACCCAAAGAGTGCGCAGCACGACGGTTCTTCTTGTGCGCCGCGATGGCCGCGTGGCGATGGCCGGCGACGGCCAGGTAACGGTCGGTGAAACGGTTATGAAAGCAAGCGCCAAAAAAGTTCGCCGCCTTTACAACGACAAAATTCTGGCAGGCTTCGCCGGAGCAACCGGTGACGCCTTCTCGCTGCTGACGCGCTTCGAGGGAAAGCTCGAGCAGTACCACGGCAACCTGGATCGCGCGGCAATCGAGCTAAGCAAAGAGTGGCGCACTGATAAGATTCTCAGAAACCTGGAAGCACTGCTCCTGGTAGCCGACGAGAAGAACTCGTTTCTGCTTTCAGGTAACGGGGACGTGATCTCGCCAGACGATGGGCTGCTGGCGATTGGCTCAGGAGGATCGTATGCACTTGCCGCCGCCCGCGCCTTGATCAACAACACGAAGATGTCCGCTCGCGAAATCGCAACCGAAGCAATGCGCATCGCCGGAGAGATCTGCATCTACAGCAACTCAAACATTGTCGTCGAGGAATTGTGAGGGGAATTGAATTCTAAAGCGGTAGCTGAGACGTTGGCGGCCGACACTTTGGAGCAATCTTAAAAGAACTAAATGGTTATTTATCTTGCAGGTGAAACAGAAGAACCGGAGCTGCGGCTCGATGAGTTGACTCCGCGGCAGATCGTTACCGAATTGGACAAGCACGTTGTCGGACAAAATGCCGCGAAGCGCGCCGTGGCAATCGCGCTGCGCAACCGGGTGCGACGCAAGAAACTCAGTCCCGATCTGGCCGCGGATGTAATCCCAAAGAACATCATCATGATCGGTTCGACCGGCGTCGGAAAAACCGAAATCGCGCGACGCCTGGCTCGCATGTCAAATTCTCCTTTCCTGAAAGTTGAAGCCTCGAAGTTCACCGAGGTCGGTTACGTAGGCCGCGACGTAGAAAGCATGATTCGCGATCTCACCGAGATCGCAGTTGAAATGACCCGGCAGGAAAAGGTTGACGAGATCACCGATAAAGCAGAGCTAAACGTCGAGGAGAGAATCCTCGACATTCTTCTGCCCCAGCCCAAGTCTGCATCGTCCGGGCCACTCTTCGATTTTGACTCGGGCGAAGCGCCGGCGCCAGTACTGGTGCCTGATCCCGAACCAAAAGATGAAAACTTTGCCCGCACTCGCGAGAAGCTGCGCACGCAGTTGCGGTCAGGCAAGTTGGACAATCGGCTGGTTGAAATGGAAGTGCGCGAGAAGAGCTTTCCTACCATTGAATTCGCCGGGCCGATGGGCGTCGAAGAAATGGGCATCAACATGAAAGACATGCTCGGCAATCTGTTCCAGGGCCGCAGCAAACGCCGGAAGATGCGCGTCGACGAGGCCATGGAGTACCTCATGCAGGAAGAGGAAGAACGGCTGATCGACATGGATGCGGTCGCCCGAGCCGCTCTTGAGCGTGTTGAATCCTCGGGCATAATCTTTCTCGACGAAATCGACAAGATTGCCGGGCGCGAGTCGGGCCACGGTCCTGACGTGTCGCGCGAAGGAGTCCAGCGGGATATCCTGCCGATTGTCGAAGGAACGACGGTCAACACGCGTTACGGAATGGTGCGAACCGATCACATCCTGTTTATCGCTGCAGGCGCATTCCACGTTTCCAAGCCTTCTGATCTGATTCCAGAACTTCAAGGGCGCTTTCCGATTCGCGTCGAGCTCGAGTCGCTGACGATTGATGACTTCAAACGAATACTCGTCGAGCCCAAGAACTCGCTGGTCAAGCAGTATCTCGCCCTGATGGAAACCGAAGGCGTTAAGCTTGACTTCACGCCAGACGCAATCGATGCAGTCGCCAATTTTGCCGCTAAGGTGAATCAGCAGACCGAGAACATTGGCGCGCGGCGGTTGCACACGATCATGGAGCGCCTGCTGGACGAGATCAGTTTTGAAGGGCCCGACCTGGAGCCGAAGAACAAAACTATCGACGCCGCATATGTCCAGAAAATGCTGGCAGACACCGTCAAGGATCAGGACCTCAGTCGCTACATTCTCTAGTCGCAAGTCCCTACCAACGTGACCGCACCTCAGGATACTTCAGTAATGTCGCGCAAGTCGGCGGCCCGTCATCTAATGTTGTTGATCGGCTTATGCGCGCTTTCCCTGGCGCCCACGTGCGGCAAACGGCGGCCGCCGCTGCCGCCATTAGAACGAATCCCGCAACGAACTCAGGAACTCAACGGGGTTCAGCGAGGTAACGAGGTCCTTCTCTTCTGGCCGGCGCCGCTGCGCAATGCCCCGAACAGTAGCGTGCAAAGCATCCGCCGCGTCGACGTCTATCGCGTTGCCGAAAAGCTCAACGCACCGCTGCCGATGACTGAAGACGAGTTTGAGGCTCGAGCGACGCTGATTGGGTCGGTACCATGGGAGGAAATCAAAAAAGGCGAGCCCACTCTTACATACAGAGACCAACTCGAACTCGCGGGCGAGCGGGCGCGTTTGCGTTATGCGATTCGCTATGTGAATGCCGCCGGCCAGCGAGCTGCCTTTTCAAATTTCTTTTTAATGGCGCCGGCTTCCAAAGTTGCCTCGGCGCCGAAGATTGTCGAGACACATAAGGAACTTTCCGAGACGGCAGACACAATAACGTGGGAACCTCCAACAACAAACATCGACGGGTCAACTCCGGTAAACCTACTCGGCTATAACGTCTACCGAATTACGGTATCCCAAACGCCGGCCGAACCGAAGCTGCTGAATCCCGACCCAATTACGACCCCACACTTCGCAGATAAGAACTTCAAGTTTGGCGAGAGGTATACCTATTTCGTCCGGGCAGTGTCGCTCGGGACTGAAGGCAAGCCAGTCGAAAGTCTAAATTCCAATACCATTGAGTTGTCTCCCCTCGATGTCTACAAGCCTGCTGCGCCGAATCTGACGCCTCCAAACGCAATTTCCGGGCGCGTTGCGCTCTTCTGGGTACCGAACACTGAGCCGGATGTCGTTGGCTATTATCTATATCGTTCGACAGACCCGAATCTGCCCAAAGCACAGTGGCTCAAGCTGACGCCGCAGCTCTACAACAAAACAACTTTCCAGGACGAGAATGTCGAGACTGGAAAGACCTATTACTACTATATCCAGGCGGTGGATTCGGCGGGAAACATAAGCGAAAACTCTGAGGTTGTGTCGGCGACCGTTCCGTGAGCGGGGCTAACTCGGCCCTCTGTCTAACACCGAATCGACTTCGGGCCGAGGCAGCTGCACGCGGCGGTCAACACCATAAATTAATAAATAGCCGCCGAGCGCTTTTGTTTAGTACTGAATGAGATTAAGAATCGCACTGAGTACCTGGCCAAGAATCGCGTACTTGCCGTTTGAATACGTGCCGTACTGGTAACGTCCGTAATAACCATCCTCGTACCCACGACGAAAGCCTTCGCGGAAGTAATACTGATACTCGGTCATGTCAACGTAGTACCCGTCATACCCGTACGTCGCATCGTCGTAAGCGTCGCAATTTTCAGGATCGAACTGCCAGCCATCCTCGCGATCTGCCAAACCGGCACGATAGCCTTCCTCGTACCCGTTGTTGATGGCTCGTTGAAGTAAATCGGCACCGTACTGATTCACATCGTAATAGCTGTTGTTACGGTAATATCGATAAATCGGCACTCCGTAATCGACGTAATTGAAGTTTTGCAACCTGAGCTGATCCTGTCGCAAACGCTCCCAATATTGCTGCTCGAAACGCCATTGGTTCAAGCGACGCAGCTGGCGCAGATACTGCTCGCGCTGTTGCCAGGCGCGCAACCGATCGTCTTCACGGCGGCGGAAATCGAGCTGACGCTGGCGCCAGGCCTGCTGTTCACGCAGCCGCCATTCATTACGCTGCTGTTCAGTCCACTGGCGATTGCGATCATTGTTGTTGCGTGCCCAACGATCCTGCTCCGCAATCCGGCGACTGTCTTCATCGCGGCGTCTTTGCCAATCGCGTTGCTGCTGTTCCTGCTGGCTCTGTTGTGCCCTTCTCTGCTCCCAAAGCCGGCGCTGCTCGTCATTCTGCCGGCGAAGTTGATCCTGCCGGTCATTCAGACGTCCCTGTTCCTCGGCCTGGCGTCGCTGTTGTTCAAGCAAACGTTGTTGGTCGTCATTTCGTCTCTGTTCGTCACCTCGACGACGTGCCCAGTCGCGCTGGCGTTCCTGCTCAGCACTTCGCTGCTGATCGCTTCTTTGTTGGTCAGCCAGACGTCTCTGTTCCTCAAGCTGTCGTCTTTGCTGATCCTGAATCCGGCCGGCGAGTTCTGCCTGCCGTCGTTGTTCCTGTTCCTGGCGCTGCTGCTCCCACTGGCGACGCTGGTCAGAGCGCTGCTGATCCTGACGCTGCCGTTCAGCCTGGCGTTGCTGTTCCTGAGCCTGCTGATTGTTGCGGCGTTGCTCTTCAGCCTGGCGTCGCTGCTGAGCCTCTTCATTGCGCCGGTTTCCGTTCTGATTTTGGTTTTGGTCCGATCTACGGTCCTCGCGGCGGCTGCGGCGGTCTTCTCGGTTGTTGGAATCCTGGGCACCGGCCAGGCCGTTCGTGCCCAGAAAGGTGGTTATGGCGAGGGCTAACAATACGATGAGTCGATTGGCTTTCATTCTGATCTCCTTGTCTTTTCGGGAGAGAAATGAGGAGAGGAGTTGCAGCTTTGCGAGCGCAAATGGCATTCCAGGGCGCAGTTAAACTGAAACAACAAGGCAGAGCTCGCGTCGACAAACCATATGGTCTTGCCGATGAACGGTATCGGGCAAAAAGTCAGAAGATGAAGCACCCTTTCGCTGTTATTCCCCCACCGTTTCGCTTATATTTGGAGTAACCAGAAAATCAGGAGGGCTTTATGAAATTCTTTCTAGACACCGCGAATTTGGATGAGATCCGCCAGGCCGCAGCTCTTGGACTCGCCGATGGAGTTACCACGAACCCAACTTTGATTTCGAAAGAGGGCAATGTCGATTTCAAAAAGCATATTGCAGAGATCTGCAAGCTTGTCTCGGGCCCGGTTTCGGCTGAAACCACGAGTGATGATACGAACCAGATGCTCAGTCAGGGCCGCGAATACGTCAAGATCGCACCTAACGTTGTCATCAAATGCCCGCTCACGATGAACGGACTTGAGGCTACGCGAATTCTCAACGAGGAGGGGATCAAAGTAAATGTGACGCTTTGTTTCTCTGCAGCCCAGGCAGTCTGCGCTGCGAAGGCCGGCGCGTCCTTCATCAGTCCCTTCTTAGGTCGGCTGGACGACATTGGCGACAATGGTTTGCGCCTACTCGAAGAGATTATTGCGATCTATGACAATTATTCATGGAAGACTGAAGTGTTAGCATCGAGCTTGCGTCACCCAATTCACGTGATCGAAGCCGCACGAATGGGCGCGGACATTGCCACGATGCCATTCAAAGTCTTTCAGCAATTGTTGAAGCATCCCTTAACCGATAAAGGTCAGGAACAGTTTCTCGCGGACTGGAAAAAGACAGCCGCGGCGAAAGCCTGAACGCAGAGCTCACGAATCAGAGGTCAGATGTCGGTAGCAAAATCCAACTCTCAACTGGCCTCCGATTTTAGCCACGCCGAAGGAACGAGCGAGGTCTCTCCTGCCTCGGTCGTCACCGCTCGGAATCTCACCAAGCTTTACGGAAATCAGCGCGCAGTTGACGGTGTCGACTTCACCGTCATTCGTGGCGAGACCTTCGGGCTGCTTGGCCCTAACGGCGCCGGTAAGTCGACTACTATGCGCATGATTGCTTGCCGCACGCCGCTGACTTCCGGTGATTTGTCGGTCGAGAATCTCGATGTGCGAATTCAGGGTCGCCAGATTCGCTCTCTCATCGGCGTCGTGCCACAGGACAACAATCTCGATCCGGACTTGAATGTCTGGCGAAACCTGATCGTCTACGCCAGCTATTTTCGCATCGCGAAACAAGAAGCTGCGCAACGGGTCGAAGAATTGCTCAGTTTCATTGGCCTGACGCATCGCGCCGGCGCCAGAATTGATGAGCTTTCAGGCGGTATGAAGCGGCGGCTGATGATTGCACGCGCCTTGATTCACCGGCCGCGATTGCTGGTTTTGGATGAACCGACCACGGGCCTGGATCCTCAAGTGCGACAGGAAATCTGGCAGAAGCTCGAAGAGTTGCGACGCGTAAGCGGAGTTACGATTTTGCTTTCAACCCACTACATGGAGGAGGCCGAAAAACTTTGTGAGCGGCTGGTGGTGATGGATCACGGTCGCATTCTGGCCGAGGGAGCGCCAAAGGATTTGGTTCTCTCAAAGGTCTCGCGTTATGCGCTTGAAGTGCGCGACGTTGCCGATCTGCCGCTGCATACAACTCATAACGGAATCAGCGCCGTCGCCAGGAACAACGCACATTTCTATTTTGCGGCAGACGCGGAGACTTTGAGTCCGCTTATGAAAAAATATGAAGGCCGACGGCGTATGATTCGCTTGTCAAATCTCGAGGATGTTTTTCTTCAACTTGTTGACGACAACGAGGCGACTCAGTAGCAGACGTCTTTGGAGACCTGAACTTGTGCGCCCGAATCGACGTTAGGGTTTTGAAATATGATGGTAAGGAGTATCGCCGCTGGAATGCATTTCTCGCCCGGCAAGAGGGATCGCTCATTGTGCTCGATGCCGAATTTGAAGTTGAGGTCGAGCATGAAGCGTTGGGACGTATCCTTCGCGGAACGCGAACGCTCGAATATTATTGGCTTGGCGGCTGGTACAACGTTTTTAAGTTTCTGAGCCACGATGGACTGCTTCGATTGTATTACTGCAATATTAATATGCCACCCGAACTCGAGGACGGCGTGCTCACTTATGTAGACCTCGATATCGATGTTTTGGTGCAGCCTGATCTTTCGTATCAGATTCTGGACCTCGAAGAGTTCGACACGAACGCGGAGCGATACCAGTACCCTGAACAGGTTAAAGCGCAGGCTCGTGGTTCTCTGGCTGAGTTGATAGGAATGATCGAAAAGGGCGCATTTCCTTTCACTGGCTGACGGTGAGCTCGTCCCCTTCTGGAGTAAAACGGCTTATGGCGGCTGCAGCGACACAGATTAATCTTCGCGACGCGTTGGCCGTTTGGCGACGAAATGTAATTGTGCATCTGCGAGTCTGGAAGATGAATCTGGTAGCGCCGATTATCGAACCGGTGATCTCGGTTCTCGGCTTTGGCTGGGGTATCGGCGCCCTTGTCGTCGGGCAAGTCGCGGGCATCTCGTACCTGTCGTTCGCCGGAGCCGGACTGCTCGCGACCACGGTGCTGATGCGGGCCATGTTTGAAACGACTTACGCGGCTTATTTCCGCATGGTCTATCAATCAACTTACGATGCGATTCTGGCAACACCGGTTGATGCCGAGTCGCTGGCTTGTGCCGAGATTCTTTGGGCAGTAACTCATTGCGCCTTCGACACGCTGATCATAATGGTCGTGCTGGTAGTTTTTGGGGCGGCCACGTCGTGGTGGGCAGTGCTCGCTCCGGTAGCTTTAATGTTCGGAGCCATGTTCATGGCCGGCTTATCGCTCGGAATAACCGCCCACGTTCATGACATCGATGCCTTCAACATGTATATGGCGCTGTTTTTTTCTACGATGTACGTAAGCGGCGCCTTCTTTCCGCTGGACGTGTTGCCAGTCTGGTTGCAGATACCTGCGAGAATTCTGCCGCAGACTGAGTCAATTGAGCTGACCCGCGCTTTTTTGACCGGCCGATTTCTCCCACGACACATCTACGAAGCGCTTTATCTGGTAATATCAGCGGTCGTTGCCTGTGAATGGGCCATGAGAAGTCTGCGTCGTCGAATGGTCGCGTAAGGTTAAGGCTCAAAACCACAGAGGACACAGAGAGAGTTTAGGAAGAAACAAAAATATCCGGGATCGTCGATTCTTTACTGACTATTCGTTCTTCCTCTGTGTCCTCTGTGGTTTAAATGACCTTGTTTGAGATGATTAATGGCTCAACAAAAACCTGAAAAGCTTTCCAAACTTGATCAACTCCGAGAGCGCGAGGCCCAGGCCGAAGCCGGTGGCGGCGCTGCGCGCGTTGAGAAACAACATGCCGCCGGCAAGTTGACTGCCCGCGAGCGTATTGATTTCCTCCTGGATGACGGCACGTTTCAGGAATTCGACAAGCTCGTCGAACATCGCTCGCGCGACTTTGGTTTGGATCAGCAGGTATTTCCCGGCGATGGTGTTGTCACCGGTCACGGCCTAATCGACGGCCGAAAAGTTTTTGTGTTTGCCCAGGACTTTACGGTGTTTGGTGGTTCCCTTTCCGAAACTCACGCCGAAAAAATTTGCAAAGTCATGGATCTGGCGATGAAGGTTGGGGCGCCGATTATCGGACTCAACGATTCCGGAGGCGCGCGAATTCAGGAAGGCGTTGTCAGTCTCGGTGGTTACGCAGACATTTTTTTGCGCAATACGCTGGCCAGCGGCGTCGTGCCACAGATCAGTTGCATCATGGGCCCCTGCGCCGGCGGCGCCGTATACAGTCCCGCAATCACCGACTTTAACATCATGGTTAACGATACCTCTTACATGTTCATCACCGGTCCGGATGTGATCAAGACGGTGACGCACGAAGATGTGACGAAGGACGAACTTGGCGGCGCAGCAACGCACAATCGCAAATCGGGTGTCGCTCATTTCGCGGCCGACTCGGACGAGCAGGCGCTGCGCATGGTGCGTGAACTGCTCTCATTCATCCCATCAAACAACCTCGACGACGCCCCACGGATCGGGACGAATGATTCCCCGGAACGTGTAGAAGCGAAGCTGAATTCAATCGTCCCTGAAGCTTCGAACCAGCCTTACGACATTCGCGGGGTAATCGATCTGGTGGTTGACGAGGGCTATTTTTTCGAAGTGCATCGCGACTTCGCTCAAAACATAGTCGTCGGATTCGCGCGCCTGGATGGAAGACCGGTCGGCATCGTCGCCAATCAACCGGCTTACCTGGCCGGCGTGCTGGATATCGACAGCTCAATCAAGGGTGCGCGCTTCGTACGCTTCTGTGATTGCTTCAACATTCCGATCGTGACGTTTGAAGACGTGCCGGGTTTTCTTCCCGGCATTTCACAGGAGCATGGCGGCATCATCAAGCACGGCGCGAAACTGCTCTACGCCTTTGCCGAAGCGACGGTGCCAAAGGTTACGGTGATCACACGCAAAGCGTACGGCGGCGCGTACTGCGTGATGGGCTCAAAGCACATTCGTACCGACATCAACTTTGCCTGGCCGACTGCCGAGATTGCGGTGATGGGTTCTCAGGGAGCAGTTGATATTTTATATCGACGCGAAATCGCTGAAGCATCGGATAAGACGTCGGCGCGCCGATCCCGCATCGATGAGTTTGAGGATAAGTTCGCCAATCCTTACGTCGCTGCCGAGCGAGGATTTATTGACGAAGTAATCGAACCCGCCCAGACCCGCCCGAAACTGATCCGCGCCCTCGCCCTGCTCGAAGATAAGCGCGACACGAACCCGCTAAAGAAGCACGGGAACATTCCGTTGTGAGGCCCGTGAAAGCCATCGATCTCAGTCACACGATCGAGCATGGTCTTATCACCTACGAAGGTCTTCCTGCTCCGATCATTTGTGACTTTCTCTCGCGCGAACAATCGCGCCAACATTACGCTCCCGGCACTGAATTTCAGATTGGCAAAATCGAGATGGTGGCCAACACCGGCACTTATCTCGACAGCCCGTTCCATCGTTATGAGAACGGGAAAGATTTGTCGCAACTCGAC
>Ga0066388_100001483_pt1 | contig 13262 bp, 8 predicted proteins | sample PanSoiMetaGPlot6_FD_64539 | JGI IMG/M metagenome (GOLD analysis project Ga0066388, IMG submission 64539) | Tropical forest soil microbial communities from Panama analyzed to predict greenhouse gas emissions - Panama Soil - Plot 6 (Hybrid Assembly) | ecosystem: Environmental > Terrestrial > Soil... | reverse complement strand
ATCCGGACGTGGCGTCCTTGACGCCGGAGCCGAGCACGAAAGAGGCGTAGCCGTTGCCGTAGCGCGAGAGGGCCCTCCGGAACCACGGCCAGTGCGGGATCTCGCCCCCCGGCACGTACCGGGATCCGATGGCGAGGTCGGCGCCGGACTCGACCTCTCGCAGCAGGCTCGGGAGCACGGAAGGATCGTGCGACAGGTCGGCGTCGATCTGGACGAGCGCGCCGTACCCCTTCTCGAGCCCGATCGCGAACCCGGCGCGGTACGCGCTGCCGAGGCCCGTCTTGGCCGGCCGGCGCAGCACGTCGATGTTCCCCAGCTCGGCGGCCGTCTTCTCGGCGATGTCGGCGGTCCCGTCGGGGCTGTTGTCGTCGACGACGAGGATGTCGGCGTTCGGCACGGCCTCGCGGGTGCGCCGGAGGAACTCGTCGATGTTCTCGGCCTCGACGTAGGTCGGGGTGATGACCAGCGTGCGCACGCCCCGAAATGTACCGCTTACTTCCGTTTTACTTGTTGCAGCGCCGGTACAGCTCGTAGACGCCACCGCGTCCGAACTTCTGCACGAGGCAGAAATCCCGCTTCAGGATCTCGTTCGGACGGTTCGGCCCGAACTTCCTCGCGTCGTTCGGCTCGTCCCAGTCGTTCCAGATGGAGGACAGGATGGCGATGTCGGCCGAGCGGAGGTCCTCCGCGAGGCCCGACCCCGAGGCGTTGGCGACACCCGGGTCCATCTCGATGTAGTACGTCGCCGGGTCGAGCTCGGGGAGCATGTAATAGAGGTAGGCGTCGCTGTACGGCGTCTTGCGGAGATCGGTCGGGCCCACGAACAGCCGCTCGCCGGGTTTGGAGATGCGGTCGGCGACGGGGAGGAGCTCGTTGGCGGCCCGCGCCGCCTCGGGACGTCCGTAATAGAAGATCCGGCCCTCGTGCTCGATCTTGTACGCGATGCGATGCACGCCGATGCTCTGCAGCGAGAAATCGACGTACGTGCGGGCCGTGAAGTACGGGAGCACGGCGAGGACGAAGACGAGCACCGAAGCGCCGGCAAGGACGCGCCTCGGGGTCGCCCGCAGGCGGGGCGTCTTCGCCCGCAGCACCTCGTTCACCGCGACGGGGAGGAAGGCGATCGGGACGCAGCTGACCCACGCGAAGTGCGCGGAGTCCACGCGCTGGATCGCCTGGGGCAGCAGCCCCGCGCTGAACACCGCCACCGTCGCGAGCACACGCGCCGTGAACGACGTCCGATCCTGTCGCAGTCGCCAGAACCCCACGAACAGCAGGAACGCGACCGACGCGAGAAGGAAGAAGAACCAGATCGTGAGCTGTTGCGAGGTCGAGAACGATGGGACCGGCCACGAGAGCGGGTCGATTGCTCCGACCTTCTGGAGGAACCCGTCGAGGTGGTTCCACGGCGGTGGGATGGGCAGCCGGCGACCGCCACGCAGGTACACGACCGGATCGAGGATCATCCCCTGGAACACGTTCCCGATCCCCGCGGTGGCGAGGTGGATCAGGTACGGCGACGCTCCCGCCGCGATGCCGCCGAGGAGCCACTTCGATCGCGGTCGCCCTGCGCCACGCAGCATCACGATCGTCGCGAGCCCGACGGCCAGGACGAGGTCGATCCGGTAGAGCAGCGCGAAGCCGAGCAGCACGCCGCCGAGGAAGACTTCGCGGTGTGCGCGCCGACCGTCCGGGCGCCGTCGACTCTCGAGCGCCAGCGCCACACCGAGCAGCCCCAGCGCGACGCCGCCGACCCATCCGAGGGCCGTGAGCCCGACGGGGGGGACGATGATGACGAGCGAGATGAGCGCGCACGGGAGGGCGATCGTCCGCCCCCAGTGACGGGCGAGCGCGTACACGCCGAGCACGACGCCCACCTGTTGGAGCAATCCGACGAGTCGCTCCGCCGTCAGGGACACACCGAACACCTTGAACACCCCGGCGAGCACCCAGAGGCTGCCGGGACCGTAGAGGTGCAGGAAGTCGCGGTTCGGCAGCTCACCGTGGAGGACGCGTTCGGGGAAGACCAGCATGAAGCCTTCCTCCATGGACGGCCCCTGGGAACGCAGGAGCCCACGCAACGGGATCAGGAACGCGAGCGCGATGATCCCGAACACCACGATGTTGCGCTGACGCGGAGTGAGAAGCTCGCGCCGACGAGGGCTCGTCCGAACCTGGTCGTCAGAGGTGCGTTCGTCAGCCAGTTGCGCGCACATGGGGAAGGGTCCTCGTCGGGGCTCTACCGACCGGCGCTGCGCATCGGACGCGCACTGTAACAGTCGGCTGTCCGGATCCCGTTCGCGCCGCCGGCGTCGTCGGCGCCCGCCGTGTCTACTCGGCCGGCGTCGGGCGGGCCGAATCGACGCCGTGTTCGAGCTCGAGCTGCGCCTTCAGCAACGCGAGCTCCTCGGCGAGCGTACGTGTCCGATTCTCGAGGCGGGACAGCTCCCACGAGAAGTGGATGACGATGAGGAAGAGGAAGCCCACCGCGAGAAGCAGGAAGATGGTCGGCGAATACGTCACGTCGAGCCAGTCCGACACCGTGTTGAGAACACCCGGGAACGCCGCCAGCACGAGGAGCATCGTCCCGACCACCGCCCAGAGCAGCGCGTACTTGCTCCGGAGCTGACGGGCGCGGACCAGTCGAACGATGAACAACGCGGTCAGCAGCGTCGCGATGATGATCAGGATGTGCGCCTGACCGCTCAGTGACCCTCTGGGCAGGTCGATCATGGCGTGTCCCTTCGCAGTCGGGCCCGGCGCGACGGTCCATGCTACGGCGAGCAGCGAGGAATCTCCGGGACTCGGCCTTCCTATACTCGCCGTTCGGTGAATCCCGGCCGCGCGTCCAGCTCGTCGGTCGAGGACGTCGCTGAGGTCGTCGAGGAAGATCGCGCGCGGAGCCGGTCGCGAGCGTCTCGCCGAGACCCAGTGCGTCGGTTGATCTTCGGCGAGGGATCGCGCCCGCGCCCTGCGGTGGTGATCATCGGCATGCTCGTCGTGCTCACGGTTCCGCTCGCGGTCGCGCTCGCCGTGTTGCACGGCACGCACTGGTATCCCGTCCTGGACTTCGCGTGGACCGAGATGCGCGTGCGGGACGTCTTCAGCACGCATCCACCGCTGATCGGACTGACCGGCAGGATCGGTCAGCTGGGCAGTCAAGGGAGTCACCCCGGACCACTGAGCTTCTACGCGCTCTGGCCCTTCTACGAGCTGTTCGGGGCGGCGTCGTTCGCGTTGGAGGCGGCGGCCGTCTGCCTGAACGTGCTCGCCATGGGCGCCGCCTTGTGGATCGCGCACCGGCGGGGCGGGGTATGGCTGGTGCTCGCGGTGGCGGCGGTCCTCGCCGTGCTGACCCGTGCGTTGGGGACCACCATCCTCACGGAGCCGTGGAACCCGTACATGCCGGTGCTGTGGTTCTTCGTCTTCATCCTTGCCGTCTGGTCGGTCGCGTGCGACGACCTTCCGATGCTGCCGGTGGCCGCGCTCGTCGGGTCGTTCTGCGCACAGACGCACGTGCCGTATCTCGGTACGACGGTCGCGCTCGGCGTTGGCGTGCTGGCCTACGCATCGATTCGCACGTACCGCCGGCGTCGAAACCGGGCGGCGGTGCGTCGCTTCGCGGGATGGGTGACGATCAGCGCCGCCATCGCCGTGCTCGTCTGGATACCACCGGTCGTCGACCAGCTGACGAGCTCGCCCGGGAACCTCTCGGTCCTGTACGACTACTTCCGTAACCCGCCCGAGTCGCCGGTGGGGCTGCGCGACGGCATCGACGTGTTGCTGGTGCACCTCAACCCGTTGACGCTGGTCACGCAGGATCTCGCCGGCCGTCAGCTCCTCACGGGTCAGAGCGAGGCGGCTTCGGGTTCGACGCTGCCCGGGATCGGGTTGCTCGTCGTGTGGGCGGGGAGCGTGTTCGCGGCCTGGCGGCTGCGGCACCGGGCGCTTCTGCGCCTCGACGCCGTGCTCGGCGCCTCGCTCGTGCTTGCGCTGATCTCGATCAGTCGCATCTTCGGCCTCGTGTGGTTCTATCTGGTGCTCTGGGCGTGGGTGCTCGCCGCCCTTCTCGTGCTTGCCGTCGGATGGACGGCGGCGGTGCTCGTCATGCAGCGCGTCCGGTCGCCGCGTCGATGGGAAGCCGCAGGAGCGACGGCGCTCGTCGCCGCCACCGTCCTCTTCGCGACGCTGTTCACGATCGACGCGTCGTCGGCGGAGGTTCAGGCACCCCGACTGTCCCGGACCCTGGGTGCGATCGTCCCGCCGACCACGAGGGCCCTCGCCCGCGGCTCGACGGAGGGAACGGGTCCGAACGGCCGGTACCTCGTCACGTGGTTCGACCCCGTCAACATCCATGCTCCCGGCTTCGGGTTCATGAACGAGCTCGAGCGAGCCGGCTACGACGTCAAGGCGCTCAAGCCGTTCGGTCCGGCCGTGACGAAGCACCGCACCATCCGTCCCGAGCAGGCAACGGCGCTCGTCCATCTCAGCGTCGGAGGCGACGACATCCGCGCCTGGCGCGCGAAACCCGGAGTGGTCGAGGTTGCGTATCACGACCCACGCGACCGGGCCGAGCGCGCCCGCTACGCCCGCCTGCGATCGGAGGTGATCGCGGAGCTGAACGCGACCGGTCGAACCGATCTGGTGCCGTCGGTCGACGGCAACGTCTTCGGGGCGAGCGTCAACCCGCGCGTCCCGGAGCGCGCTCGCGACCGACTCGGTCAGATGGCGGACCTCGGGCTCCCGGCGGCGGTGTTCGTCGGGCCGGTGTCGGCGGAGGGCTGACGCACAGCCCCCGAACGCGCGCTCAGCCGCGGCGCGCCGGGACGGACCGCCACCCGGGCACCAGGGACTTGAGCCGCAGGGCCGGCCGCTCGACGACGTAGTAGCTCACGGTGGCGGCGGCGACACTCAGCGCGAAGACCGCGAGGAACATCGTCCAGAAGGGCGACGGCTCGGGGAACACGCCGTTCGCGCGGCCCGTCCACTCGACGTACTTCTCGAGCCACGTCTCGTTCCAGAGGTAGAGCCCATAGGAGATGAGACCGAGCCACTGCACGGCCGGGTACTGCAGGAGCCTCCGTACCCGCCCCGACCGTTGCGGGCCGAAGATGCCCGGGAGGAGGAAGAAGAACCCGATCGCCAGATAGAAGTAGTGGATCCCGAGGTCCTCCCAGAACGTGTAGTGCGGGCTGCCCGACGAGGGCCGGCCGATCCAGACCGACAGCACCACGAAGAGGGCGACGGCGATGCTCCAGCTCGCCGCCGGGAAGACGCGCAGCCTCGCCCAGACGGGCTCCCGGGCGTTGTGGTGGGAGAGCCACGCGCTCACGACCGCCAGCGCCATCCCCACGGAGAACACGTCGATCCACCCGGGGAGAATGTTCTCGAGCTGACCCATGCGCGTGAGGCCGAACGACCCGTACGCGACCGCGACGCGGTACGTGACCCCGAAGACGAACAGTGCAGCCAGCGCGACCAGATCGAAGCGCATGCGGCGCTCTGCACCGCCCCCCACGCGGCTCAGCGCGAACACGAAGAGGGGGAGGAACAGGTAGAAGGCGACCTCGGTGACGAGTGTGTACGACGACAGGATCGGGCCGAAGATGTTGCCGAGGCTGTAGAGGTGGGTGAGCGAGTAGTACAGGAGCAGGTCCTTGGCGCTGGGGACGTCGCCCGGCACCTGCAGCACGAAGATCGTGACGGTGAGGGCGAGCCAGTATGCGGGAAAGATCCGGAGCGCACGACGCCAGAAGTAGGCACCGGTGGCCTCCCGCGGTTGGTCGTCGTACCGAGCCGCGACGAACGGTCGATACAGCAGGAACCCGGAGATCAAGAAGAACACGGCGACGCCGACGTCCATGCGAGCGGTGAAGGCGCCGAGCGCGGACCGCGTGTTGAGACCGCTCAGATAGGCAACGTGGGTGACGAGCACGCTGATCGCGGCGATGGCGCGAAAGCCGTCGAAGCAGGGGAATCGAATCCGCTTCGGCGCGTCGACCGGCTGCGCCGTGCTGCCGAGGCCCCCGACGGCCTCCGGGCTCATCGAGCTCGGGCCGTGGACACCGCGCGGCGTGGCGACCGGGCGATCGCGAACAGGCCGGGTGTCGTGGCAGTGATCGCGCGTGTCATGAAGAAGTGGGACTGGTCCAGACCGGACCCGATCCCCGAGCCCTGGTTCCCGAGCGCCTTGTACACGAGCGGCAGGGCGCGCTCGTACGACCACACGTACCAGCGGCGCGGCATCCGGTGGCGGAGGCGGAGCACGTCGAGCTTGAGGATCTTCTCGCCTCGTGCGCGCCGGGCGGCGAAATCGGCCTTGACCTCTTCCGACCCCTCTAGGCCCCACACCTCGACGTCGCGGAAGAAGAGTCGCAACAGGCTCGCGAGCTCGGGCGCCTCGAACAGGTAGACGTGGAACGGGTTCTCGAAGTCGGCGGGCCGATTCGGGGTGATGACGTACGCCGTCCCGTCGTCGGTGAGGACGCGGGCGAGCTCGGCGGCGTGCAGCTCCGGCGCGGTGAAGTGCTCGATGATGTGCGAGGAGCACGCCGAGTCGACGCTGCCGTCGCGCAAGCCGAGGCCGGAGCCGTCCATGCCCGCGAAGCGCACGGCGCTCCCACGCCGCCCGCCGGGTGCCCAGTCGGCGGCCGCCGACACCGCAGTGTCGGCGTCGTAGTCGACGCCGATCACGAGACGATCGGGCTGCACGAGCCGCGCGGTCTCGTCGCCCACACCGCACCCGATGTCGAGCACGGTCCCGGGCCCGAGCCGGGCTGCCACCTCGCGGTAGCCGGCGTCGTGGAACGCGAGGAGCGAATCGGGCGTCGCGCCCTCCATCGGGCGTTCGCCGGTGAGCTTCACAGCTCGGCAGCCTACGAGGCTGCGCGGTCGGACCGCCCGGGAGTCGGCCGCCGGCACGCTCAGCTTCGGAGACGGGCCCGACGCGACGCCGAGCCGACGATGCCGATGAGGAGCCGGAGGTAGTTGATGATGAGCTTCAACCGCCGAGTCGACGGGACTCCACCGGCGCGGGGCCGCATCCTGATCGGCACCTCGTCGACGCGGAACCCGGCGTAGCGCACGATCAGGAGCGCCTCGACCGTGTCGGCGAGATACTCGACCGGATACTCGCGTGCGAGGAGCTCGATCACCGGGCGGTCGAACGCGCGGAAGCCGGACGTGACGTCCGTGTACCGCTGGCCGGTGAGCGCGCGGACGATCAGGGCCAGGAACCGCATCGCCTGCCGGCGGGTGCGACCGACGCGGAACTCGCCCGTCGGGTCGGCGAACCGGCTCCCGACGGCCATGTCGGCACCGGCGTCGAGTGCAGCGAGAAGGGCGGTGATCCCGGCCGGGTCGTGCTGCCCGTCGGCGTCGATCACGACGGCGCGGTCGTAGCCGTTGCGTTGGGCGTAGTGCAGGCCGACGCGCACGGCACCGCCGACGCCGAGCGTGAACGGGAGCCGGGGAGAGACCGCACCGGAACGGCGGGCGACGTCGGCGGTCGCGTCCGTCGAGCCGTCGTCGATGACGGCGACGTCGTGCTCGTCGACGACCTCCCGCAGCTCCTTGAGCGTGGCGGGAAGGCTCTCCTCTTCATTCAGCGCCGGAACGATGATCAGCGTCCGTGTCACCGGGCAACCATGCTACGGGGAGCGCGGAGGCGTGCCCGGGACGGTGTCCTCGACGTACAGCCAGTCGCCGCCGACGAGGTCGAGGGTGTGCGGGCGTTCGGTGCCCGTCCAGGCGAGCAACGAGAACCGGTAGGGGAAGAAGTGGATGTGCGGGTTGAACGTCGCCTGGTACGGCCGCTGATGGGGGACGACCACGACGATCCGGCGCCTCGCGACGCGTCGGAGCTCCTCGAGCGCGACGCCCAGGTGCTGGACGTGCTCGAGCGTGTGGGTCGAGACGACGGTGTCGAAGGACCCGTCCCGGAACGGAAGCTCCTCGACGTTTCCGTCACACCACCGGACATTCGGGTGGCTGCCCCGGCGGCCGGCGGAGACGGCGACGTCGCAGCCGACGACGTGGTGGTCGGGAGCGAGCTGCTCGCAGACGTACCCGAGCCCGCATGCGACGTCGAGGACGCGGTCGCCCTCGACGGCTCGCAGCACCGCCGCGAGCGACTCCGGGGTGAGGTCGGTGACACCCTGGTCGAAGCGGGAGCGGAGGCTCTGGTAGAAGGCGGCGAACTCGGCCCGGGACAGGTAGAAGGCCTTGTCCTTCAGGTCGACGATGTCCACGGTGAGCTGCCCGTACATCCGCCGGGCGACGCTCCCGAAGAGCTTCGAGTCGCGCACGGCGGGCGGCAGGTAGCGGTCGAGGGCGTCGTTGATCCACAGCGACGCTTTGCGCCCGAGCTTCACGATGCCGAGGGCCCTGCCGCCACTCCCGCCCTGGGCCGTTCACCGGTCGGTCGCACGGCCCGAGCCTAGGGGTCTCGGCCCGCCCCGAACGGCCCCGGACGGCCCGCTCACCTAGCATTTCTCCCCGACTCATGGACCCCACTGCGTCGACGCCGTCCCAGCGCGTCCCCGACCCGGCCGAGGAGATCGCCAAGATCGGCGACCTCGCGGCCGACGCCGGCATCCGCCGCGTCTGCATGCTCGCCTGGCGCGACCTCGACGATCCCGAAGCAGGAGGATCGGAGGTGCACGCGTCGACGGTGGCCGCGCTCTGGGGTCAGGCCGGCATCGAGGTCACCATGCGGACGTCGTTCGCGGCCGGCCACCCGCAGATCAGCTGGCGCGACGGCTACCGCGTCATCCGCAAGGCAGGGCGGTACATGGTGTTCCCGCGCGCCGCCTTCAGCGAGATGATGGGTTGGCACGGCTCGCGCGACGGTCTGGTCGAGATCTGGAACGGCATGCCGTTCTTCTCGCCGGTGTGGGGAAAGGGACCGCGCATCGTGTGGCTCCACCACGTGCACGCGGAGATGTGGCAGATGACCCTGCCGCCGCGTCTCGCCACGATGGGGAGCACCCTCGAATCGAAGGTCGCGCCGCACTTCTACCGCCGGACGCCGGTCGTCACGCTCTCGGAGTCCTCGAAGCGGGAGCTCGTCGACGAGCTCCGGTTCAAGCCCGAACGCGTGACGGTCGTGCCACCGGGCGTCGACGGCCGCTTTTCTCCCGGCGACGAGAAGTCGCCCACGCCGCTGGTCGTGGCGGCGGGACGACTCGTCCCCGTCAAGCGCTTCGAGGAGCTCATCGAGGTGCTCGTCCGCGTGAAGGAGCGCCAGCCGCTCCTCGAGGCGGTGATCGTGGGGGAGGGATACCGCCGCGAGGATCTCGAGGCGCTGCTGCGGGAGAGGGGCGCCGACCGCTGGATCCGTCTCGCGGGCCGCGTGAGCGACGAGGAGCTGCTCGATCTGTACCGGCGGGCGTGGGTCGTCGCGAGCGCGGCTGCCCGCGAGGGATGGGGGATGACGCTCACCGAGGCGGGGGCGAGCGGTACGCCCGCCGTCGCGACGCGGATCGCCGGACACAGCGACGCGATCGCCCACGAACACAGCGGGTTGCTCGTCGACGGGCGCGACGAGTTCGTGGGCGCGCTCGACCGCGTGCTGCATGACACCGAGCTCCGCGAACGACTGAGTCGAGGCGCGATCGAGCACGCGTCCCGGTTCACCTGGGCGGCGACGGCCCGCGGGACGCTCGAAGTCCTCGCGGCCGATGCCGTCCGCCGCCGAGGACGACCGTGACCACCGTGACCCGACGGCCGGCGCCCGTCACGACGGAGGCGCCGGCGGCATCTCCGGAGTCCGCGCGCCGTCTACGGGTTCTCGGGTACTCGCTCCTCGCCGCGATCGCGTACATCCCGCCGCTGCTCTCGGCCCCGGGCAAGGTCGCCGCCGACACCAAGCAGTACCTGTACCTCGACCCGACGCGCCTGCTCGAACGGGCGCCGTCGATGTGGGACCCGAACATCGGCCTCGGCACCGTCACGCACCAGAACATCGGCTACGTGTTCCCGATGGGGCCCTACTACTGGGTTCTGGAGAATCTGGGCGTCCCGAGTTGGGTCGCGCAGCGGTTCTGGCTGGGAAGCCTGGTGTTCTTCGCCGGACTCGGCGTCCTCTACCTCCTCCGCACGATCGACATGCGCGGTCCGGGCGCGGTCGTGGCCGCCCTCGCGTTCATGCTCAGCCCGTACGTGCTCCACTACTCGGCACGCATCTCGGTGATCCTGCTGCCTTGGGCGGGTCTCGGTTGGATGCTCGGCCTGATGGTGCGGGCGTTGCGGAAGGGCGGGTGGCGATATCCCGCCGCGTTCGCCATCGTCGTGCAGATCGTCGGCAGCGTGAACGCGACCGCGCTCGTGTTCGGTCTCCTCGCGCCGCTGCTCTGGGTGCCGTACGCGGTGTGGATCGCCCGAGAAGTCGACTGGCGCCGGGCCGCGCTCACCCTCGTTCGCATCGGCGTCCTGACACTCGGCGCCTCGCTGTGGTGGATCGCCGGGCTCTGGGCCCAGGGCAGCTACGGCATCGACATCCTCAAGTACACGGAGACGGTGAAGACCGTCGCGACGGCGGGCGTCGCGCCCGAGGTCCTGCGCGGGCTCGGCTACTGGTTCTTCTACGGCGGCGACAAGCTCGGGAACTGGATCGAGGCGAGCGTCCACTACACCCAGAGCCGCCCGCTCATCGTCGCCAGCTACGCGGTGCCGACGCTCGCTCTGCTCGGAGCGGCGTTCATCCGCTGGCGGCACCGGTTCTACTTCGCCGTTCTCATGGTCGTCGGCGTGGCGATCGCGGTCGGGGCGCACCCGTTCGACGATCCGTCGCCGTCCGGCGCGCTGCTCAAGGCCTTCGCCGACAGCTCGAACGCCGGACTGGCACTGCGGAGCGTCGGGAGGGCGGTGCCGCTCGTCGCGCTGGGCGCCGCCGTGCTGCTGGGCGCCGGCGTGTCGGCCTTCGTGCGCTGGCTCGACCGGCGCAACCTCCACCGCTATGCGCTCGTCGTCGTCGGCGTCGTGGGCGCGATCGTGATCGCGGCGCTGCCAGCTCTTTGGAACGGCGACTACTACGGCAAGAACCTGCAGCGGCCCGAGGACATCCCGAGCTACTGGAAGCGGGCGATCGCCGCCGTCGACGGCCAACCGCACGACACGCGTGTCCTCGAGGTCCCCGGCTCCGACTTCGCGTCGTACCGGTGGGGCAACACGGTCGACCCGATCACGCCGGGACTGATGGACCGGCCCTACGTCGCGCGCGAGCTCATCCCGTACGGCACGCCGGAGACGAACGACCTCCTCAACGCGCTCGACGGGCGTATGCAGGAAGGGCTGCTCGACCGGAACGCCATCGCGCCGATCGCACGGCTCATGAGCGCGGGCGACATCCTCGTGCGCAACGACCTCCAGGTCGACCGCTACAACCTCGTGCGCCCGAAGCAGATGGAGCAGCTGCTCACTCCGCCGCCGGCGGGGATCGGCTCGCCGACCGGGTACGGCACGAGTCTCGGTCCGCCGCTCGACTACCCGTTGCTGGACGAGAAGGCGCTCGCGCTCCCGGCCGGGATGCCCGACCCCCCGCCGGTGGCCGTGTACCCCGTCGAGAACGCGCCGACGATCGTGCGGGCCCAACCGGCGAACGGGCCGCTGGTGGTCGCCGGCGGCGGTGACGGGCTCGTCGACATCGCGGGTCTCGGCATGCTCGACGGCAACGGCGTCGTCCAGTACGCGGCGTCGTACGCCGGCCATCCCGCCGAGCTGCGCAAGGCGGCCGGCACCGACGGCGCCGAGCTCGTCGTGACCGACTCGAACCGCCGCCGCGCCCGCCGCTGGAGCACGGTGCGGGAGAACGTTGGATACACGGAGCGGCCGGGCGAGAAGCCGCTGGTGCACGATCCGTCCGACGCCCGGCTCGACGTGTTCCCCGGCGCGGGTGACAACTCGTCCACCGTCACGGAACAGCGCGGGGCGACGGTCGAAGCGTCCGGGTACGGCAACAACATCTCGTACACGCCCGAGGACCGCCCGGCGCGCGCGATGGACGGCGACCTCCGCACGGCGTGGAAGGTCGGTGACTTCGGCGCCGCCGAGGGCGAGCACATCCGCGTCACGCTCGACAAGCCGGTCACGACCGACCACATCAACCTCGTGCAGCCGCTGTACGGCGACCGCAACCGCTGGATCACCAGGGCGACGCTGCGCTTCGACGATGGCCACGAGGTCACGACGAACCTCGGCGACGAGTCACGAACGGATGCCGGGCAGACCGTGACGTTCCCACGCCGGACCGTGAAGTCGTTCGACGTCAGGATCGACGAGACGAACCTCGGCAAGCGTGCGAGCTACAGCGGGGTCAGCGGCGTCGGCTTCTCCGAGATCCGCATCCGCGACCAGGCGCCCGACGCGCAGGATGTGCGCGTCGAAGAGGTCACGCGCATGCCCGTGGACCTCACGCGCAACGTCGGCGCCGGCTCGCTCGACCATCGCCTCGTTTACTCGATGAGTCGTTCGCGCACGATCCTCGTCCCGCCTCGGTACTCCGAGGACGAGCGGAACCTGACCCGAGCGTTCGACGTGCCCGGGGCGCGGGAGTTCGCCCTCGCCGGGACCGCGCGCATCTCCACCGCCACGCCCGACCAGCTCGTCGACCAGCTCGTCGGCATCCCGGGCGTCGACGCCGGTGGGATCACCGCCCTGTCGTCGGCGCGCCTCCCGGGTGACCTGCAGGCCCGGGCCTCGTCCGCGATCGACGGCGATCCCTCCACTGCCTGGACCACGCCGTTCGCGACCCCCGTCGGGCAGTGGATCGAGGTGGACGCCGGGCAACCGGCAACCTTCGACCATCTCGATCTGCAGGTGGTCGCGGACGGGCGTCACTCGGTGCCGACGCGCCTGCGCATCGACGCCGACGGACAGACCCGCACGGTCGACGTCCCGCCGATCGGGGACCAGCCTGCCGAGAACGCCACCACTCCCGTCACCGTGTCGTTCGACCCGGTGACGGCCCGGAACGTGCGCATCACCATCGAGGCGGTGCGCGAAGTCAAGACGCGTGAGTACTACTCGAACACGCCGATCGTGACGCCGGCCGCGCTGGCCGAGCTGGGGATCCCGGGCGTGCAACGGCCGCCGCTGGGCGACGCGCTCCCGGGTACCTGCCGCGACGATATGCTTACCGTCGACGGGTCGCCGGTGCCGATCCGCGTGACCGGTTCCACCGCCGACGCCACCGCCGGCCGGCCGCTGAGCGCCGAGCCGTGCGACCCGTCGACGGGCGAAGCGTCGTCGGCGCCGCTGACGCT